>ERZ791875.172-NODE-172-length-89986-cov-9.784880_pt1 | contig 89986 bp, 98 predicted proteins | sample MGYA00510278_ERZ791875 | MGnify/ENA primary metagenome ERZ791875 (study PRJEB30046, sample SAMN00792078) | human gut metagenome | study: EMG produced TPA metagenomics assembly of the A metagenome-wide association study of gut microbiota in type 2...
GGAAGTCTGATGATACTAACCACTGGCATGAATGTTCTCGTTGCCACGACAAAAATGACGAAGCGGCTCACAGCACCAGCGAGTGGATCATTGACACGTCAGCTACCGAAACCGCAGAAGGCGCTAAGCATAAGGAATGCACCGTCTGCAAGAAGATTCTTGAAACCGCAACGATCCCCGCAACAGGCAGCAGCCATACCAATAGCTACGGCGTATACGTTGGAATGACATATACGGCAGGAAATTTAATATACCAGATTACATCAATTGATACTGCAACAGTAGGACAATCAAAGGTTATTGGTGTAGTAGCTGCTAAAAAGAATAAAATAAAGAAAGTTACAATTCCGGACAGAGCAGATTGTAAGGGATATAGATTAAATGTAACAACAATTGGTAACAATGCGTTTGCCGGCTGCAAGGCCCTTGAGAAGCTTACAATAGGTAACAAGGTAACTGTTATCGGAAAAAATGCATTTAAGAAGTGCTCAAAACTTAAAACAGTAGTAATTGGAAAAGCAGTTAAGACAATAAGTTCTAAGGCATTTATAGGAGATAACAAGATTAAGAAGATTACATTCAAAGGTAAAAAACTTAAGACTGTAAAGAAGAATGCATTTAGCAAGAAAGCAAAGAAAAACATTAAGTCTAAGAAGACTAAACTTAAAGGAAATAAGAAAGCCATTAAGTTGTTTAAGAAGAAACTTAAAATTAAATAATTAAAAAGTAATTAAAGAGGCTAGCTTTTTAAGAGATGGACATGTCATGTATGTCTTGTATTCTGCGAAAAGGTAGCCTCTAATAAGTTTATTAAGGCAGTCAGATACAATATCGCCAAGCAGGTCAAAAAGATATTTTGACAATAATGTCCAGTTGGATTATCATTGGAGTGTTCAGGTACTTCGTTACAAACATGAGGAATTCTCTATCATGTATTTTCCGACAGCAAATTTACGCTACCGAAAAATAATATAAACTGGACTTTTTTGTTAAACAAAAACCATAATAACAACATAGGAGGTATACATATGTCAAAGATGGGAAGACCAAAATCAGACAATAACAAAGATAAAATTGTTGCTGTAAGGCTTACAGAAGAAGAACATCAAAGACTTACAATGTATGCCAAAAAACATTCTTTGAAAATTTCAGATGTACTAAAGAATGGATTGTACGAAGTGCTTAACAAACCAGTCAATAAATAGATACTGACAATAATAAAAGAAAGCTTAGGTGGCTAACAATTGGATACCACTTGAGCGATTAATCGCATTAATATACATAAATGAGGTTAAAATTGATGCAAAAAAAACATTATAACAAAACATGGTCCGCATACAAGACGTTAGAAAATGCGGAGAGGAGATATGTATGAGGAGAAATATATTATGTATTATATTGTGTATGATATTACTGAGTGCATGCAGTTCCAAAAGTAATGAGATTATTGAAGGGTATAGTAACTGTGAAGAATATTACAGTGATGGATTTCAAGATTATATAGATTATTGCAAATATTTCTATAAGGAAAGCGAGGATAAAAAATTTGAGGAGAACAGTTATTATTCTATTGTAACAAAAGAAAATATAGATGATATAAAGAGTTATTTTGATAAGTTCCCTTATGAAAGTATGGAGGATAGCAATAAGTATGACTTTGAAACAGATAATATAAATGAAGGAGACTATTATAGCCTGAAAGCAGGGTCAAATAATGATAATTACAGTGTATTTTTATATGACGTAAATAGTCATATATTGTACTATATACATTATAATATATAGTGTAATGAAAATTATTGATTTGCAATTGTGCAATTAGATTATTTTATGCACTAGCACTAAAAAATAAAGTATTGTGTATAGAATGTCATTATTAAGAATGATAGTTCATTAAATTTGAAACGTATTTTTTATAGGTATTAAAATAACTTAATGAAATAAAATCTGACTTATGTTATAACACTTCCATGGCAACACTATGGCAACACGAAATCAGAAGGATAATACAAATAATATAATATAGGTAATTTAACAGATAAAAGCACACGAAACCTAAACAAATATGTTTAAGTCAAACTCAGTACAAGCAGAGTTTGAATAGTAAAAAAAGAAACCATGGGCTTGAGGTTGTATCCTATTTGGTGCTACATGGTTTCTTTTTTGATTTCTTCAATGAATTACAGTACAAATATTTGCCCACTATTTCCTAAGAAATTCCCTCAACCTATCCGGATAATAATTCATTATTAATTCATTATCAACATTCATTGATTCTACCAATGGACCGCAGTGGTCGTAGTTGGCAATATCAGTTGTAAAGTGTGCATCACTTCCCATTATGAAAGGATGATTGTATTTCTTACAGTTTTCGATAATTAATTTCTGGTTTTCTTTTACATTTTTTCTATTTTTATCCCTAAGGGCATTATTATTTATTTCAAGAAGAACGTGATATTCTTTTGCAGCCTGAACAAGGGCTTCGTAATCAAGAGGACAACGGCCGTCGTCAGGATGGCTTATAATGTTTACATTAGGATTCTTAATGGCGTTTATTATTGCAGCAGTGTTTTCTTCTTTTGAGCCGAACTTGTAACATACAGAATGGATGCCGGCAATAACAAAATCAAGTCGATCAATATATTTCTGATCAAGATCAAGTGTGCCATTGTAGTCGATTATATTAATTTCTGCGCCAAGTCTTAAATCTAATCCAAAAAGGTCTCTTGGAACAACTCTTAGATTTTGAAAATAAATATCAGCACAAGTTCCGGGGATTCCTGAACTGTGTTCAGTGATTCCATAAATTTCAAGTCCTTTGTTTGCTGCTTCTTTACACATTTCTGTAAGTGTGGCATAAGCGTGACCGCTTGCAATGGTGTGAGTGTGCATATCTGCGAGAATTTTGTTCATAGATTTTTCCTCCTGTATACTTCGTTTATTTATGATTACACGGATTGTTGCGTGCTTCGCACTCCCACAATCCTTCCCCTCAATATTCGCATATTGTGAAGTTTGCACTTCACTTTTATGCTCATATTGTGGGCGTGTCTCAAAGTCATTATCCCTTTATTGTGCAGGCACAAGCGGGATAAGACTTTTTGACGTTGTAATCATTTAATATTGTAGCACCATTGTATTGACAATGAAATAAGATAATTATATATTATATAAGGTTAGGAATACTAAACTTTTTGTTTAAAAATAACAAACTTAGCCTTAAAGTATGATTAAAGCTAAAAATAAAAAGGGATAATACTATGGATATAGGAAAAAAGATTAAAGAGTTAAGAATTTTGAAAGGACTTACTCAGGAGGAATTGGCTGATAGGGCAGAGTTGACTAAGGGATTTATTTCTCAGGTTGAGAGGAATCATACATCTCCGTCAATAGCAACTCTTGTGGATATTCTCCAGTGTCTGGGTACGGATTTGAAGAATTTTTTTGAAGAAGATGAGGATAATCAGATTGTCTTTTCTAATGAAGACTATTTTGAGAAGGAAGATAAAGAACTTAAAAATATGATTCAGTGGATTGTGCCAAATGCGCAAAAAAATCTGATGGAACCTATTTTGGTCACATTAGAGGCAGGCGGTTCAACTTACCCTGACAATCCTCACGAGGGTGAAGAGTTTGGCTATGTTTTGTCAGGAACGATTAAGGTTGTGCTTGGAAGCAAGACTTATAAAGTGAAAAAAGGTGAAACTTTTTATTATGAGGCAAAATATAAGCACTATCTTAAGTCAGACAAGGGCGCAAAGGTGTTATGGATTAGTGGCCCCCCAAGTTTTTAAAACAGTTTAGGAGAAAATTATGGAAAAGAAGATTATTGAATTAAAAAATATTAGCAAGAATTTTGAAGACCAGCAGGTTTTAAAGGGGATTGATTTAAACATATATGAAAACGAATTTCTTACATTACTTGGACCAAGCGGATGCGGTAAGACTACTTTGTTAAGAATTATCGGTGGTTTCGAGGAACCAAGTAATGGTCAGTTGATTTTTGACGGAAAGGATATTTCAAAGGTTCCGCCTTATAAAAGAGAAGTAAATACAGTATTTCAGAAGTACGCCCTGTTTCCTTTCTTAAATGTGGCAGATAATATTGCTTTTGGTCTTAATCTTAAGAAAATGGACAAAGACGTCATAGAGAAAAAGGTTAGCAGAATGCTTGAACTGGTAGGCCTTAAAGGCTTTGAAAAAAGAGATGTAACTTTACTTTCAGGAGGTCAGCAGCAGAGAGTTGCCATAGCAAGAGCCCTAGTTAACGAACCTAAGGTATTACTTCTTGATGAGCCTTTGGGTGCGTTGGATGCCAAGCTTAGAAAAGATATGCAGACTGAGCTTAAAAAGATTCAGAAGGAAGTTGGAATTACATTTATTTTTGTTACTCACGACCAGGAAGAGGCACTTTCAATGTCAGATACAATCGTTGTTTTGAACGACGGTGTTATTCAGCAGATTGGAACTCCAATGGATATTTACAACGAGCCACAGAACAGATTTGTAGCTGAATTTATTGGTGAGTCAAATATTATTGAAGGCAATATGATTAAGGACTGTCTTGTTAATTTTGATGGCATAGACTGGGAATGTGTAGACAAGGGATTTAAGGATAATGAAGATATTGAAGTTGTTTTAAGACCTGAAGACATGGATGTTGTGGAACCAGAGGCAGGTAAGGTTTCAGGAACTATTATTTCAAAAGTTTTTATGGGTGTTCATTATGAATATCTCGTGGAAACTAAAAACAGAAATTATAAGGTTCATACAACAGAAAATTATGAAATTGGGAAAAAAGTAGGACTTACAATTGATCCTTTTGACATTCAGGTAATGCACAAAATGGAGAATTAAGGAGGAAAGAGATGCATCATTATAAAGGCTTAGTGAAACCTTATGTGTTATGGTCTTTTCTGCTAATAGTTTTGCCTTTGGCATTAATATTACTTTACTCCATTACAACAGGGGATAATTCACTTATAACAATACATTTTACATTAGATAATTTTAGAAAAATATCTGATCCTATTTACTTAAATGTTTTTATTAAATCTTTGCAAATGGGACTAATTACAATGGGAGTTTGTCTTGTTTTGGCATATCCAATGGCGTATATTATTTCAAAGTTTGATGAAAGTTCTCAGAATATTTTAATACTGTTAGTCACAATTCCAATGTGGATTAACACATTGCTTAGAACTTATGCATGGATAAGTCTTTTGTCAGACAACGGAATTATTAATTCATTATTTAAACTGTTAGGATTAAATCAGCAGACAATGATGTACACTAATTTTTCGGTTGTTATGGGCTTAGTATGTGATTTGTTGCCATTTATGGTTATTCCAATTCACACATCACTGGCAAAAATGGACCACTCACTTGTGGAAGCTGCAAGTGACCTTGGTGCCAACAGATTTCAGACTTTTACAAAGGTTATTTTGAAATTGTCACTTCCTGGTGTTATAAACGGTGTTTCAATGGTATTTCTTTTGTCCATTTCAAGTTTCGTTATACCACAGTTACTTGGCGGACATCAGTTTGTACTTATTGGTAACCTTATTGAAAATCAGTTTATTTCTGTAGGTGACTGGAATTTCGGAAGTTCCATTTCAGTTATTCTTGCAGTTATTATTTTAGCAATGATGGGATTTATGAAAAAAATAGATCCTGACGAGAATGGAGGTAACTAATGAATAAGAAGAAAATCTCCATAGGACCAAAATTATATATTACATTGTGTTTTATATTTTTCTATTTACCAATTGCAGTTACAATGTTTTTTTCATTTAACTCATCAAAATCCTTAACTAAGTTTACCGGATTTTCACTTAAATGGTATAAGAAACTTTTAACAGACAATGATATTATTGCAGCAGTTTATGTATCTATAAGTATTGCTGTTATTGCCACAATTATATCTACAGTTCTTGGTACAATTACGGCAATCGGACTTTCAAGAAGCAGAAAAATTCTTAGAGAATGGCTTTTGAATGTTAACAATATGCCTATTATGAACCCTGATATTGTTACGGCAATCGGACTTATGATTTTGTTTACGTCAATGAGACTTGAACGTGGATATCTTACAATGCTTTTAGCACACATTGCTTTTTGTACGCCATATGTTATAACAAGTGTTTATCCAAAGGTTCGAAGTATGGACCACAACCTTGCAAATGTTGCCATGGATCTTGGTGCCACACCGTTTCAGGCGTTAACTAAGGTTATTATTCCGATGTTAAAACCGGGAATTTTTGCAGGAATGCTTCTTGCATTTACAATGTCACTTGACGATTTTGTTGTTTCATATTTTGTAACAGGAAACGGTGTTTCCAACATTTCAATTGTTGTTTACAATATGACAAAGAGAACAAATCCTACAATTAACGCTTTGTCAACATTGCTTATTATTGTGGTTGTTTTGATTTTGGTTGGTGTAAATGTTATACCGGCTCTTGCAAAAAAAAGACACAAAAAGGTTGAAATGTCAGCATCACACAATAGTCCCCTTAAAAAGATTGGTGTGGCTGTTGCAACTGTTGGAGTTTTGGCAGTGGCAGTATTTTGTGGGGCAAGATTTTCAGCCATTAGCAGTAAGCCGGTTCTTCGTGTGTATAATTCAGGGGAATATATGGATACTTCTCTTATTGAGGATTTCCAAAAAGAGTATAACTGCAAGGTTGTATATGAAACATTTGATTCTAACGAAACAATGTATACAAAGCTTCAAAGTGGGGCAGAATATGATGTGATAATACCGTCTGATTATATGATTGAACGACTTATATCAGAAGATTATTTGCAGCCAATTGACTGGAAACTTATAACTAACAAAGACAAGATTATTCCAAAGCTCTTGAAGAATGATTTTGATCCTGATAATAAATACACAGTACCTTATTATTGGGGGACTGTAGGGATTTTGTACGACAAAACAGTTGTAGATGAAAATGACTTAAAAGAAGGTTGGAATATTCTAAGGAATAAGAAATACAGCGGTCAGATTTATATGTATGATTCTGAAAGGGATTCTTTTATGGTGGCTTTGAAAGGCCTTGGTTATTCAATGAATACAAGAAATAAAGATGAACTAAAACAGGCGTACAACTGGCTTATTGAACAGAATAATACAATGAAACCTGTATATGTTGGAGATGATGTTATGGACAACATGATTTCAGGTAATAAGGCAATGGCTGTAGTATATTCAGGAGATGGCTCATATGTTATTAATGAGAATGATAATATGGGATTTCTCGTGCCGGATCAGGGAAGTAATGTTTGGACTGACGGAATGGTTATTACCAAAAAGTGCAAAAATACTAAACTTGCTCATCAGTTTACTGATTATTTCTTAAGTTATGATGTGGCAGAGCAGAATACTGATTATATAGGATATGACAGCGCAGTAAAAAGTGTTTATGAATATTTTAAAAATGATGCTTATGCAGGAAATCCGGGCTGTGGACCTGACACGTCAAATCCTAAAAATGAAGTTTTTAAAGACCAGCCACAGGATATAAAGGCGTATAGTTCAAGTCTTTGGACAAAAGTTAAGTCACATTAGAATTTAAAATTTCAATCACACTAAAGTTTTGGCTTAAAAATTAAAAGTAATTTAAATATATTAAATTGAAGTTTATGTTTTGAAATAAATGAGAGAGGGAATCATGGACAAAAATTTTTTGAGGGAATATTTTTCTATTCCTAATATAATGGGATATTTTAGAATAGCGTTGGCAATGTTATATATGTTGTTATTTTACAGGGCGTTAGACGGTGCTCCTTACTGGCCTGTAATTGTGACAATTGTAATCTCGGGAATAACAGATTTCTTTGATGGTAAAATTGCCAGAAGGTTTAATATGATAACAGACTGGGGAAAGATGCTTGATCCAATAGCCGACAAAATAACTTTGGGAGCTATTATTATAAGCATGTCTTTCAAATATTCCATAGTTGTACCCATGGTTGTCTTTTATATAATAAAAGAAGGCTATATGGCGGTTGCAGGAATTATATCAATTAGAGCCGGACATAAAATCGAAGGTGCAATGTGGTATGGCAAAGTATGCACTTTTGCAACTTATGTAATTCTGATTGTATTGCTTTTATTTCCTAATATGCCGGAAGTTATGGTTAATGTTTTGGTTATGGCAGATATGATTATAATGGCATTTACCCTGATAAAATATTTTATTTATCACAGAGGCTTGTGGGAAGAGTTAAGAGGTAAGTTGCCGAAAAACATGGAGAAATAATATGGTATACTACTAGTACAAAATAATTTTCATATAAGAGAAATTAAAAAAATCTTGACAAAAATATTTATATAGTGTAACATAACAGAGCGATAAGTCATAACGCAAATCGCCCAGTTAGCTCAGTTGGTAGAGCAGAGGACTGAAAATCCTCGTGTCTCTGGTTCGATTCCGGAACTGGGCACTATATAAATATGCGGGTGTAGTTCAGTGGTAGAACACCAGCCTTCCAAGCTGGATATGTGGGTTCGATTCCCATCACCCGCTCTATTTTTTTGCCAGAAAGGCTGCCGTGCGAAAGAAAGCACGGTGGCTTTTCTTTTTATATTCCCCTTGTTGTATCTTTGTTCTTTTGTGGTAAAATTAAAAAAGAGTGTTGCGATTTTACGCAATGAAGAACGGAGGAATTAGATATGGCAGAAAAAGTTCAATTTACAAATTCACAGATGCTTAAATGGATGGAATATGTGGCAGATATGCAGGGAGTAAGTGCGGAGAAGATTAAGATGCTTAACACTTGTAGCAAGAGAAGAAATGTGTTGGCAACTATTGCAACACATAAGAGAGTTTTGATTTTTGCAGATTCTACATATCCTAATATGTTATATAAATGCTGGGAAGCAGGATATGGTGATTATGAAATGTACTTTGGTGAAGGGTACGAACCTTCTGAAATGAAGCATTGCAAAGTAAGCGATATGATGGACGGCAATTTAGAAGGACCAACGGTTATTTATATTGTTAATGAAAACACAAGAGAATCAATGATTTTCGGAATGAAGAATGATAATTTTTCATCAGGTATGGTTAAATATGTAGGTCATGAAATCCGTGCAGTTATTATGAATAAGCTTGAAATGGATGTAAGAGACACTGTTTTACTTGCAAATGCTGAGAGTATTGCAGTTGAAGCATCAATGGTAGCTTATGAAGGGGTTGTTATTGCAGCGGAAAGAGATGCAGGTTCACTTAGAACAATGGAAGAGAATGCTTCTAAGTTTGGTACCCATAATATTGAAATTATTCCTGAAATTACTGTTGAAGCATTGGAAAAACTTCCAACGCCAAGACTTGCTTTTATCGTGGCACAAAAAAGTAACATCGAAAATGATATAGTAACTTTATTAAAAGTAAATCCGAAGATTAAATTTATTATTTATACATTAGAATTAGATATTTTAGCAGATATTAAATACCTAATGAAGAAGCATGGTGTAGATGTAACAGAAGTAATGCAGATAGCTGTGTCTAAGGTAGACAAGAATGGAGTATTTGTCGCACAGCCGGCACCATGGATGATTACATGTGAGGTAAAAGAGAAATAATATGAAGTTTTTGCTAGTTGCAATTAATGCAAAATACATACATTCAAATCTTGCAGTTTACAGCCTTAAGGCTTTTGCTGAAAAATATGGAAATAATAATAATGAAATAGAGATTGCAGAATATACTATTAACCAGTACAGTGATGATATTTTAAGAGATATTTATAAAAGAAAACCGGATGCAGTTGGTTTTTCATGCTATATCTGGAATATTGGAATGGTTAAGGAGATTGTTAGGGATTATAAGAAGATTTGCCCAAATGTGGATGTTTGGGTAGGTGGCCCTGAAGTTTCCTACAATGTGGAGCAGGTTCTTAGGGAGAATGAAACCATTGATTATGTTATGTATGGGGAGGGCGAGCTTACTTTCAAAGAAGTAATGGACAAGTATAATTTTAATGGAATTGGTATTGATAACCTTAAGGATATACTTGGCATAGGATATAGAAAGTCTAAAAGTTTAGAACATCAGATATTCGAATCAGAAACAGGAATACTAGATTGTTCAAAAAAACAGAGAATCCAGATTATAATCAACAAACCTCAACAGCCTGTTGATATGTCAGACATTCCTTTTGTTTATAAGGAGATGAAGGACTTTGAAAACAAGATTATTTACTATGAAACAAGCAGAGGCTGCCCTTTTTCATGCAGTTATTGTCTTTCATCCATTGACAAAAGATTAAGGTTTAGAAGTCTTGATTTGGTTAAGAAGGAACTTCAGTTTTTCATAGACAATAATACTAATCAGGTTAAGTTTGTGGACAGAACTTTTAATTGCAACAAGAAGCATGCAATGGAAATTTGGTCATATATTAAGAAACACGATAATGGTGTAACTAATTTTCATTTTGAAATTGCAGCAGATCTTATGACGGAGGAGGAGATTGCCTTAATAAGTGATATGCGACCGGGGTTGATTCAGTTGGAAATTGGCGTGCAGTCAACTAACGAGAAGACTTTGGAGGCAATTAATCGTAAAACGGACATTGAAAAAATAGCAGAGATTACGGAAAAGATACATCATGGTGGTAATATTCATCAGCATCTTGACCTTATAGCAGGGCTTCCATATGAGAATTATGAAAGCTTTAAGAGAAGTTTTGATCAGGTGTATGCAATGAAGCCTGACCAGTTTCAGTTGGGATTTTTGAAAGTTCTTTATGGCTCAATGATGAAGGAAAATAGCGAAAAATATGGTATGGCTTATAGTGGCAGGGCACCTTACGAAGTGCTTAAAACCAACTGGGTTAGTTTTGATGACATATTGAAACTAAAAGAAGTGGAGGCTGTTGTTGAGATATATTACAATAGTTTTCAGTTTGAAAATACAATAAGAAAGCTTAGTGAACTTTACGAATCACCATTTGAACTGTATGAACAACTGGGTAGTTTTTACCAGAGACACAGTGAAAACGGGGAGAAACATTCAAGAGTTAAGCGTTATGAATTACTTTTGAATTTTATTAAGAAGAGGAACTTTGAAGAGAATATTCAATGGGAGGAGCTTTTGACAAAAGATTTTTATTTGCGTGAAAATGCCAAAAGCCGTCCTGGATTTTCTAAAAACATTGAAAAATACAAGCATCAGATTAGAGAGTTTTTTAAAGGAGAAGAGGTTAGAACAATCCTTGTGGATTATGAAGATTACGATTCCAAGCAGTTAGAAAAAATGACTCACGTTGAAGTGTTTGGAATAAATGAGGACAATCTTACATATATATTATTTGATTACAAACACAGAAATCCTTTGAATAAACAGGCTAAGCTGATTAACATAACAAAGCAGATAAAGAGATAGGAATTATGGTTAAAGATTATGTGTGTGTGGATATCGAAACATCCGGCGTAAGAGTAAAGTGGGACAAAATAATAGAGATTGGAGCAGTTAAGGTAAGGGACGGTAAGGCAGTTGATACTTTTTCGGAGTTGATTAATCCGGGGCTGAAACTTAGTCCCTATATTACGGAACTTACGGGAATAACTGACGAAATGTTAAAGGATAAACCTTTTATAGAGGAAGTTCTGCCAAGATTTATTGAGTTTACCGGGGACGATGTGATTATGGGGCACAATATTATGTTTGACTATAGTTTTTTGAAACAGAATGCAATTAACCAGAAACTTAAGTTTGACAAAATGGGAATTGATACATTAAAGATTGCAAGAAAGACTTTGAAGGGACTTGAAAGCAGAGGCTTGGAATATTTGTGCAATTATTATGGAATAGCAGATGAAAACCATCACAGGGCATTTAATGATGCAGAGGTTACATCTAAGTTATACAATGTGCTAATGGAAAAGTTTGGCACAGAGTGTCCGGGACTTTTTGAACCTTATCAGTTAGTATTTAAAGCGAAAAAAATGCAGCCTATTACTGACAGACAAAAGAAATATTTAAAAGATTTGATGGTATATCATAAGATTGAAATGAATTTTAATATAGATGAGCTTTCAAAGAATGAAGCGTCTAAAAAAATAGACAAAATTCTTTCAGAAAAAGGCAGAATTTTTGACTAGGACATTTTTGACAGTTATGGTATACTTTGTTAAAGAAAAAGTGGGTTATTAGACCACAGTTCACAATATTATCGTTTTTTATTAATATAATAAATGTTAAAACACCTAAAATTTGATTACACTGTAATCATTAGTTTATTGGGAAAAGGAGAATGGTATGAACTTTTTTTACAACAAGAAGAATCAGAGAATTATCGCAGGAGTAATAGCAGGCTTATTAATACTTGCAATGGTTGTTACAACAGTATTTAGTGTATAGAGAAGGACTTGAGGAGGCTAATTGTGAAGGGGATTAAGAAAGTAGTTTTATTAATCGCATGTGTTATTCTTACAATGGGAACAGTGTGTGTATGGGCTGCTTCTGAGGATGCAGAAGAAAAGATTAAAAACGGCGTGTCAATTGACAGCGTTGATGTAAGTGGAATGACAGCAAGCGAAGCTACAAAAGCGCTGAAGACAGTTGTGTCAGACAAGACAGCTACAACAGTAACACTTGATGTTAATGGTAAGTCAGTTCAGACTACGTTAGGGGATTTAGGATACAAGTGGAGCAATAAGACAGTAGTTGATGAAGCTGTGAATACAGGAAAGACAGGTAACATTATAAAGAGATATAAGGATGGTCTTGATTTACAGCATAATGGCATGAAGTTTAATATTGAAATGTCATTTAATAAAGATACCTTAAAAAAGAAGTTACAAACTATTTGTGCTGATTATGAAATAAAGGCGCAGAATGCGTCTTTGGAGGCTACAGGTCATGGATTTAAGATTATGAAAGAGAAAGAAGGCGTGACTGTAGACTATGATAAGACTGTGGAACAGTTATATACATATGTAACAGAGAAGTGGAATAAGAAAGCTAACATAAAGTTAACTGCCACAACTACAGTTTCAAAACCTAAGTATACAACAGAGGATTGTGAAAAGGTTTCTAACGAACCAATGGGCAGTTATACAACAGAGTTTAGTGTAGGAAGTTCTTATGCTAATAGAAACTTAAACATACAGAATGGTGCTAAGTTAATTAACGGAGCAGTTGTTTATCCGGGAGAACAGTATTCATGTAATGAAAACTTATATCCGTGGACAGAGGATAACGGATGGCATCCTGCAGGTACATATGTTGATGGTGGCGTTCAGGACAGCTTAGGTGGTGGTATTTGTCAGGTTTCAAGTACACTTTACAATGCCTTGCTTAGAGCAGAGATTAAGGTTGTTAAGAGATTCCCGCATTCAATGGCAGTAGGATATGTTCCTTTGTCAGCAGATGCAGCTTTGGCAGGAGATTACAAGGATTTAGTATTTGAAAATGATACTGATGCGCCTATTTATGTTCAAGGTATTTATAATTCAGGCGGTTCAATTACTTTCAATATTTATGGACATGACACAAGAAAAGCTGGTCATTCAGTAAAATATGAAAGCAAGACTGTAAAGACTACACCTGTTAAAACACAGACTAAGAAGGATTCAAGTAAGCCTGTAGGCTATTCAGAAGTTGAATCTTCGGGTCATGTAGGGTATGTGGCTGAATTATGGAAGATTACATATGAAAACGGCAAGCAGGTTAGTAAGGAATTAATACATACAAGTACTTATGCAATGTCACCAACAATTGTTGTAAAGGGAACTAAGAAGGCTTCCACAACAACTAAGAAAGATGATAGTGATAAGGACCACAAGAAGAGTAGTGAAGAGACAACAAAAAAGTCAACTTCAAGTAAGAAATCAAAAAAATCAGAATAGTTAAATAAGGCGGTGAATTATGAATCCGGGAAAAGTTTCAGAAGTAACTTATAAAAGAGCTATTTTAAAGAATTTAAATTCCAAAAACGAAGGAGTTAAACCGGGAGTAAATTCTGCAAACATACAATTAGAAGACATTACGGCTGTAGTGTCTTCTAATTGTATATTAAAGACTTTTGACGGATGTGAAGAGTTTTATGTTCAGCGAAGTATTAACAGTATTTGCGAAAAGGGCGGTGTTCCAAAAAGTTTACAATTAAGCATTACAATGCCATTGGAATTTGAAGAAAAAGAAGTAAACAGAATGATTAAAAATTTTAGAAAGTCAGCAGACAGTCATAATGTGGAAATTAACCAGTGTAATGTTTATAGAGGAGCCACTGAAGGTCCAATTATTAACATTTTTATGATTGGAACAACAGGCAATTTACTAAAAAGTGATAGCATAAAACCGGGAATGGATGTTATAATGGCAGGAACACTTGCTATTGGTGGAACATCTGTTATAGCAGAAAGATATAAAGATAAGTTAGCAGGCAAGTTTTCCGGAAGATTTATTTCAGAATGCTTGGAATTGAAAGATTACACTAGTACCGAGAAAGCTTCTGCAATAGCAATAGATGCAGGAGCTGTGTATATGCACGCTGTTTCTGAAGGAGGATTGTTTAGTGGATTATGGGAAGTGGCTTCATGTGTGGATAAAGGCATTCAGGTAGATATTAACAAGATTCCTATTTGGCAGCAGGTTATTGAAATAGCAGAATTTATGGATATTAACCCTTATTTGTTGGAAGGTTCAGGTTCGCTATTGATTGTAAGCCCTGATGGTTATAAAATAGAAGAGTCACTAAACGCTAACGGAATCTATGGAGAAGTAATCGGAAAGATAACTGACAATAAGAACAGAGTAGTTATAAATGACGATGAAACAAGGTATTTGGAACCTCCAAGAGGTGATGAAATATACAAATTTATTTAAAAAAGGAGATTGGCAATGAGAGAAGAGATTTTACGTTTAATTGAAAAAAATAGCAGAATTGACATTCATGAAATGGCGATTCTTTTAGGAGCGAAGGAGGCGGAAGTTGCCAACGCCATAGCGGATATGGAAAAGGAAGGTGTAATATGTGGATATTACACACTTATTGATTGGGATAAAACTAACGATGAAAAAGTAACAGCATTAATCGAAGTTCGTGTTACACCACAACGTGGAAGCGGATTTGATGAAATTGCAGAGAGAATATATAAATTTGAAGAAGTTAAGGCAGTTTATCTTATGTCAGGTGGTTTTGACTTTACAGTTATACTTGAAGAAAAAACAATGAAAGAGATAGCCCAGTTTGTATCAAGTAAGCTTTCTACTTTAGATTCAATTTTGAATACAGCAACACATTTTGTATTGAAGAAGTATAAAGACTACGGAATGATTTTAGATGAAAAACAAAAAGATGAAAGGATGTTAGTGACACCATAATGAGAGATCCATTATCAAAAGTAACAAAGGAAATTAAACCATCAGGCATTAGAAAGTTTTTTGACATTGTAAGCGAGATGAAAGATGCTATTTCACTTGGCGTAGGTGAGCCTGATTTCGATACCCCTTGGCATATTAGAGAAGAGGGGATATATAGTCTTGAGAAAGGACGTACTTTTTATACATCTAACTCAGGTCTTAAAGAGTTAAAGATGGAGGTATGCAATTACCTTAAAAGAAAATTAGATGTAGATTATGATTATAACAGCGAAGTAATGATTACTGTAGGTGGTAGTGAGGCCATTGATATTGCGATGAGAGCAATGCTTGATCCGGGTGATGAAGTTTTGATTCCACAGCCAAGCTACGTTTCATATGTTCCATGTGTTGAATTAACACATGCTGTTCCTGTCATTATTGAATTAAAGGAAGAGAACGAATTTCGCTTAACTAAGGAAGAAGTTTTAGAAAAGATAACTGACAAAACTAAGATTTTGGTTTTACCTTTCCCTAATAATCCAACAGGTTCTATTATGGAAAGAAAGGATTTGGAAGATATTGCTCAGGTTTGTATAGAAAAAGATATTTTTGTATTATCTGATGAAATTTATTCTGAATTATCTTACAAGGAAGAGCATGTTTCAATAGCATGTATTCCGGGAATGAAGGAAAGAACAGTTTTGATTAACGGTTTTTCAAAGGCTTATGCAATGACAGGTTGGAGACTTGGTTATGCGTGTGCACCAAAGGTTATTATGGATCAGATGGTTAAAATCCATCAGTTTGCAATTATGTGTGCACCTACAACAAGCCAGTATGCAGCAGTTGAAGCATTAAGAAACGGTGATGATGATGTGGCAAGAATGAAGGAGTCATACAATCAGAGAAGAAATTATCTTGTTCACGAATTAAGAGATATGGGACTTGATTGTTTTGAACCATATGGAGCATTCTATGTATTCCCAAGCATTAAGAAGTTTGGACTCACATCAGAAGAGTTTGCTACAAGATTGCTAGAGGAAGAAAAGGTTGCCGTAGTTCCGGGAACAGCTTTCGGTGATTGCGGAGAAGGTTTTCTTAGAATATCATATGCATATTCACTTGATGATCTTAAGCTTGCCCTTGGCAGAGTTAGAAAGTTCGTTGAAAGACTGGAGCAGAAGTAGACTATAAGCTTACATGATTAGCAGATGCACATTAGTGTACAGTTTTGTAAGCCAGAATGGAGATAGGTTATGAATGTTATATTATTAGAGCCTGAAATCCCACAGAACACAGGTAACATAGGACGAACATGTTGTGCAACAGGTACAAAGCTTCATCTTATTGAACCTATGGGATTTAGAATAAATGAGAAGAATCTTAAGCGTGCAGGAATGGACTATTGGGATGATTTGGACGTGACTATTTATGATAGTTTCAAAGATTTTATGGATCAGCATCCGGGAATAAAGATTTGGATGGCTACAACTAAGGCTCCACACAGATATACAGATGTAGAGTTTGGACCGGATGATTATATAATGTTTGGGAAAGAAAGCGCAGGAATACCGGAAGAGATTTTGGTAGATAATGAAGATACCTGTATTAGAATCCCAATGAATCCGGAGATTAGATCATTAAATCTTGCCAATTCAGTTGCAATTGTACTTTATGAGGCATTAAGACAGAATGATTTCCATGGAATGCAGATGGAAGGTCACCTTCACAGACTGCAGTGGAAGGAATAATATAATCAGACACAAATTGATTATAGAAATAAAAAATAAATTATAAAGCATTTAGACTATTAAGTAACAATGTAAAAAATAGCCTAAATGCTTTTATTTTTTTGTGCATTATAACGTTTTTAGAGATTGTGGTCGAAAAATCTTTAAACTTCTGCTAAAATGTTTTATCGAAAGTAAAAAAAGGAGGATTTGACAATGTCAAACAACGAAATTGGTAACTCAGCAGTATATGATGCCAGAGAGTTGGGAAAAGGAAAGATGTTTCTTTTAGGTTTCCAGCATATGTTCGCCATGTTTGGTGCAACAGTTTTGGTACCACTTTTAACAGGTCTTGATGTTCAGACAACATTACTTATGGCAGGTCTTGGAACTATTCTTTTCCATATTTTTACAAAATTACAGGTTCCGGCATTTCTTGGTTCATCTTTTGCATTTCTTGGTGGATATACAACAGTATCAGGAGCTTTTGGTGACTTTGGAGTAAAAGATTCAGCCCATATGCTTCCATATGCATGTTTAGGTGTAGCTTGCGCAGGACTATTATATTTAGTTTTAGCGTTGCTAATAAAGTTAGTAGGTGTTAAGAAGGTTATGAAGTTCTTCCCACCTGTTGTAACAGGTCCTATTATTATTGCTATTGGTCTTTGCCTTGCACCATCAGCACTTAATAACTGTGCAACATGTTGGCCACTTGCCGTCGTAGCGCTTGTTATCGTAATATTATTTAATATCTGGGGAAGAGGAATGGCAAAGATTATTCCTATTCTTTTAGGTGTAGTTGGAGCATATTTATTCGCCCTTATTTTCGGAAACGGATTAGGTTTATTAGGCGAAGCAGGTCAGGTTGATGTAAAAGCTATTGCTGATGCAGCATGGATTGGTCTTCCTGTTCATATGGACGAAACAATTTTTGCAATTGACTGGAACAACAGCTCAGCAATTATTTTTGCTATTACAACAATGGTTCCAATTGCCATTGCAACAATGATGGAACATATCGGTGACATTTGTGCCATCGGTGCTACAGTAGGAAAAGACTTTATTAACCGCCCGGGTCTTCACAGAACACTTTTAGGTGACGGACTTGCTACAACATTATCATCAATTTTTGGTGGCCCTGCTAACACAACATATGGTGAAAACACAGGTGTACTCGCTCTTTCAAGAGTATATGATCCAAGAGTAGTAAGAATTGCAGCTTATCTTGCAATGTTATTCTCATTCTCACCTAAGTTTGCCATGATTATTCAGGCTATGCCATCAGGTATCGTTGGTGGTATTTCATTTATGCTTTATGGAATGATTGCAGCAATCGGTGTTCGTAATGTAGTAGAAGCACAGGTTGACTTTAAGAAGAGCAGAAACGTTATCGTTGCAGCTATTATCGTTGTATGTGCTTTAGGTATCAAGTTTAGTTCAGGAATGGGCGCAGATGTATTAAGCGGAGTTGACGGAGCAGTTTCATTCTCAATCGGAGGAGTAGTAATCAGCCTTTCAGGACTTGCAGTTGCATCAATTGCAGGAATTATCCTTAATGCAGTATTCCCAGACAAAGATGAAGTGAACGACGTAACAGAATCCAAATAATAAATTAATGTAATTACAGTGTCAAAAGGTCCTATCCCAATTATTCCAGTACAAAAAGGGAAAGGTGAATTGGAATTTTGATATTTTAATTAAGTATCACAAAAAAATGGATGCCAGCAAACAATAGGCAGATTTTCGAAATTTTGCGAGTATAGTGTACAGCGATAAAACTACTGTCCGAGCGAAGCGAGTTTAGTTTTTCGCTGTACGATAGACGACGGAGCAAAATAAGAAAATCAACGTGTTTGAGGGCATCCATTTTTTTGTGATACGACAAGTGGCAAATTACCTGTTAATGGTAACAATTCCTTTGTTAGTCTGTATCAATCCTTCATCTTTCATTTTCTTTAATTCTCTACTCATGGCACTTCTGTCAACTGAAAGATAGTCCGCAAGGGCAGTCATTGTGAAGGGAAGCTTGAAAGTATTGCTTCCGGATTTCGAAGACAAAATTTCAAAATAATTATTTAAACGGTCACGTATGGTTCGACCACTTAAAACTTCAAGATGTTCACAGATAGATCTTGTCTTATCTGAAATTATAACAAGAATATTATTAACTAACTGGCTATGATGTGGACAAGCTTTCGAGCATCTTTTTATAATGTGTTCATAATCAATAAAACGAACAACGCAGTCACATGTAGCTTCAAGAGAAATGTTTTCAGGACAGGCATAGTGATAAAAGAGCTGACCGAAAAGATCACCACGACATAATTGCTCAAGAATAGTCTGGGTTCCGTTAGGAAGAAAATGTATAACCCTTGCGCTACCTGACTCGATTATACCTACCCCTATATTGTTGTCGTCATAGAAGCAGATAACTTCTCCGGATTTATAAGTTCTGGTATACGTTTTAAAACAGTGCATCATTTCAGCCTGTTGCTGTTCTGAAATATTGTAAAACAAATCTGTTTTTGTTATTTCCATAAATAAACTCCAATCTATATTGATATAACTATTGTATAAAAATTTTTATCATGAATATGTTGCAAATGCAACAGAAAAATAAAAACAATCATCATATAATAAGAATGTAAAGAAAATATATACCAGGATTGCACTTTATAAAGTGAAAAACGTTAAATTTTAAAAACGAAAATAATTCCTTCTTAACGTTGCAAAAAAAAAGATAAAGTGTTATATTATTCACAGTTAGTGAAAATTACTTTTATTGTGTCTAGTTGCGTCTTTTTGACAATTAAACACGGCACTGGCTAATATTTTTGAGAGGTGTATGATATGGATACAATAACATGCATTAAAACAAGAAGAAGTGTTAGAAAGTTTAAACAGGAATCAATATCTAAGGATATTATTGAAGATTTGGTTTTGGATGCTTCATATGCGCCTTCTTGGAAGAATACTCAGACAACACGATATATTGCAATAACAGATGCTGAGATTAAAGCTAAGCTTGCAGAGGAATGTTGTGCAGAGCATAACAGAGGAATTATTAATGGAGCACCACTTCTTATTGCTACATTAATAGTGGACAAGCGTTCAGGTTTTGAGAGAGATGGCAGTTATTCCACATCTCGAAAAGATTGTTGGCAGGCATTTGACAATGGCATTGCTACACAGACATTGTGTTTGGCAGCTAATGACAAAGGCTTGGGAACAGTAATAATGGGATTGTATGACATCGATAAAGCAGAAGAGATTATCGGGGTTCCCGAGGGACAGTTACTTATGGCACTTGTTGCTGTAGGTTATCCTGATGAAGAACCTGGTGTTCCAAAGAAGAAGACAGTAGATGATTTATTAAGCTATCGTTAGTCATTCACTATATTTTATGCTTTACATTTATTTTTAGGAGGAAAACAAGATGAGAGAAGAATGGAAAGGATTTACTACAGGCGAATGGGCAAAAGAAGTCAACGTCAGAGATTTTATCCAGAAGAACTACACACCATATGATGGTGATGCAAGTTTCTTAGCAGGTCCTACACAGGCAACAACAGATTTATGGAATCAGGTACTTGATCTTCAGAAACAGGAAAGAGCAGCAGGCGGCGTACTTGATATGGATACAAAGGTTGTACAGACAATCACATCACACGGCGCAGGTTACTTAGATAAAGATAAAGAAACTATTGTTGGTTTCCAGACAGATAAGCCTTTCAAGAGAGGTCTTCAGGTTAACGGTGGTATCCGTATGGCAATGAAGGCTTGTAGTGACAATGGATACGAAGTAGATCCAGAAGTTGTAGATTTCTACACAAACTACAGAAAGACTCATAACGCTGGTGTATTTGATGCTTACACACCAGAAATCAGAACATGTAGAACAAACCACATCGTAACAGGTCTTCCAGATGCTTACGGACGTGGACGTATCATCGGCGACTACAGAAGAGTTGCATTATACGGTGTTGATACACTTATCACAGATAAGGAAGCTCAGAAAGCAGCTACACCTACAGAAATGAGACCAGAAGTTATCCGTGATAGAGAAGAATACTCAGAACAGATTAGAGCTCTTAAAGAATTAAAAGAATTAGGTAAGATTTACGGATTTGATATTAGCAGACCAGCTCAGAACGTACAGGAAGCTATTCAGTGGATGTACTTCGGATACCTTGCAGCAGTTAAGGAACAGAACGGTGCAGCTATGTCATTAGGACGTACTTCAACATTCATCGATATCTATGCTGAAAGAGATTTAGCTAACGGAACATTTACAGAAGAACAGATTCAGGAATTCGTTGACCACTTCATCATGAAGTTAAGATGTGTTAAGTTCGCAAGAACACCTGAATACAACCAGATTTTCGCTGGTGATCCAGTTTGGGTTACAGAAGCAATCGGTGGTGTTGGTATTGACGGACGTCACATGGTTACAAAGATGTCATTCAGATATCTTCATACATTAGAAAACTTAGGTGCAGCTCCAGAACCAAACCTTACAGTTCTTTGGTCAACAAGACTTCCACAGGACTTCAAGAAATACTGTGCTAAGCTTTCAATTGAATACTCATCAATGCAGTACGAAAGTGATGACTTAATGAGACCAATCAATGGTGATGACTATGGTATCGCTTGTTGTGTATCTTCAATGAGAATCGGTAAGGAAATGCAGTTCTTCGGAGCTAGAGCAAACCTTGCTAAATGTTTACTTTACGCTATCAACGGTGGTGTTGATGAAAAGACTAAGGTTCAGGTAGGACCTAAGTACAGACCAATTACAGCAGAATATCTTGATTATGATGAAGTAATGGAAAGATATGAAGACATGATGAAATGGTTAGCAGACGTTTATGTTAACGCTCTTAACATCATTCACTACATGCATGATAAATATTCATATGAAAGAATCCAGATGGCTTTACATGATGCTCATGTAACAAGATGGTTCGCAACAGGTGTTGCAGGACTTTCAGTAGTAGCTGACTCACTTTCAGCTATCAAGTATGCTAAGGTTAAAGCTATCAGAGATGAAGATGGAATCGTAGTTGACTATGAAACAGAAGGTGACTTCCCTAAATATGGTAACGATGATGACAGAGTTGACCAGATCGCAGTTATGATCGTTAACAAGTTCATGGGTTACTTAAGACAGCACTTCACATACAGAGATAGTGTTCCAACACAGTCAATCCTTACAATTACATCAAACGTAACATACGGAAAGAACACAGGTAACACACCTGACGGAAGAAAGATGGGACAGCCATTCGCACCAGGTGCTAACCCACTTCATGGTAGAGATACACACGGTGCTGTAGCATCACTTGCATCTGTAGCTAAGATTCCTTTCGAAAACGCTAGAGATGGTATCTCAGATACATTTACAGTAGTTCCAGATGCACTTGGAAAAGACTGTGACGTATTTACAGGTGACCTTGACGCTGATGCACTTGGTCTTGATATTGATGAAATCATCAAGCAGCAGCAGTTATAATAAATATAAATAAAAAGGAAAATCAGAATGTCAACAGGAATAATTCATTCAACAGAAAGTTGCGGAACAGTAGACGGACCGGGCGTGAGATTTGTAGTGTTCTTTAAAGGGTGTCCTATGAGATGTGCGTATTGTCACAATCCTGACACATGGTCAATGGAAGGCGGTACGGAAATGACCGTTGATGAATTGCTTAAAGAATATGAAACAAAGAAATTTTTCTACAAAAGTGGAGGTATTACTGCCACAGGTGGTGAACCCATGGTTCAGATTGATTTCCTTACTGAACTGTTTACTGAAGCACATAAGCGAGGAATTCATACCTGTCTGGATACATCAGGTGTAACATTTAGACCTGATGATCCGGCAAATCTGATGAAAGTAGATAAATTACTTGAAGTAACCGATTTGGTTATGCTGGATATTAAACATATTAATCCGCAGGAACATTTAAAACTTTGCAAGCAGCCTAATGATAATATTTTGGCTTTTGCAAAATATCTTGATAAAAAAGGTATTCAGATGTGGATAAGACATGTTGTTGTACCACATATAACTTTAAATAAAGAGTACTTATATGAATTGGGACTTTTTATAGGTCAGTTAAAAATGGTTAAGGCTTTGGATATATTGCCATATCATGATATGGCAAAACCTAAGTACGAGAAACTTGGCATGGATTACCCATTGAAGGATATAGAGCCTGCTACCAAAGAAATGGCAGTAGCTGCTCGAAAAATAGTGTTGCAAGGATTTAAAGAATCCAGAATTAAGTTATTACAAGAGAATAAATAGGAGGTAATAAAAATGGCAGCAAGCGAAAAACAGATTGATAATTTAGTTTCTTTAATAGATGGATATGCACAGGAAGGTGGTTACCATCTTAATGTTAACGTATTAAACAGAGATACATTACTTGATGCTCAGAAGCATCCAGAAAAATATCCACAGCTTACAATCCGTGTATCAGGATACGCTGTAAACTTCATTAAGTTAACAAAAGAACAGCAGGATGACGTTATCCACAGAACATTCCACGGAAGTCTATAAGATAACGAAAAGAAATGATCCTTTATCGCCATATCGGGGTTTCCCGGTATGGCGATTTTTTCTTGCTAATTAATGAAAAGAGTTTATAATTATAAAAAGAGTGTCTTACTCAAATATATAGTAAAAGAGGCGAGAATTATGCATAATATAGTTTCAAAATTACTTATTTACGGAAATATGCCTAAAGATTCCATTCTTATGGAACTTAGTGACATTATTAGAGAATATAAAAGTGGTGACTATAAGAAAGATGAAATAATCACTAGAATATATAATCAGATTAAGAGAATTCTGGAAGTATCAACAGATTATGCTTTCGATAAGAATTTGTGGCACAACTATCTTACATATTTATTAATAACAAATGAGAACCCATTTAGCTTAACATGTGAAAAGGTTGGAGCAAGTGTGGGAACAGTAAACAGTTTTGCAAAGAATGACTTTAAGCAGTTCAAGGCTTTATTTGATTATGACTTTAAGCCAATGGAAGAAGAGCTTGGTATTGACTGTTTTACAAAGATTGAAAATTATCAGGCAATTGGGAAACCTGAACTTATGTACAATAAGAATGTTAGTGAAAAGGTTAGAGATTTAAGCGAAAAGCTTGAAAGCGCTAAGGATGAAGAAGAATTTTTTGATCACGTAACACAGTTTTATAAAGATTATGGTGTTGGAATGTTTGGTCTTAATAAGGCGTTCAGAATTTCAGACAACAATGGCAAGGTTGAATTCCAGGCTATTAACAATATGGAAAAAGTTATGCTTGATGATCTGGTTGGATACGAAATTCAGAAAAAGAAACTTGTTGATAATACAGAAGCTTTCGTACAGGGAAGAAAGAGTAACAACTGCTTATTATTTGGTGACAGCGGTACAGGCAAATCTACAAGTATTAAGGCTATTGTTAACGAATACTATGATCAGGGACTTAGAATGATTGAAATATACAAGCACCAGTTTAAAGACCTTTCTAACGTTATAGCTATGATAAAGAATAGAAACTACAAGTTCATTATTTATATGGATGACCTTTCATTTGAAGAATTTGAAATTGAGTACAAGTTCTTAAAGGCAGTAATTGAGGGGGGCGTTGAAACAAAACCTGAGAATATTTTGATTTATGCAACATCTAACAGAAGACATCTTATTAAAGAAACATGGAATGACAGAAGTGATGTTCAGGTTGATAATGGAATGCATAAGTCAGATACTATGGAAGAAAAATTATCACTTGTACATAGATTTGGTGTTACAATTAACTACTCAAAACCTACACAGAAGGAATACTTTGATATTGCAATTGAATTGTGTAGAAGATTAGGTGTTGAACTTAGTGATGATGAAATCAAGGCTGAAGCAAATAAATGGGAATTAAGCCATGGTGGAATTTCAGGTAGAACAGCACAGCAGTTTGCTAACTATCTGGCAGGTCAGCAGAAATAATAATTATTATGTGTGGGCAACTTTTCAATAATAATCAACATATGTAGATAAATCTTGCAAGGTTGTTAAAAAAATTAACCTTGCAAGATAAAAGAAAAATAAAAAATAAAATTTTTTTGAAAAAAATTAAAAAAGTACTTGCATTGTTATGGTGACTATGCTAGAATATTTTTTGTCGCGAGACATTGGCCCATCGCCAAATGGTAAGGCACTGGACTCTGACTCCAGCATTTTCAAGGTTCGAATCCTTGTGGGCCAGCTTTAAACCACTTCGTTATGAAGTGGTTTTTTTCTTTCTAAGATTATCAAAATTCATTTGTAAAGCTAAGAATATATTTATAGTCTGTAATCCTGTATCCTATTTTATACAACTGCTTGGATTGAAAGCATAGAAGTTCTTTTTGTCCATGTCTTCAGTTACCATTCGTAGAGCTTCGCCAAAACGTTGAAAATGAACAATTTCTCTTGCTCTTAAGAATTTAATAGGTTCTCGAACATCACTTTCTTTTACAAGAGATAGGATATTATCGTATGTTTTTCTGGCTTTTTGTTCCGCAGCCATATCTTCTATAAGGTCTGCAATAGGATCACCACAAGATTGGAAGGTAGTAGCTGAGAAAGGAACACCTCCGGCAGACTGTGGCCATACGCCCAAAGTGTGGTCGACATAGTATTTCTCAAAGCCGGCAAGGTCAATATCATCACAAGGAAGGTCTTTTACAAGCTGGGAAACAATGGAGCCGACCATTTCCAAATGACCAAGTTCTTCAGTAGCAATGTCGTTAATCAATCCGGCAACCTTAGGGTTTTTCATTGCAAACTTTTGTGACATATATCGCATGGCCGCTCCTGCTTCGCCGTCAGGACCCCCATACTGGCTAATTACAATTTGAGCAATTTTTGGACTTTTGATTTTAATATTTACAGGATACTGTAATCTTTTTTCATAATTATACATTAGCAGTTACCTCCTTCCCAAGGCATTGGACCTTTATTCCAGTCCCAGTAGTCTTTATTTGCTACATCATATGCCGAAAGAGGTCCAAAATTGTGGGTGTACATTTCCCACGCCTCTTCCCGCATTTCCTTCGCCTTATGATAGTATTCAAGGGCTTCCATGCAATTGGGATGTGTATCAAGGAACAGCTTTACGTCATCCATTGCAAAACTTGCCTTAGTAATAATATCCATAAGCTTTTCTTTACTCATATCACATTTCATCGTCCACATCCCCTTCCAACATAAGGTTTATAAAGCTCCTTAAATATGGTTCCACAGCCTATAGCCTGGTCAATGTCATAAACATCCTGCCATTTTTGCCACGGAACAAAACACATACCGGGAGCCATATGGTCGACATGTTCTGTTCCACGGTCACAACCCTCATTGTTCCGTTTCATATTGCAACAACAACCCTGATTATCATAAGTCATATTGCAACCACATCTATGGTTATCATTTCCGGTACAGTGATTCATAGTATTGCGTTCCATACCACAATTTTGGTTATCCATTTTTCGTTCTCTCACATTGTTGTTCATTTCACATCCACATCCCTGTTCAGGCATAGGTCTGCCACATGACATCATTCTGTTACAATTACCACGATTATATCTTCCGTTTCTTGGCGTATTCATATTGTTATGATTAAAACAATTTGCGTTTTGATTGCAATTGTTGCAGTCCATAAAAATCTCCATTTTCTTTTTGTTCTACAGTATTATTCTATGCATAAAATAATTTGGTGTTAAATAAAAATAAAAAAATAAAATAAATGCAATATTTTTTGAAAACCCTTCGTTTAATATGTAAAGACACAAGGAAAGCTAGCAAAATAAAGTGACTTTGAAACAACAGTAAGGAAGACTATGAAAAATCAGTATTAAATCAAGAAGGATACACAAACAAGGAGGTAGGAGCTATGAGGAAAACATCAAAATTTTTATTTGCAACAGCTATGGCAGTAACTGTTTTGGCATTGGCTAATCCATCACCAACAGTAATGGCTAAATCAAAAGGGAAAAAATCAAAGGTAGTATACACACTTAAAAAAGGCACACTTACAATATCAGGAAAAGGTGAAATGCCTAAGAAAATGACTTTCAAAAATAATAAGAAAGTTAAAAAAGTAGTTATTAAAAACGGTGTAACATCAGTTTCAGACAAAGCATTTTATAAGTGCAAAAACTTGTCAAAAGTAACAATTGGCAAATCGGTTAAGAAAATAGGAATTGATAGTTTTAATGGAACAAAAATTAAGAAAGTAACAATTCCTAAGAAAGTAAAGGAAATTGGTCAGGATGCTTTTGAAAATTGTAAGCAGTTAGAAAATATCACATTACCAGGAAAGTATACATTAAAAAAGAAAAAAGGTGATGACGCTTATGCAACAATTATGGGCGGTTCAATGGCTGACACAGTAACTTTTTCAACAAGTATTGATTTAAAGACAGTTACATATGTTAATTCTAATGTTTTTGATGTTAGTGCAAATGACAAGAATTATACATCAAAGTCAGGAATGATTTACACAAAGGACGGAAAAACTCTTGTAAGAGTATCAGCAGGAACAAAGGAACTTTCAATAGATGAAGGTTGTGAAACATTTGCATTACAGTCAATTCTCTATGCAAGACATTTTGATGGAGATGATTATGTAGTTTGTGACAAACTTGAAAAGATAAGGATTCCGGCATCAGTTAAGAAGATTGATTATAATGCATATCAGGCAGGAGATTATCATGAAAGATTTGATATTGGAAAGGATATAGTAATTTCAGGCGCAGACTTAGATGGAGAAAGTGTTGTGAACCTTTGCAACCGTACAAACCTTTCTACATGGGAAAATATTGCAAAGCAGGTTCCAAGTATCAAAGTTGAGAATGGAATGTATATTTCAAAGGACAACGTTTTAATAGGCTATGAAGGAAAAAGTGAAAAACTTGTTGTTCCTGAAGGAATTACAACAATTGCCAACAATGTTATAAAAGGCGAAGGATACAATCCTGACAGCAAGATTGCAAAGGAGATTGTTATTCCTGATACTGTAAAAGTAATAGAAGACAGAGCGTTCTTTAGCAGATATAACCTTGAAAAAGTTACATTGCCAAAGAATCTTACAGAAATAGGTGATTATGCATTTTTTGAATGCAACATAAAGGAAATTGAAATACCTAATACTATTACAAAATGGGGCAAAAATGTTTTCTCAAGTTGTGCACTTGAAAAAGTTACAATTCCAACAAATATAAAAGAAATCCCAGAGGGAATGTTTGAGGGATGTTATAAATTAAAAAATATTGTTATTCCTGATAATGTTGAAAAAATAAATGAGGGTGCTTTTTGGAATTGCAGAAACCTTGAAAGTGTAACAATAGGAAAAAATGTAAAGAGTATTGGAAAGTATGCATTTCAAAATACAAAATTGACAACAATTACAATTCCGTCAAATGTACAAAAAATAGATTTTAATGCATTTTGTGGCTGCGATTCTTTGGAAAAGTTTGTAATTGAAGGAAAGACAGATATTGCCAATGGCGTATTTGATAACACTTCTAATGTAGTTTTGGATTACAGATTAGGAGCACAGTATAACAAAACAAGTGTACAGATAAATAATTTTAAAAGAGACAAGAAAAATTATCTTAAAGTAAATGCTTCATGGGCTAAGGTTAAAGGCATAAGCGGTTATGAAGTAAAAGTTGCAACAGACAAGAAGTTCAAAAAGAATGTTAAAAATGTAAAAGTAAATGAAACAAAAACAACTGTAACAGTTAAGCAGAAAGTTAAAAATGTTTACAATATAAAGAGAGTCTATGTTAAGGTAACTCCATACACATATGTTAATGGAAAAAAAGTGTATGGAAAATCACAAACAGACTTAATGAAATAAACTAAGATTATAATGGCTTAACAGCAACAAAACCCAGAAAAACTTAATATTATGGTAATAACCCGGGAAATCAGAAAGGTAACAAACAAGATTTCCCGGGTATTATATTTTGTATAGAAGAAATATAACTGTTGGTTTTTGTCAGAAACTGGGGTATACTAGGTTTCGTGGAATAAAGTTTTGGAGGTAATTATGAGAAATTGTTTAGTTGCACAGTCTGGTGGACCGACTGTGGCTATTAACTCAAGCTTGGCGGGAGTAATTCAGGGAGCAATCGACAGCAAAAAGTTTGACAAGGTTTACGGCTCCCTTAATGGTGTACAGGGACTTTTAAATGGATGCCTTATGGATTTGACTGAAAAAGTTGAACAGGTGCCTATGTTTATTGAATTGTTAAAAAAGTCACCTTCTATGTATTTAGGTTCATGTAGATATCAGTTACCTGATTATACAGAAGACGATGCACCATATGCATATATTTTTAATAAGTTTGAAACATATGAAATAGATGCATTTTTCTATATTGGCGGAAATGATTCTATGGACACGGTAGACAAGCTTAACACATATGCAAAAGCTGTTGGAAAGGATGTTAAGATAGTTGGTATTCCTAAGACTATTGATAATGATTTGTGTATTACAGACCATACACCGGGCTATGGTTCAGCAGCAAAATATGTGGCATCTACTTTACTGGAAATAGGTCACGACACATCAATTTATCCAATTAACAGCGTAACTATTGTAGAAATTATGGGACGTGATGCAGGGTGGCTTACAGGGGCTTCAGTCCTTGCAAGAAATAAATATAATCATGCACCTCATCTTATTTATTTGCCGGAAGTTGCTTTCGATGAGGCTCAGTTCATTGAAGATGTAAGAGAGGCAATTAAGAAATACAATAACGTTGTAATTGCTGTTTCAGAGGGAATCAAAAATGCAGAAGGAAAGTACATTAGTGCCACATCTGCAGTGGAAGATACTTTTGGACACAGCCAGTTAAGCGGAACAGGAAAGTGCTTAGAATATATTATTAAGCAGAATCTTCAGGTAAAGGTTCGTTCTGTTGAAATTAATATTTTGCAAAGATGTGCTGCACATATGTCTTCTATTACAGATATTGGCGAAGCATTCAGACTTGGGCGTCACGCAGTTGAAACTGCACTTGAAGGCAAGTCAGGCGTTATGGTTACAGCAATCAGAAAAGCTAACGAACCATATAGTGTTAAAATGGGAGACACAGATGTTAAAAATGTGGCAGGCCTTGTAAAACATGTTCCAAGAGAATGGATTAACGAAAGAGGAAATGATGTAACACAGGATTTTGTTGATTACGCATATCCGCTTATTCTTGGGGAACCGGTTGTTAAGTATGAGAGAGGAATTCCTGATTATTTGGATGTTTCTCATTTGTATCCTAATAACTAAAGTAGAGAACAAACTTCACAATAATTTTATAAAAGTGCAAAAACATAGTTATATTAGCGAATATTAGTGTTGCAATACTACCGAAATGGGTTATATTAGCGAATATTAGTGTTGCAATACTACCAAAATGGGTTATAATATAAGCAGTTGTTTAAAAATTAACAATGAATGAATTTTACGGAGGTACATTATGTTAGTATCAGCTAAAGAAATGTTAGAAAAAGCTAAAGCAGGCCACTATGCAGTAGGTCAGTTTAATATCAACAACCTTGAATGGACAAAGTCAATTCTTTTAACAGCAGAAGAATTAAAGAGTCCTGTTATTTTAGGTGTATCTGAAGGTGCTGGAAAGTACATGACAGGATACAAGACAGTAGTAGGAATGGTTAACGGAATGATGGAAGAACTTGGAATTACAGTTCCAGTTGCTCTTCACTTAGACCATGGTTCATATGAAGGATGTTTAAAGTGTGTTGAAGCAGGATTTTCATCAATCATGTTCGACGGTTCACATTATCCAATCGAAGAAAACATCAAAAAGACTAAAGAATTAGTTAAAATCGCTAACGAACACGGTATGTCACTTGAAGCAGAAGTTGGTTCAATCGGTGGTGAAGAAGACGGTGTTATCGGTAGGGGTGAATGTGCAGATCCTGATGAATGTAAGGCTATTGCTGATTTAGGAGTAACTATGTTAGCAGCAGGTATTGGTAACATTCATGGTAAATATCCGGCAAACTGGGAAGGATTAAGCTTTGAAACATTAGCAGCAGTTAGTGAAAAAGTTGGTAATATGCCATTAGTTCTTCATGGTGGTACAGGAATTCCTGCAGACCAGATTAAGAAAGCTATCTCACTTGGCGTTTCAAAGATTAACGTTAATACAGAATGTCAGCTTTCATTTGCTGAAGCTACAAGAAAATACATCGAAGCTGGTAAGGACTTAGAAGGAAAGGGATTCGATCCTCGTAAGTTACTTGCACCAGGTGCTGAAGCAATCAAAGCAACAGTAAAAGAAAAAATGGAACTTTTCGGTTCAGTTGGAAAAGCTGAATAATCCATACAAAAATAAAGCAAGAATACATGCCCTGGCAAAAGCCGGGGTTTTTCTTTTGGCAGGAGGAGATTCTTAAGTTTTTTTGTTAGAGAATATAATCAAAAATAACTTATATAATTCTTGATTAAAGTTTAAAAAGTATTTATACTTTACTAAGAAAGGTTATGATATGAAAACTAACAAAAAAGAATTAGAAAAAGAACAGAATACAAAAATAGAATCTGAAAAAACAGAAAATAATAAATCAATTGAAACAGATGAAAAAAATTCTACAACAATTGAAGGGAAAAAACCAAGCTTGGATGACTTATCACCTAAGTCTAAGAAGTTTGCAAAGATTTATAATGCTGTAAGATTTCTTGTGATTATTGCGGCAGGAGTAGCCTTGATTTATGCGTCTTACAGCCTGACAGAATCTTATTTGAATTACAAGGATGATGAGAAGAAGTATGCAAGTCTTAACGATATGTTTGTACAGGATGCTAAAGGGAATACAGGCTCAGATAGTAGTGCCGGTTTAAATGGAAACAAAGCTTTAAATAGTAGCGAGGTTTTAGACAGCAATTCAACTGCCAACAGCACAAATTCCAATACTTCAAACACAGGCTCAAGCACCACAAGTTCAAACAGTTCAAGTTCAGACACCTTAAACTACAGTGCTGATAGCAAGAAGTGGGTTTGGAACTATGATGCCATGCTTAAGTATAATGATGAGGCAAAGGGCTATATTAAGTTAGACGGTACAAGAATACAGTATCCGATTTTTGAACATAGTGATAACAAGTATTATTTAAAGCATGGTGCAGACAAGATTTATAATGGAGCAGGTGCGATTTTTATTGACTATAGAACAGCAGGTCTTGAAGGAGACATGTGTATTTTGTATGGTCACAATATGCTTGATGGTTCTATGTTTAAAGAAATTATGAATTTTAGAGATAAGGATTTCTGCAAGAAACATCCGACTTTTGATATTTATATTGGTCGCAAGCATTACATTTATTATGTTTTCTCTGTTTTTTCGGGAAAAGACGTTGATGAGAAGATTTACCAGTATGGTTTTGAAAATAAAAGCGATTTCCAGAGCTGGATTGACAGAGTTTACAGCAAGAGCACATACAAGTTTGATACAAGAAAGCCAACGACGGATGATAAGATTATTATGTGTTCAACATGTGTGGACGACTATGGAAACAGACAGCTTGTTTGTATGTACAGAGGGGAAGAAGTTGTGGATTAGGGACTTTCACTTAATTTTATTAAGAAAAAGGTTTAAAAAATTAGATAAATACTCATATGCTATTGATTTTTGTAAAGAAATGATGTAAGTTATGACACGTACAGAGCAAAAAAGCTCAACCGCTAAATGAGATTAAGGACAAGGACGTTCTTCAAAAATGAAGTTTGGAGAAGTGTCCTTTTTTTATAAGTGACGTTCATTAGTGTATTTACTATCATAAATGCCATTTATAAAACTTTAAGATGAAATTGTTAATTATATTTATTATAGCGGACGAAAAATTTGTTGTATAGGAAAGGAACAGAACTATGGGAGTAAACATTGAAAAAGTTTTTGGGGAAAACGTATTTGACGATGCAGTAATGAAAGTTCGTTTACCAAAGAGCGATTACGAAACAGTTAAGAAACTTATGTACGAAGGCGGTGAAATCACAGAAGATTTAGCAGATGTGGTTGCACAGGCAATGAAGGAATGGGCGTTGGAAAAAGGTGCTACACACTTTACACATGTGTTCCAGCCATATGTAATTTCAGTAGGAGCTGAAAAACATGATTCATTTGCTTCTGTTCCAATAGATGGAAAAATCGAAAACACATTTACAGGAAAAGATTTATTAATGGGTGAACCTGATGCTTCATCTTTCCCTTCAGGTGGTTTAAGAGCTACTTGCGGAGCAAGAGGATATACAGCATGGGATATTACATCACCTGTTTATGTTAAAGAAGATACCCTTTGTATTCCAACAGCGTTTTGCTCATATACAGGGGAATCACTTGATACAAAGACACCATTACTTAAAGCAATGCATGCAGTAAGTAAGCAGGGTGTAAGACTTATGAGATTATTCGGTGATCAGGATACTAAGAGAATTTTCTCTTATGTAGGACCTGAACAGGAATACTTCTTAGTAGACAGAGAAAAATATTTAAAGAGACCTGACCTTATGTATTCAGGACGTACACTTTTCGGAGCAATGCCTCCTAAGGGACAGGAAATGGACGACCATTACTTTGGAGCAATTAAGCCTAGAGTAAAAGCTTTTATGGAAGATATTAACGTTCAGTTATGGAAATTAGGTATTACAGCAAAAACAGAACATAACGAGGTTGCACCTGCTCAGCATGAAATTGCACCAATTTTTTCAATTTCAAATGTAGCATTAGACAATAACCTTTTAGTAATGGACGTATTAAAGAAAACAGCTACAAAGCATGGTCTTGTATGTTTATTACATGAAAAACCATTTGATGGAATCAATGGTTCAGGTAAACATAATAACTGGTCGCTTACAACTGATGACGGAATTAACTTGTTTAAGCCAGGTAAGAAACCTGAAGAAAATAAATTATTCCAGTTAGTACTTGCCTGCACAATGGCAGCAGTTGACAGACATGCAGTATTATTAAGACTTGCAGCATCAAATACAGGTAACGATCACAGATTAGGAGCTAACGAAGCACCTCCAGCAATTATTTCAATGTATCTTGGTGATCAGGTTGGAGATATTGTAGAGCAGATTCTTAAGAACGGTAAGGCTACTTCAAGTCTTTCATCAGGAACACTTGAATTTGGTATTAAGAAACTTCCTGTACTTGAAAAAGATCCTACAGATAGAAATAGAACATCACCTTTTGCATTCACAGGTAACAGATTTGAATTTAGAATGGTTGCTTCATCTAACTCAATTGGTGATACAAATACAGTGCTTAACGCAATGATGGCAGAAGCATTTAGCGAAGCTTGCGATGCCCTTGAAGGAGCAGCAGATTTCGATAAGGCAGTTGAAGAATATACAGCTAAGTTAATGAAAGAACATGCAAGAATCGTATTTAACGGTAACGGATATTCAGAAGAATGGCCAATTGAAGCTGAAAAGAGAGGACTTCCTAACTGCAGATCAATCGTTGATGCAATCCCTGCATTAGTAGACGATACAACAGTTGCAATGTACGAGAAATTCAACATTTTATCAAAGGCTGAATTGAAAGCAAGAAAAGAAATTCTTTTTGAACAGTATGCAGGCGTACGTAACATTGAAGCATTAACAATGGTTGAAATGTCAAACAGAATCATTATGCCGGCAGTTACAAAATATACAAAGGATCTTGCTGATACAGTTATCGCTGTTAAGGAAGCAGGAGCTGACGCATCAGTTCAGGCTGGATTATTAGGAGAAATCTCAGCTAAGTTAGCTGAAACAAAGAAAGCTACAACAGCACTTGCTGAAATTGTAGAAGAAGCAAAAGCTAAGGATGACAGCAAGGCAATTGCAATATCATACAAGGACGACGTAATGGCAGCTATGGCAGCTTTAAGAAAGCCTGTAGATGAACTTGAAGTAATTATGCCTAAGGAAGTATGGCCAATGCCTACATACGGTGATTTAGTATATGAAATCGATAAATAAAAGGCAATAACAATAGAATAATTTTGTTAGAGCAATACAAATAAAGTAGGGATACTGTTTTTGAGTAAAGACGGTATCCCTATTTTTTGTGCTATAATGTTAAAAAATCTTATTTCACCTGTGATTGATAAAGGTGAAATAATGAGCTATATCTGTTGCATAAATGCCAATAATTGTATAAAATAATATCTATGCGATTAAAAAGAAAAGGTGAATAAATGAAAACAATATTAGATATTATTTTATTATTAGTAGGATTTGTGCTTCTTATAAAAGGAGCAGACTATTTTGTAGACGGAAGTTGTGCAGTGGCGAAGAGACTTAGAGTACCATCAATAGTAATCGGACTTACAATTGTGGCAGTTGGAACTTCCCTGCCGGAACTTGCAGTAAGTACATTTGCAGCAGTTAAACATTCTAATGCCATAGCACTTGGAAACGTGGTAGGTTCTAACATATTTAATCTTTTGATGGTAATTGGTATTACTGCATTATTTAAAGATATGTTAGTAAAAAAATCCATACTAAAAAGAGAAATGCCACTTTTGCTTATAATATCAGTACTGTTAATATTTTTGGCAGGAGATATTTTATGGTTTGGAGGAATAATTAAGAAAAACAACATTTTCCTATTTGAAAATGGATCAACAATGGTAGGAAATGTTAACAGAATTGATGGTATATTATTGCTTGTACTTTTCGTAGGATTTATAGCCTGGACTGTAAGTTATGCTTTAAAAGAAAGAACAGAAGAAGATGGTACCGATGAAGTTATAATGCTTTCAAAAAGAAAAAGTGCAATTTTCATAGTTGGTGGTGCAATTGCCATAGCGGTAGGAGGACAGGTTGTTGTAGACAGCGCAAAGAGTCTGGCTCTTGCAGCAGGAATGTCTGAAACATTGGTAGGACTTACAATTGTAGCAATGGGAACATCACTTCCTGAACTTGTAACATCAGCAGTTGCAGCTTCCAAGGGAGAGGCAGACCTTGCAATAGGAAATGTTGTAGGTTCAAACATTTCAAACATTCTTTTAGTACTTGGACTATCAGCGACAATTTCATCAGTTGGAGTTACGGCAATGAACTTCGTGGACATAATAGTTTCATTGGCTGCCACAATTATCGTGTTTATTGTTGCATCAACACAGAGAACAATTAAGAAGAAAGAAGGAATCTTTCTTGTAATAATTTATGCATTCTATATGGCATACATTATTTGCAGACAGATTTATGGATAAAAATGAAAAAAGAGCTTCACTTTTCGTGAAACTCTTTCCGTGCAAAAAGGATGCAACGCACGCATCCTTTCCGCAAATATATTCTAATAATAAAAAAGGGAGGGAATCGGATTAAATCCGATTCAAAAAAATTATGAAAAAACATAAACAAATGATTAATTTCTTTTGTTTATGTTTGTATTATAATTTTAAAACGTGAAAAAAGAGTGTTTTACGTGTAAAAGAAATATGAACAAAATGTAAAAGTTAAAGGAGATATTAAAATGGCAGAAAAAAATCCAATAGTAACAATTGAAATGAACAACGGAGATGTTATGAAAGCTGAACTTTATCCTGAAGTTGCGCCTAACACAGTTAACAACTTTATCAGCCTTGTAAACAGAGGATACTATGATGGAATTATTTTCCACAGAGTAATCAGAGGCTTTATGATTCAGGGTGGAGATCCTGAAGGAACAGGTATTGGCGGACCGGGATACTCAATTAAGGGCGAATTTACACAGAACGGCTTCAAGAACGACTTAAAGCATGAACCGGGCGTACTTTCAATGGCACGTACAATGATGCCAAATTCAGCCGGATCACAGTTTTTCATAATGCACCAGACATCACCTCACCTTGATGGTCAGTATGCTGCATTTGGCAAAGTAATCGAAGGAATAGAGGTAGTAAACAAAATTGCAGACGTGGCAACAGACAGAATGGACAAACCATTAGAACCACAGGTAATGAAAAAAGTAACAGTAGAAACATTTGGAGTAGACTATCCGGAACCTGAAAAATGCTAAAAAACATAATTATTGAAAAATAATTATAGAAAAGGCAAAAATCAGAACAAAATTAAAATAAGGAAGTAAAAAATATGGAAAAGATAACAAAAGACATGATAATCAAAGATATCATAAACATAAACATGGGCTGTATTCCAATCCTCTTAAATGAAGGAATGCACTGTGTAGGATGCCCTGCATCACAGGGAGAAACATTGGAAGAAGCATGTATTGTACACGGACTGGATGCAGATGTACTTGCAAAGAAATTAAATGATTTCGTAGTAAGCGTAGACGGCGAATAATAGAAACATATCTAAAGAACATCGAAGGGAGCATACAAGTTGTGCTCTCTTTTTATTTGATTTATATTGTGTCGGCAGAGAAAAAACACCTTCAAACACATTGATTTTATCATTTTACGCGTTACTACAAGCGGTGCATGAATTAGTGAAAAAAAGAGCCGCACAAATGCGACTCTCCTGATATCTTTAGTATATGTAGGAATTATAAAGCTACGTCACCAATAATTCCGTCGATTACGTAATAAGCTTTCATGTCTTCAGGCTTAATGTAGATAGAAACTGACTTCATATCCTTCTTACCATTCTTTGCTGTGTAATCAGCCTTTACAGCCTTTTCGATTGCAGCAGTATCAAATTCCATACCTGAGAACTGAACATAAATGTTGTTTTCAACTTTAGCAGCCTTAGCAGGTGCCTTTTTAGCAGTTGTAGCTGCTTTCTTAGTAGTTGTAGCTTTCTTGGCAGCCGGTTTCTTTTCAGCAGCTTTTGTAGCAGCCTTAGCAGGTGCCTTATCTTCTTTCTTAGCTACAGTCTTAACTTCTACAGCCTTTTCAACTTTTTTAGGTTCAGCTTTTTTTACTTCAGCTTCTTTCTTAGCTTCAACCTTAGCTTCTTTCTTAGGTTCAGCTTTAGTCATTGCTGCTACTACAGGAATCTCTACTGTATTGTCTTTCTTAGTAGCAACAGGTGTTGTTTTTTTCTTTGTGTTTGCCATAACAAAATTCCTCCTTAACAAACTTTCGGGAAAACTAATTTCCGTATCTTCCATATTTAATACAGATCCCGAATTTACAATTAACTTATATATTTGTTAATTATAATGGTAGGTCGATACTAAGTCCGTAATGTCAAGTTAAGAAATTTATCAACCAAAATAATAAATGCATACCTCACAATAATACAACTTTTGTGAAAAATATGCAATCTTTGGGAAAAAGTTTATGAAAATATTACAAGATATATTAACTAATATATGCTTTTAATAAGGAATTGGTTAATAAAAATTTAATTAAAAAGTTAAATGTTAAAATCTAACAATAAAAGAAAAAAATTAGCTGAAAAAAATTAAGCATTTTAGGCATAAAATATATGACAAAAAATTGACATAGACTGTAATATTTGTTACAATTTTTAAAGACGATGACGAAATTTGACAGGAAAATTCGAAAAATCAGAGAAGGAACCATTAATGGATAGCAATAGATTAGAGAGAAAAAAGAGAATAGAGAGAAACAGAAAGAGAAGATTATACAGAAATGTTAATAATCTTATGTACGCCGGCATTTTTGTTATGGCAGCAATTATTACAATAGCTGCAGCAGTTAGCAGAAATAATAAGATTGAATATGTAGATACAGCTCAGATGGCATCAACAGAGTCAATCAGAGTTAACAATAGCAATACAGACAAGGTTGCAGCTAAGGCTGAGGAAACAACCAAGAAATCAAAGAAGAAGGTAGTTACAACAGAAGAGGCAGTTGAGAGTACAACATCAGTCGAAGCTGAGACAACAACAGAGCCTGAAACCACTACAACAGGGGAAAATAACCTTGAATTAGGCGGAAGAATTAAGATTACGGCAGATACGTTGTATGTAAGAGAGGAAGCTTCAGCAGACAGTTCAGTGCTTGGAATGGCATCAACAGGCGATGAGTTCTACGTTCTTGGAAAAGAAGGGGACTGGGTTTTAGTCAACTATCAGGGTAATGATGGTTATATCAAAGCAGAGTTTGCCCAATCAGCAGATTAATATTTATGTAGGATAATAAATCTTGAGTATAATGTATAAAATAAAATATACTTAGGGTTTATTTTTTTGCGTTTAGATGATAAAATTGCATAAAATGAAATGAAAGGAAGATGAGTATGAGCTATATTGCTTGGCTTGTAGTGTTTGTTGTTTTTGCAGCACTTGAGTTGGTATCACTTGGTCTTACCTGTATATGGTTTGCCATTGGAGCTTTAGCCGGATGTGTGGCAGCATTGCTTGGAGCAAACTGGGTTGTTCAGGCAGTTGTTTTTCTGGTAGTTACCATGGTGGTATTAATATTTATAAGACCATTTGCCATTAAGTATGTAAACAACAAAGCTGAAAAGACTAATGTTGAATCAATGGCAGGTAAACAGGGAAAAGTTGTTGTGGAAATTGATAACATTAACGCAAAAGGAATGATTAAGGTAGACGGTATGGAGTGGACAGCCAGAAGTGTAGATGGAGAGATTATTCCTAAAGATTCATTAGTTACAGTTGTGTCCGTAGAAGGGGTAAAAGCTATGGTCAGAAAGGCCTAGTATACCAGGAGGTAGAATATGATATTTTTTATTATTTTAATCGTGTTGGCAATCCTATTGGTTTCAACATGTGTAAAGATTGTGCCACAGGCGCATTCATTTGTTATTGAAAGATTAGGTGTTTACAAAGAAACATGGTCAGTGGGACTTCATTTCAAAATTCCATTTTTGGATAGAGTATCAAGAAAAGTTAATTTGAAGGAACAGGTTGCAGACTTTGAACCACAGCCTGTTATTACAAGAGATAATGTTACAATGCAGATAGATACAATTATTTTCTATCAGATTACAGATCCAAAGCTTTATGCTTATGGTGTTGAAAATCCAATTGTGGCTATTAAGTCTTTAACAGCTACAACACTTAGAAATATTGTAGGTGATCTTGAACTTGATGAAACTCTTACTTCAAGAGAGACAATCAATGCTAAGATGCGTACAGAATTAGACGTTGCAACGGATCCTTGGGGAATTAAGGTTAACAGAGTTGAGCTTAAGAACATTATTCCACCAAGAGATATTCAGGAAGCAATGGAGAAACAGATGAGAGCTGAACGTGAAAAGCGTGAACAGATTCTTAGAGCCGAAGGTGAGAAGAAATCAGCAGTTCTTATTGCAGAAGGTAAGAAAGAAGCAGCTATTCTTAATGCTGAAGCTGACAATCAGGCAGCAGTTCTTAAGGCCGACGCAGAAAAGAAGAAGAGAATCCTTGAAGCTGAAGGTGAGGCACAGGCTATTCTTAGTGTCCAGAAAGCTACAGCAGATGGTATCAAAGCCATTAAGGAAGCAGGAGCTGATGAGGCAGTTCTTACACTTAAGAGTCTTGAAGCTTTTGCAGCAGCAGCAGACGGTCAGGCTACAAAGATTATTATTCCATCTGAAATTCAGGGAATTGCCGGTTCAGTAAAGGCTTTGGCTGAAGTTATTAAGGATTAAGACTTAATTTAATTTTTACTAATAAGGAAGAAATATGTTTAACGAGAAAATGGTATTGTGCGGTGCTAACGCATACGACAAAAAATATTATTTAAATGAGCAGTTTTCCAACCTGCCGGAACAGATTAAACAGGAATTGCAGATTATGTGTGTTCTTTTTACGGAGGAAGTTGGCGGAATACTTGTTCTAGAATATGATGAGGAAGGCAATCTTCAGATTATAACAGAAGCTGATGAAGGAGATTTGTTATATGATGATATTGGCTGTGGACTAAAGATAAGACAGATGCAAATGGAAAAAAGAGATTTACTGGAATCTTTAGAAATGTACTATAAAGTTTTTGTATTGGGAGAAGAAATATAATGTTACTTACTGTTGATGTTGGAAATACTAATATAACACTTGGACTATTTAAGGAGGATAAGGTATTTGCCACATTTAGAATGAATACCCAGATGGTGAAAACATCTGATGAATATGGTTCAACAATAGCCGAATTAATAGCGAGAAAGAATATTAATATTAACGAGATTGAGGATGTTATTATTTCATCGGTAGTTCCTAAAGTTATGTATTCTTTAAATAATGGTATTATTAAGTATTTTGGAATAAAGCCTATAATTGTAGGTCCGGGGACAAAGACAGGAATAAGAGTTAAGAGAACTGATCCGAGGGAACTTGGTTCAGACCGTCTTGTGGATGTTGTGGCAGCATATGAATTATATGGCGGACCTTGTATTGTAATAGATTTTGGCACAGCTACAACTTATGATTTGGTTGGAGCTGACGGTACTTTTGAAGCAGGAGTTATTTCGCCGGGAATAAAGATTTGCACAAAGGCTTTATGGAATGAAACAGCTAAGCTCCCTGAAATTGAAATCAAAAAGCCTGAAAGCATTTTAGCTAAGGATACAATTTCATGTATGCAGGCAGGTATTGTTTATGGATACATCGGTCAGACAGAATATATTATTGAAAAGATGAAAGAGGAAAGCGGTCTTACAGATGTTAAGGTTGTTGCTACAGGTGGTCTTGGAAGAATAATATGGCAGAATACAGACAAAATAGACATATATGACAAGGAATTAACTCTTCAGGGAATGAGAATTATTTACGAGAAGAACAAGAATAATAAATAAGCTTGGAGATTAATTATGAAAATAGGCAATGTTGAAATTGAAAATAGTTTGGCATTGGGACCAATGGCAGGTGTAACGGACCTGCCATTTCGTCTGCTTTGCAAAGAGCAGGGATGTGGCATGCTTTACACGGAAATGGTAAGCGCCAAAGCTATTTTGTATAAAAATAAAAATACAAACATATTATTAAATATTGATAAGGCTGAGCATCCAATAGCTGTTCAGCTTTTTGGCTCTGATCCTGACATTATGGCGGAAATCGGTGCAAAGGTTGCAGAAGGTCCTTGTGATTTTATTGATATTAATATGGGGTGCCCGGTGCCTAAGATTGTTAACAATCATGAAGGTTCTTATTTGCTTACGCAGCCTAAACTTGTGGAAGAGATTCTTACAAAAATGGTTAAGGCAATAAATAAGCCTGTTACAATAAAGGTTAGAAAGGGCTTTAAAGACGGTGAAATTCAGGCACCTGAGATTGCAAGAATTGCGGAAAGCTGTGGCGTATCAGCAATTGCCGTTCACGGAAGAACAAGGGAGCAGTATTACAGCGGAAAAGCAGACTGGGACGTGATTAAAGAGGTAAAAGAGGCTGTGAAAATTCCTGTAATTGGTAACGGTGATATTTTTTCTGCAAAAGATGCAAAGGCAATGAAAGAATATACCGGATGTGACGGGTTAATGGTTGGAAGAGCCGCAAGAGGAAATCCATGGATTTTTAAACAGATAAAAGAGTATCTTGAAAATGGAATTATTGTAGATAAACCGTCTTCAACAGAAGTACGCGATATGGTTTTAAAACACGCAAGAATGCTTATTGATTACAAAGGTGAATATACGGCAGTTAGGGAAATGCGAAAACACATAGCCTGGTATACACAGGGCTTGCCACATTCTGCAGAGCTTAGACGCAGATGCAATGAGATTGTGGACTGGCAGTCCCTAGAGGAGCTAATTAAATCAAAATTATAAGGTTTTATAGGCTTTTTGTACACTTTTTCGGGGCTTTAACATTGACAATAAATGGTGGTTGGGCTATTATAAAGTGTAAAACTATGAACGAACATGTAGATGGAGGAAGTAAACATGGCAGATGCAAAGAAGAATATATTGACATATGCAGGTCTTCAGGAATTAGAAGCAGAATTAGAAGATTTAAAGGTAAATAAACGTAAAGAAGTAGCACAGAAGATTAAGGAAGCCAGAGAGCAGGGGGACTTATCAGAAAACGCTGAATACGATGCAGCTAAAGATGAACAGAGAGACATTGAAGCAAGAATCGAAGATATTGAAAAGATTCTTAAAAATGTTGAAGTTGTAGCTGAATCTGATATTGATGATACAAAGATTAACGTTGGATGTCATATCATCATTCATGATTTCGAATATGATGAAGACCTTGAGTTCAGCATTGTTGGTTCAACACAGACAAACAGCTTAAGTGGAAAGATTTCTAACGAATCACCATTAGGTCATGCACTTATTGGACACGAAGTTGGAGATATTGTAGAGGTTGAAATGGGCGATACAGTATCAAAATATAAAGTTCTTGATATTAAGAAAAAGAAATAAATTATACTACTTTAAGGAGTTTAAGAAAATGGCACAGCAGAATAAGAATGAACAGCAGGTTGACGTTAATCAGCTTTTAAAGGTGCGTCGTGAGAAGCTTGCTGATTTACAGGAAAGAGGAAAGGATCCTTTCCAGATTACAAAGTATGATGTAACAAACCATACTGCAGAGATTAAGGATAACTTTGAAAAGTTTGAATGTGAACATGATGAAGAAGGAAAGCTTGTTAAAGATCCTGCAAAGCTTGTTTCAATTGCAGGTCGTATTATGCTTAAGCGTGTAATGGGTAAAGCTTCATTCTGTAATGTTCAGGATAAAACAGGAAATATTCAGGTTTATGTTGCAAGAAATGAATTAGGTGATGAACCTTTTGAAGAATACAAGGATTTCAAGAAGATGGATATCGGTGATATCGTTGGTGTTAAGGGATATCCTTTTGTAACAAAGACAGGTGAAAAGAGTATTCACGCTACGGAAGTTACTCTTCTTTCAAAGAGTCTTCAGATTCTTCCTGAAAAGCATCATGGCCTTACAAATACAGACCTTAGATACCGTCAGAGATATCTTGACCTTATTATGAATCCTGAAGTTAAGGAAACATTTATTAAGAGATCAAAGATTATCAGTGAAATCAGAAAATACTTAGACGGACAGGGATTTATGGAAGTTGAGACACCTATGCTTGTACACAATGCAGGCGGTGCAGCAGCACGTCCATTTGAAACACATTTTAATGCTTTAGATGAAGATGTTAAGCTTCGTATTTCATTGGAGCTTTATCTTAAGAGACTTATCGTTGGTGGTCTTGAAAGAGTTTATGAAATTGGACGAGTATTCCGTAACGAAGGTGTTGATACAAGACACAACCCTGAATTTACACTTATGGAATTATATCAGGCATACACAGACTACCACGGCATGATGGATTTAACAGAAAATCTTTACAGACATCTTGCTGAAAAAGTTTGTGGAAGTGCTAAGATTGAATATAATGGCATTGAAATGGATTTAAGCAAGCCTTTTGAAAGACTTACAATGGTTGATGCAGTTAAGAAGTATGCCGGTGTTGACTGGAATGAAGTTGAAACAGTTGAACAGGCTAGAGAACTTGCAAAAGAACATCATGTTGAATTTGAAGAACACCACAAGAAGGGTGATATCTTAAACTTGTTCTTTGAAGAATTTGTTGAAGAACACTTAGTACAGCCTACATTTATTATGGATCATCCAATTGAAATTTCTCCTTTAACAAAGAAGAAACCTGAAAACCCTGAATATGTAGAAAGATTTGAATTTTTCATGAATGGTTGGGAAATGGCTAACGCTTATTCAGAGCTTAACGATCCAATTGACCAGAGAGAAAGATTTAAGGCTCAGGAAGAATTATTAGCACTTGGTGATGAAGAGGCTAATACAACTGACGAAGACTTTATGAACGCACTTGAAATTGGTATGCCACCTACAGGCGGTATCGGATTTGGTATTGATAGAATGTGTATGTTACTTACAAACGCAGCAGCTATCAGAGATGTTTTATTATTCCCGACAATGAAACAGTTGGACAAATAAAGCCCATAAATAAAGGGTTTGCAGAGGCTTAAATTAAATTTGACATCAAATTGACATCAAATCAGAAGGTTTATACGAAGAGTTATGTATCAATATGAGATATATAACTGTCAAACAACTATATAATAGTTAATCCTAATTAGGACACTTTTTAAAAAATAATTTTTAAGAAGTGTCCTTTTTTGTTGCAATTTTGTCATAGGCTCAATTTTTATTAAGGAGATTTATTATGGAAAGAAAACAAGAATTTATGCCAATTAAAGAAGTTAAGGAAAAAAGGAGAAATCTTGAAAAGAAGTTTTTAAGGTATCAGGAAGCAGAACATGTTTATAGTATTCAACATAAAAAATTGTTTGAATTGGCAAGCAAGGCTGGGGCTATTTACAGAATTGATGGATATGTATTGATTAACAGAGATATTTTTAATGAATATTTAGAGCAATTTCATGAACCAGCAAAGAAAGAGGAGGCGAACAGAATATGAGTGGAAATATTTGGAGGTATTCATATGACATTGATGAACAGGATATTGACATGTTACAGAGGGATTTTATTACCTTCAAGCAAGGTGCAGAGTATTACAAGATGGGAATGAAACCTTTTATAAGAATATGTAGAGAGTCAGGTGCAGTTTATAAGATTGGCAAAATGGTAAGAGTTAACAGACATATTTTAGAACAACACATCAGAAAACTTAGATTGAAGGAGGAAAAATAATGGTTAATAGTGCAGGAACAGTAAGAGAAACGAAAGCATTGGCTAAGAAATTTGTTAGATATAAAGAAGGTGCAGAACTGTACAGTATGGGACATAGCAAGTTTGAACAATTAGCTAAAGAAGCAAAGGCAACCTATAAGGTTAATGGGATTGTGTTGGTGAATTGCGAAATCTTTGAGAAATTTTTAGAAAAATTTAGAGAATTATAGGAGGAAGTATATGAGTAAAATAATTGCAATAGCAAATCAGAAAGGCGGTTGTGGAAAAAGCACAACCGCAGTTAACCTAGGAATAGGTTTAGTAAGAAAAGGAAAAAAAGTTTTGATAGTGGATGCAGATCCACAAGGAAGTGCATCAATCTGTTTAGGTGTAAATGAACCGGATGAACTTGATTATACACTAGCAAATGCAATGTTGGATGTAATCAATGATGAAAAAATTGATTATAAAAAATTAATCCACCATCATTGTGAAGGGGTAGATTTTATCCCAGCAAATATTGAACTGTCAGGTTTAGAAGTATCAATGGTAAGTGTAATGAGTAGGGAAATGGTAATGAAGTGTTTGTTAGGAGAACTGACGGAACAATATGACGTCATATTAATTGATTGCATGCCAAGTTTGGGTGTTATTACCATAAACGCGTTAACATGTGCAAATTCGGTCATTATACCTAGTCAGGCGGCATATTTGCCAGTCAAGGGTCTACAGCAACTTATAAAAACTATAAGCCGAGTAAAGAAACAGATTAATCCGAGCCTTATAATCGAGGGCTTATTACTTACGATGGTTGATATGCGTTCCAATTATACAAAGGACATTATTGAGGCATTAGGAAATACATATGGAGAGAGCATAAGAATCTTTGAAAATAGGATTCCAATGTCAGTAAGAGCGGCAGAAACAAGTGCAGTAGGCAAGAGCATATATACACATGATGCTAGAAGTAAAGTTGCAAAGAGTTATGAATTATTAACAGAGGAGGTTTTAGAGAATGAGTAAATTTGGAGAAAAGATAAAATTAACAAGTTATGATGAATTACTTGGTGTGAATAATGAAAATGAAGGAACAAAGGAATTAGACATTAACTTATTAAGAGAGTTTGAAAATCATCCATTTAAAGTGTTGGATGATGAAAGAATGGGGGAACTTGTAAGTTCCATAAGAGAAAGAGGAATACTGTCCCCCATTTTGGTAAGAAAAAAGGATAACTTTTACGAGGTAATATCAGGGCATAGAAGAAAGAGAGCTGCAGAAATAATAGGACTTGAAAAAGTGCCTGTAATAATAAAGGAGTTAACGGATGATGATGCCACAATAATTATGGTTGATAGTAATATTCAAAGAGAGGAAATATTACCGAGTGAAAAGGCATTTGCCTTTAAGATGAAGATGGATGCCATAAGTCACATGGGGAAAAAAGGTGAAAGAAGTCGTGAAATTGTTGGAGAAGATAATGGACTAGGGGGGAGACAAGTCACCAGATATGTCAAGTTAACAAATTTAATATCTGAATTGTTAGATATGGTAGATAAGAAGGAGTTAACAATTACAACAGCTGTAAAAATTGCTGATTTATCGGAAGAAAAACAGATAGAAGTATTAAATTACATTAATCAGGGATACAGCATTAATGATGAGCAAATTAAGCGTATTAGAGAAATGAATGAAGAAAGTAAGAAAGAGATTTATGAAAAGGTTGAAAATGTTGATTTGAAACAAAGAAAAAAGAAAAAAGTAATATTACCAGAGAATAAATTAGAAAAGTACTTTCCAGAAGACTATTCGAAGAAAGATATGGAAAAAATAATTTATCAGCTTCTGGAGAAATGGAAGAGTGAAGGATATGGCATTTGATTATTATTATGGAACGCAAGCCGACCAATTCAATTTCATAAAGATACCAAAAACAATGATAACAGATCCAATGTTTGAAGATTTGTCAGTTAATGCAAAACTTTTGTATGGAGTGTTGCTGGACAGAATGAATCTATCAATGAAAAACAGATGGTTTGATGACGAGAACAGAGTGTACATAATATATCAGGTTGCTGAAATAATGGAAGATTTCAATTTTAGCAAGAAGACCGCAGTAAAGTATCTTAATGAACTGGTTGAATTTGGCTTAGTTGAAAAGAAACGAAGGGGATTAGGTTTACCAAGCCTGTTGTATGTTAAAAGCTTTATAATTGAAAGAGATTATTCAGGAGACAAAGAAGATATTGAAACTTCTCATGATAATTGCGGTAATTCCAGAGGTGTAACGTCTTACACTTCAAGAAGTGTAGGAGAGGAAACTTCAAGAGGTGTAAATATTACACTTCAAGAGGTTACCGATGCTACACCACTTAATAATAAGACTAATAGTAGTAATACTAATATAAATAATACTAATGAGAGTCATATCACATCTAATCATATCACAGCTACTACAGTTGATGGGATGGGAAGAGATATGATAAAACTAAAATACGAGGCATACGAAAAATTGATAAAACACAATATTGATTACGATTGCCTGATACACAACAATATAACATCCAGAGAAGAAATTAATAATTTGGTTGACATTATGGTTGAGGCAATAGTAAGTGATAAGGAGTATCAGATAATCAGTGGCAATAGAGTTTCAACAGAAATGATAAAGTCAAGATTTTGTAAATTAGACAAGAGTCATATTGAATATGTTTTAGATTGCCTGAACCATAATAGCTCTGATGTAAGAAACATTAAGAAGTATTTGCTAGCGACGTTATATAATGCTCCAATGACAATCGACAGTTATTATAAGGCATTGGTTCAGCATGACATGCCGGAACTGGCAATGAGAACAAAATTTAGAAGTGATTAAAAAAGAACCATAGTAGACTCAAAAAAGGTTAAAAAAAGACCATACTAGAGTTTTGTTTTATAGATTTGTTGTGCTATGATAGTCCTATCAACAGTTGATGTATTTACCACTGCATTGATGTTGATAAATGTTTGTTATAAATGGACTTAAATTTTGCGCAGAAGGGTTGGTACCATGATTAAGAAAATTAAATATGTGATTATAGTAATGTTGATTATCGCCAATGTGATGGGTTCAAGTAGTGTTAATGCTGCAGAAATATCCAAGGTGACTAATGTAAAGACAAGAGAAGTTACTAAAACTTTCAAGACTATTAAGGATGCAAGTCTTGCAACAACCAAGTTAAAGTACATAGCAGGTTACAAGATAAGCTGGAAAAAACAAAAGAAAGTTGAAGGTTATAATGTTTATGTTTACTATCCGGCAACAAAAAACTGGAAGAAAATAAAAACAACAAAGAAAAATTACTTTACATTAACTAATTGCTTTCAAGGTGAAAAAGTTAAAATAAAGATAAGAGCATATAAAAAAATTGATGGAAACAATGTATATGGACAGTTTTCAAAAGTGAAAAGTATTAAAATCAAAAAAGCTCTTTATTCAAGAACAAAATGGGGCAAAATCAAAAAGCCCTTCACAGACAGAATAGCATCTGAAAAAGCATTTGAACTTCAAAATGAATACCGAAAATCCGCAGGTTCTGACAAAATTAAATGGTCAGAGAATTTATATAATGTTTGTTTGGAAAGAGCAAAGCAAATTAGTAAGAATTACAGCCATAATGGATGGTATGAAACAACGATGAAAGTTCTTTCAAAAACATACAAGATAGATGACGAGTTTATTTGGATTAAAGAAGGAGATTCCGAATATGGTATAAATTATGCTTCCGGTGAAAATATTCTTAATGGAGCGTATTCATACAAGGAAGCAATGAAACAATGGAAAAGAAGTAGTGCTCATTACAACAATTTGACATTAAGAAGTCATGTTAAGGGAGCGATAGCATGCTATAAATCAAAAGGAGATTATTATTGGGTCGCATTGTTTGCAGATGCGGACATTGATAAGCTCCTAGAAGAAAAATGTAAAAAATGAATATATGAAAGATAACGCCTTATTAAATCATAATTGATTTGATAAGGCATTTTTTTGTTTTTTTCAAGAAAGGAAAGAGGTATAAGATGTTTAATAAAATGAAAAAAATGGTAGCAGGATTATTAGCTACAATAATGATTACAACAAATGTTTGTCCAATGTTTCCAGTAAGAGCTGCAAGTGGAGTTGCCAGCTTGGAATCACTGGGAAAACTAGGAACAGTAAACATAGGGTCAAAGAGTGAGAGTGGAACATGGCTTCAAACTCAAGTAGATTCAAAGCCGGTTTTTTGTATGGATTTGGGAAAGGCATGTCATACGGGATATACTTACAAATCTGAATCAAAAACAATTAGTAGCGATGATGCCAACACAAAGAATAAGTTAGAGGCTAAGATTGGATATTGGTATGATCAAGTGAAAAAAGGCAGTAATAAGGCCTGGGTTTATGCACAGTGTCTTATTTGGAGCGTTGAAGAGGGACACACGAGTGAAAGCAATTTAAAAAGTGTAATTAATCAGGTTAAAAAAAATACAGGATATTATAAAGATGATTCATTATATTCAGATATTTTTGAAGTAGGTAAAAAAGTAGAATGTGATATTTATATATGGAAATATTCAGGAACTACAGATGACAGTGAAGTTCAAAAGCTATTGCAAATCAAATCAACTGATGAAGAATATAAGTATTTAGCTACAAATGGAAAAAGATACTACAGACAAAGAATAACACTTGAAAAAGTTGATGAAGATGGAAATGAGCTTCCAAAGGTTGCTTTTAGGTTTACAGCTAAAAACATAAAGGAATTATATTCCTATCAGTACAATGGTTGGGGAGATTCAGTGAAAGAGGATGTTGATGAGGATGCAACAAAGTTTAGTCAGGATGTAATGACAGATTCAAATGGAAAAATTGTATTTAGATTTACATATATCTTGAATTCAAAAAAATATTATTATGTTTCTGATGATGAATTATCAAAGATGAGTTCATCTGACAAAAAGCAAATGAAAGACCTATTAGATGATAAAGGATATAATTATGCATCTGATTTATCTAAAACTGGTGCCGAAAAATTAAAAGAAGCAGATCTTGATGACCAGATGGATGATATCAGTAACAAGTATGTTATTAAGGAAGTAAATTCAGGAAATGACAATATATTAACTTCTTTTGTGGTAGATAAGGGAAATAATAAGATAACAGATGCAACTAATAATAAAGTGACAGTGACACTGACTAAGTCTGATTCTTGGACAAGAAACAGTGACGGCAAGTGGCCTGAAACAGCAGAAGAATCATACAGCAATTACAAGCTTGCATACAAGCCTGTTCTTAAGGACAAGTATAAGAAAGTGAAATTAACTGCCGTAAAGATTGATGAAGAAACAGGCAAGACTGCTCAGGGTGATGCAACACTTGAAGGAGCAGTGTATGGAGTATATTCAGATGCAGCATGCACAAAGTTAATTAAGTCATATAAAACAGACAAGAACTACCAGTTTGAAACAGACTACATGAGATGTGGAAAGACGTATTACCTAAAGGAAGTCACACCACCAAGGGGATATCTTAAGAATGACAAGGTATATGACATTGTTGCCGATGGTGCCAAATTCACTGCAGAATACAATTCGGTTGAAAAGCAGGTTTCAGAAAAGCCAATCAAGGGTTATGTGGCAATAATTAAGGGCATGGGTAACGGAACTGCAGGCATTGTACCATTTGAAAAGAGTGCACAGTTTCAGATTTATCTTGCAAGTGCAGGCTCTTATGCCAAGGCAAAAGCCACTGAAAGAGACATTTTAACAACAGACTTAAACGGTTATGCCAAGTCAAAACAGTTACCATATGGTACATATGTGGTTCATCAGACTGTTGGAGCAGACAATACCGAAAAGTGTCCAGACTTTTATGTGAATGTAACTGAAAACGGGAAGACTTATCAGTACTTATTAAATAATCCTGAATTTACAGCATATCTAAAGATTGTAAAGAAGGATTCAAAGACACATCAGACAGTTTTAAAGAAGGGCACAACATATCAGATTTACAAGGTTGACAAGGAAGGCAATGAAACACTTGTAACACAGAAGTACAGCAACGGCAACAAAATGGTGGTTGTTGACAGATTTGTAACAGATGAAACCGGAGAAATCATTACTTATGAGAAGCTTAAGGCTGGAACATATAAGGTATATGAAATAGAAGGTCCTGAAGGCTACAAAGTAAACAAAAGTCCTGTTACTGTAGAAATAAATAGCGATTCATATAAGACAATGAAGGATGAACTTGGAAATGAATACCTTTATGCAGAGTGCGAGTATTACAATGACGTGACTTATGGAAAGTTCACATTGGACAAAACAGGTCCTGAATTATGTGGAAGAAATGATGAAAGCAGTGCAGAAGCAAATGAAACAACTGATAAGCCAGAAAGCAAGGCAGACATGGTTTCAGAAAATGAAACAGGTGCATCAGGTAGCAATGATAAAACAATAGAGGTCAAGGTTAATCCATTTGATTATGATGATGTAAAGCTTAACGGTGTTGTGTTTGAACTTACTGCAAAAGAAGATATCATGTCACAGGACAATCAGGGAACAGTGCTTTTTAATAAGGATTCAGTTGTGGCAACAATTATAACAGGTGAAAAGGTTGAGTTTACAAATGACTGTAATGGTATTTGTAATTACACCCTAAACGAAGATGGCACAATGACATTAAACGTACCACTTGGTGAATACACATTAAAGGAAGTAAAGACAAGGTACGGTTATGTTCTTCCAAAACAGGCATCATGGGACTTAAGCTTTAAGTGGAATAACAAGGATGATGAATATGTACTTGATGTTTCTGAAAATTTCAAGGATGGAAAGGTAGATGTTTACAATGAACTTGTAAAGACAGACATCACCCTTGAAAAGCAGGATTCAAGAACAGGAGAACCTGTTGCTGATGCAGTGTTTGGATTTTATTCAATGGACAACATTTATGACCGAAAGGGAAACATAATTGTAAATGCAGGCGAAAAGATTGCAACAGTTACAACAGATGAAAAAGGTGTGGCAAATGTACCATTTAATGTGCCGGTAATGGATGAAGGTTACGGCAAGGTTAATGAGCAGGGAAAACTCATTAATGAGGCATTAAATTCAGGCAATTATTATTTTATTGAGGAGAGTGTAAGTGACAGCTATTACATTGACAGGGAAATGCATGATGTTCACCTTGAATACAAGAATCAGGACACAGCCATGGTTTCAGCAAGGGTAATGGTTAAGGAAGACCAGACTGAAACAGTGATCAGCAAGAGAATGATTGCATCATCAGTGGAAATCAAGGACTGTCATTTAAGGATAAATGATGACAAGGGCAATGAAATCATAAGCTGGGTTTCAGGTGACATTTCATCAGTTAAGTTAAATGAAAATCTTAAGAAAATGGGATATTCCAACGTTCATGTCGAAAAAGACAACGATTATGCATTAAAAATCAATGGACTTCTTAAGGACAAAGAATACACATTAACTGAAACAAGACCTGCAGATGGATTTGTAACTGCAGATGCCATTACATTCAAGCTTGTTGAAAGCGGTAGCAATAATTGTAGGACAAAGGTTTATGTTAAGAGTGGAGACAGCTTCAAGGAAAATATTGATAATCAGGTGGTAATGTATGATGACACAACAAAGCTTGAATTTTCCAAGAAGGACATTACAAACGGAAGAGAACTTTCAGGCTGTAAGATGCAGGTAACTGAAAAGGACACAGGTGTTGTAATGGACGAATGGGTTTCAACAGAAGAAAGCCATGTGATTGAAGGAAAGTATGCAGTAGGCAAGACTTATGTATTAACAGAAAAGCAGCCAAGAGACGGTTATGCAACTGCAGCAAGTGTTGAGTTTACCGTGGCAGATGACGGCAATGTTCAGAAGGTAAGCATGATTGATGACACAATAAAGGTTCAGTTTAACAAGACCGGATCAGACACAAAGAAGCAGCTTGGTGGTGCAAAGTACAAGGTGTATGACAGCAAGGGAAGAAAGGTTTATGAATTTACAACAGGTAAAAATGCAGAACTTATTGAAGGAATCCTAAAGGCAGGAGAAACATATACCTTTAAGGAAGTCGAGGCACCAAAACATTACAAGGTTGCAAAGGATAAGAAAATCAGGATAAAGGACACAGGAAAGCTTCAGAAGCTTACAGTGGTTGATGAAAGAATCCCTGAAGTACCTGACACACCACAGACAGGAATTAAGGGAAAGACTGCAGGAATGATGATTTCACTTATCTCATTATTAATGGCACTTGGATGCTTTGCATGCGTGAGAGCAAAGGATAAGTCAAAATACAATTTTAAGAAAGGCAAGGACAATGAAGAAGATAACTAAAATATCTCTGTTACTTCTTTTAGTGGGGATGGCTGTGATTGCAGCCGTCCCTTTTTTAAAGGAAAAAGAAGCAGAAAAGAAAAGCGAGAATGGATTTAAGGAAATACAGGAAAGTGTGACAGACAAAGAAGACAAGACAATAAATGTGGAAAAACTTAAGGGAGAAAATGAGGACTACATTGGATACTTGGAAGTGTCAGGAACTAGCATAAGTTATCCTATAATGCAGATAAGAGACAATCCGGATTTTTACTTAAATCATGACTTTAATAAGAATTATAGCTTTTATGGAACACCATACTTAAGTGCGTATTGTGACTTAGAGAAATCTGATAACCTGATAATTTACGGTCATAACATAAATGGAGGGAAAATGTTTGGAGAATTGGAGAAGTACAAGGATAAGGAGCTTTTTGATAAACACCGAAAGATATATTTTATAACGGACAAAAGAAGAAAATATGAAGTGTTTGCTGTCATGAGTGTGAACATAAGGGAGTTTGAATATTGGAAGTTTGTAATGGCAAAGGATGAGAAGGATTATGATGAATTTGTGGAGAAAGTGTTGGAGCATAGCCTGTGGAATATAGAGGAAAAGCCTCAGTATGGAGAGCAGATGTTGATGCTGTCTACCTGCGATAATGGAAAAGGAGATGATTGGAGAATTGTGGTAGTGGGGAAGGAAATATGATACAATAAATTATAATGTTAAGTAAAATACAAATCGGAATTTAAAAGGATGATGATATGATGGATAAATTAAAAAAGAACATGGTTTTCTACCTACTGTTGCTGATAGATTTTTATATCGTTCCTTGGTTTATAAAAGACACAGGAAGTGCAATGATTGTTATGTTAGTAATTATTCCTCTAATATGTTTAATAACCTCTGTTTTTTATGGGATTAGGAATGGTTTTAACTTCTGGTATATTTTGATTGTAGCAATAATGTTTGCGCCATCCATATTTATATTTTATAACTCAAGTGCATGGGTTTATGTAGTTGGATATGCTGTTATTGCATTATTGGGAAATTTAATAGCATTGCCATTAAGAAAAAGATAACTTCCAGTTTATAAAATTAAGAAAATGGAATTTAAGGAGGAGTATGTAAATGAAATTAGCAGATTTAGCAACAGGCTCTGATTGGATAGTGTGGATTGTCTTTGCGATATTTGCTGTACTTTCTATTATTTTACTTTCTGGACATGGAAGCTGGTTCATTTCTGGATATAATACAGCTTCAAATGAAGAAAAGGAAAAATATGATGAAAAGAAGTTATGCAGAACAATGGGAATTGGAATGTCTATTATAGCAATTCTTGCATTAACTATGGGCTTGTTTGAAAATATTTTGCCTGCATTTTTTGTATATATTGCATTGGGGATTATTTTGGTTGATGTCGTGGTAATTATCATTTTAGGAAACACACTATGCAGAAAGTAATAACTTCCAGTTTTTGAAACTGAGAAATCGGAATTTGGAGGTAAAAAGCATGATGAAGCTCGATAATTTTATTAATATGATGACGGGACACTTTAATAACAAAGAGCAGTTTGATAATATGCAGAGAGAAGGGAAAACATATCCTTATGCAGAACACATTAATACAATCTGTAATGAGAAAATTTTAAACCTTCCTAAAGATTTTAATGGTAAATTTGTTGTTGAAGAAAGCTACTATGAGACAAATGGTAAACGCCATGCTTCCCCACATCTTTTCCTTATTACAGAGAAAGAAGACGGAATTGTGTTGTATTCTTATGAAATACCAGAAGGAGAAGATAAAAGTACGTTTTCATATGATTCTATGAAAAATGCTGACTACACTGAATTGAAAAAATCTGAAAAATTCACTCCGGCGCTCTATCATGAGAAAGATGGAATCTGGGAAGGAGGCAGTACAAGCCAGTTTTCACCGATAATGACATTTAAGCTTTGGGAAAAGTTTTCTGATAGTTGTCTGGAGGTATCTGAAAGCATGGAAGTTAATGGAAAGAAAACTTTTGGATATGATGAACCAATTATCTATAAGCGAGTATAATCCAAGAATGAAATATTGCGATAAATTCAAGTTTGTTGAACAAATAATAAGCAAATTTGATTGACTAATCTTTGATTAAAAACTACAATCTATTCATAAATAAACAAACGCTTTCACTCATCACTGGATGAGTGGCAATAAGGCATTCAAAGCATAATCGTAGGTACGGCATTTTTGCCATAAGATTTTGCTTTGGATGCTTTTTGTTTTGTAGGAAAGGATGGAAACTATGGAAGTAAAAGTTTTTAAAAAATTGTCAGAAGAAGCGAAGATAATACGAACAAAAGTATTTATGGAAGAACAGGGCTTTGAAAATGAGTTTGATGAAAAGGATAACTGTTCAATTCATATTGTGTTGTTTGACTCATCAAATCCAGCTGCTACATGTAGGATTTATTATTCGGAAGAACGACAATGTTATGTAATAGGCAGGCTTGCAGTTCTAAAGGATTATTGCGGGTTAAGTGTCGGAAGTAAGTTACTAAATGTGGCTGAAAAAGAAATACGAAATAGGAATGGAAATATAGCAGAATTGTCAGCACAACTAAGAGTCATAGAATTTTATAAAAAGAATGGATATTTTTCGCTAGAAGATATTCATATTGATGAAGGATGCCCACACGTATGGATGAGAAAGGAACTAAAGTAATATGAATACTCAATATCTTTTACCATTAGGATTAGTGATATGTTGTAATCTTGGATATCACTTGTTTAGTAAAAGTCTTCCATGCAATACCAATCCATTTATAGGTTTGTCAGCAACGTATGGCATGGCTTTTTTGGGAAGTTTGACATTATTTGCTATCACAAGAAGTACAGTATATTCAAATCAGAAAGTTAACATCAGTATCTATAACCTTCTATTAGGAGTTGTTATTATAGGTGTTGAAGGCGGTTACATATTAATGTATCGTGCAGGTTAGGAAATTAGTAAAGCATCTTTAGTTGCAAACATAATATTAGCAATTCTGCTATTTTTTGTAGGAGTAGTTATTTTTCAAGAGTGTATAGATGTTAAAAAGGTAGTAGGAATTATATTAATAAAATAATAGCTTTATATAAAATCCAATTGTTTATGGCTTTAAAATTCAAGATGTAATTTAAAGTTAAACCTCGGGACTTCAAGTCCCGAGGTTTGACTTTTCCACAAAAAGACCATACTAGACACAAAAAAACTGTAAAAAAGACCATCCTAGTTTTTTACAAAATTTTAACTTACCTGTAGAATATAGTTATGAAGTTTGAGAGAGCAAATGCTTTTACAACAGCTTCAAATAATAATTAAAAAACGCCTTATTGAATTATGGAGACAGTATGTCTTCCGTAATTTAGTAGGGCGTTTTTTTGTTTGTAAAAAGTTAGGAGGTGCAGTTGTGGAAAATAATGCAAATGGTCCGCCAGATTAAAGGTAGCGACAATGAGTAGGTGCAAATTAAGTTTATGTATAACAAACAAAGTATTAAGAATGATGGAGGAAAATAAATGTTAAATTACGAAGAATTCAAAGAAAAGATTAAAGATGAAATTACAGAACATATGAGTTCAGAATATAAGGACTGCAAGGTGGATATTAGAGAAACAAAAAAGACAAACAGAACAGTTGAGGGACTTATGTTGCGTGAAATTCCGGGACTTAGCAATGCATCCCCGACTATTTATGTTAATGACCTGTTTGAAGAATATGAAAAAAATGGTGACTTTGAGACTGTGATTGATAGAGCTGGAAAAACGATGGAAACCGCAATTAAAAGTTTTGACAAGGATATGGCAGATGATGCAATTAACACATCGAAGATGATGGATAATGTTTTCTTTACTCTTATCAATGCAGAACAGAACAGAGAATTATTAGAGACTGTGCCACATCGTGAGTTTGAAGATTTGGCAATAGTATACAGATGGAATATTGGAGCAGGTTCTGATGGTGTTTATACAAATCTAATAAACAATGAATTGGCTGAAAAAGAAGGTGTTACAGAAGAAGAATTGTTTAAGGCTGCAAATGAAAATACAAAAAATCTCTTTCCTGTAACTGTTAGGAATATGAATGAAGTCATTGCGGAAATTATATTTGATGTAGGAGAACTTGATGAAGAAATGAGTAAAGAATTTGAAGAAGTTGTTAATGATGTTCCGGACGAACGTTCAATGTATGTTATATCAAACGCATCAAAATTGTTTGGGGCAGCATCAATGTTGTATGAGGAGCCACTTCACGAGCTATCTGAAAAACTTGGTTCAGACCTTTATATTTTACCATCAAGTACACATGAAGTTATTGCTATTTCTTCTAACTTTGGAGAACCAGAAGAACTTGCAGAAATGGTTTATGAAATCAACATGGATCAGGTTGATATTAATGATAGACTTTCAAATCAGGTTTATCACTATGACAAGGATTTAAGGACTTTAAGACTTGCAACAGACACAATAAACAAGAGTCTTGATGATGTGGACCTTGGGGCAAGAGAAAACACTGAAAGAGGAGGAAGGTAATCATAGTGGATTTTGAAAAGAAACTAGTAGAAACTATAAAAATTGAAGTTTCAAACTTAAATCAGGATGAAGAGTTTGTCATTAAAGTTGAGGTGATAACAGATGGAAAAGATAAATCAGGTATCAATTAGGCTTGTTAATGAACGACCTCTGTTATCTGAAGAACAACTTACTTCGCCTGAAAAGGTGGCAATGGTAGTGGGAGATTATGTTAGAGATTTGGATAGGGAAGCATTGTGTGTAATCAATTTTAACACCAAGCTTCAACCAATAAATTTTAATCTTGTAAGCATTGGAGCTGTGGACACTACCATTGCAAATCCAAGAGAAATACTTAAGTCAGCAATATTGTCAAATGCAACAAATATGATGGTCTTGCATAATCATCCATCCAATATATTGGAGCCTTCAAAGGAAGACGTTAGGACAACATCAAAGCTTGTTGAGATTTGCAATCTTGTAGGAATACCTCTTCTGGACCACATTATTGTTGGTCCGGAGAAAGGGAGGTATTTCAGCTTGAGAAATAAGAAGTTAGTTAACTTTAGCAAAAGCAAAGTATATTCAGACAAACTGGAATTTTTAAACTTCAAGACAGATAAAGATATAAGAATAGCCGAGGAAGTAAAGGCTAGATAAATATAGAGGTTTTAGGATTCTTCCTAACAAGAATGCATTTGTATATACAAATGCGTATCTTGCATTAGACATACCCACTTATCGGAACTTAATAAAAATGAAATAAAAGAAAAATTTGAGAAAGAGAGAAGGTGAAATTTGTGAGCAAGCAAAGTAGGGATATTTCAAGACAGATTAGATTTAGTAAAAGAGAATATAACTTGATTATGGAGAGAGCTGCAGATAACGATATGAAGTTCTCTACATATATGAGATTTATGGCACTAAGTAGGGATGCAACAGACCCTAAACTTAGAAAGTTAATCGTGAAATTGATTAATGAAGTAAATTATATTGGTCACAACATTAATCAGATAGTGAGAAATAACAATAGTGGCTTGTACTTGGAGTCTGACAAAATAAGGCTTATGGAGTATATGAGAACACTTAATATGAAATTAGGAGAAGTAACGGATAAGTATGGCTATTAGTAGAATTCTTCACATAAATAGCCATGAGCATTCGAGCAGCTCACATTTGCAAGTGGCTATTAACTATATCCTAAAAGATGAAAAGACAATGAATGGTTTGCTTACCGGAAGTGTTAATTGCATAAAAGAAAACGCATACGAAAATATGAAAGCCACAAAAAGACTTTTTGGAAAAACAGATAAGAGGCAGGGGTATCATCTCATAATCTCATTTGAAGAGAATGAATGTGATGAAAATACAGCAATGAAAGTTATTCAGGAATTTGTAAACGAGTATCTGGAAAGTGATTATGAAGCAGTGTATGCAGTGCACAATAATACAAATCATATGCATGGTCACATCATCTGGAATAGTGTCAGATTTACAGACGGATATAAATATCACTACAAAAAGGGTGATTGGGAAAGAGATATTCAATCCAGAGTAGACAGAATTTGTGAAAAATATGGGTTAAGTAAACTGGAAGTGCGAAAAGACAAAGAAAAAATAAAAAACAACAAGGAATGGGATCAGCTAAAAGATGGACCGTTTGTATGGAATAATCAAATAAAGAAGGACATTGATGCAAATATTATAAGAGCTTATGATTTTGAGTCATTCATAGCAGAACTGGAAAATCAAGGATATCAGATAAAGTACGGAAGGTATTTAGCCATAAAGCCGCCTGGAATGAAAAAATTCAGAAGACTGAAAACACTAGGAGAGGGATATAGTGAAGAAGAAATAAAAGTTCGTATTACAAAGGAAGACCTTAAGTCATATAGGCGTTCAGAGATTATCGGGGCTCCACGTATCAATAGTTTTAAGTCCGGCAGAATCAGAAAACGCAAACTGACGGGTCTGCAAAAAGAGTATTTTAGAATGATGTATCAATTAGGAAAAATTAAGAAAAGACCTTACTCTCAGGCATGGAAATATAAAAGAGATGTAAAGAGATTTGAATACTTGCAAAGACAATATCTGTACTTATCTTATTATGACATTAATAAAGCAGAAGAAATACCAAAGGTGCAATCAGAAATAAGAAGCAAAATAGATGTTCTTAATAAGGCTAAAGGGGTCATAACTGCAGAAATGGAAAAGTATTCAGAGGTATTCAATGCAGTAAATGTCATAGAGAATGAAAAGAATGCCTATATGTTTTACAAAACAGGAGATGAAACGTTTAGGGAATCAGCTAAGGTTGTCGAAGCAGCAAAACAAGTATTAAAGGAAAGCAACATATCTTTCAAAGAAGCGAAGAAACTTAAGGAACATTACGAAAAGTTAATGAATGAGAACAAATCTCAAATAAAAAAATTGAGATTGGAGATAAGCACAGGTTACAGAATATTGAAGGAAATTAAGGAAAAGGAATTACAAAGAGAAAATGTAGAAAGTAAGGAACAAGATAAGCAGCGTGACATAGATAAAAAACAAGTAAAAAGTAGGAGATGAGTGAATGGTAAATGGAAAAGATTTTGATAATGAATTTGAAGTCATAAGAGTCAGAAAGACCGGTTCAAAGAATTCGACAAATGCTGTTGATTCAAAGGTAGAGGAAAAAATGTCAGTTGAAAAACACACGCCAAGACATGCACCGTTGGAACTAATCAAAAGATTATTTTTATCCAAGAAGTATAACAACAACTTGGTGGAAAGATTATCAAATGAAGATTTAACAATAGGACAGATGAAACAGATAAAAAATGCAATTAGAAATGGATTGTCAGAGAGACAGATAGATTCACTAATCAGTTGCAAGAAAGATGAAAAAGCTATGGCAACCATTATAGAAATTGCAATTATGCTCAACAAGGGAGGTAGTTAAATGGCAGATGAAATTTCACAAGCAATACAGATTATAAGATTAGAGTTTGACGGATTGAGATTTGGAATGAATGTGACTGGGACCACAGCAAAACAAGTAAAGAACCTTACCATTTTTCTGTATGCCCTTCTTACAAGAGAAAAACTTCAAGGCAGGACATCACTTAAGAAAATGATAAGTAAGGATGGAAACTTACAGGTCCTTAAAATAAAAGAAACTGATTATAAGAAATTCTCAAAGGTTGCAAAAAAGTATGGACTGCTTTATTCAAAACTTCCGGACATTAACAAAGACGATGGAATGATGGAGATATTGTTTCATACAGAAGCAACACCAAGAATAAATGCACTAATAGAAAAATTGGGAAGTGGCAGCATAGAGGATTTGGTTGATTATGTTAAAAATGGTAAAGATGGAGACTTTGAAAAAATAATAGATTATCTTCAACAGAATAATGTGTTAAGAAGTGATAAAAGCATTACACCCAGTGAAGAAAAGAAAAGTCAAATAAATAGCATATCAAGGAACTTAGATTACAACGCAAAATTAAAGGATGATTGTTTGGTAGATGTGACAGTAGCAAAGAAGTTATACATAGAGGAAAATCTTACACAATTAAAGATGAGAATTCCAAATACATATGGTGCCGGTGCCAGATATGTATGGATTGATAAAGATGATGCAATTCCAATCAACGATGGTAAGACGTTTTATGTATTTTTCAAAAAAGATGAAGAATACAAAATCCTTGATAAGGATGACAATGTTGTAGAAAAAGTTAAAGGATTACAACTTAAGAATACCCATTATGATACAGTGTCAGATGAAGTTATGTATCGGGCTATGCGACAGCAGCAAATAAATAAAAAAAGAAAAAATAAATCTAAGTCAGCACAAATTAATAAGCCAAAGTCCAACCTCGGGACTTCAAGTCCCGAGGTTAGGATAAGGAGGTAAGTGCCTATGAAGACTGGTAAAATTACTTACTTTGGAATAACCATTGGAGCCATAGCCAGTGCTTATGTTTCATATGTGCTAAATGGGGTGTGGAGCAAGGGAATGGATATAACCACATTTACAGACACATTTCTTTTTGCCTTACAGCACCCATCAAGAAACTATTACAACACCAACACTGATAAAGCAATAGTCTATGGTCTAATTATATATGGAATGGCTGTTCTTATGTATTTAACCAATAAAAGAAAATTAATGATTGGTAAGGAATACGGAACAGCAAAGTTTGCAAACATAAAAATGGTAAATAAAAGATTGGCTGACAAAGATAAAGAAAAAAACAGGATTCTCAGTAAACATGTGAGAATGAGCACAGACACAAGGCGAACAATGATTAACAATAACTTGTTGGTCATTGGTGGTTCAGGTGCAGGAAAGACATTTTTTATGGTAAAACCAAACATCATGCAATTATTACCAAATGGTTCATTTATTTGTACTGATTCAAAGGGTGAGGTGGCAAGGTCTACAGGAAATATGTTAAAGAAGAATGGATATAACGTTAAGGTCATTAATTTAATTGATATGTCAAAATCAGATTGTTACAATCCGTTCCGATATATTCGAGAAGAAAATGATGTAATCAAACTTGTAACAAACATTATTAGCAATACAACACCGAAGGATGGTGCACCGACAGATCCATTTTGGACAAAGTCAGAAGGATTGTTATTGCAGTCGTTAATTTATTATGTTTGGTTGGAAATGCCAGAGAAAAAGCAGAACTTTCGAACGGTAATGGAATTATTATCAGAAGCAAAGGTAGACCCAAAAGGTAAGGATAGTAAGCTGACAATTAGGATAAAGAATCTTTCAAAGAAAAGTTCTATGGGTTCAAATCATCCGGCATATAAACAGTATATGAAGGTAGTGGATGCTGCAGGAGATACCGTCAGATCAATTATTATCAGTGCCAACGCAAGACTTGCATTGTTAGAGAACCCACAAATCCTAAGAGTTTTATCAAGAGATGATTTAAAACTTGAAGAATTAGGAATAGGTGTAGATGGTGACAGGAAGACAAGGACAGCTTTGTTTTGTATTATTCCGGATTCAGATAAGTCTTACAATTTTATTATTGGAATGTTGTATACACAATTATTTCAGGAATTATATTTTCAGGCAGATTTTAGGTATGGTGGAAAACTTCCACTGCAGGTTACTTTACTGATGGACGAATTTGCAAATGTTGCATTACCGGAAGACTTCTGTTCATTGTTATCTACAATGCGAAGCAGGGGAATAAGTAGCACAATAATAATTCAGAATCTTGCACAGATTAAGGCATTGTTTAAGGATACGTGGGAGACTATCACAGGGAACTGTGACACATTGGTTTATCTGGGTGGAAATGAAAAATCAACTCATCAATATATTTCCGAAATGCTAGGAAAGAGTACCATTGATAAACGCTCAAATGGAGAAACAAGAGGAATCCACGGTAGTTCCAGCAGAAATTATGATGTATTAGGTAGAGAGTTGATGACTCCCGATGAAGTAAGAAATATGAGCAATGAGAAATGCTTAATATTTATACGAGGATTTGATCCAATATTTGATGATAAATACATACCGATGAAACATAAAAGGTTTAAGGAAACAGAAGATGGCGGAGCAAAACCGTATGTACACATACCGGTGGCACTAACCCAATCAATATTGACCATTATGAGTGACAATCAAATTCAGGAACTAATAAATAATAAGAAGCAAAATGAAAAAATACAGATAATGGATCTTAGTATAGAAGAAATAATGATGCTTGGAGATACAAGTCAAATATATTTTGGAGAAGGAACAAATGTTACTGGAACTGAAAATGCTAATAAAAGCAATTTGGAAAATGATAGCAACTCTGACGATGAACATCAGGTTATTACCAGACAGGAAATCCTAGAGAATTTATCAGATGAAGAATTGAAGGAAGAGATGACAAGTCGTTTGGTTGATATGGAATTTGAACCAAATCAGATAGAAGAATTGTATCAGGCATTGGATGCACACATAAAACTGTCTGTTATTTTAAGTTATTTGTATCCAACAACGACTGTAGAAGAAATGAGAAGTAGAAGAGAAAATTATTTGAAAAGTAAAGGAGATTAAGCGATATGAAGAGGATAAAGAAATTGGTAAACGTAGTAACTGCAAGTGCATACATGACTTGCATACAGATGAACACAGTAATGGCGGCAACTGATACAAGCTCAGTAACAAAGCCATTAGATAGCCTTAAGACATTACTATTATCCGTAATTGGTGCTGTAGGTGTAATAATTCTTGCAAAGAATGTAATGGAGTTTGCACAAGCATATCAGCACAACGATTCAGCAACAATGAATTCAGCACTTAAGGGAATTGCCGGTGGTGCCATGATGGCAGGAATTACATCTGTACTTGGAGTATTAGGATTTTAGGAGGAATGAAGTATGGATATATTCAGCTTAGGCGGAGTAATCCTAGACCTTCTTAAAACTGTTGTAGCCTTTTGGAATGACAAGATAGCATTAGTCTTTGAACTGTTGGGACAATCCCCAACAGAATTCAAGGACGGTGGACCTTGGAGAGTCATAAGCGACATTGAACCTATATTTGTGGGTGTAGGTTCATCACTGGTGGTTTTATTCTTTGTGATAGGTTTTTGTTCAGAAAGCATTGACGTAAAAGAAGAAATACGATTTGAAACAGTACTTAGAATGCTCATGAGACTAGGCATATCAGAATGGTTGGTAGCAAATAATGTAACAATAATGAAAGCGTTCTTTCAGTCGGTGGGAGCATTGGTGGGAATTATTACAAATAGTGGAACTACAAAATTAAAAATACCACAAGAACAACAGGACATAATTGAAGGATTAGGATTTGGAGAAAGTCTTTTAATGATGATATTGGCAGTAATAATTGCATTAGTAATTATATTCTGCGGATTTATGATTGTATACACTGTGTACTTTAGATTTCTAAAAATATTAGTAATAGTACCATTTGGTGCAATTGCATTTTCAACAACCAGTGGAAATAGAATGGTAAGTCACACAGCAGTAACATATGCAAAAAATTTTCTTGCAGTATTACTTGAAGCGGTAACAATGGCATTAGCAATCATAGTATGCAATGCATTCTTAAATGCCGGATTACCAACTTTTACAAGTGATTATGCAGATTGGACAAAAGCACTGATGTATATGTGTGAATTGACATTTAGTGTAGCAATGACAGTGGGTTCAGTAAAGGGAGCACAAAGCTTAACAAGTAAGATGCTTGGATTATAGAGAGGAGACAAAATGAACATTTCAATAAATAAGGATATCGAGAAATACAAAGAATCAATAGTAATGGGACTTACAGCAAAACAACTGATATGTTCAGTAATTGCATTGGCATTGGGAGCAGGTATTGTACTTTCGACATATAAGTATGTTGGATTAACAGTAGCAGTATACATAGCAATACCAGTGGTGGCACCCATAGCATTAAATGGATTTTATGAATATCAGGGGATGAGTTTCACAGAGATGATGAAACGAAAATTCAGATGTTTATTTATGAGTCAACAGCTTATTTATATTTCAGAAGAAGGTGAAGAAATGTTAAAGGAGCTGCAGGCAGAAGAATTGAATAAGCAAAAAATAGCAGACAAGAAATCAAAAAAATTAAAGAATGGTAGTAGAGCAAGTAAAAGGGATAAAGGCTACGTTAATGATAGTCGTGTTAAGAAAAAAAGAGAAAGGATGGATAACGATGGGATTATTTAAGGACAATTTCACATTACTCAAAAAGGCATCAGAGCCACTATACAAGACACCAAAATCTGTTCAACAGACAATAGAAATCATGAAAATTTCTGAGTGTGGAATATTTGAAGTGGCATCTGGAAAATATTCAAAGACATATAGATTTAGTGACGTGAATTATGCAACCAGAACAGAAAATGAACAGGAAAGTTTTTTTCAAAGATATTGCAAATGTCTCAATTCGTTTGATTGTACATTTAAGATTACGGTCAATAACAAGAATAAAGACATGGAGTTGTTAAAGAAAGACGTAATGCTTTCGTATGAACAGGATGGCTTTGATAAAATGCGTAAGAGTTATAACAATATCATTGAAGAAAAAATACTGGAGGGAAGACAGGGAATAGAGCAAGAAAGATACATAACAATCAGCATAGAGAGAAAGAATTTTGAGGAAGCAAAGGCACAGTTTACAACAATTGAAAATTCATTATTTAAAAACTTTGCGGAGCTTGGTTCTAAATTAATTCCTATTTCCGGAAATGAAAGATTAAAGATTCTTCATGACTACTACAGATTAGGAAAAGAAGAAGAATTTGATTTTGATATTAAGGAAGGTAAGAAAACGGGAACAGATTTTAGAAATGACATTTGCAATTCAAAACTTAAGTTTTATCAGGATTATTATGAAGATGAATCTAAGGTATGTAGAGCAATTTATATAAAAAAGTATCCTACGTATTTATCAGACAGATTCTTTACGGAATTAACATTTTTACCTATTCATTCGATAACAAGTGTTGATGTGGTTCCGGTACCAAAGGATATGACAATGAGAATTCTTCAAAAGAAATATCTTGGCATTGAGTCAAATATTATTAAACAGCAGCAAACACGAAATAAGAATAATGATTTTTCATCAGAAATTTCATACACAACAAGAAGACAAAAGGCAGATATTGAGGATATTATGAACAATGTTAGAGAGAATGATGAAAGCTTATTCTTTGTGGGAGTGACGATGGTAGTTATGGCTGAAAACATTGAAGAATTAGACAGTATATGTGAGTCTATTGATTCAGTAGCAAGAGGTACAGGATGTTCAGTTGATATTTGTCAGTACAAACAGAGAGAGGCACTGAATACAGTACTTCCAATAGGTGTGCGACAGATTGAAACAATGAGAACAATGCTGACACAAAGTCTTGCAGTGCTCATGCCGTTCAACGTACAGGAAATTTGTGATAAGAGTGGAATTTATTATGGGGTAAACCAGATCTCAAAAAATATCATTGTTGGAAACAGAAAGAAACTGTTAAACGGCAACGGATTCATATTTGGCGTGTCCGGTGCAGGAAAGTCGTTTCAGGCAAAGATGGAAATGGGTTCAGTTTTACTTTCAACAAAGGATAATGTTATCTGTGTGGATCCAATGGGGGAATATGAAGATGTGGTTGAAAAGTATGATGGCACATATATCAATATATCAAACAACACACGAAATTATATTAACCCTATGGATATGGATGTATGGAACCTTGACATATTAGATAGCAAGGGATGGGTTAGAGATAAGTGTCAGTTTATGTTAAGTATCTGTGAGCAGATAATGAAGGAAATCACACCACAGCAGCGTTCAATTATTTCAAGATGTGTTAAGGACCTTTACATGGAAATTGCACGTAGCAAGGAAAAGTATATTCCAACAATGGAAGACTTGTATAATCAGTTACTTGAACAGGAAGATAAGGAAGCAAGGGATGTTGCTCTTGGGCTTGAAATTTTTGTTACAGGAGCTCTTAACATATTTAATCATCAGACAAACATAAATGTAAACAATAGATTTATCGTTTATGGAATAAGAGACCTTGGAGAGTCGCTAGCACCATTGGCAATGCTTGTAATGATGGAAACAATACAGCAGAAAATCATACAAAACGGAGAACACGGAAAGGCAACATGGTTCTACATAGATGAAGTGCATGTGCTACTTAATTCACCATTTAGTGCGGAATATCTACGTCAGATGTGGAAAAAGGTTAGAAAGCAGGGAGGACTTTGTACCGGAATAACACAGAACATCGTGGATCTTTTAATGAGTGAGACAAGTACCACAATGCTTTCAAACTCAGCATTTATACTTCTGTTGAATCAGTCAAGCAAGGACATAGAAAAGATAGTGGAGGCACTGGAAATATCAGAGGAGCAGCTTGATTACGTGATAGACTCACCGTCAGGATGTGGACTCATAAAATGCGGAAGCAGAATGGTGCCATTTGATAACGTGATAACAAAGGACAGCGAGTTGTACAAGCTGTATAACACTAATCTGTATGAGAAGATGGAAATAGGAGGAGTGTAGATAGTAATTGATTATGGATATAGTTTGGAAAAATCTAGTTTTTATTACGAATGAAAAGAAAAATAAATAAGATATAAACGCCAAGTTAGTAAGGAACTAATTTGGCGTTAATTTTTACTCAAAATCAAGGAGGACAACATGAAAATAAACAAGGAACAAGAAGTTAATACAGAAATACACAAGAAAAGGACCGGAAAGATTCATAAAAAGAATGAAGCTAAAATTGACAACAAATCAATGACAACCAGAGCCAAAAGAAGTGTAAATTTAGCAGGAACAATGGCTGAATTAGCTATTACTGAAAATGTTGAGGGTGGTGAAAACATTGATGGAGCATTTGAGACAACAGGCATTGCAACAAGATCTGTAAAAGGGGCAATAAGTGAAGGCAATCGAATTAGGAAAAAGGTAAGCATATCAAAACTACAGAAAGAAGTGGTAGGCAAGAGAATCAGAAAGAAAGCTTCAAACAAGGGAAAAGAACTTGCCAAAAAGTCAGCAAAGAATGCTTCAAAAAATGTGGCAAAGAAAACATCCAAAAAGGTAGCCAAGGATACAACAAAGGAAGTTACCAAGGAAGGTACAAAATTTGCAGTAAAAACAGGCACTACAGTTGCCGGTTCAGCGGCAGGTCCTGAAGGCACATTGATTGGAATGGCTGCAGGTGAAGCAGTGGGGATGAAGATTGAAAACACATTTTACAGGGCAGAGCAAAAAAGCAGGATGATGAAATACTTTATGGACAAGCTAAAGCCCGGTGAGGAGCAAAACGACAGCATATTCAAACTTGCAGGAAGCTGGATAAAAAACAAGATGGCGTATATGATTAAGCAGGCGGCATCCCTACTTGCACCGTTGGTAGTTCCAATACTAATAGTGGTAATGGTTGCAACAGGAATTGTGTTTGCAATCATAGCAGTGCTTTATAATTCACCATTTGCAATCTTTCTGCCACCCCTTGAAAGTGGAGACACAATACAGACGGTTACAACCCAGTATGTTTCTGAATTCAATCAGGAAATACAGGCACTGGTGGATGAACACAAGGATGCAGATGAAGGTAGAAAGGTGTATGTGGATTATGAAGGAATGAACAGCGAGCCATCAAACTACCATGACATCATGTGCGTGTACATGGTGAAATATGGTTACGAAAACACGGCAACAAAAATGAATGAAGCAAACAAGCAGAATTTAAAGGCAGTGTTTGATGACATGTGCAAGTATACAACAGAAAATGTAACAGACAAAAAGGGTAAAAAGAAGAAAAAGTACCTTGAAGTGAGAATTACATTAAAAAGCTACACGGAAATGTCAGTGGAGTATCAGTTTGATGAGGAAAGGAAGTTAACACTTAATCAGCTAATGAGTGCCTGCATTACAAGCAATCCGTCAGGCAGTCAGACAGGTGGAAGTCAGCTAAGCGGCTTGCAGGGAAGTCTTACCCCACAGGAAATAACAAGCATAACTGACAAAATAACAAATCAGGTACAAAAGACGGTGGCATCATTTGTATTGTCTAAGGTGGGATATCCGTACAGCCAGAATTTAAGAAACAGTGGAAAGGCATTTGATTGTAGCTCACTGGCATACTACGCATGGAAATCAGCAGGCATTGACATAGCATTTGGAGGTTCAACAACTGCAGCTGCAGAAGCACAGGGATTGAAGGGTAAAAGCGTAAAGGAAGAAAATTTACAGCCCGGAGACTTGATATTTTACAGCTACACAACTAATGGAAGATACAAGAATATCAGTCATGTAGGGATTTATGTAGGCAATGGAAAAATGGTTGAAGCTGTGGATGAGGCACACGGAGTATGCTTAGGTAATTATCATAATGGAGGACTGGTGATGATATGCAGACCGGGAAAATAGAGCAAATTTGTTTATTATGCTAATGTGATGCTTAAGATAAAAAAGAAAACCAGCAACACCAAAAATCGGTGTTTGCTGGCAGTAAAGAAATTAATAAATTTTAGCAACAGTATTATGCATTTATGCTTCAATAGTTTTTGACATAAAAATAGTGTTTATCTTTTCAAGTATAACTAATAGAGCTACAAGATTCATTGATGAGAAAAGTGGAGTAGCATATATAAAAAAGTTTATTTTAATCAAAGTTATCCCAATAATAGCAATAGAAAACAGAATAATACGTTTTATTTTGGTATATCTTGTGATTTCGCAATTATCCAAATAACGCGTCTGATTACCAGTTGTTTTAGTACAAAATAAATAAACAAAATTCACAAAAGAAATTAAGAGAAAAATGATAATATTGTTGCAAAATAAATTTTGAATGTTCAATAAGAGTAGAATAATAACATTGGAAAATAAATAGCAAAGAATGCGAGATTTACAATGTATTCCTCCACAGTATGAACGTAATGGTATAAACGAAACAAGAAAGAATAGCAAAATAAATGTTTTTTGCATCATAAATGAAAGAAAGAATGTTGTCATAAAATTTATTAGTATCATAATGCCATTATTTAATCCATAAATATAAATCTCTTTATCATCAACAACAATATTTTTTTGTAGCATCTTGTCAACTAAATAGTCTGCTATTGACATAACTAAAATTTCCTAAGTTTTTTACTGTTTTTAGGTAATTTTTCTTCATGCAATACATACCAACATCTCTGATTAGATGCAATAGTAGTAATAACTAATGCAAATGTAGCAAATGAAGAAAGTATTTTAATATTTGTCTTTTCAACTAAACTTTTAATTTTTGTTTTCATATAGAACCTCCTAGTTTTTGTATTGCAAAAATATTATCATAAATTGTCTGAAAAAATGTAAGATGTAACAAAAAGTACTTTATATGTAATATTTTTACAAATTTCGCAGAAAAAATTGTTAAAACAAGGGACTATATATAGACCTAATATGAAAAATAAACAAGTAAAATTCTTAATAGGACTATATATGGGAGGACCACTATGACTTCAAATGAAGCAATTTGTAGAAGATTAATAGATTTGTGCGGAGAGGCGAATATTAGTTATTATGCTTTAGCATCCCTTGCGGCTATCCCAAAGTCTACGCTTAAGAATATATTTAATGGGACAAATCCAACCATTGCAACAATTAATAAGATATGTAATGGTCTAGGAATAACAATGCATGAGTTTTTTAACTCAGAATATTTTGACTACTGTGAAGATGATTAATAAGAGGGGGATTTAGAGTGTTACGTTTGGCTATTTGCGATGATAATGAATATGTTGTAGAACAGATAGAATCATATATAGAAAAAATAAAAGAAGTTGCTATTAAATATGAAGTATATTTTTCGGCAGAAGAATTTTATAAAAATATGCATGAGATGGATTTTGATGTATATTTTTTAGATATAGAAATAGCAAATACATCAGGGATAGAATTAGCTGAAAAGATTAGGAAGAGTAATCAATATTCATTAATAGTTTTTATTACCAGTCATTCCAGATATGCCCTAGATGTTTTTAGAGTAAATACATTTGATTTTCTATTAAAACCTATATCGTTTGAAAGATTTAAAGAAGAAATATGCAAAATTGACAACTATATTTTTACTCTAAAGAACAATTTTGTATTTATGCAAAATAAAAACAAATATGCAATTCCCTGTTATGATATTGTTTATATTGAAAAAATTAGGCGAAAAGCATATATTCACAAAAAATTAGAAAATATATATGAATGTAATATGACTATGGATGAGATTATAAATAGATTGCCAACAGATATGTTTGTTAAAATAAATAGAAGTTGTGTTGTGAATATGTCTATGATTGATGAGATTGTAAAAAATGAACTATATCTGAAAAACGGCAAAGTATTATATATTGCAAGGGACTATAAGATTAAGGTAAAAGAAAAACATATAAAATACGTTCTACGACAAATATAGTTTAGTAAAGACATTACATTAAAAGTAATAAAGTCTGGACTATTTTATTTTTATGAGATAGTATATTTGTAATACATACTTATAGGATAAGGGGGATTAAATGAAAATTGCAATTTGCGATGATAATAGGACAGTAATTGAACAAGTAGAACAGTATATTGAAATAATTAATGATAGATCAATAGAATATGAAGTGTTTTTTTGTGCAGAAGAATTGCATAAATACATAGAAAAATATGAAAAGGAGTTTGATGTATTTATTCTAGACATAGAAATGAAAGAAATGTCAGGAATAGATTTTGCAAAAAAACTTCGAGAAAAAAATACAAGTGCCTTAATTGTTTTTATGACAAGTTATTCACAATATGTTTTCGATGTATTTGAAACAATAACATTTAATTTTATTGAGAAGCCGTTAACATTTGAGAAAATAAAGAAGGTATTAAAAAAAACAAAAAAATATCTAGGATTTTCAAGGAACAGTTTTTCGTTTACATACAGAAAAAACAGCTACAATATTTCTTTTTCCAATATTAGTTATTTTGAAAAAGATGGAAGAAAATTGTGCATTTACACAACAGATGATAAAGCGTATCAGTGTAATATGAGATTGAAAGAAATCTGGCTACAGTTGGACAGTGAAATATTTGGAATGTTGAATAAATCGTTGATTGTAAATATTTCAAATATTGAAAGCATTGCTGGAGATAATGTAATATTGCAGGATGGTAAGAAATTATATATAAGTAGAAATTATAGAAAAGAACTCAAGAAAAAACATTTGGACTATTTAAGGGGACTTGTATGAGTATAGTTTTTGATTTAATAATAAACGTAATCGATTATTTAATTATTTTTAGATACTTTAATTTTTTTAGCGAAAAAAGAAATATTGAAAGGAAATATTGTGTTAGTCTTTTTTTTAGCTGTATCATATTGATGAGTGCAGCTAATCAGTTTCAGAGTCAGAGAGTAAATCTTATTTTATGTATATTAATGATTTATCTGTATAGTTTTTCATTTTCATATGGTATTTCTTATCATATCATCCTGCCGGTTTTATATATAGGATTTGGAATTGTAGCAGAACTTATAGGTTTTTTGATTTTAAATATTTCAGGAGAAGTGATTCCGTATTTTATCCGTTATTATGGTAGTTCTTTTATCTGCGAATTAATTCGTTTTCTGATTGTTTGCGCTGTCTGTAGTATTAAGAAAATAAATCTTCCCAAATTGTCTTTTAGCACAGGCAAATTTCTAGTTATTATTCCGTTTTCAAGTCTTGTCATATGTTGTATGGCTATCAATATTATTCAAAATAGTAAGAATAATCTGGTCAATATAATGTGTCTGGTGATAATTATTATGACAATTACCAGTAATATTTTGATGGTTAAAATGTTTTTTAAAGTGATAGATACATTATCGGATAATTATCAAAAAGAAATGTTATTGCAGGAAGCAGAGGCAAAAGAAGAATATTATCAGGAAGTGGAAAAGAGTAGCAGAGAAGTTCAAAAGATAAAGCATGATTTAAAAAATATGTTGTTAGCGATATGCGGAAGTTATAAAGAAAAAAATAAAATTTCAGAGGAAATCAGAAAAATTGTGCAGGAATTGGATAATAGTGATAAAAAAATATATACATCTAATGTGGTTATTAATACAATAATTAACAATAAAATTAGTCAGGCAGAAAGTTTGGAGATAAAAACAGAGATTGATATTAAGGTTCCAAAATCTGTGAGTTTGGATTATAAGGATGCAGGAATTTTGTTAGGAAATATATTAGATAATGCAATAGAAGCATGTGAGAGGATTAATAAAGATAGAAGATGGATTAAGATAGATATATTTCGCCAAAAGAATATATTGTTTATTAAAGTATGTAATACTAAAAATAAAGAGCTAGCAAATATTAGTAAAAGTAGCAAACGTGATGTTCATAATCATGGGATTGGTGTATCAAGTATAGAGTCTATTGTAAAGAAGTATGATGGTTATGTAGAATTTGCAGATAAGGGAGAAAAATTTGAGGTTGATGTAAGTTTATATGGAATGATATCTTGAAAATCGGGATTTATAGAGTGTTATCTTATTATTGATATGTATGATTTATTGAGGCAGAGTATGTAGATGGTATATACTCTGTTTTTTTATGCGATGCAAGACACAAATAAAAAATCTGCTCAGAGTGAGTGACCGAAATTTTATAGGGGCTCACTATTGAGTGCTTACTGCATGTTTAACTAAGACAAGATATCAATATATGCTAATTATGTTTGATAAAGAGTCGGATAAAATAAAGTTTGTAAATAGACATTTTATGATAAATAGGTTAATCGATATTTGTTGTTCAAAATATTATAAAACTTTACTATCTAGTTTAAAGCAGTAATAATATTTTTTAGAATATATATGTGATTAATTTCTTAAAATAATAAAAGCAATTTCGCATATAAAATTAACTGTCGTTTTATAACAATTCCAAAAAAATAACAATAATGTGCATTTCGTTACAGATAAACGACAAATTATGACATTTAAAACAGAAAAGAAAATAAGATATGTATAATATAGTTACTGTTGTTTAATTGAAAAAATAACAGGATTGTATCGAGTAAGTATTTGTGTTCTTAAACTGTTTATCTCGCGACAGTAAATTAATGATAAGAGATTGATTTACCTAGTATATAGATATAATTGACATAATCAATATAGTTTTATATGACAACGTGACAAGGTGGTGATATTGGCAATGCACGAAAATCATTAAGTTTAAAATGGTTTTCTGTCGCTAGGTAAGTCGTGTGATAAAAAAAGTTGATAGATTAATTAAAAGAAGGTCAGGAAAAATAGCTGGATAAGAATGGAAGGTATGTGGCAGAAAAGTCGTTTTGCAGTTTCATTTATTAATGTCTATTTCATCCTGTAAATAAATGTATATTCTCGAGAAACTCAAAACCAATTTATAGATATAAATTTGAATATAGATTGGGGAAAGGTGGATTATGGCATTATTAGTTGAGACAGAAGAAATGATTTTTAATAACTTGCTTTTTTTCGAAAGAGAAGTCGCACGACCTCAAACTATTAAGCGAGAGATTGATATGCTCATGCCACGGCTCCACAAAATTGGAGTACAGCACAAAAATATTGTGATAAGCAGAGTTATAAAAAATAATCATGTAAAAAAGACAATGCTCATGCAGATACATATGCCAATTGATGTGAACGCTTCGTTACTGGAATTTATAGATGAAAACCCTCGATACTCGCTGGAAAATAATTTTTCAATAGGAAAGGGACTAAAATTAGTTATTTCTAACAATGAAGATGAATTTCGCGAGGGAATTAATCAGTTAATGAAAAGAAGACCAGATTTTGATATGTCAAAGAATCCCATTGTGGAAATGTCGCATATCTCATATGACGGCACAGTTATGAGCTTTGAACTTTTTCTAGAAGATAAAATATTATTATAAGGTAGGGACATTAAAAAATGATTAAACTTTTTAAAGATTTGCAGTTTTTTCGCTGTACAAAGTCGAAGTATCTTGTGAAAAAAGGAAGTATGTCAAATTATTCATTTGACATTATAGATGAGAAAGGTACTGGCGTTTTAGAATATATATTTGAGAAAGAAAAGTATCCGGTAGATGAGGAGAATTTTAATTCAACTGTTCGAAAATACCTTGGAGACGAATCAAATGATTTTATAGAGAAACTTATAGAACTTGAAGTTTTAAAACGGGTTGAAAAAAAAGTGGATAAGCGAACGGTTTTTGTTATTACAGGAAACGAGAATAAAGAGTTACTGATAGGGAAATTAGAGGAAATGAACTTTGAATCTATTGGTTCTTATGATATTGAAAAGTTGTCTGAATCGAATCAGGAACTAGAAAATGGAATTAATAAATGCGATATTGTGCTTGTTCTAAGCAATACTTTTCGCCCGGATGTTTTTTATGCGCTCAATTCTTACATTGTGGCAAATGATAAAAAAACTGTAATTGCCTATATGGATGGTGATGAAGGCGTCATTTTGCCGTTAGTTTCCCCCAAGAAATTTGGCTGCTATAATGATTTTGAACTTCTTCGCGAGGCGACATTCCATAATTTACTAGAGTATCAGGTGATGAAGGAAGAAATAGTAAAGAACAAGGTTAGTAGAGAAGCTACAATTTATAGTAAGATGCTTATGGATTGGGCAATTGTCATTATGAATTCTATTTGTAAAGAAACGCTTATCAACCACTTTGCGTATTCGCTTGATTTTGAGAGAATGCATTTTTCTAAAATCAAGCTGTTCCGCTTCCCTAAATGTCCTAGCTGTCAGGGAGATGTGAATCTTACGCATCCTTTTATTTGAGAAATTGAGGTGTAATAATGGATTTTTGGATACAAGAAAATGAAAAACAACAAGACTTCACTGGTGAAGAAATTGCTTCATTTAAACGGTATATAGAAGAAAATGATGTTTATAATGATAATACATTTGAATTTACAGAAAGAAATTTAGATTATTTTTCTGCACGATATACGAGAGATGATTTTACTTGTTATGCTGAATTGTTTCATGTAAATTCTGATTTCTGGAATTCTGATGAGATGGATGAGAATATCGAATTGTATGAAAAATCGGTACAATGGAGAAATAAAACTGTACATCCTGAGGATTCAGAATATGTGATAAAAGAAGAAAAGTATTTATACTTAGAATCCTTTTCTGAAAAATTTCGTAATATAGTGTCTTCATTGAATAAACAGCAAGCTGAACTTTTCTCATGTATTGATTTACTGTTTTTTGTTGAGGGAAGTTTCTATCAGTACTTGCCACAGAAAAATTTTGTGTTTATGTGGGAAAAAAACGGGAAAAAAATTGTTGATCAGATTTCAGAGTGGCTATCGGTAGATTTTGAGGATAAGATAGTTGTAATTCCAATTTTTGTTCCGATTAGAAAGATGCTATTTTTTGGAGAGTATGGATATCGTGAGGCAATGATAGATTATGGTCGTGTTTTGTCGGAAATAACACATAGTGTTTCAGACGCTAAGATAATTCGTAGATTTGAAACAAGAGCAATGAATGAAAAATTTCGGTTAGACAGTGTTGAAAAAAGTATATTAAGTATTATTTCATGCTAATGAAAGGGGGTTTAAATGGAAGGAATTAGACTAAATCAATATGAAAAAGAAATTAATAATATAAATGAACAAATTGCCACATTGCCAGATGTTGAGCAGCTTGCTATTCTACACGAGATAATTGATGATACGCCTTTTAAGACGCAAAATTATAATAAATATGCTCATGAAGAATACTATATTTGTCATAACAAACCGAAGATTATTGAAAGTGAAAAAAAACGTGTTTCGTTAAAACCATACAAAACAATGCCGGATTGCGATTTGGCAAAACTTATTTCGGGACGAGATTCTGTTCGAGACTATGCTAATAAAGAAGTTACATTTGAGCAATTTAGTACACTACTCCATTATAGTTTTGGGGTAAAACGAATTGCAAGAGGTGCATATGATCAAAGAGAATATCCATTCCGTTACTGCAACAGTGCAGGCGGATTAAATCATTTGGACTTATATGTGTTTGTCAATAATGTTAGAGGCTTGGAAAGTGGTATATATTATTATGATTTTATCAATGATGATTTAATTCAAATGGAATATGGGAATATGAGAAGTATTATTGGTCGTCTGAATTTTCAAAATGAGTTTTCAATATATTCAAATTTTGTTGTGGCTATAGTATCTGATCTTTCAAGAATAGTGCCGAAATATTACAAACGTGCCTATCGTATGGTACATGTCGATGCGGGGATTGCATTATCTTACTTACAAATAATTGGTGAATATGTAGGGGTTTCATCTTGCATTGTTGCCGGATTTCTTGAAAATGAATTAGAACGTTTGTTATGCCTTTCAAGAGATGACTATCCGATTGCAACGATGGCATTTGGTATAAAGAGTTGATGATTGAATATTATGTATTGATATTTTTTATAATACCGACTATTGAATTATTTGTTAATAAGTTTATCCGGTCTCGTATAGTGGTGTTGGGCTCATATTTTGCATTTATAACTACCATTGCTACATTAATAATAATATGTAATTTGTATGCTTTAAAAAGTGAATTTGTTAATGTGAAAATATTGTCGGTACTCCTATGTGTGTTGTTGGGAATTTTTTTATATGTTATTGATTTAGCGATAAAAAATATTGTGTTGAATGATGTGCTGATTTTAGATTTTACATATTATTTTTCATTTAATAGAGACACATCTTTTAAAATATTGTTATCGGTTTTGATTGCAATTGAAGAGGAATTGATTTTTAGATTTCCGTTATGTTTATTTGAGGGGATATCATTTTTTCTTCTCTTTGTTGGGACACTTTCATTTGGTCTTGCACATATGTTTTTTTCTAAATATGATGTAGCATCGAAAATGATAATTGGAATTTTATTAGGTATTATTAGTATTGTTTCTCATAATGTTTTTCATGCTATAATCATTCATGCGGTTTACAATTTGATCGTAGGTATTTGTGGAGGTATTAATTTAAAAAACATAATATAAAATCACAAATTTAGAAGGGAGAATATATGAACTTAGTTGTAGAGGGAATAAAAAAGCAATACAGTAAAACGGTATTACAGAATATCAATTTGACAATTAGCAAGCCGGGAGTTTACTTGATTGCAGGTCCTAATGGAAGCGGCAAGACTACTTTATTGGAAATCATTGTTGGACTTCGTAAACCAGATGGTGGGACTGTTATGATTAATAATCATCAATGTGGTTCTGTAGAAGCAAAAAAGGAAATTGGATTTCTCTGCCAGCAAAATGGATTGCGAAAAACAATAAAACTAAAAGAAGAAATGCAACTTATTAAAGAAGTCTTTGGTGCTAAGGTTGAGGATATAGAGTATTTGAAAAAATACAATTTAGAAGAATATTATAAGAATAAAACAAGAACACTTTCTGGAGGAACGCAAAGGCGATTTTTAACAGCGATGTTGTTTCTCGCTGGTCAAAACATTGTGATTTTGGATGAACCAGCATCTGGACTTGATACATATAGTCGTGATGAGATTTGGAACACTATCAGTGAATACGGAAAAGAACATATTGTTATTGTTTCTGATCATTATTTGAATCAGGCAAGGCTCTATTCCGATAGAATTATAATGCTAGATCAAGGGAAAATAATTGCAAATGACACATTTAATGAAATAAAAAAATGCTGCCAATGTGAAAAATTGATTAAGGTGCGTAACGAACATTTTGAGCCTGTAAAAAGAAAAATTGATGAAGTTGGAGCAGAATATGAGATTAAAGTATCTGGTACAGTCTATAATATTTATCTTAAAAATCATACCACAGAAGTATTGGAATCTCTTAAGGAACAGAAGATTACTTCACATGATTTGGACTTGGAAGACATTTATTTTTATATGACAGGTAGACAAAGTTATTCTGAGGAGGTGAAATGATGAGTACAATTAAACCGTTTTTTAAGATGGAAATGCGTGCACTGTCAAGAGAATATGTTTCACTCTTCTTTATGATTGTGCTTCCAATGATTTTAACTATCGTTTTTGGTGGAGCATTTGGTACTGAAGCTACGCAGTACGGACCGAAAATTCTTGGCATTGATACTGTTGTACCTGTAAATGTTGTGTTTTTACTCGCAAATACTGGGTTAATGGGGGTACCAATTACAGTTTTAGAAGTAAAGGATCAGGGGGTTTTAAAACGATATATAACTTATCCTGTTTCATATGGAATGTATTTTCTTGCGCTTATGTTGACATTCATGATTGTTTGTATTCTTTCCACCGTTTTATTTATGGGCGCATCGTTTATTGTCTATGGTGCAACTTGGTTTATGAATTTTAAATCGATAGTGTTGTTTATTGTGGCGTATTTTGATACAATGTTTATCTTTTTTATTTTGGGTTATTCATTAGCCTTGTTGATTAAATCAACAAGAACAGCAAGTTTAGTTTCATCTGGTATCTTTATGTTTTTATTGTTTACGTCAGGTGTAGCACTTCCAGTTGAATCATTGCCTAAAATTGTACAGCAGGTTGCACATGTTTTTCCAATGTATCATGCAATTCAAGTGATTCAAATGCTTTGGATTAATGAATTTTCATGGGCGGAAAATGGTGCTAATTGTTTAGCAATGATTTTCTACTCGATTTTAGCCGTTGTATTACTTGTGAAAGTGAGGATAAAATGGGATTAATTATTAAAGTGTATAATCACAGAAAAATTTCAGAACCAGCCGAGTTTCAAGTCGAAGATTTCATGAATTACAGAGAAATGATGACTTATCTGGGTTATTTTAATCTGATTAAGAAATTAGATATTGTTCTTGCACCATTTTCTGAACTTCCATTATTTATTGGAAACTGTGAATTTGCAAATATTGACTTTATATTTAATTATCTTCTTGGAAGAACTAGTCAAAGTATTTCATTAAGTGAATCTATTTTTGCTGGAGGAAAAGGTTTTACATATTATAAGGCAATCTGTTCTTCGTTGGGAGAGGCTTTCGAACGATTTATGGCTTGTCTTGAATATTTTGTTCAAGAGAAGAATATTGTCGTAGCTTCTTATGATGAATTATGCAAGCAAAACAGGTATGCTGCGAATCCAGCAGAGTATTCATTGTTTTCTGAAAAACAGTATGAACAGTCTAATTTTCTTTTTGATAAGTTTGATAATAATAGTGTGGTTGGTTGGATCCCAATGAAAGAATACCGTACAGAGAAAGAAATTCTCTTTCCAGCCTGTTTGGTTTTGATGTATTATGTGCAGCAGGAAAAGAATGAAGCTCGTATTGGATATTCAACATCAGGAGGTCTCACCTCTCAGTATGAACCCGAACGAGGAATATTACATGGTATTGAAGAGATTATTGAACGTCATGAAATCAATTTATCTTGGTATTGTAAAATACCTCCGAAAGAGATTATTTTGGACAAGGTTGAGAATCCTAGATTATTAAAGTTTGAGGAATATATTAAGGATAAAAATATTCATTTTTATCGTCATAATGTTGATCAGGAAAACTTCCATGTTGTTACAGCTATGTCATTTGACCACGATATGACAAAATATTCTTTTAATGCTGGTGGAGGTGTCGCTAATGATATTGAAAGTGCTATTGTGGGCGCCTTAGAAGAGTATATGCAATCTGTAAATAATACAAGAAAGATAGTATATGCACCTAATTGGATAACCTCAAGTTTTTCAAATCAAGTTTTAGAAGTACATGAGGGTGATGATCCTAAAAACTTTAAAACATTCTATCAAGCAGTTTCATTCTATGGACTGGCCTGTTATAAGGATAGGTTGAATTGGTTTGTTAAAGGAAATAAGAGGATTAAGCTTTCAAAATTACGTAAAGAACAAAGGAATTATTCTATTGCAGAATATGTCATTCAAAATAGTATCGAACCAGTGTGTTCTGTTTTGAATATGCAAAGTTGCTTTAGGAGAATCTATATTTCTAAAGTATATATGAAAGAATTTTCTTCTGCGTTCATTGCAGGTATCCCAGCTTTGGGACATAAATGTTACAGTAAATATTTGAAAGAAGGCGAAATAATCAATGAGGATATTTTGCCATTTCCATAAGCTAATTCTCTTGGTTAAATAGAATGTTGTATAAGATTTTTGGTATTTTCTTTTCTGCTAAATTGATAATTGGATGTAATATATTAAATACAAATTTGTAGTAAACATTTCATCACACTATGAAAGGAGAAATAAAATATGAAGATTGTGAAAAAAATTGAAGACCAGAAAGACTTCAACGCAAGTGCACTGTCTCCAGGCGGTTGGTGCTGTTGTTGCTGTTGCTGGTGTTGGGCTAATGTTTTTAACTTCTAATATTTCTGCTGGTGGCAAGCGTCTATATCATATGTTGCTATGTGGTTAATATTCGTAAGTTTTGTGTTTTAGCAGAAAGGTTGTACATAAAAATAACAAAAGGGTCAAGTGTTCTTGGCTTTTTTGTTATTTGCCGATGATACGTGTTCCTAAATGGTAAAAGCCCTTTGTCAGTCCTAGCAGTTAGGCAGAACAGTTGAATAGTTGAAATATTAAGAGGTGTGGAACTTTTGAAATTATTTAAAATATTGATAAAAGAAAAAGTAGTAGGATGAAGGGAATTTGTTATTAGATAGGGCATATACAGTTGACTTACTCTTAAAATGATGATTATAAAATCAGAAATCAGAGATAAGATATATTTTATAAAGATAAAGAACATAATATAAAGATGAATGATATAACATTAGAAAAAAATAGACTAACAAAAAGATTAGAAATGATACAAAAACACTGATAAAGCTTTTGAGTATGTATGAATATAATTGTTGTTAGAGGGATTGTGTAATTTAAATAGAAGTTAATGACTTGAAAAATAATTGAAGTTAGAGTTAACCAATTGTAATTAGGAATCAGTTGTTATAATTGTATATGCTAAAAAAGACCATCCTAGACTCAAAAATAACAAAATAAAGACCATACTAGTTTTCGACATAACAATTTATAACTGATAAAATTATAACATCACTTAGAAAACACTAAGTAATAATTTAATAACGCCTTATCAATATTCCATTGTAGTGAATGGAGTATTTGATAGGGCGTTTTTCTTTTGCACCTACAATAAGAAAAATAAAATACGAAAGGAGATTCAGGATGAGACATGTAAATGATAAGGAGTCAGCTCGTGAAATAGGATATTTGTTTCAAGCATTACAGCATGAGTGGGAACGCTCTGGGAAAACAGTTGTTACTAGGCGCATTGGTCAGGATGAATATGATGAGTTTGCAAAATGTTATTCAAAGAAACTGAAAAATTATGACAAAGAGCGAAATGAAGATGAAGCAATGCAGATAAAGGTAATACTAAAATCAATGAAAGAAATGTGCGTGTTAAGTCGCATTGCTAAAAAGATTTGTAACAAAGCAGCGCTTAGTTCAAGTAAAAAACGGGGACATTTCGACATTGAGTTAGACAGGGAAGAAAGAAAATGTTTAGAAGAAATAATAGGAATAAATTAATTGGAAGGAGAGAAATGTAAATGAATTATAGTATAAGAATTTTTAAAACAAAAAATCAAGAAAGAAGTACAAAAGCGTATGCATCAGTAACATTTAATAAATGTTTTATAGTTACAGGAATTACTGTAAGAGAAAATAAAAATGGTGAACTGTTTGTGTCAATGCCAAGTTACAAAAGTAAGTCTGTTGATGATAATGGAAAGCCAGTATACAAGGAATATTGCAATCCAACGACAAAAGAATTCAGAGATGAGTTATATGGAAATATTCTGAAAAACTTTAAAGAAGGTGTTAACGAGTATGAAGTGAAAGGGCTGGATGATAAAATGCAAATTGGAATTTCACTCAATACAATGTCAGGCACAAACATAGAAGCAATTGGCAGGGTTTATTTAAACAAGTGCTTTGTCATAAATAACGTTAAGGTTATGACAAGTGAAAAAGGTTCGTTTGTAGCAATGCCGTCTCAGTTAGTGAACAGAGGAGATGAGGGGAAAAAATATGAAGATGTTTGCTTCCCAATAACAAAGGAATTTAGAACTGAATTGTATGATGCAATTTTGAGTGAAAAAGAAAAAGTATACGAAAAAATGAATGAGGAATTTATGCAGGTGGATAAAGCATTAGATGGTGTGGAAACACCCTTTAGATAAGGAGGAAAAGAATATGCAGATAAATAAAGTATTTGAAAACGTAAAAGAAAGAACAATCAGAGAAAATGAAAAGAATAAACGTGAATTATTTCCAAATAAGGGGAAAAAAGCAGCTATTGTGATTACATATGATGAGCTAGAAGAAAAAACATATGAAGAGTTTGCTGAAATGTGTATAATTGCCAAGGAGCAGGGATTTGAAGTTTGCGAAAGTGAAAGTGGATGTGAATTTTGGGGCATAGTTCCAACAAATAGTTTAGATGATGTGGGATATACCAGACTAATAATGCAACTGGCACCTATGGCGGATGCTATATTTATAGATAAGAATGTGTATGATGCTCTAGATTATATAGAACAAACTATTTTTGTAGCAGGAATGAAACTCATAAATGTAGAAGTACGAGAGGTACAGTCAGGTGTAACATTCATTGCAGATCCTATATACGAACATGAAATACAGAGAGCTTTAGCAAAAAGAGTGGCAATATCTCCAATTGCTAAAGATCCAAATCAGAAGATTGCTGAACAGGCTATATTATATGAATTAGTCGTTGTGATGAGCAATATATGGAAATGTGAAAGAGTAAAGCCAAAAGAAATCTAGAATAATGTATTATGTATTGTTTTTTACGCTGGTGTTTGAGATGACATCAGCGTTTTAGCATATAAATGTATGTTTGCAAATTTGGGTATTTACATATCAGTTTAAAAGTAATATAATTACAATGCTTAGAAAAATCGAACACACATTCGATTATACTTTTATCCGGAAATAAGTATAAAGCAAAGAATTGCATACATAGATTTGTTTGCAATTTGTAAAAGAAAATTAAACAGTAGTATCAGAGAAACTTAATATTAGGAGGTGAACCAGGATGGCTTATACAAGTCAGTTAACAGACAGACAGTTAAAGACCTATGAATGCATCATAGACTTTATTAAAGAATTTGGTTTTGCACCAACCGTAAGAGAGTTGTGCGAAAAAACAGGTTTTACTTCTACATCTTCTATAGCTGGACATTTAAAGGCACTTGAAAAGTTAGGATACATAAGAAGATATCCAACATGCCCTAGAGCGATAACAGTATTGAAATAGGAGTGTTAGACGGAAATTAACCAAAGTAAAAGATCAGCAAATTAACTAGTTACTATGTGTTGCTAAACAGGCGTAGTTAATTAGCAATCACTTACAAGGAAAAGTTTCCCATCCTTTGTGAGTACAAACTTAAAACATTAAATTTGTATTATAACAAAAGGAGACAACACATTTGAAGATAGACATTATGAAATCCGGGTCAGACCCGGTTAGAAAGGATTATTACGACAGTGACAAAGTAGGTAATAGGCTTCAGGAAAGTCGAGAGGAAAGCAAATTAACACAGGAAAAAGCTGCAGAGAAGCTAGATATTCATATTAATACACTTGCAAGATATGAACATGGAGCACCTGTACCATCAGAAGTGTTAAAAAAGATGTGTATAATATATCAAAAGTCAGCAGATTATTTGATTGGTAATACTAACGACAATTATTATGATGTACAGATTATGAGATTGCTTGAACAAAACGACATGAAGACCAATAAAGCTATTTATGAAATAGTTGAAAGAATAATGAAGATAAGCGTTGCCTATTGAAAATTTTTATATACATTTAGTATAAAAATAAAATACATAATGGTATTATAGTGTTAGTGTAAAGAGTCACAAAAAGTGGCTCTTTACTTTTAAAGAAGTGAAAAAGATTATAAAGATGAAAAGTATTTAAGTATACAATATAAATACAAGGAGTGATAGTTTTGACAACAAAGGGAGTAGTAGATAAGGATTCAAAAAAATATAAAGAGTATTGTAAGAATGTAACAGAAGATGAACTGAATGAGGCTTTAACAGTTTTAAGTAAATATATTGGAAGAGAAGGTGATGATATATTTATTAGAGATGAATATAAAAAAGAGGCTCGTAAAATGGGATACGAAGATGAATTTGCAGATGCAATTTATGATTTTGTGGAATACAAAAATCCTACATGTCATACCGCATATAATGCAAGAATGATTAGGGAAGAGGAAAATCCGATAGACTTAATATATATGGCATTGTATAAAAGACATTCAAACAGGCAAACATACGCAAAGAATAGGGAGAGAGCCGAAAAGGAAAAGAAGCAGAAAGAAGAATATCCAGCACTTGAATATATGTTCATTAGAGAATCAGGTATTATAGTTTCAAGAGACATAGATAATCCCAATGAAAATACATTTGATTTTGTAAGTGTTGAGGTTTTTAGAGGCACGTATTCGATAGAATTTATTAAAGAACACAAGAATGAAATAATGGATGCAGTATTATATAAGATATCTCAGTCTCGAAAATTTATCAAATTTAATGTTCCGGTAAATATTTTAAAATTAGATAAAATAAGAATAATAGGTTGTGATATGATTTTTTATTTTTCAGTAAAGAAATTGTAGAATAATCTGTTATAAAAATAGGGCCAGCAATTGGCTCTTTTTTTATGGAATTATGAACTACCCACCAAAATTTGTGGGGGATAGTATTAAATTCCACATTTTCCTGTGTACGAATATCTTCCTATATAATATAGAATAATTTCATAGTCATTGATTACCAACCCAATGGCACAAACTTACAGATAATAATAAAAAACTTCTGCCAGTAATGGCTAGATTTGTCTATGCCGTAATCGGTGATGAAACCATCGTAGCAATTCAAACTTATACTGATGACGGTCAGATTCAAAGAAGTAACTAATGAAATGGGAACTAAGGCGTTTCCCCTGTTGTGGTAAACAGTCATTAGAGCTGCAGACGTGCAAACTTATGAAAGTGTAAGTGTTCATTTATAACAAACATTACTAGTAATGTATTTCAACAAGCAAACAGATGTTAGAAAAACAATTAACAGAATTGAGGTAAAAATGAAATACGATAAATTAGCAGTTGGAGACAATTTAAAAGAAATAAGAACGAAGCTAAATATTTCTGCAGGTGAAGCTGGAGATATGGTGGAATGTAGTGAGTCTCATATAAGACAATTAGAAAGAGGTTGCAGAAATCTAACGGTAAACATGCTTTGCAAATTTGCTGAAGCATATGATACTGATGCAAATACCATACTTGGAATCAAGCATAGAGCAAAAGACAGACTCGAAGATAATTTGAGCAAGTTGTCGTTTGATGAGCAAGAAAAATGTTTGGGACTTTATGCAGATATGGTAGAGACGATGGTAAGAATGAAGGAGGCGATATAGATGACAGAAGCAGGCAAGGTTTCAGTTAGAGGAAAAGCAATGGCAAAAAAATTTGTTAGATATAAAGAAGGTTCAGACCTATACAGTATAGGGATGACAAAGTTTCAAGCGTTGGCAAAGGAAGCTGGAGCTGTGTATAAGATAGATGGAATGGCTTTAGTCAATTGCGAAGTATTTGAAAAATTTTTAGAAACATTTAGAGAATTTTAGAAATAAAAAAGTTAATATAGAACATTAAAGAGTTTGTACTATTTAATAGTTGATTTTTTGTCATACAAAATATATAATAAACGCATGGAGGTATGCAATATGGCAAACAAAGGAAGACCTAAGTTAGAGAAAACTAAAGACAAGGTTCTTAGTATTCGCATTTCAGATGAGATGTATCAAAGGTTGTTGCAGTATACCGAAAAACATAATGAGTCTATGACAAGAGTCGCAACGAAAGGTCTTGAGGAAATATTATCAAGAGATAAATAGTATGAGCTCTTTCTTATTAAGGAGGAACTTATGGCAAATAGAAAAGATCCTAGAGGTAGAGCACTTAAATCAGGTGAGGTTTATAGAAAAGATGGACGTTATGTTTATACGTATACTAATCCATTGGGACAGAGAAAATACATTTATGCTAACGACCTTGTATCTCTTAGGAAAAAGGAACAAGAACTATTAAAGGCTCAGTTAGATGGCTTAGATGTGTACACGGCAGGAAATGCCACAATCAATTTTGTGTTTGATAGGTACATTGCCTTGAAGCAGCATCTAAAGGATTCTACAAAGAGCGGATATATATATACTTATAACCATTTCGTGAGAAAAGATTTTGGTAAAAAGAAAATCGCAGACATTAAATATTCAGATGTAGTGCAGTACTATCTATACTTATTGAAAGATAAGGAGATTGCCCTTGGAACATTGGATTCTATTCATTGTCTTTTACATCCAACTTTTGAGTTAGCAGTAAGAGATGACATAATAAGAAAGAATCCCACTACAGGTGCAATGAAAGAGGTAAATAGAAGATCTGGTAAAAACAGAGGCATTCGTCATGCACTAACAATTGAACAGCAAAGAGCATTTATGAATTATATTGCAAATAGTCCGGTGTATTATCATTGGTGGCCATTATTTACATTTTTGCTAGGCACAGGATGTAGAATTGGGGAAGCTATTGCATTAAGATGGGATGACTTAGATTTTAAAAACAAAATGATTACTATTAATCATAGTATTGCAAATTATAAGTCAGAAGAAAAGAATAAATGCGTGTCAACGCTGTCGACTCCAAAAACAGAGGCAGGTATCAGAACAATTCCAATGCTTGACGTTGTGTATGATGCTCTAAAATTAGAAGAAGAGGACCAACAAGAGAATGGATTTAATGAGACTGTTATAGATGGCGTAAGTGGTTTTGTTTTTCAAAATAGATTCGGAAATATTCTGAATCAACAAGCAGTGAATTCAGCAATAAAAAGAATTGTAACTAATTATAATAATGAAGAAGAAATCACTGCAGCAAGAGAAAAAAGGAATCCGTTAATATTACCATATTTTTCATGTCACATTCTTAGACACACATTTGCAACAAGACTATGTGAACAGGAAACTAATCTGAAAGTTATTCAGTCTATTATGGGACATAGAAACATTGAAACAACAATGGATATATATGCGGAAGCTACAGATAAAAAGAAGAAAGAGTCTTTTGAAAATTTATCTGTGAAATTAGATGTTTTTTAAGAAGTATAATTGGGAATTTGACATCAAATTTTCCGATTGACATCAATTTGACAACAAAATAGATAGAATAGTAATTAATAATGAAGGATTACGAATAGTCTATTTATATAATTTTATATTAATATAGTTTAATATGAAGCTCTGTGAATAATTGCCAGGCGACGTCCCGACAATGAAAAGCTTAGACAGCCCTGTTAAGGAAAATAAGGAAGCTAAGAGTGATGAAGCAGAAAATTGCGACCAGAATGCGACTGTTGAAGAAAAGATTGATTTTTCAAATGTAAAGATTGAACCTTTATTTGAAGAAGAAGTTGATTTTGAAACATTTAGCAAGTCAGACTTTAGAGCAGTTAAGGTTAAAGAGTGTGTTGCAGTACCAAAGAGCAAAAAACTTTTACAGTTTACACTTGATGATGGCACAGGCGTAGATAGAACAATCCTTTCTGGTATTCATGCATATTATGAACCGGAAGAATTAGTTGGAAAGACATTGATTGCAATCACAAATCTTCCACCAAGAAAAATGATGGGAATTGAATCTTGTGGTATGTTACTTTCAGCAGTAAATAACCTTAAGGATTCAGAAGATGAAGAACTTCATCTTGTTATGGTTGATAACCATATTCCGGCAGGAGCAAAATTATATTAGAATAAGAGAACACGCTAAAGAAATAGGACTTCCCGATATAAAAAGGAGGAAGTCCTATTTTTTATATTATCTGCTTTTGAATGGGAGAAGGATAGAAAAACGCTGATATATGGGCAGGTA
>ERZ791875.176-NODE-176-length-87984-cov-16.416984_pt1 | contig 87984 bp, 78 predicted proteins | sample MGYA00510278_ERZ791875 | MGnify/ENA primary metagenome ERZ791875 (study PRJEB30046, sample SAMN00792078) | human gut metagenome | study: EMG produced TPA metagenomics assembly of the A metagenome-wide association study of gut microbiota in type 2...
TTGGGTAAGATTTTATAGATATTGTTTGGAGAGGACTTAGAATTCACCTTCTTTTTTCATCTCTATATCTGTCATTGACAATAAGAAAACGCCTTCAAATATATGCTTCCGCAAACACTTGAAGGCATTCATCATCCTAACCAATACCTATCCTAAAAACTATCTTTTACCTATTTATTCAAAACGATCGGCCTATTGGCAGAAGCTTTACCAAAATTCTTGGCAGGCTTTTTGCCCATCTCAAATTTTAAAGTACTGCCGTTAATTATATCATCGTACGTAATATAACTTTTATGATAAGGTTTGCCATTCAGATAAACCTTCTGAATATAGATATTATCTTTACTATTATTCGGTGCTTCAACAGTAAACACTTTACCACCATGCACTTTCACTTCTATCTTTTTAAAACGAGGACTGCCGAATGCAAACACACCGTCAGACGGATTCACCTGATAGAATCCCATAGCAGAAAGGAGATACCATGCAGACATTTGTCCACAGTCTTCATTACCGATGATACCGTCCGGCTGATCTGTGTAGAAGTCGCTCATGATGAAACGAACCTTTTCCGCTGTTTTCCACTGTTCGCCGGCATAGGTATAGAGATAGGCTATGTGATGGCTCGGCTCATTGCCATGCGCATATTGTCCGATCAGACCGGTGATATCACTGGAAGCACCTTCACCCATACTGTCATTGTTCGTAAAGAAGCTGTCGAGCTTCGATGTAAACGGCTTGTCACCGCCAAACAGGCTGATCAATCCATACGGATCTTGCGGAGCGAAGAATGTATATTGCCATCCGTTGCCCTCACAGAAATCGCCGACTCCGTGAATAGAACGTGCCGGATCGTACGGAGTACGCCACGAACCGTCTTCCAGTTTCGGACGGATGAAATGGATAGAAGAATCGAAATAGTTCTTATAGTAATGGGCACGCTTCGAGAATGTCTCATAATCAGCCGTCTTCCCCATCTTTTGTGCCATAGCGGCGATTCCCCAGTCATCTACTGCATATTCCATAGCGATGGAAGTAGCTTCGTGGATTTTATCAGCAGGGATATACCCTTTGGCCATCACGTAAGGAACTCCGTTCTGCCTTTCATAAGTTGCTGTCGCTTTCATAGCCGCCAAGGCTTCTTCCGCATCAAATCCGGTAAATCCTTTCAGATAAGCATCTGCAATCACCGGAACAGAGCTATATCCCGGCATACAATTTGTTTCACCGCTCATCAAAGGCCAGATAGGAAGTTTATCCTGTTGCCGATAAATGGAAAGCATTGAATTAATTACATTGTCCACCATTTCGGGCTGAATGATAGTCATCAGAGGATTCAAGGCGCGATAAGTATCCCAAAGGGAGAGAGTGGTATAATTCGCTTTCTTCGGGTCTGTGTAAATCATATCATTCATCCCCCGATACTCACCATTGACATCACAATACAATGTAGGAGCGATCATGGTATGATAGTGTGCGGTATAAAACACACGTTTGGCAGCCTCATCGTCTGATTCTACGGTCATCTTATCCAACTGTTTGTTCCAGCGGTCACTGCTCATCTTCACCACCTTGTCGAAGTCCCAGTGAGAAAGTTCCGCTTGCAGGTTCATCGCTGCATTGTCACAACTTACGGAAGAAATAGCCACTTTAATCTTTACTTCTTTCACATTGCCGAAAGTAAGCACACTTTTCACCGATTCTACTTTCAGTTGATCCCAAAGTTTGGGGGTATTATCGTCATAAGCTGTAAATTTCTCGATCTTCTGATCGCTCTTCAGCACAAAGTATACTTTTCGCGACGGGCTCCACCCTCTGACATACCGATAACCTTCCACTGTATAGTCATCTACTTTGCGGATATAGCTGTCGTATGCATTGGAACCGTTTCCTTCACGCAGGTCAATCAGTATAGAGGCCGGTTTTCCTTCGGGATAGGTATAACGATGAAAACCTACCCGGTCAGTAGCTGTCAGTTCGGCCTTGATATTGTATCTGTCCAGAATTAAAGAATAATATTCCGGACGGGCTATCTCATTGTCATGTGAGTATTTCGACGCATAACCGTCACGTATATCATCCTGGTTACCTCTGGGAGTACGGATTTCATTGAGAGGCATAATCAGAATATCCCCCAGATCGGTACATCCCGTACCGCTTAAATGAGTATGAGAGAAACCAATCAGAATACTGTCGGAATAATGATATCCCGAACACCAGTCCCAGCCTTTATGAATATTGTTGGGTCCGAGTTGCACCATGCCGTACGGAACACTCGTTCCGACAAATACATGCCCGTGAAAACCGGAGCCGATATAAGGATCGACATACTGTAACAATCCCTCACTCTTTGAATAGTCCTGTTTTGCCACTCCGCTCGTTGCCAGACCTAAAAAGCAGGAAGCAGCCATTAAAAGTTTAAATGCGTTCATCTGTATTTTTCTTGTTAATTCGAAATTGTTTCATGGTAGGATTTACTTCATGAATTATAGTTTTCATGATGCAAATATAAACTCTATTTCGATACTATCAGGCTGTCGCCAGAGTTTACCGAATGGATGGCAGGGATATTTACTCTTTTGGCAAAAGAAAAAGGACTTGCACTGACTAAAGCAGTTCAAATCCTTTCCATAAATTTCCTTCGGGAAGAGGAGCTTCGAGCTCTATCAGCTCTTTTGAGACGGGATGGATGAATCGTACCTTCCGCGCATGCAGGCAAATACTGCCATCGGGATTGGAACGCGGAGCCCCATATTTAAGGTCTCCTTTAATGGGACATCCCATTTTTGCCAACTGGCAACGAATCTGATGATGACGTCCGGTTTTCAAGTCTACTTCAAGCAGATAGTAATTCTCCGAATGTCCGATCAGCCGATAATTCAGAATCGCTTTCTTGCTATTCGGCACTTCTTTGTCATAAGCAAAACTCTTGTTCTGCTTCTCGTTACGTGCCAGATAATGCACCAATTCACCTTCCGGCTCTTTGGGGGCATTCTTTACTACTGCCCAGTAAGTCTTTTTCACTTCACTGGTACGGAACATCTCGTTCAGACGAGTGAGTGCCTTACTCGTTTTGGCAAAAATAACAAGGCCGCTTACGGGGCGGTCCAGCCGGTGTGTCACACCGATGAAAACATTTCCGGGTTTCTGATACTTCTCTTTCAGGTACTGCTTCACAGTTTCCGAAAGCGGTGTATCGCCCGTCTTGTCTGCCTGGACAATCTCGGAAGCGGTCTTGTTGACTACAATTATATGGTTGTCTTCGTATACGACAGTCATACTGTTCGATTACATATTCATACCACCATCTACCTGAATCACCTGACCTGATACGTAAGAAGACATATCTGATGCCAGGAAGGTAGCGATGTTTGCCACATCTTCAGGAGTACCGCCACGACGCAAAGGAATTTTCTTTGCCCATTCAGCTCTCACTTCGTCAGAAAGAGCAGCAGTCATATCTGTCAGGATGAATCCCGGAGCAATGGCGTTGGCACGGATGCCACGAGAGCCCAGTTCTTGTGCGATAGACTTGGCCAATGCAATCATGCCGGCTTTGGAAGCAGCATAGTTAGCCTGTCCCGCATTACCGTGAACACCCACTACAGATGCCATGTTGATAATGCTACCAGCTTTCTGACGCATCATAACAGGTGTACAAGCGTGGATGAAGTTAAATGCAGACTTCAGGTTCACATTGATTACCATATCCCATTGTTGTTCGCTCATACGCATCATCAGACCGTCACGAGTGATACCGGCATTGTTCACCAGAATATCGATACGTCCGAAGTCCTTATGGATTTCTTCTACGACCTTTGCAGTATCTTCAAAGTTAGCAGCGTTAGAAGCATAACCTTTGGCTTTCACACCCATTGCTTCCAGTTCTACCCTTGTTTTTTCTGCATTTTCGTCAATGACCAGGTCAGTAAATGCAATGTTTGCACCTTCGGCAGCAAACTTCAGAGCGATAGCCTTGCCAATACCACGGGCGGCACCGGTTACAATGGCTGTTTTTCCGTCTAATAATCCCATACTAAAAGTTATTTAATTAAATTTCTGTTCTATGCAGTGCGCCAAACACAATGTTGGACACATATTTATTTCTTGTTTCTTCGTCCAGATGAGCTCCTATATGCCCACGGATATAAGGAACTTCAATTCCCTTCACACAGTAATGTATCAAATCGGCAGTCATCTCCACATCATCAATGTGAAACACTCCTTTCGCCTGTCCCTCCAACAACACAGCTTTAAAAATCTGGATTTCTTTCGCATCAAATTTCTTTCGCACTTTTTCTACCCGCCATATATCACGGAAGAAATAAGCACGCAGGGTTCCATTCCGATAAACGACCTCCTTTACTGCATCCAATCGGGTATATATCAGTTCCAACAGTTTGTCGTCCGGCGAAATGTTTTTATCAGCCACCCTCTTCATCATATCCGACAAGATATCCAATTCCGATTCTACAACAGCCAAATAGATTTCATCCTTACTTTTAAAATAGGTATAAAGCGTTCTTCTACCTTTTTTCGAAGTGAGGGCGATATCATTCATCGTAGTGTTCTCCACCCCCATCTTTGCGAAGAGCTGGCGGGCAACGTCTACTAACTTGGCTTTCGTTTTTGATACGGTCATAGGTTATACAAATTGCACATTGCTGAATATTTTGAGCAAAAGTAATTCTTTTCTTTAGACCACACAAGAAAACGCACAGAATATTAACATTTGTATATTAATAGGTACTAAAAAAAAGTCCAATCAATACCTCTCTCATTTTCAGCACAATATAGACTATTCAATCTTTTTTCTAAAAAATAATTGGAGAATAATTTGTTTTATTCAAGAAAAGCCGTACCTTTGCACCCGTTAAACATCGCGGAGTGGAGCAGTTGGTAGCTCGTTGGGCTCATAACCCAAAGGTCATTCGTTCGAGTCGGATCTCCGCAACTTACTAAAGAATCGCTTTTTAAGCGGTTCTTTTTTTATCTCTCTCCGGTAAGATTCTACTGATTACAGCTCCTTTATTCACAACCCCAATCTTATATTAACTGCGTTATCAACAAAGTTATTAACAGGTTAATTAATTAGTAACAAATAAATTAACCATATAAGAGACCCGTTTTTAAACAAGCAGGATGTGACTTATTCACAACCTCAAAAAGCAAAATTAAGAATCACCCGAATACAAAAAAAAAGATACTACCTCAAAATCAGTAGTATCTCCTTAATTCTTCTTCCGAAAGGAAGTACATCCATTCATTACAATCTATATTACCCTTGTCTTTTTTGCCGGTTCTGACGCCCTTCTTTCATCTGTTTCTCACGTTCAGCCTGTTTTTTCACATAGCTATCGTATTGTTCTTTAGTCATAATCTTCTTCAACTGGGCATCATAATCTTCACGGGACTTCTTCATTTCTGCCATCTTCTTTTCCCGCTCTTCCTTAGTCATCTTAGCAGCTTTATCGTCTTTCGAACGTCCGCCCTGATTAGCAGCCATCTTTTGCACCCATGCAAGGTTGACATCCTGTAATTGTTGCTTTTGATCTTCATTCAAAGAGTATTCTTTCACCATACGCTCTGTCATACGTTCCGCGCGGGTTTTCGGATCCATCTGTTGTCTTCCACCCTGGCGATTTCCTTGTGCCATTGCCACACCACTCATCAGTAGCAAAGCTACCATCCAAAATACGATTCTTTTCATTTCTTTTTTCTTTTATAGTTAATCTGATAATAAACCGATTGCATCATTGCAATATTATATTTGACCAGATTAAAACGGAAAGGTTAAATCACATCGGTGAGATTAACAATAAATAACTTTACGTTTATTCTTCCCGACCGAACGAGCGGTATTCAAGCGGAGTAAGCCCGGTACGTTTTTTGAAAAAGGAGAAAAAATATTCGGTAGACTGGAAGCCCAGAAAAAAAGAAATTTCTTTTACTGACTGGGAAGTTCCCACCAACATTTGCTTGGCTTTACGAAGTTTCAGTTCCTGAAAATATTTGGCGGGTGCATAGCCGGTATATTCCTTAAAAACCCTGCGGAACCATGAGTAACTGATATTCAGTCTCATCGCCAGTTCCTCCGGATCAATATTGCCGGATACATTTTCATTCATTAGTATCTTTGCCTGCTCGATCTTCTGATCGACATCACTCATCTCGAAGACTTTATTCTTAGAAATTGAAAGAATCATACCGATCATGTGAAGCACGATTCCGGAAAGGTATTGCTGGGCAGATATTTTATCCGCTTCCGCCACTTCCAAAGCGCGGGAAAACAAAGATACCAGTTCTTCATTAATACCGACTTCCAATATCTGTCTTTCCTGAGAAAGAAAGGCATCGCCCACAATCGTATCAATCACCGGACCTTCAAAACCAATGTAATATTCCGTCCATCCGGTCTGCCGCAATGGATAATAAGTATGCCACTGTCCGGGAAACAACACCATCAGCCGGCCTTTACAAACTTGTCTTCCAGGAGTAGAATCGGAGGAAAACAAACCGCGCCCTTTTGTAATATAAACCAATTGATATTCCCGCAAGACTCTTCCTTTTTCGGCATTGAAATAGTAACCGGACGGATGCTCCTTCAGCGGATAAGGAGAATCGGGAGGGATAGACTGATAGCCAACCGTATTCACCCACAGACCGAATTTACGGTCCATGTCATTAACTATCAAATATTTAAATTCTAGTCCCAGATTATTATCCTCAGTCATACAGGCGTGTTTTCATGCAATTGAATCGAACAAAAGTAGGAATTATTTTCAAAAAACACACGCTAAACAATAAAAAAACATCCGGAGCACCTGTTCAGATCCCCCGGATGCCTATAAAAAACAAACCTTATACAATTAAAATCAGAATGCTTTCCGATATAATACTTCAATTTCCGCTACTGACGTAGGACGTGGATTACCACCTGTACAAACGTCATTGAATGCAGCTACCGCCAATGCCGGAATATCCTCTTCCTTCACATTGATTTCATGCAATTTCTGTGGGATACCGATACTCAGAGAAAGCGCTTTCACTGCCTCGATAGCCGCTTTCACACCTTCAGCTTCCGTCATGCCGTCTGTATTGACGCCCATTGCCTTGGCAATATGGATATATTTCGGAGCAGCCGGAGACTCTGCATTGTACTCCATAACATAAGGCAACAACAACGCATTGGCTACACCATGAGGAGTATCATAGAAAGCGCCCAACGGGTGAGCCATGGAATGTACGATTCCCAAACCTACATTGGAGAATCCCATGCCGGCAATATATTGAGCCTGCGACATTGCTTCGCGGGCAACTGTGTCTTTACCGTTATCTACCGCCGCTTTCAAGTTCTGAGCAATCATTTCAATCGCTTTCAGTTCGAACATATCACTCATAGCCCATGCACCCGGAGTTATATAACTTTCGATGGCGTGAGTCAGCGCGTCCATACCTGTAGCGGCAGTCAGTCCTTTCGGCATGGAATACATCAGTTCCGGGTCTACAATAGCTACAGCAGGGATGTCGTTCGGGTCTACACATACCATTTTCTTGCGCGCGTCTTCGTCAATGATCACATAATTGATAGTCACTTCGGCAGCAGTTCCTGCAGTGGTAGGCAATGCAAAGGTAGGAACAGCCTTATGTTTGGTATCAGCCACACCTTCCAGAGATTTCACATCGGAAAAATCCGGGTTATTCACTACAATACCAATCCCCTTTGCCGTATCGATAGAAGAACCGCCCCCCAAAGCTACGATAAAGTCAGCACCGGAAGCCTTATAAGCAGCCACACCATTCTGCACATTGGCAATGGTAGGGTTGGCCTTTACATCACTATAAAGTTCATACGGAATATGATTGTCATCAAATACTTTAATGATTTCGGCTGCAACGCCAAATTTGATAAGATCTTTATCTGTTACAAAAAAGGCTTTCTTAAAGCCACGTCTAGCTGCTTCCACAGCAATTACACTCCGGCATCCTGCACCGAAATAAGAGGTCTCATTCAGAATAATGCGATTCATAGTTGTGTCATAATTTTAAAGTTACCGCAACATTCTCCATCGATAGAAAATGCTGCGGTCGCTAAAGTAGATAAATTCAGTGATTAATACAAGTATTATTTAGGAAGATTGAAAGCAACGGACATTTCTTTCATTTGTTCCTGACTCATACCATCCGGTTCGAAGCCCATATTCTTTGCAGCAATATAGATCAACGCCGACTTATTCAGCACGTCAATCTGGTCAAAAGCCTGCATCACATCGCAGTCAACGGCAAATACACCATGCTTTTCCCACATGACTACATCATAGTCCTGCAATTCCTTGATAGTGGCTTCCGCCAACTCTACCGAACTAGGCAATTTATAAGGAATGATACCCAGACCTCTCGGACAGAACGCCTTCGTTTCAGGAATCATACTCCATAACAGATTGGTTGCCACATCTTTCTGAAGGAACTTCTCGCAATGAGTCATGGCAATCAGTTCGATCGGGTGAGTATGGACGGATGCTTTATAAGGAGAATTTTTGCTCAGCAAATCATTATGTACGCTCAGGTGGGAAGGCAGTTCCGAAGTCGGCGCCACTGCTTCGTCGGCAATGATCACATAGCTGGCGCAATCATCCAGAATGCGGATCACCGAACCATTTTCCATCGGCCAGCGAGCCAGATCACGCATACGTTTGTTGGTTCCTTTGCAATAAAAGTAACATCCTTTCAGATAAGGCAATGTAACGCCAATGGATTTTACTTCGCTAATCGGTTCCATCCGACGGATTTCATCGTCTACAAACTCTGTGATATTTACGGTGATATTACCACCGTTACGTTCAGCCCATCCTTTTTGCCACAAGTATCCGGCAACTTCAGCTACCTTGTTTACTTCTTTGGCAAGCGCCGGACGATTTTCTAAAATTGATTTCATATCTATTTATTATTAAAACAAGTTCGGGAAGATCAACGAGAAGATCAATACTACCAAACCACAGATCAATACTGTGATTGTTTTGGCAGATACTCCTTTCCACTCTTTCAAGATGATTCCCCATACATTACTAAAGGTTACGTTCAGCGCCATCAGGATACACCATGAGAAAGCCAGCAACACCGGACTTTCCGTGAGGAAACTCTTACCCATTTCCAGTCCGAAGAACTGCATGTACCACAGTACACCGGCCAACGCACAGAAGACAAGATTGTTACCCCATACCTTTCCTTTGGCATAGTCACCGACAGACTTATTAGCTATATTCTGCTGCAGGCAGTAAGCGGCATTTGTCATGAATCCGCCTAAAGTCACGAGGAAGATAACAGGAAGACCTGCATAAAGTCCATCCACACCACCTGCCAAAGCAGCTTCCTTGATAGGAGTTCCGGCATCCAGTCCCAAAGCAAAGCAGGCACTCATCACACCCGCAAGAAGTGCTACCAGCAAACCTTTTGTCAACGCAAAGTCCTTCACAGCAGCCCGTTTTTCTTCTTCGCTCATATTCTGCGCACGCAAGCCACCGGCGTAACCGATGATAGCAATACCCGCCAACGTAATACAAACTCCTAAAAGAAGAATCAGTCCGTTACCTTCGAACAGATTGGTTCCGGCGAAGATGGCAGGAAAAAGAGTTCCGAATCCGGCACAAGTACCCAATGCGATACTTTGCCCGAGCGCAACACCCAGATAACGCATGGAGAGTCCGAAAGTCAATCCGCCTATTCCCCATAATACACCATAAAAGATGCTCATTCCAGCACCTCCGGCTCCCCACAAGTCGAACAAACTGCCTCCTGCGGGTATCCCCAGCAGTGATCCCAGGAACGGGAACACTAACCAGGCAAACACACCTTGTACTAACCAGAAGCTTTCCCAGCTCCATTCCTTCACCTTTTTAATAGGTACATAGGAACTGGACTGGCAAAAGCTACCGATGGCTATAATCAACAAGCCTATTAGAATATCCATCACTTATCGTTTAGAAGTTACTTCCGCTTCGTACTTTTCGATTTCTGCAATGAAATCTTCGCCTACCGGAACGTTGTTCTTCAAGCAGAACATATCCCATACTGCATTCCATGGAAGCGCTTTCTCTTCTTCGAGCAGAGCCAGACGCTGGAATCCCTGTCCGTTAGCTTCGTATTCACGCAGCTTGGCAATCGGTTCGAGCAAAGCACGTGTCATACATTTCTGAGCAGCACGGCTACCGATAACATAAGCACCGATACGGTTGATAGAAGCATCGAAATAGTCGAGACCGTAGTGTACACGTTCCAATGCACCGCAACGAACAATTTCACTGAACAGTTCCATTGTAGGATCATCCATAATGGTTACGTGGTCGGAATCCCAACGAACCGGGCGGCTTACGTGCAACATCAGTTCGGGAACATAAAGCAAAAGAGAAGATACTTTGTCAGCAACACTTTCAGTCGGATGGAAGTGACCGGTATCCAAAGTTACCATCTTGTTACGGGATGCGCCATAACCAATGTAGAAGTCATTGGAACCTACTGTATAGCTTTCCAGACCTATACCGAATACTTTTGATTCAATACAGTCTTTCATGTTTTTATATTCAGTAGCAAATATCTGATCCAGAGAATCTTTCAACAATGCACGATATTTCATGCGGTTTACAGTGATATCCTTGCTTCCGTCATGCACCCAAAGATTCATGATACACGGGTCACCCTGCGCCTTCCCCATTTCTTCGGCAACGGCACGACAACGTTTGGTGTGCTCAATCCAGAACTGACGAATGCCCTCATCCGGATTAGACAATGACAAATCACCAGACTTCGGATGTGAGAATGAAGTAGAGTTAAAATCGAGTTTCATGTTATGCTCTTTACCCCATTCAATCCAGCTCTTGAAATGTTCAGGCTCTACCTGATCGCGGTCTACCACTTTACCCTGAAAATCTCCGTAGATTTCGTGCAGGTTCAGACGGTGTGTACCCGGAATATAAGAAGCGGCTTTCAGAATGTCGGCACGCAGTTCATCAATATTGCGAGCTTTGCCCGGATAATTACCGGTTGCCTGAATACCTCCGCTCAGTGCACCTGCCTGCACTTCAAATCCCGTTACATCATCAGCCTGCCAGCAATGAAGTGACAAGTGGAAGTCCTGCATGGTTTTCAGTACCTTTTCAGTATCTACACCTACTGCTGCATAGCGTTCAACAGCAATCTCATACGCTTTCTGAATCATTTCTTCTTTTTTCATGATATTCTATTATTAAAAGTTAATATTATTCTGTCGGTTATTTCTTGATTCTCCGGAATTTATCGAACGCAGTTTTTAAAATGAATATAAGCCGCATCCCATGCTTCCATATCTTGTGGCTGATAAGTTTTCAACGGAATAGAACGGTTGATCAACTGCCGCATTCCGGCAACATCCGTCGCCTCTCCCACCGTCATTGCCTGAATCATGACATTACCAATAGCTGTAGCCTCAGACGGTCCTGCCACAACCGGAATGCCGATAGCATTAGCAGTAAACTGATTCAACAAGTCATTACGGCTACCTCCACCGATCACATGCAGAGTTTCGATAGGACGAGGAGAAAGCGCACGCAAGTTCTCCAACACCTGACGGTAACGCAAGGCCAGACTCTCAAAGATACAACGTACTATTTGCCCGCGTTGCTCAGGAACCGGCTGCCCAATAGTCCGGCAATATTCACGAATGGCCTGTTCCATATCCGCAGGATTTGCAAAACAGTCGTCATCCGGATTGATTAAACTACGGAATGGTTCACACGAATCCGCTTCGGTAATTAATTCCGGATAGCTTGTATCTCCCCAATTCAAACGGCAACGTTCCAGCAACCACATTCCACAAATATTCTTCAAAAGACGAATTGTGCCTTCTACGCCACCTTCATTCGTAAAGTTCAAAGCTTCTGTTTCAGCAGTGATCACCGGTGCACCTGTTTCCACCCCCATCAGCGACCAAGTACCACTACTCAAATATGCGAAATTACGATCAAGTGCGGGAACAGCTGCTACAGCAGATCCGGTATCATGTCCGGCCACCGCAATCACAGGAATTGCCCCCAATCCTGTTATCTTTTGCACTTCTTCAGTCAATGTTCCTATCTTCTCACCCGGGAAGACAAAACGACCGAAATTCTCTTCTTTCAGTCCGACTGCTTTCAGCAACTCCGGTTCCAGACGTTGCGTATGTGCATTCACTAATTGGGCAGTGGAAGCAATGGTATATTCAGTTACCATCTTCCCGGTCAGCATATAACTCAACGCATCCGGCATAAACAGAACTTTGTCTGCCGCCTCCAATGCACTGTCATGATTGCGACGCAAAGTATCTAATTGGAAAAGTGAATTAAAATTCATTACCTGAATACCAGTTTTACCATATACCTCGCTACGAGAGATACGAGAGAAAAAGGCTTCCGGTGCTCCTACCGTATGCGGATCACGATATGCATAAGGCTGGCGAAGCAGGTTTCCATCTTTTCCAAGGAGGACGAAATCTACTCCCCATGTATCTATACCGATAGAGGCAATAGATTCGCCACGGCGAGCTACCAATTTCAATCCGTCGATAATGTGATGGTATAATGCATAAATATCCCAATAGAAATGTCCACCCACCTCGATCAAGTGGTTAGGAAAACGATTAATCTCCTCCAGATTTAATCCGCCTTCAATAAAAGAGCCTAAGATTGTACGGCCGCTTGTTGCGCCCAGGTCGACTGCAAAAAAGTTCTGTTTCATGGTATTTTGTCTATATATTTAAGGTATCCATTTACCTACATTGCAAAGATAGGCGGTTCCTTCCTCCTTTTCCTTACGCATTTTGATAGAAAGGATGTGCATTTTGACACAAATCTGCTAATGAACAACACGGCCCAATAAAAGAAAAATCCAAAAAGCATATCATTGTATGATAGCTTTTTGGATTTTTCATGTAAGTTCTTTACTATTTATTCTTCATCATATACATTCTGCCAGTTAAAGACACGGAAGAAGAAAGGACGATAGAAATCTGCACTGCCCGGATAATTAAAATTATCCCAAAAGTCATGAGGATCTGTATTTGTAGAAAAAACAAGTTCTCCTGTTCTTGACAAATGCGGATGCAAATTGACCATATACAAGTTCTTATAATATTGATCGCCTATCTTATCAATCGTTTCAGGAATAGCAAACAACACTTTCTGATCCGTGAAAGGGCCATACGGAGTATCGCTGCGGAAAATAAGCATTGCGTGTCCGAACCATTTGGATTGTCCGATCATATAATATTTGCCTGTTGCCTCATCCTTTATCACCCACGGCATAGAACATTCACTATTGTTTGCCAGAATATTGGAGCGTTTCTTTTCTTCTTCCCCCGGCATATTGTCAACCCACTGAAATTCACCGTTCACATCGCAAACATAATATTTCCAGGGACTGGTCAGATCACGGGATTCCGTACGAGCCACTAAAACATCATAGCCATTAGTTGTATACAAATAGATATGTTCTCCATCTTCAAACAATGTGTTTCCATATCCTAAGTTATCATTTGGCTTGAAATTATGGTCAGGTTCACCTATCATTTTCATATATGTCTCATCTCCCGGTTTGCCTTCCAGGCTATAGGTTGCCAAACAACTGCCAAAACGCCTCATCAAATTATTGGAATCGGTATTATCTACTGCTCCCCATATCACCTGGAGTACATTTTTCCCATTCTTCTCTACCACTGTGCCATCACCCGCCCAATAGAGATAATCCTGATCAATCTCGCCTTCCTTTATCTTTTCGTCTGATAAAGTGGCCAGCGGATGGCGAATATGAGTACGTGCCTGATAATAACGTTCTCCTTCCGGATTATCCGTTTGTACATAATCGGCGAGCCAGATCAAATCGTCATCAGTCTCTCCAAGTGCACCATCTGCGCCGGCTTTTTGTACCATCAAGCTGTTTCGCGGAAAGCTGCACCCTCCTCTTGCCCGGTTCTCCGGATTTACGACTCCATAGAAGCTATCATTAAATGACCAGAATACATGCCCATCCGGCAAAAGAGTTGTCAAAACACCATCACCACCGTTCCAACCCAGTGTACGTGTAAACAGCTTGTCGTATTTCTTATCCTTGTACACAAAAACATGGGAGTCATGTTGTCCGGTATTTGGAAGCAACTCCAGATTCCAGTCGCTTTTTATGTCCGGAGGAGTGATCACTGTTCCTCCAGAGCCTTCTGTTGATTCGTATTCCACTATTTCCGGATCATAATCGTTACATGCTGATACAGAAATACCGATTGCTGCGAACAATGCGCTATATAAAATATATTTTCTCATGGTTCCTTTTTAATTGATTAATCTTTATTTGTAATGTCCATCGGAGTCATTGTTTCTTTCACTTCATGCCAAACATCCTTATTGTTGCTCTGACCATCAATAGATGCTATCCGATAGTGATAACGCAAAGTAAATTCTCTTTTTTCCGGATTGTAATAAGATGGCTTGTCATCCATATTCTTCACCCTCACCGCCTGATTTGTTTCAAACCAAGGAGCTACAGTCACCTTCTGACATTTAATAAATTCACCCGTGACTTCCCCTTCATCACTGATTACCGGAATATCTATCCACTCATCCGGATTCACTGTTGCCACCACACTTCGCAAGCGCAAACTTTGCTGGGATGCACCGGGATCTGACTGAACAGTTCCTGGCAACACACGAATGCCGTATTTAGAAATAGGAGTAACTAATTTGGTACTGTTCATCGGAGATTCACCACCTTCCGGTTCTAAAATGCCATTGTTATCTACTTCTTTCTGTATCGTACCTATCATATTATAATAAATACGCGATTTTGTGGTTGCATATTCATTCTTCATGAAGATTTTAAGTAACACATCTTTTCTTTCAGAGGCAATCATATAATCTGAAACCGAAATAATTGACAAGGGAAGAATATACTCTTCTTCAGGTATCAGTCCATTTACATCCACATGAATAGGAAACAACGCATAGGGGTCTTTATTACCTGCTTTCAACGTTACAGACATAGAGTTTACACTATACCTATCTTCTGGTAACATTAACGCATAATTATCATAATCATTATCATGCATTAAACGGTTGTATTTATTCAGTAAGTCCATATTATAGCCTAACGTTACCGTTACATCTTTTTCTATAGACGTAGTACCTCCTACATATATAGAAATCAAACCTTGTGCATCTTCATCAAAAGTAAACTCTTGCTCAAAAATGTTGTTATCACCACTTACTATAAATATCTCCTTACGATATTGCTCATCCTTATAGAATTCTTGTTCACAAGAGACAAAAGTTCCGGCTAAAGCCACACAAACAGCAGCAGCCGTTAGTTTATTCATTAATTTCGTATCTTTCATAATTGTATTTTTTATTTTTCCCAACCAGGGTTCTGATCCAAATTTTTTGAACGTCTTACTTCATCCAAATGTATAGGTATAAATAACATTTTAGACTTAAAAACACGTTCATAAATAGACCTATGTTGAATAACAATCGGCTGATAAAAGCCATCCCATTCTCCTTGTTCCACATTCAATCCTGTCAATGGTTCTTTTTCCAAATCTTCAATAATTCCCCAACGACGAATATCGTAATAACGACGTCCTTCATGGAATAATTCAATCAAGCGTTCGCGTTGTAATACTTTATTAAAATTCTCTGCAGTTGACAAATCCGAATCATTCAATCCTGGAAGTCCAGCACGAAAGCGTATCGGATTAAACACAGCTTTAATCACTTCGGGATCACGAGAAAATGCTTCCTCATCAATCGTATGAGTTTGGGTCAAATTATTTAATGCCTCTGCATAGGAAAGTAATATCTCCGCATAACGAATCAACGGGAATTTTTTATCTATGACTTTTGCATCCTGCCCATGCTTCGCATCACGAGGATGAACATACTTTTTACAAGTATATCCTGTAAGAAAATAGGATTTCCCACCATACCAATTATTCTTTCCAGAGTTAGCACCATTATAATAATCAACTACAATATTCTTTTTATCACCTTCAGTTGTAGATTCCATTGTCCAAAGTGCATGAGAATAACCAATATTCACATAGAATCGAGGTTCACGATTCGCATACGCTTTATAAGTCTTATCTTTCAATACATAGTTTTTAGACAGAACCAAGTCACCTGACGTCACACAAGTTTGATCGTAAGGCCGAGCCTCGTAAGGATACTCTTCACTCGCATCATGAATATCATGTCCATCCACCATATAATAAGCATCTACAATTCGCTGCGGCACACTGATAGCACCTGTTCCACCATATTTTAATGGAAAAACATGGTCCAGATGTTCATTGATAGTCTGAGAAGTTCCCCAGATTAACTCCAAATTAGTGTTAGCAGTAGTCTCACCATTGAACATTTCCGAATATGAACGGAACGGGTCAATACCTCCGGCACCAGCCGGAAATTCATCATGAGGCACATTAGCCGGCAATTTCTGCGTATACTGCGGATCTAATACTGTATGCAGTTTATATTCTCCCAAATCAATTACTTTCTTAGCCGCTGCTGCAGCAACTGCCCATTTACGTTCATCATATTTCTGAGAAATGTAATGTACACCATCTGTACTGCGAACAAAGTTACTGAAATATTTACGTGCGGCATCCCCTCCATTAAACAATGGACTGGCAGCTTGCAATCTCAAACGTGCAGCCAAAGCTAAGGCAGCACCTTTCGTGGGACTATCGATTTTATCTATTGGCTGACTTGCGGGTAGGCCATTAGCAGCTTTTTCAAACTCTGTACAAACATAATCAATGCATTCGTCGTATGTGCTACGTGCCAATGAATAATATTCCGTATCTTCATTAGTATTCAGCACATCATCTCCCAATATAATTACCGGCCCATATTGCATCACAAGTAAATAATACGCATACGCTCTCAAGAAACGTAATTTACCATCCAATTCCATTCTATCAAAGATTGTCGCATCCGGAACTTCATTAATACGGGGTAACGCAATAGTCATCTTACGAATTATCTTGTAACAATTGGGCCAAATGTTAAAGTTCCAGTCCCATCCCCCCATGTTGCTAGCAGAAATACGATCTGTAGTCAATTGCGTACCGGAAAAAGATACTTCTACAAAACCATTAGAAAATGATCCGCTACTTACCGCTTCATCCGAACCTGTTACACCAGGAGTAGACCCCCAATGCCATAATCTTCCCTCCTTAGGTAATAGTGCCACTGCACCATTATAATAATACTCTAAGTTAGTCTTATTAGAAAAAATTGAGTCTTCTTGAAAAGTGTCTTCAAAATAATCGTCCACATTTAAATAATTACAAGAGCTAAACAGCCCTATCACACAGCAGACAAACGACAATAGAATATATTTTTTCATGAATTACTTTCTATTAAATTGATACTTATTTTAGAAATTCAGATATAATTGCAAAGAATAACGAGCTGGGATTGGATAAGCCTGTCCACATGCATTAGCCTGCTCCGGATCGAATAATTTTACAGAATCCCATACTGCCAAATTCTCACACATCAACTGGATATCCATAGATTGAATACCTAAAAAACGTCGCAAAGCGGGCACTTTCAGATTATAGTTCAGACTCAGTTCCTGCAACCTCAGATAACGAGCATTACCCATCCAAAAAGTAGAAGCCCTGTTATTATTCTCACTTTTGCCGTAATATAACCGTGGGAAACGTGCATTAGGATTTTCTGTAGCTGGATTACCAGAATATTCAGCAGAAATCCAACGATTAGCCGGATCGGCTGCTATCGCCAGCACATTACCTTGTGCCCCTCTGTTAAAAGGAATATATCCGTCAAAACGATCACTATTCTGACCTCCATATAAAAATAAATTTCGTCCTGTACCTTTAAACAACACATTCAATGTGAAATCTTTATAACGGAGTTCTGCACCAAATCCATACATCAATTGAGGGACTCCTGAATTTGCAAATAAAGGTACTTTATCATCATCCGTAATTTTTCCATCAGCATTCACATCTTTATATTTAATATCACCAGGACGTACTGAACCAAATTGTTCTGGACTCATATCAACATCCTGCTGATCCTTAAACAGTCCCAAAGCTATTAATCCACGTTGTACTCCATTCGCATATCCGTTTGCTTTCATGTATGAATACGGATGATTGTTCTCTTCCCAATTCAATATTTTATTTTTGGATAAGGTAAAGTTCCCACGCAAAGTGAGATACATATCTTTCGTTAGTTCTTGGAAAAATTCAAAATTTCCATCTGCCCCCCAACTTTTCATACTTCCTACGTTACCATAAGGTTTTTGGATAAGGCCGACATAGTCAGGAATCACTTGACGTTCCTGGAAAATTCCATCGCGCGTATCTTTAAAATAGTCAAGTGTCACAGTAAACTTATCATTAAACAAATGGAGATCCATACCAAAATCCATTTTTTTAGCCTTTTCCCACATCAAATTGTTTGCTCCCACTTGCTCTTCCTCAATACCACCGGTACCTCCCCAAGGATTGACAGTATCCGGATTCTTTTTGATAAGTGTTAAGTAAGGAAAACGTCTGCTAGAAATTCGGTCATTACCTACCACACCATAAGATGCTCGGAATTTCAGAAAGTTCAACCAACCCATATTATCTTGCATAAATTTATAGGAAGTAGGTACCCATGCGAAAGCTCCTGAAGGAAAGAAACCAAATTGTTCTCCCGGCTGAAAATTCTCAGAACCGTTCAATCCAAAATTAAAATCGAAGAAATAAGCATCTTGGAATCCATAAGTAAAACGTCCCGAAAGACTTTGATAGCGCTTAGGAATAGCATTCATACTACTGTTCGCTCCAGACTCAGAGGTATCTTCCATATAATAGAATAACAATCCACCTAAGCGATGATCACCAAACACACGATCATAGTTAATGTTTGCATCCATGTAAATCTTTCGCCAGTTCCAAGAAAATGAAGTGTAACTAATAGGTGTCGCCTGCACTTTACGAGTCATAATCAAATCTCCTCTATAATTACGTTCAGAGGCTTGCCACAACTCAGGCATCTTATTTCGGCTTTCACCGTGTAGTCCTTGCATATCCCATGAAGCTTGTAATTTAGCAGTTAACCCTTTCGTTATCATAGACAAATCCTGATTAATTCCCAAAGTAACCATGTTACGATTCTTCTGTTCTTTTGTACTACCTGTGTAATTCAAAAGTACATATGGGGAAATTTCGTCTTTTTCAGCTACTGCAGGTAAACGACCATTTGAATAGCGAAGCGGATAACTTACAGGAGTTGTTTTTGCCTGCGAACTCCACAACCAATCGGTAAAACTTGAGAATCGGTCATAAGGTTGTCCCATACTCGGGCGATCATTGACTGACATATATCCGGTAGCACCTACATATACTTTGGTAGTCTTTGTTAAATTAATATCCAAATTCAGACGATAATTATAAGTATCATATCCTACTCCTTTACTATATTTACTATCACGAGAAGCATTATAAGCAGAACTTTCATTTGACATTCCTAAACTGGCGAAATAACGCGCTACTGTACTTCCCCCTTGAGCACTGACATAATAAGTCTGTTGAAAAGAAGTAGAATTCAATATTTCATCCTGCCAATTTATATTCGGATACAAATCAGGGTCTAGTCCATCCCTAATAATTTCCAATTCTGTAGAGTTATATAAAGGTGATTCGCCTATAGCTGCTTTCGCTTCATTTGCTAGCAAACCATATTGATAACCATCTACGTAATCTGGCAAACGTTTCAATTGCGAAATCGTTAAATTGGCACGTGCTGTGATTTTTAATTTCTGCTCCAATCCACGTTTGGTTGTGACCAATACCACTCCATTGGCACCACGACTACCATAAACAGCCGTTGCCGATGCATCTTTCAATACAGAAAAGCTCTCCACATCCGCAGCATCAACCTGGCTCAAATCTCCCTCCAAACCATCAATCAATACCAATGCACCACTACTTGCCCCAAATGTTCCGATACCACGTACCCAAAATTCCGAAATATTCTTTCCAGGCTCTCCACTATGTTGTACTGCAATAATTCCAGGTACACGCCCACCTAAGGTATTTACAATATTTGTAGATGGGACATCCAATTCTGCAGGTTTAATAGAAGAAATAGCACCTGCCACACTCACTTTGCGCTGAGTACCCATACCTACTACCACAACTTCGTCAATCTCTTTGGAAGCCGGCTTTAATGTCACTTTCAAGTTTGCTTGTTTCGCAACCAAACGTTTTTCCTGGTTTTCATATCCTAAAAAAGAAACAACCAGCACATCATATTGGCTAACTCTCAATTTAAAATTTCCATTGAGATCTGTCGTGACTCCCACACCTGGTTTATCTTTTATATACACATTAGCTCCTGGAACCGGTTCATTTAATTCATCATAAACTGTACCGGATAATATAAAATTCTGTTCCTCTTGCGCACAAAGTGACACAGTCAAAGACAAAAATAGAACAAAAAATATCAAAATTCTATTCATAATAATAAATGTAAAGTTTGTGAATTTGTTATTCAATAGCTAAACGGCGAATAGCAGCATTCTCTGAATCACCAATATACATTATGTCATCAGAATCTATGACCAACCCAACAGGCTGATTTAACAAAGCTACCTCTGAAGTTCCATTCTGATAACCAGCCTTTTGAGGAATACCGGCTACTGTAGAAACATAGCCCGTCTTCATTGTAATCTTGCGAATACAATGATTATCTCTATCTGCCACATACAAATCACCTTCTGAATCAGTACAAATTTGCTTTGGAGCACTGAATCTTGAATTTCCCAAAGGACCATCCATAAATCCACCTGTCTTTTCTTTTCCTGCTAACAATGTACACTCACCAGTACTCAACACATATTTATAAATACAATGAGCCTGTTCTACTGAGAAATAAATAATATTATTATCAAATTTATCAAATATAAAGCCAAAAGAATTTCCCTCAGCACCAACCACATTAGGGGATGGATTCAACACTTCTCCAATGCCAGTAGCCGGATCAAAACGAAGTATTTCTCCGACATAATTTCTTGTGTAAAATTTACCATCATCTGGATTCATTGCAAACGTTTGCTTATCTGAAAACGTTCCAAATCCAGGAGCAGCCTTAGGTTCTATGCCATTCAACCATGCTATTTTTCCTTCCTGCACTTTTGATAATGCCATTTTCTTATCATAATAAAAATAATCATGGCTTCCCGAATTAGCATACATTTTGTAGCAAGTCCCCCTCAACGGACTATATGCCACAACAGGTGCATTTAACCAATACCCCCCAGTTTCAAGCCATTTTATCTGATTAGCCTCCTCATTCATTATGTAGCAATCCCAATCATTATCTTTATCATTCACGTCAAAATAAATATTTTTTTCTTCATCTATTGCAAGAGGGCGTTCAACCTTATTTCTAAATTGAGCTTCCGAAAGAGAAACTGTTCCGCGTGGATTAGCATCCGATCTTACCCCTCCTACCAATGTAGTAACATTAGTCTGTATAATATAATCAAAAGCCTCCTTATAAGTGCGCTCCTGCTCTCCCACTTGTACTTTGATCACACATTCTTCTCCTGGAAGACGTGGAGCCAATACCAAAATCTTATTTCCAACTGCTGACACAACATTAGCTTCTTTCTCATTAAAAAACACTTTCACAATTTCTTTATTATTGCCAAAGTTGCTACCATATAAGATGACCTGTGAAGCAAGCGGCCCCTTAGTTGGATTAAAACTAGTTAAAACAACTTCCTCATTGGGATTATACTCCCTCGAAGTGTTATCATCGTCTTTGCAGGACGAAAGCAATAGCCCGAGAATCATACTACTCATTAGCCATCGCCAATTTTTCATAAATATTAGTTTCATAAAAAAATGTTTTAGATTCAATAATAAGACTAACAAGAATCTAAAAACCACTAAGTATAATATAAAAAAAATTATTTAATGATATTTCGTCCACTCAACACCAAGCTACAAGACTTTAGGAACGAACAGCATTCGCAGGATTTAACACAACAGATAAAAGACACAAATGATAAGAATATACATGCCAAGATGATTAAAGCGAAAAGAGAAAGATATATATGTAGATATAGAACCTTGATTTTATCCAAGCCCTATGCTAAAAAAGTATATTTTTCACCTTTTATGCAAAAAAAGCATGATTTATGCATGTTTCTCCGAAATAATGCATAATTTTGCGCCATTCTTAGAATAATTATACAATGAAGAAGAAAGCAAATCGGTTAGACGCCATCAAAATGATTATCTCAAGCAAGGAGGTAGGCTCGCAGGAAGAACTACTGCAAGAGCTGAACCGTGAAGGCTTCGAACTGACACAAGCCACCCTCTCCCGCGACTTGAAACAACTGAAAGTAGCCAAAGCTGCAAGTATGAACGGTAAGTATGTATATGTATTGCCGAATAACATCATGTATAAACGTTCCACTGACCAGAGTGCCGGTGAGATGTTGCGCAACAATGGATTTATCTCCCTACAGTTTTCCGGCAATATAGCTGTCATTCGTACCCGTCCCGGTTACGCCAGCAGCATGGCTTATGATATTGACAACAATGAGTTCAGCGAGATTCTGGGAACTATTGCCGGCGACGATACCATCATGCTGGTTCTGCGTGAAGGAGTAGCCACAAGCAAAGTACGTCAGCTTTTGTCGCTCATCATTCCGAATATCGAATAACTATACCTATATTATATATAAAGAAATGGACACTCAACAAATAGATGTTATGGTAGCCGACGCCTCACATGAGGTTTACGTTGACACTATTTTGGAAACTATCAGAAATGCTGCTGCCGTACGAGGAACCGGAATCGCAGAGCGCACACACGAATACGTAGCGACTAAAATGAAAGAGGGCAAAGCAATAATCGCGCTCTGTGGCGACACATTCGCAGGTTTCACCTATATCGAATCATGGGGAAACAAGCAATACGTAGCAACCTCCGGTCTGATTGTACATCCCGATTTTCGCGGATTAGGATTGGCAAAGCGCATCAAACAAGCATCTTTCCAACTGGCACGTCTCCGATGGCCGAAAGCTAAGATTTTCAGTCTGACATCCGGAGCCGCAGTGATGAAAATGAACACCGAACTAGGATATGTCCCCGTCACTTTCAATGAACTGACAGACGACGAGGCTTTCTGGAAAGGATGCGAAGGCTGCACCAACCACGATATACTGGTAGCTAAAAACCGTAAGTTCTGCATCTGCACAGCCATGCTGTACGATCCGACAGACCCGCGGAACATAAAAAAAGAACAAGAAAGAAATAACATTTAATATATACAGCACTATGGAAGAAAAGAAGAAAAAAGTAGTGGTGGCATTCAGCGGCGGACTGGACACATCGTTCACCGTCATGTACCTCGCTAAAGAAAAAGGTTACGAAGTATATGCAGCTTGTGCCAATACGGGCGGTTTCAGCGAAGAACAGCTGAAAACAAACGAAGAAAACGCCTACAAACTGGGAGCAGTGAAATATGTAACATTGGACGTTACTCAGGAATACTACGAAAAGAGTCTGAAATATATGGTTTTCGGAAATGTGCTGCGTAATGGTACTTACCCGATCTCCGTCAGCTCGGAACGTATCTTCCAGGCATTGGCCATCGCACGTTATGCCAACGAAATCGGTGCGGATGCCATCGCCCACGGTTCTACCGGAGCAGGTAACGACCAGATTCGTTTTGACATGACTTTCCTTGTACTGGCTCCGAATGTAGAAATCATCACACTGACCCGTGATATGGCATTGAGCCGCCAGGAAGAAATCGACTATCTGAACAAACATGGTTTCAGCGCGGACTTCACCAAACTGAAATACTCTTATAACGTAGGTTTGTGGGGTACCTCCATCTGTGGTGGCGAAATCCTCGACTCTGCACAGGGATTACCGGAAACAGCCTATCTGAAACATGTGGAAAAAGAAGGCAGCGAACAACTCCGTCTCACTTTCGAAAAGGGAGAACTGAAAGCTGTCAATGACGAAACATTCGATGATCCGATCCAAGCGATCCAGAAGGTAGAAGAGATCGGTGCCGCATACGGTATCGGACGTGATATGCACGTGGGCGATACGATTATCGGCATCAAAGGCCGTGTAGGTTTCGAGGCTGCCGCTCCGATGTTGATTATCGGCGCTCACCGCTTCCTCGAAAAATATACATTGAGCAAATGGCAGCAATACTGGAAAGATCAGGTGGCCAACTGGTACGGAATGTTCCTCCACGAAAGCCAGTATCTCGAACCGGTGATGCGTGACATCGAAGCCATGCTTCAGGAAAGCCAGCGTAACGTTAACGGTACGGCAATCCTCGAGCTCCGCCCGCTTTCTTTCTCTACCGTCGGTGTAGAATCGGAAGACGACCTCGTGAAAACGAAGTTCGGCGAATATGGTGAAATGCAGAAAGGCTGGACAGCCGAAGATGCTAAGGGCTTTATTAAGGTAACTTCTACTCCGCTGCGTGTTTACTACAATAACCATAAAGACGAAGAGATATGATTAAAGCAGGAATCATTGGTGGCGCAGGATATACAGCAGGCGAATTAATCCGTCTGCTGCTCAACCATCCGGAAACTGAAATCGTATTCATCAACAGCAGCAGTAATGCCGGAAACCGAATCACCGACGTACACGAAGGACTATACGGAGAAACCGACCTGAGATTTACCGACCAGTTGCCTCTGGACGCAATAGATGTACTATTCTTCTGTACCGCTCATGGTGACACGAAGAAATTCATGGAAAGCCACAACGTGCCGGAAGATTTGAAAATCATCGACCTCTCGATGGATTATCGCATCAAGAGTGACGATCATGACTTCATCTACGGTCTGCCGGAACTGAACCGTCGTGCTACCTGTATGGCGAAGCACGTAGCCAACCCCGGTTGTTTTGCTACCTGCATCCAGTTAGGTTTGCTTCCGCTAGCCAAGAATCTGATGTTGACAGGCGATGTTTCGGTCAATGCCATCACCGGAAGTACCGGTGCCGGCGTAAAGCCCGGCGCTACTAGTCATTTCAGCTGGCGTAACAATAACATCAGTATATACAAGGCCTTCGATCATCAGCACGTGCCGGAAATCAAGCAATCACTGAAGCAGTTGCAGAACAGCTTCGATTCAGAGATCGACTTTATTCCTTATCGGGGAGATTTCCCGCGCGGCATCTTTGCCACTCTTGTCGTAAAAACGAAAGTTGCACTCGAAGAAATCGTTCGCATGTATGAGGAATATTATGCAAAAGACTCCTTCGTGCATATTGTAGATAAGAATATAGACTTGAAACAAGTCGTAAATACCAATAAATGTCTGATACATCTGGAGAAACATGGTGACAAATTACTGATTATCTCCTGTATCGACAACTTGCTGAAGGGTGCCAGCGGACAAGCAGTTCATAACATGAACCTGATGTTCAACCTGGAAGAAACCGTAGGATTACGGCTGAAACCTTCCGCTTTCTAAAAACAGAAGAATTATGAAATTATTCGACGTATATCCTTTATATGACATCAATATAGTCAAAGGACAAGGCTGTAAGGTATGGGATGAGAACGGTACGGAATATCTGGACCTCTACGGAGGCCATGCCGTCATCTCCATCGGACACGCGCATCCCCACTATGTGGAGATGATCAGCAATCAGGTAGCAACCCTTGGTTTCTATTCAAACTCGGTGATCAATAAGCTGCAGCAACAAGTAGCCGAACGATTGGGAAAGATTTCCGGTTATGAAGACTACTCGCTGTTTCTGATCAACAGCGGAGCCGAAGCCAATGAAAACGCGCTGAAGCTGGCTTCTTTCTATAACGGACGCACCAAAGTCATTTCTTTCAGCAAAGCCTTCCACGGACGTACATCCCTTGCAGTGGAGGCTACGAACAACCCCACCATCATTGCTCCAATCAACAACAACGGTCATGTGACCTATCTCCCTCTGAATGACATCGAAGCGATGAAGCAGGAACTGGCGAAAGGTGACGTATGCGCTGTTATCATCGAAGGAATACAAGGAGTGGGCGGTATCAAAATACCGACTACCGAATTTATGCAGGAACTTCGCAAGGTTTGTACCGAAACCGGAACGATTCTGATTCTGGACGAAATCCAGAGTGGATACGGCCGTAGCGGAAAATTCTTTGCCCATCAATACAACCATATCCAGCCAGACATCATCACCGTAGCCAAAGGCATCGGAAACGGATTCCCGATGGCAGGTGTACTGATCAGCCCGATGTTCAAGCCCGTCTACGGACAACTGGGAACTACATTCGGCGGAAATCACCTGGCCTGCTCGGCAGCTCTTGCCGTAATGGACGTCATCGAACAGGACAATCTGGTAGAAAATGCAAAAGCAGTCGGCGACTACCTGCTGGAAGAACTCAAGAAATTCCCGCAAATCAAAGAGGTGCGCGGACGCGGACTGATGATCGGACTCGAATTTGAAGAACCGATCAAGGAATTGCGCAGCCGCCTCATCTACGACGAACACGTATTTACGGGAGCCAGCGGGACGAATGTACTCCGCTTATTGCCCCCTCTCTGCCTCAGCATGGAGGAAGCGGACGAGTTCCTTGCCCGTTTCAAAAGAGTACTCTAACTGATATTTGATTAATAAACAGCGAACAAAAAAGCAGCCTCGAACAGAAAAACAGTTCTTATTCAGGCTGCTTTTTGTTTTTTCGCAATTTACCGTTACCTTTGTCTGTAAGAATACATTAAAAAAGAAGCGCATATGAAAATAGCTATTATCGGTGCAGGAAACATGGGTGGTTCTATAGCCCGCGGCCTGGCAAAAGGAAGTCTGATAGCAGACTCAGATATCATTGTATCCAACCCCAGCGCAGGCAAACTGGAGAAACTGAAAGAAGAATTTCCGGGCGTTTCCACCACTCTGAGCAATACAGAAGCTGCAACGGGAGCAGATGTTGTCATTCTCGCCGTGAAGCCCTGGTTTGTGGAGTCCGTCATGCGCGAGCTGAAGCTGAAGAGCAAACAGACGCTCGTATCCGTAGCGGCAGGTATCAGTTTTGAAGAACTCGCACACTTTGTGATAGCTCCGGAGATGCCGATGTTCCGCCTGATTCCGAACACTGCCATCAGCGAACTGGAAAGTATGACGCTTATCGCGGCACGCAACACGAACGATGAACAGAACCAGTTTATGCTCCGCCTGTTCAACGAAATGGGAATGGCCATGCTCATCCCCGAAGATAAGATAGCCGCCACCACGGCACTGACTTCCTGCGGCATCGCTTACGTATTGAAATACATCCAGGCAGCCATGCAGGCCGGCATCGAAATGGGTATCCGTCCCAAAGATGCGATGGAAATGGTAGCCCAGTCCGTCAAGGGAGCCGCCGCATTAATTCTGAACAATGACACCCACCCCAGCGTGGAAATCGACAAAGTGACTACTCCAGGCGGAATTACGATCAAGGGAATCAACGAACTGGAACACAACGGATTTACCTCCGCCGTCATCAAAGCGATGAAAGCATCCAAATAATACCGCAAAATTATTAATAATCAAAAAACAACCACTTGTATGAATGACCAAATTAAACAGATCGCAGAACGCCTTCGCGGATTACGTGACGTACTGGAACTAACGTCTGAAGATATCGCCCGCGACTGCGACATATCTGCCGAAGAATACCGGCTCGCAGAGACAGGACAATACGACATTTCCGTTAGTATGCTACAAAAGATAGCCCGTACCTACAACATCGCACTGGATGCTTTGATGTTTGGCGAAGAGCCGAAAATGAACAGCTACTTCGTGACCCGTGCCGGCAAAGGAGTCAGCATCGAACGTACCAGGGCTTACAAATACCAGTCACTGGCGTCGGGCTTCATGAACCGCACCGCCGATCCTTTCATCGTCACGGTCGAACCGAAGGGAGACGATGAGCCGATCCATTATAACCACCACAACGGACAGGAATTCAACCTGGTGGTTGAAGGCCGTATGCTTATCAACATCGAGGGCAAGGAAATCATCCTGAACCAAGGAGACAGTATTTATTTTAATTCAAAACTTCCACATGGCATGAAAGCGCTCGATGGCAAAACGGTACGTTTTCTGGCCGTAATTATGTAATAACGTTATGGTAGAAAGATTTTTAGCACAGACTAGCTTTGCCTCACAAGAGGATTTCATCAAGAACCTGAAAATAAACGTACCGGAGAATTTCAACTTCGGCTACGACGTAGTAGATGCCTGGGCTGCCGAACAACCCGACAAGAACGCTCTGCTCTGGACCAATGACCAAGGCGAAAGCCGTCAGTTCTCCTTCGCCGACATGAAACGCTATACGGACATGACGGCCTCTTACTTCCAGAGCCTCGGCATCGGTCGCGGAGACATGGTGATGCTGATTCTGAAGCGCCGCTATGAGTTCTGGTACAGCACCATCGCCCTGCATAAGCTGGGAGCAACGGTGATCCCCGCCACTCACCTGCTGACAAAGAAAGATATCATCTATCGCTGCAACGCTGCCGACATCAAAATGATTGTGGCTGCCGGCGAAGGAATCATACTGCAACACATCAAAGATGCTCTTCCCGAGTGTCCGAGCGTGGAAAAGCTGGTCAGTGTAGGTCCGGAAGTTCCGGAAGGATTCGAAGATTTCCATCAGGGAATCGATAATGCTGCCCCTTTCATCCGCCCGAGACATGCCAATACGAATGACGACATCTCACTGATGTACTTCACTTCCGGCACTACCGGCGAACCTAAAATGGTAGCACATGACTTTACGTATCCGTTAGGTCATATCGTTACGGGTAGTTTCTGGCACAATCTGGATGAGAACAGCCTCCACCTCACCATCGCCGATACCGGCTGGGGAAAAGCCGTATGGGGAAAACTCTACGGACAATGGATCGCCGGAGCCAACATTTTCGTCTATGACCACGAAAAGTTCACGCCCGCAGCTATTCTGGAAAAGATACAGGAGTATCAGGTGACTTCCCTTTGCGCACCTCCAACCATCTTCCGTTTTCTGATTCATGAAGACCTGACTAAATATGACTTGTCTTCACTGCGGTATTGCACCATTGCCGGAGAAGCACTGAACCCTGCCGTATTCGAAACCTTCAAGAAACTGACAGGCATCAAGCTGATGGAAGGTTTCGGACAGACGGAAACGACACTGACAGTTGCCACCATGCCTTGGATGGAACCGAAACCGGGAAGCATGGGACTGCCCAATCCGCAGTATGACGTAGACCTGATCGACAGTGAAGGTCGCTCCGTGGAAGCCGGAGAGCAAGGACAAATTGTGATCCGTACCAGCAAAGGCAAACCTCTCGGACTTTTCAAAGAGTACTATCGGGATGCAGAACGTACACACGAGGCTTGGCACGACGGCATTTACTACACAGGTGATGTAGCATGGAAAGACGAAGACGGATACCTTTGGTTTGTAGGACGTGCAGACGACGTAATCAAGAGTTCCGGTTACCGTATCGGCCCGTTCGAAGTGGAAAGCGCTTTGATGACGCACCCTGCCGTCATAGAATGTGCCATCACCGGAGTACCCGATGAGATTCGCGGACAGGTAGTAAAAGCTACTATCGTATTGTCCAAAGACTATAAAGCACGTGCCGGAGAAGAACTGATCAAGGAATTGCAGAACCACGTCAAGAAGGTGACTGCTCCTTATAAATATCCGCGTGTGATTGAGTTCGTTGACGAACTGCCCAAGACTATCAGCGGCAAGATTCGTCGCGTGGAAATTCGCGAGAACGATGAGAAATAAGGCATAAAACCCATTTATAAAAAAGCCGGCTGCAAAGGATTGCAGCCGGCTTTTCTTTTCACTATCTGTAAGTATCGGATTCTCTAATCAATTGATAAAGCTCCAACCATCCGCTTAATCATTAGGATGATAGAAATTGTATTGTTCACTCCATGCAGGAATTCCGGTAAGCGTTATATCATTACCGTTCGGGCTATTATCCTTCAATACATTTCCTTTTCCTTCATCACACTTCCAATACCCAATCAAACCATCCGAATCTCCGGATATCTGGCGTGACATTCCTTCCTGAATAGCGTTCTCTGTCAGGCATTTGCTCCAAAGACGAATCTGAGCTAATTCTACCTGCATATTCCAGCCGAAACTCTGTGCTAAAGAAATATTATTGAATGTAAAGTCTCTTGAATCGGCTTTACTATTATTCAATGTACCATCTTTATAGAGGGAAATAGTAGATCCGTCATAAGTATAAGCAATGTGATACCATATATCCGGATACCAAAATTCCTCACTATCAAAATAGTTTCCATCCAACTGACACTGCAAACATGGCGCAATCTTTTTTGCTCCATCCGCCCAATAACGCAATAAAACGCCATTGAAAGAAATAGGAGCCGAATTGTCTGCGAAAATTAATCGTCTGAAAGCAATATTGGCAGGACCCACCCAATCTCCTGTCGGTCTGCCCGTTGTATTATCGAACTTGATCCAATACTCTATAGTCCACTGAGTAACAGGTATTTCGTTTTTAAAGTTCAGACTGGTTTTATTTGCTGATTTCAAAACCACCGCTTTCTGTTTATTAGGGGAAGTAAGCAGATAAAGAATATGGTTTGCGTTACCAACAAGTCCTATCGGTCCGGCTACGGAAGTGATCCGTACCGGAATCGCATAAGCCTCGTTATTGGGGGTGGTAAACGGCTTTATAGTAAGATTAATGACTGGTGCAGACACTTCACCTGCGGGAATCGTAACTGTGCGTTCAAAACTTCTGAATTCTTCCGGCAAAAGTTCGTAAGACGCTTCATGCTGTTGATTATACTCATCAATGAGTTGCTGATCAATATCCAGTGTTACAGTTACATCTTGATCAATAGCACGAACCAAACGGACGGTCAATGTTTTTATCACATCTCCCTCGTCCACCAATTGTGCCTCTATCTGCTGACTAAACGTATTAGAAGGAGCCGCTTCCGCAATATATACTCCATTATCGATAGTTGACAGTTTTGCATCGTTGCATCCGGTGACAACAGCCAAAGCTGCCCCCAGCACAACATATCTTGAAAATTTAATCATCTTCATAATTATCCTTTTTTAGTTATGTTCTTGCAATTAATGATTAGCGGGATTCAGAACCTGAATAACCTCACGCATAAAGAAATAGTCATTCACCGGACGACAAAGATTAAAACGGTAGGCACCCACTCCGCCAATGCGGGCATCTACTCCCGGACGATAGTACATCGCCATTCCCTTCAATGAATAAGTCACAATACCATCACGAGTTGTAAATTCCGGTCCGCCATCCCCTTTATGCTTTTCAAAGTCCTCACACCAAACTGTTTTACTAAGAATCGTAGCTTCATCCTCTATCGAACCGAATTTATTTAATAATCTGTCAAAACGACCATCCAAAGCATCACTATATCCCTCATCCGACCTACAGTAATAGGCTTGAACCACATAATAATCTAATAAAGGGCCCGACTCCTTGTTCAGTGTCTGCGGTTCTCCGTCGACCATCAATATACGTCCAGTTCCCGATTTCGGTCCGAATTCTTTCGATAATTCATCCAAAAAAATATGCATACGGTCCGAATTTCCACTCAGATTTCCGGAATAGCCAAAATTCGGTTCAAAGTCGATATCGAATCCATCATAGTTATACTTATTGATTGAATCAATAATCACCCGCGCATATTTACGGATAGCTTTTTCTTGTCCTTCTTCCGAAGTGTCACCATAATTGCCATACCACCCCCAATAAGCAGCCATCGCTTCATCCTTAGAGTTGTACTGTACGCCATCCACGATGAAATCATTCTCAACAGAAGCAGGCGTATGACTTCTGCCTATATCTGTGATATGCTGACAATACAAAACTCTGAGACCTTTCTTCTCTCTCACTTCCTTAAGGTCACTTTTTTGTGCTTCAGTCAGGTTGAAAGCCCCTCCCCAAAGAGAGACGATATCCATTGAATCGGGAATACCTCTCAACTGGTTGTTCATATTCGTTCCGGTTCCGGTCCATTCACTGTACCAGCCGAAAACAATCGGATGATCGGATTTCTTATACTCTCTCAGTGCCTTATAATAGTCTTCGCCATTGATATTCACCGGTTCGGTGAACTTCGGTTCCATTTCAGTCCAGTCGCTGCACTGTATAAACATCAGTGCACCCATTACTCCAAATATGATATATAATAATTTCTTCATATTGTTATTCCTAATTTAAGCTATTAATAAGTACCATTTTCTTTCATTGCCCACCAAAGATCAGTTCCATTAGAATCTTTTCCATTGCTAAGCATACTGACGGCCGCTTCCACATTCGCCTTATTGTTATTGTATTCACTTCGTGTAAAACGAAGACGGCGTTGTCCGCGCCCCGTATTACAATCGGCATTCATAGATTCAGTTGCCGGGAAGATTCTAGGATAGCCTGTCCGACGGAAATCTGCCCATCCGTTCATCGGGTCGGGATAACAGGCAATCCATTTCTGGGTAAGTACTCTTTCCAGTTTCTTCGCGTCATCAGCTCCATCCTCCCACTTGATCGTAATGGACGACTGGTTCGTATAATTGTTTCCGGTATGTCCGGCAATTAAATTATCCACATAATTTCCCGGTATAGATGTAGCGTCAGCCAAATAATCATCGGCACCCGATACCCCAAATTCCTCAAAAGACAATCGAACTCCCTTTTCATAGAAAGTCTTGGCATCTCCACCCATATTCCAGCCTTTCAGTGCTCCTTCCGCACGCAGGAAAGCAGCTTCGGCAGCGTACATTACCGGTTGTGGCAATGTTTTGTCGGTAGCGATAAAGAGTTTGCTATAGTTGGCGTATACCGTAGGTTCAGGTATTTCTGCCGAACCCGAACGGACACCTACATACCCACCGGCAGCAGTCTGAGTCTGCGGAGTAAAATAAGCAGGACGGCGAGGATCGTTATATCCGTTCATGTACGACACGAGGCAGGCATTGGCTCTTACTTCGGGCCATCCGCTGACAATAGCATATCCATTTTCATTGATTCCGCCATTAGTCGTATCATAAGAACTGTCGCCCACACTTTCCATCACACCTCCAAGTACAGCTTCCTGAGCCTTGGTCTGAGCATATTCCGGTTCTACTCCCGAGATGCGGATAGCCATCCGAAGTTTCAGCGTATTGGCAAACTTCAGCCACTTCGAGCAGTCACCTTTATAGAACTGGTCTACCACAGCCAAATCTTGATTTACGCCGAACGTTGCCGCCGACTTCAGAATGGTGATCGCATTATCCAGATCGTCAAACATGGCATGCCATACAGTCTGCTCATTATCATAAGGGGCTTCCGTTTCGCCGGCCTTCATCTGTGTGTAAGGAATGGGACCTTGCAAAGATGCGAGCAACTGCATACCATAAACACGGGTTAACTGAGCCATGGCATAAATGACACCTTTCTTTTCCGTAGAGTTCTCGACCAGAAAGAAAGAAGGATAGATATAGCCGTAGAGTCTTCCCCATGAACTGTCATTGTGCCCTTCGGACGCATTATAATAAGCAAAGATATTCTTTCCAAAGCTCCAGTTAGCTGTCGCAGTCACTTGACCGCTAAAGCTGGCCCACATACAATTAATCTCCTGACAAGCATTCTGTTGCGGACAAGCATACACGTTAAACATCGTAGACAGTAAGTTACTTGCCGGTACTTTTGAAGGCTGATAAGGGTTGGTATTAAAATCTTCAAAGTTAGTAGTACACCCCGCCATCATACATACGACTGCGCTTGCTCCGATATATTTTATTATCTTGTTCATACCTATTTATTATTTAAAACTGAAATTTAACATTGAATCCGAAATTTCTTGTACTCGGAAGCATATAGGCATCAAATCCCTGATAGAAGTTAGATGCAGCTGAAGTGGTCAGTTCCGGATCGAAAGGAGCCTTGCAATAAATCATCCATAAATTCTTTCCTACCAGCCCAACAGTCATTCCGACCTTATTGTCAAACCATTTTTTAGGCAATGTATAGCTAAGTGAAAGTTCGCCGAGTCGTACATTGGTAGCGCTATACGTGTAGTAAGCCGCAGTTCCCTGAATGGTCTGATAGTAAGTCTGTGCAGAGACTTTGCTCTGATTAATCTGCACGCCTCCTGCGTCACGTACGTCCGCGCTGACTTTGGAAACACCGGCAGCGTCAAGTACGGACTGCGTCTCACTGATAACAATACCTCCGAAACGTCCGGTGAAAGTCATGCCAAGATTAACTCCCTTATAACCGAATCCTAAACTCCAGCCCATATTCATCTTAGGCAGAATAGAACCTAAGTAGGTTTCTTTGTTCTCCATAGCCAGTCCGACACCTTCTTCATTAAGAATGTAGCCATTCAAGTCACGTTTGAGCAAGCGTTGTCCGTATACGTCTCCCATTGATCCTCCGACACGCAAAATCAGGCGGGCATCCGTATGTCCATAAGTAAGCGGAGACAGTTCCGGCATCTGGATAGGTTGTCCGGTGGCATAGTTATACACACCGTCAGCCAACCGTTTTACCCGGTTCTTATTCCATGTCAATGTATAGTTCGTATTGAAAGAGAAATCTTTCCACTGCTTGTTATAACCCAATGACATTTCCAGACCTTCGTTCATGATGTTTCCACTTTGGATAGGAATATTAGAATATCCCGAAGAAAGCGACAAGTCCGCATAGAATGTCTGATTATAAGTATTGGAACGATAATAAGTCAAGTTAAGACTGATGTCATTGAGGATACGTGCGTCCAAACCTACTTCCCATGACTTGGTACGTTCCGGTTTCAGTTTCGTGTTCGGATAAGAAGAGGTACTGGTCCAGCTCTGTGTCTGTTCATCGTAAGGGTAAGTAACGGTAGTCATGAAGCGGCCGTAAGAGTTACCTACCTCAGTGTACGAACCGCGAACTTTCAGGTATGTCAGCCAATCAGGAGCATTAAACATACTCGTCAGAATGGCGGAAAGTCCTATTGACGGGTAGAAGAAAGACTTGTAATCGGAGAAAGCCAGTCTTGAATCCCAGTCGTTACGTCCGGTAGCAGTCAGATAGATCATCGATTTCCAACCAATTTCCGCATTGGCAAAGATAGCGCGTGTCTGATCATGCCAGCCGGACTGTTTTGCTTTCCATGCTTTATTGAAATCGATATTGTGGACGGCAAAGAAATTGATAAGTTTCAATCCGCCTTCATATCCGATCATTTCATAACGGCTGTCACTCAGTGACACACCAAGGTTGACATTGACCGACCAGTCGTTAAAACTCTTATTCAGTGTAGCAATCGCATCCGCATACGTGTTCTTTGATTGTGTAGAGGTGTCACTGTACGTTCCACGGTCACCCGACACCAGTGTGCCGGTAGAAGCGTATGCCTTATAAGTACTACGATTATCATAATTATCTATTTTCACACGTCCTACCACATCCAGCCAGTCGAACAACTGATATTTGAGGGAAGCGTTGATCATATAACGGGTCTTCTTATTCTCCCGCAACTGGCGATTCTGTATCCAGTAGGGGTTGGCAAGACCACTTGAAGTACCGCCGTAAGGCCAGTATTGCTCCATCAGGTCCATACCGGAATTATAACGTTCGAACATACGTACATCATCGAAATTCTCACTACGAGGGAAACGGTAAAGTCCCGGCAGAGGATTATAGTAATAACCCTGCGACATCATATTCTTGTCATTCTGAAGAATATAACTGGCACCGGCATCGAGTGTCATCTTGTCTTTCAGGAAACTGGTCGTGTTACGGACAGTGAAATTATAGCGGTTGTATCCACTGTTGGGCAATATATTGGTGGTGTTGGTAGTAGAAGCCGACAAATACGCCTGATTCTTCTTGTTACCGGTTGACAAAGCAAATGAGTTAATGACATTCGCTCCGGTCTGGAAGAAGTCACGCGGATCGTAGTCACTGTTTACAATCGGTCCCCAGCTATCCAGGCTGTTGGGCAGGTTACCATATTTGCTCTGCATCTCAGGCATCATTGACACCTTCGAGAAAGTAGTATTATTGGAGACCGTGACAGAAGTCTTGTCCGCAGACCCCTTCTTGGTGGTTATCAGCACAACACCGGCAGCGGCAGCATTACCATACAGAGCTGCGGCAGAAGGTCCGGTCAGCATAGAGATAGATTCGATGTCTTCCGGGTTAATGTCGGCAGCGCCATCCGTACCCTGCTGGTCATAGATACCACCGCCACCTCCATTCATCATGTTATACATCGGTACACCGTCGATCACATAAAGCGCCAGATTGGAAGAAGTGATAGATTTGACACCACGCATCACGACACGCGAAGCACCTCCCGTGGTATTGGACGAATTAATATTAACACCGGCCACCTTACCATTCAGAGAAGAGATGAAGTTCGCATCTTTCACAGTAGTCAGTTCATCACCGCTCAGCTGCTGCACGTTGTATGACAATGCCTTCTCCGAGCGTTTGATACCCAATGCCGTCACTACCACCTCATTCAGTTCCTGCGTCGCATCCTCTAGCACCACATTGGCAACATTTCCTTTTACGGGTACTTCTTTTGACTGATAACCTACATAGGAAAATACAAGAACAGGATTCGCCGATGAAGTGGAAAGCTTATAGTTTCCATCCATATCGGTGATGGTTCCCTCACCGGAACTCTTCTCCCGGATAGAGACACCAATCAACGGCTCTCCATTCTTATCTTTTACCGTGCCGGCAATAAGTCTTTCTTTTCTCTGCTGTGCAACGTCTTTTTCTTTTGCAGCCAGTACTATTTTATTATCCAAAACTTTATATTCGATGCCCACACCTTTAAAAACTTGCTCCAGAACCTGGAATATATTCTTATTAGACACTGACACCGACACTTTGCGTTTCAAATCGAGATTCTTACTGTTTACAAAAAAGCCGAATCCGGACTCAAGTTCGATTTTGTGAAGCACTTCCTCTATGGTACAATCGTTTGCCTTCAATGTGATGGAAGTCTTTTGCGCATATCCATCGGACGCATATGCCAGTCCGAATGAGCAGACAATGAGTATAAATAGTAACTTCATAGATAGTGATATTTTCCTTGAAGACCGCCTAAGAAGGTTTAATCCTCCAAGAAATTGGACGATACAATAATTTTGCATAAATTTGTAACGAGTTTAATTAAAAAACTAGTAGTTATACTTGTCGGGAAACAAGTAGATTCACGATTACTGGGCTCAATACGGGAAGATACGACCAATATCATCCCGTATCTTTTTTAGTTTCAAGGGTCTTTGTTTTTCATGGCAATAAGCTTTTTTGAAATAAGGTTATTAATAACACTAAATAAAAATTTCTATCTTCATCTTCTCTTTACTTCCTTGTACACTGTTCAGATAACGCCAGCGTATTTTCGAAGAAGCTTCTATATAATTCAGTATCTGCTCCAGGCTCCTGCTCGTGAATGTCCCGGAGAACAGGTCATCATCGGGCACATTGCGTCGAACGATAAATTCCACATCATATCTGTCTGCCAAAATCTCCAGAGCATCCTGCAAAGATGTCTGCTTAAAGACGATAATACCATCCTTCCATGCCAGTTCTCCCTCACCGGAAGTAGTATAGAGCTCCGTTTTTCCACTCTGCGAATAATAGATCAGCTTCTGACCGGGTGCCATAGTAATGTACTGAGGCTTCTGTGCGGTATTATTAAATTCGAAATGCACTTTCCCTTCTATCAGAGTGGTAGTAATCTCTTCGGAATCCCTATACGCCTTTACATTGAACTTTGTGCCCAACACTTTAATCGCAGACTGATGGGCTGTGGAAACAATGAACTGTTTCTCCGGGTCTTTCTGAACTTCGAAATAGGCCTCCCCGTCCAGTTCCACTTTACGGGTACGGGAAGCGAACTGACTGGGAAAAGTCAGCGTACTTTTTCCGTTTACCCATACCATTGTTCCGTCAGCAAGCGTCACTTGCGTACGTTGTCCGGCAGGCACATATACGGTCTGCATTTCTACATTTTCCTTTTGCAGAGTTTGTATCAGTATATAACTTAATCCGAAAGCCAAAACAAATATAGCCGCAATCCGCATCGCCTTCATCGTAAAAGTGCGTAGTGAAAGCAGCTTGTCACGCCCCGTTTTCAACTCATCCGCATCCTGCCAAACAAGTGCATCATAACTTTTGCGGAGTGACATAAATTCTTTGAGATTAGCGGCATCGGCATCAATCCATGCTGCAACTTCTTCTTTCTCCCTTTGAGAGGCTTTTCCGGATATATATTTTAAAAGTAAATTCTGATTCATATTATAAGTTGAGTTACTTTATAAGTAATAAACAGGAGTATATTTGCTCCCCCTTTCATATAGAATACCACTCACTAAAAATAATCCCTAGTGAGAAATACAACTTTTTTTGCTGTTATTAAAAAAAGAGGAGAAAAAGATATTTTCAAGATCATCAAATAAAAAATATCAGGAAAGGAGCATACTCTTTCAGATTATCACGCAGCAGCTTCACAGCTTTGCTTATATGATACTCCACTCCTTTGACACTGATACCCAATTCTTCAGCTATTTCTTTATGAGATTTTCCATCCAGACGATCGGATATAAATGCAATGCGCGTCTTTTCCGGCATACCAGCCAACAATGTTTTCACCTTTGAGCGTAATTCTTCGGACATAACTTCCTTCGGATCACAGGCTTCCAAGGTTGAAATACGGATTTCCAATTCCCGTTGTCCCTTATCTGTCAGGTTTTGGTAGACGTTCTCCTGAACCTGCAAATGTTTCAGGTAATTGAGTGACTTGCTACGTATATAAGTGATTAATACAGCTTCGATACTCGGAATTTCCTGTTTTTTACTTAATTCCCACAAATAAATGATTGCTTCCGATACAATATCTTCAGCTACCAAATCATTATGGACGTATGATAAGGTAAACAGGAATGCTCTCCTATAATAGGTAGTATATATCGAATTAAAATTAATTGCAGTCATTTCGATCTATATTAATGGCGCTTATGCGTATAGTTTAAGTATATCCAAAGGTCTTTAATGATTGCAAAGAAATATATTTTAATTGAATAAAAGAACTTTTTGAAGAGAAAATGGGACATAAGCCGGTAAATCATCAGAAGGCTGACGACTAGCATATAGCTTTCACTCCTTTCTCTCCACTTTTTTCCAATGCTAAAAACTGACCAATTTATGCTAAAATCAGATCATTGCATCATTTCTATACTATTATGACTCAAAATTGCTCTAATCTATAAATCCAACTTCCTATATTTGCAGCCATAACAATTAAAACACAAAAAGAATATGATTACAAGTAGAAAGGTTTCTCAGGTCAATGTTTTTGCTGGTAGTCCCTGGGAAGTAGCCAGCGTAAAGAGTTTATTGAAAGCAGCGTATATCGAGGCATCAATGAAAGACAATGGATTGAACAGTATACTCATTTCTGTTCCATGCGAATATTATACAGCAGCAATGCGTGTGATTAATAAAAGAAAAGTTTCATAGGTTTTAGGTTAAACATATAAGATTAAAGCCGGGTACGATGGGAGATCGCACTCGGCTTTTCAGTCTTTGTATGATTCTTTTAAAACGAAGTAACCTTTAGATTGGTTGACTTTCTGTTTGTTTAATCTTCAGTTTGCTCAATTTCTACTTTTTCATTCTTTAGCTTTTCAAGAGCGGCAATCTGCATATTACAGAAAAGGTGTATGTGATGAATCAAGTTAGTATGCTGTGACAAGTAAACGACAGAGTCCATAAGTTGGGCAGACAGTTGGTAGGCTTTCCGATTATTTGTATTTTCGTCCGGACGACGCATATAAAGGGCAAAACTTCGGTACAAGATAGGAATAAAGCGTTCCCACGGAAGTTCTAAGCTAAGCAACAAATGGTTCATATTCTCCAGCATACGTTGAAGAGACTCAAGGTCCGGCTTATCAGATTGCTTGCCATACACCTCTGCCCATAGACGGGCTTCTTCTTCAAAAAAGTTTTCTTTGGAATTTTCTTTCGCGATAGTCAATGCGTTTTCTGTTTCCATAAAATAGTAGTATTAATAAAAGGGCAAAAAAAGAACGGTTTCGCCTTTCCCGTTGACTATCACTTTCTAGAAGCTGAAGGCACATTACATACTCTTCACGGGGGTACGAAACCGCCTATGAGGAAATTGTAAGCATAGAAAATGCCTACAACTTGTCAAAAGCAGATACACCGCTTCTAGAAAAAATGATAGTCACTGCAAATATACTATTTTTCAAATATAAGTAAGGAATATCTGTAGATTTATTGATCAGAATTTCCACCTTTACACTAACCCGCATCGTAAACTTACAGCCGTAAGTCTTACCATCGTAAGTTTACGGAAGAATCAATAAATTAGTCAAGAAAGAGAAACCAATGAGGTTTTACAATAGCTCCCCAGTAATTTGACAGCAGTTTTGCCCTCATGCTCTAACAAACCGTCTGTATCCCTTTATTCATCGTGGTTTCCGGTGTGGTAGCAACTGTGGTGGCAGGTATGAGAGCAAACGGTTGCTCTCACTCTGTTTCATCCTGATTAGTATCGTTTCTACATTACTATCTTCTGATTTACAGGATGTTAATATCTGACATCTCAGCTATTAACGTTTGCTCTCTCAGTCATTAATAACTGAGAAATCAGCTATTAATGACTGATACCCCATACATTATTAGCCAATAAATGATTCAATGCTTCCTAAAAGAACAGGTCAATTGAAACAACTAACACGGCCGAGTCAATCCAATCATACGGTCAAGTGAATCCAATCGACAGGTGTTTCAGAAAGTTTCAAACGCTTGAAACTTTTTGTTTCATGCCTTGGAACAAAAGGTTTCATGCCTTGAAACTAATAGTTTCAACCTTTGAAACACTTTATTCCAACGGTTGAAACTGACATTGGAACTACAGGAATAAAGTGAAGATACTACAAAGGTTAGAGATTAGATTAAAAAAAGTGAGGGCAAGCATTTGCTCTCATACCTGCTACCACAGTTGCTACCACACCGGAAACCACGATGAATAAATGGATACAGACAGTTTGTTAGAGCATGAGAGCAAAAGTGATACTAAATTACTATTGAGCAATCTTTGATAATTCGCTGCACAACAAAAGTGCAGAAATATACATAATACTGCACTTTTGTTGCGCAATTATCGTATCATTACAGATAAATACACTTCAGTTATGGATTGATTATACGAAAGCTTCAACAAGTTATTAAAAAGCACGAGCACAAAGATAGCATCGGTTCGATCATCCCACTTTGGTATTTTGGAATGAATTATTAGTAAACTAAGCAAAAGCCTTTTTCTTCTTTTAGTCCACACTATTTTTATAAAAGGCACTAATTTTATTGAATTACCTCACTAACAGAGCGCTAGATTTCAAAAAGAAACTTAACTTTGCACCCGAGTTTTATAAAAAGAGACTGAATTAGTAACTAAAAAGATTAAACCGCATGAAAATTAAGACTTTAATAGCCTGTTTCATACTAGCTTGTGCTGCAACTTCCTGCATACAGGATGAAGCACTGAACTCAGAAGCAGCCATTGATGCTTGTACAGGTGATGATGTACAATTAGCAAACATCAATGCTGATTCAAAGGTAATTAATGTATATGTGCATAAGGGAGCCGACCTCTCCAAACAAAAAATAAAATTTGAGGTCCCACAAGGAGCCACTACCAAAGTAAATAATCAGGCAACTGGTGATACAGAGTCTACATATGATTTTAGTGAGGCACCACATTCTCGAAAATTTACTGTAACTTCAGAAGATGGTCAATGGAAACCTGTGTATACTGTTAATCTGAAACGAGCAGAATTACCCAACTCATTTCATTTTGAAGAATTATTAGCCTCTTTCAACACTCCCTATGATATTTTTTACGAGTTTGAGCAAGGAACTTCGCAAGATATTTCTAAAGTTTTGCAATGGTCAAGTGGTAATCCCGGATTTAAACTGACGGGAATGGCAAAGAGTATTAGCGATTATCCGACAGTACAAGCCGCTAACGGTGTCATTGGTAAATGTGCTAAATTGACAACTTGCGACACAGGAAGTTTTGGCGCAATGGTAAATATGTTTATTGCTGCAGGTAATCTTTTTATCGGTTCGTTCGACCTTTCCAATGCATTAAAAGATGCCCCCAAAGCAACAACATTCGGCTTCCAATTTTACAAACGCCCTAAAGCATTAAAGGGATTCTATAAATTTAAATCCGGTGATATTTACACTGCTCCCAAGAAAAACGAGAAAGGAGAAATGGAACAAGAAATTATCCCCGGTAAAAGAGACCGATGTGATATCTATGCTATCATGTACGAAGCAAACGAAAACTCTTTTATGCTTGACGGTTATACCTCATTGACTTCAGACAAACTAGTATCAGTTGCGCGGATTAAAGAAGAAGATGTCAAGGAAGGAGATACTTGGAATGAATTTGACATACCATTCGTGCTAAAAGATGGCAAGCAAATTAATGAAGACAAGCTAAAGGAGGGAAAATACAAACTAGCCATTGTGCTCTCTTCAAGTGTAGACGGTGCCTTCTTTAAAGGAGCAGTAGGTAGTACGCTTTATGTCGATGAACTAGAACTTATTTGTGAAGAATAAAAACTCAATGCAATGAAAAAATATAAATTAATCAATATCATAGCCGTACTACTGTTTGTAAGTACATTCTCAGCGCAAGCACAAGAAGAAAGAAATCAAGGTATCATCTGGTCATACTTGCATGGATGGGAATATGGAATCAAGGCTGGTTTCAGTATTGGAGGAACTGCTCCATTGCCTTTACCTGAAGAAATCCGCAAAATAGACAGTTATTCACCAGGTGGCCTCGCTATTTCAATTGAAGGAAATGCAACTAAATGGTTTGACACAAAATGGGGAATGACTGTAGGAGTACGACTTGAAAATAAAAATATGACAACGGAAGCTACTGTAAAGAACTACGGTATGAAGATCATCAACACCAACGGCGGAGAACTACAAGGTTTATGGACAGGTGGCGTAAAGACTAAAGTCAAAAACTCTTATCTGACTATCCCAGTAATTGCCAACTATAAAGTAAGCAAACGTTGGAAAGTCTCAGCAGGTCCGTATGTATCTTATCTTATTGAAAGAAACTTCTCCGGACATGTATATGAAGGTCACTTGCGTACTCCGGATCAGACAGGTTCGCGAGTAGATTTTACTGGTGAAAGCATTGCTACTTATGATTTCTCTGACAATCTGCGTAAATTCCAATGGGGATTGCAATTAGGCGGTGAGTGGAGAGCATTCAAACATTTAAATGTGTATGCTGACTTGACATGGGGATTGAACGATATCTTCAAGAAGGATTTTGATACGATTGCATTTGCTATGTATCCTATTTATTTTAATGTAGGATTCGGATATGCGTTCTAATAAAAAATAATCTATATAGATTCATCATTACTCTCGTTATAGACAAGCTATAACGAGAGTTTTTATATCCCAAACTTCATCTAAAAACATTATTAGAAAAATACATTTTTCATAATTAATGGAGTAATATACTTCTCCTTCATATCATTCCTAACAAATTATAATAAAAATAAGAATCCCTCCATCCCATTCTAATAAAGAAGAGATGAAGGGAAACACCTAAAATATATCTTTTACTTTTGAGTCTAATTACTTATTCATTAACAATAGTAACATCATCAATCAACAATCTACTACCAACAGCAGCATTATAGGCAGCACCATCTTTACTAGCTGAAAAGATTACTGCAAATTTATACTTTTTATTGGGATCATACTCTTTATCCTTTTTATATTCCAGTTTTAACTCAAAAGGAGTATATTCACTTGTCCCAGTATTTGTATATACAGCAGAAGCTACAATTTTATCAGATGTATAGATATTATTTCCATCCAATGTTTCTTTTTTAACATCTTCTACTTCGTATAGAACTGCGGATAAAGCACACTCATCTTTTGTATCTGGTTCTAGTACTCCATTTGAGTTATAGAATTCGGTTCCAGGAGTATATTTAAAGAATCCTTTCACTAATAGAGGTTTTTCTGTATATTCAATACCAAAAAGAGTTGTAGTCATCGGATCTTTTAATGCATTTGTAGCTACAAATGTTCCCAAAAATATAGATCCCGCTGTAACTTTAGGCACTTTTTGTCCTAACATATTGTCTGATCCTGTAGTATCAATAGATACTAGTTCCGCTGCATAGTTTCCTCCATGAGCCTCTTCTGTTTTATTAATAGGAAAAGGACCATTATAAGTAATAGGATTAGGTTGAGCAAAAGCACCAAATCCTTTAATAAACACAACAGCTTGATTACAACTAGCCCATCCTCCTACAGCTATTGGATATTGATATTCAGGAGTAGTCTGAGTTTCATCTACTGTCCAATCTTCAAAATCATAAACTACAACCTTGTTGGTTCCAGAAATAAAAACACTATATTTCTTCATAGTACCATCTTCAGCAGTAACTGTATACTCAACTTTCTTATTATTTGAGAAATCTTGCTTAACATTAGAAGCAGGAGTAACTACAGCTTTCTCTGATACTGTAATAGAAGGTAACAAAATCAAAGCTTCATTAGCAGCATCTTTACTTACCTTAAAAGTAATTGTTCCTTTTTCATCGTCAATAACAGGCTGTTCAGTTACAACATCACTATCAAATGTAAAGCCTGTAATCTTAGCCTCAGAGCTTTCATTACCTGTCAATTTAGTACCAACAAAAGTAGCCTTGACATCTTGATTTAAAGGAGCACCAACCTTTACGCCAATTTCAATATTAATATTACTACCTTTTACAGTACCTAAAATACTAATAGGACAATTACCGAGAGGTGCCACCAAATCAAGATTCTGTTGTCCTTCAAATGAGTAACCACCATCAATAGCTTTCACTGTACAAGGGTCTACCTCAATATCACCCACATTAATCAAGAAAGTAAAATTCTTCAGTGATAAAGCAATTTGATTAGCACCTTTATTTGACTGCGCAATAGCAATCTTTTGATTCTCAGTAGTCCCCATCTGATTTCCATCAACAACTACTGACAATTTTCCAATATAGCCTCCAGCCAAATCTGTATCTATAGGATATTTCACCTCATCATCGTCATCACCACAACTTGAAAACAAGCTGACTGAACAAACAAGCATAAACAAATACAACAAACTCTTTTTCATAATTCTCTTATTTAGTTAATAATCTATTTGATCGCAAAATCGGGTACAAAGTAACATATTTATATTAATTATCACAAGGTCCATTCTTTGTATTTTATGATCTATTTTTAAGATCATATTGCAAAAAAACTGTTTTTATCTACTTTTTAAGGTTCATATTTACAGCATACTCAACAAATATATACCAAAAAAGGAGGGATTTCAAGCCCCCCCTTTTTCGATATTCAAGATATTATAGTTTTCAAATTTTCATATAACTAACCTATTATTCTAGCTATACATCTCATTACTCGCCAATAACCTCCAATTCATCAACGATCAGCGTACTGTTAGCTGCGCCTTTGAACTTATCACCTTCCTTACTGGAAGAACATATAATAGCTAACTTATACTCTTTAGTACTATCATAAGATTTCTCCGGCAAATACTCAAATGCAAGTTCAAATGTAGTCCATTCATCTTTATCCGTACCATCTTTCAAGCGAGCTTCTGCCACACGATATTCTGAAGTATTAATATCTACTCCTGTGAGTGTCACATCTTTGCCGGCTGCATCTTTTGCTTCGTACAATACCGCAGCAATAGAACATTCGTCGATAATGTTAAGCCCCTCCTGCACTGGTTTGACAGAACCATCTATATAGTTAGTTCCTGCTTTATATTTATATACGCCTTTTAATAACTTAGGCTCCTTGTCATAAGCAATACCAAATTTGGTTGATTTCAAAGGAGCAAGCATATTAAGACTGAACGTACCCGTAAATAAAGAACCGGAAGTAATAGGTGCCATACTGCCTAAAACATGTGCTCTAGAATCCAATGTCACCAATTTGGCAGCCTTACCACTAAAGCCTTCAGATTCTTCCATCACAGGATAGCCTACTTTTACTGTCGAAGATGATCCATTCAACATTTTGGCACCACCATTGGAAGTAGCCAGGAATCCTGCAGGCTCCGGAGTCCAATAATTTTCATAACTATTACCTGCATCAAATTCAGACCATTCATCCAAAGAATATTTCATGATATTCTGAACACCTTCAATAGAAGCAGTATACTTTCTTGATGTTCCATCTTCAGCAACTACAGTATAAACAACACTTTTTCCTCCGGAGAAGTCCTGAGCAACACCACTTGCCGGAGTTACGGTAGCCTTTTCTGAAACAGCAATGACTGGTACCAAGGCTTTCAAGTCTTCCTCAGTAGCCTCATCATTAACTTTAAACGTAATGGCACTCTTTGCATCATCAATAACCGGTGCTACTGTTATAACTTCGTCATCAATAGTAAAATCGGTTATTTTAGCCTCCGTGTTTTCACTTCCTGACAGTTTAGTACCTTTATAATTGACCTTAACTTTCATTCCGCCTTCTACATCTACATCAATAACCATATCTACAGCATTCTTACCAACTGTACCCGAAACGGATGTATTGCATGATCCCACAACAAGACTTAATGTCTGATTGCCGGAAAACTTATAAGCATCACCACTTTTTGTCAAAGCACAATTATCCACAGTAATGTCACCAATAAGAAGCTCAGTACCTGCTACGGTAATAGTAAAGTTTCTCAGTTCCAGTTTTACAGCAGTATCCGAAGCCTTTGAGATATAAACCTTCTGAACCATATCAGAAGCTATAGGAGTAGATACTCCCACATAATATACATCCATCGTTCCTTTATATGCACCTGCAAGTTCACTGTCAACCGGATATTTCACATCGTCATCGTCACTACAACTCATAAATAGACTCACCGAACTAATAAGCATAAACAAATACAACAATCTTTTCTTCATAATCTTCATAGTTAATTATAAATTCTTTTTTATCACATAAAATCACGCAAAGTAAAAGATTTAAAATAACTACCACAAGTGCCATTCTTGGCATTCTATGTTCTATTTTTAATATATTATTTATTCATACCCCAAAAATAAGAAAAATAAAAGTTTCAATATTAATATTCAAGTTATAAAAGAGAAGAGTAAGCAGATATATAGTTCTGCACTAATCCAATCATCTTTTCATACAAATCCCTATCACAATCCATATACCTATAAATCATCACATCTATCAACCATAGAATTTTTTCCCGATTTAATATCCGCTCAACAGCCTCCCCCCTTACGAATGACGGAAGTGAATTTACGACATTATAATTATTGCATATTTATTAAAAAAGCTGTATCTTTGCAACCTTAGTCATAATTGAAAGTTTGTCAAAGTACAAAGTTAGACATGTTTAATATTGAATTTATTACAAATGTCGTTTCGTTGTGATGGCGGAACCATTTGAAATTACTACTGATTTAATATCATTTTACTCAGAATATTCAGTCGTGATGATGCGATATTCTTTCTTAATCTATATATATATATATATGCAAATGTTGACAGCCCATAATGGGCAGTTAGCGTCGTTTGTATGCGTGATGTCTTACGTGTTTAAATTTAGTATTGCTTATATACATGTTTATAATGATGAAAAAAAGCCCTGGACCGTGATGGTTCGGGGCTTTTCTTGTACTTGCAATAAGCAAGAAGGAAAAAGATTTCAGATTACATCGGTAACTGTGCTATTATCTCTTTCGAACATACCGGCAATTTACCATTCTTTCCCATATCCACAAAAACCGTTGCACACAACACCGTCCATTGGTCACCATATGTCATCGTACTGCTATGGCTATACCCAAGGCAATGCCCGTATTCATGAAACATGGCCTGACGGGGATAATTATGCGGATGGGCATCCGGAGGAGTCGCATCAAAATAAACACCGGTATAACAATAATTAGCCAAGCCGTACGTATTGCCTCCACCTAATCCGCCGACACCGGCAACACACCCCAGCACAAGCCCGCCATGATTACGGATTCTTTGACGCAACGCATCCAGATTGATCGGATTTCCTCCATTGTCTTTCAACAAACCTTCGTATTTGTTCATTTCCATATTAAACTCTTCGGAAGAGAACATGAAAGCCATATTGACAGCCAACGCCACTCCGTGACGGCACAATAACGGATTCATATGACGCCAATACGCATGACCATTGTCAGCCGAATAAGAAGAAAAACGTATAAACCAGCGACTGTCTATCTGTTCTATTTTCTTCATAAACGGATCTTCTGTACGAATAACAAGCGTCACATCGTCATTGGAAAGTCCGGGCTGTGCAGGCACCACTATCTTCCGTCCACTACTTGTAGTGAATGTCCGTTCCGAATCTACAACCGGCAAGGGGAATGACGCTTCCATAAACGGATAAATCTGTTCAAAATGTGCCAGTTCGAAGAACTCCATGCTAAATTTATTAAAGCGGCACATAATCTTCACATCCTGAATACCTACAGGAGAAAAGAACTTGACAAGCAACTGATGTTCGTCTGAAATGGAAACCTGCAACGGAGCATTCGCATAAAAAGAACGACGGCGACTGTCATAAAAGACCTCACGTGGCTCACTGGCCAAAAACATCGTATCCGCGCGAAACCGAAAGAAGTCCTCCTTACGAACATAAAGTGAACCATCCTGATTTTCCGGATGCAGATAATCAATACTAATATGAGATACACGGCCTGCCTCAATCTTACAATCCGTGAAACGGTATTTACGGACAAACTGAGTTCCATCACTGCGATCGGACTCAATCGTCACAAATCCGGATAATGCTTTTGTGCCGGGCAATGAGTAAAACGAGTATTTCCCGGTAATGTCATAAGATTCTATCTTTCTGGTTCCGGAATATTTCCCGTCTGCACCAAGAGTCGCATATATTCCTTCGGCATCGTCGAAAGTTATATCGATTTTACGAATGAATCTCCACATATAATCGGACGATACATTCAAATCGACATCCACTCTCCCTACAGAACGCTCCAAGACCACTGTATGCGACACCGAAGCCTGATCTCTGCCGATATGCAATTCTATTTTCTTATAAAAGTAAACCGCATCTAACGGCGCATTTTCCGCATGATTTATCAACCAGTCATCGGACAGTTTTTCGGGTTCTTTAACAGCCTCATCTTCTTCCTCGCTCGTAGTAGCCAGAAAAACGACTGTATAATCCCCCATACTCAATCCTTCGATAGTCAATTTTGAGAAGTTTTCTTCCAGCTTCTGATATAAGGGCTTAATAATCTCTCCACGTTCATTGGCAATAGCATACCACATACGAGTGATCTGCTCCGGTTTGCTTCCGCGTGTCTGCACCACGGACGCATCGTCTTGCTGCAACCCAAACAAAAACGACACTTGTCCGGAATGGGAAGGAACAATGCCGGTCTCCTGTTCAAAATCGCCCGAACAGTTGGCAAGCAATAATGCGCCCAGTAATATCATTATGATTCTTAGCATCTTCATAAACAGCCTCCTCTATTTCTTTACACAACGTACGGATGCAAATGCTTCCATCTGTAACCGTTGTTTCTTAATAACGGTTGACTCGGCTCCTTCGAACGGCAACCAGTAAGCCCATGCATAACCGCCCGGAAGACCGTTACGTTCGTTTGTCCACAACACAGCTCTTTTCCCGAAAGCCGGATTATTGGATGATGACTTATCTCCCTTCGAGCCAGCCAAAGGAATAATAAGGCTGCGACCGGTGTCTTCCGAAGTAAACTTCACATAATGCTGTGTTCCCGTCACACCACTGGACGGAGTTATCAGTGTTCCTTCTCCGATGTGAAGTGTAGCGGCAATTGTTTCTCCATTTCCTGCCTTATATCTACCCGGAATCTCTTGGTCTGCAGGAAGCAGAGACTGCCATTCGTTACCAGTCGGTATCCGGTATCCTTCAGGGCAAGGCATATGTGTATCATTCACCCAAGGTGCATCAGCTGTCTGGTTACCTAAATTGTTGGAAGGATTATACCCCTGCCAAGGCACGTACATATATAAACGTCCAAACTGGAACAGACCACCCACCGTGTTTATCCAACTCTTATGATACATGTCTTCGACCGTAGCCCCGTCCAACGGATAAATCTGATCTTCCAGATCACGGCTACGCGCATTAAATGCCATCCATACATTTCCTGCGATTTCCACTGTTTCAATCTGTTTGTCACTCGGAGCCACACGTATCTCCACGTAATCATATGTTCCATTCAACAAGGCATTTTTTAAATGTACCAAAACCGTATAGCCCAAGCGACCGCTGCCTTGCGCTGCAACCGATACATTAAATGCCGACACGATACCTTCCGCCTCTTCCGACACGGACATATTGCCTACACTTGTTCCGCTACCGGCACCTTCTGTAGAAGAAATATCGATACGAGTGTCTGTAACGAACGCCAGCGTCATGTCATCAGCACCTGTAGCAGGTACTTCCAGTACATTATTCTCATAGTCTACTTTCACCCCTTCCGGAATCCTGGATTTCGACGCATTAAGCAAAAGACGTTGGTTCGTATCAGGCTTTCCGACAATCGTTTCTCCTTCTTCCCACGGTTTGATCTCAAAAACGCCCGTCACTTCAGCTCCCACATTGAGCACTGCCAATTCATATACTTTATTGCGTTCGACAACAGGTAATTCGACTTTTAACCTGATGGGGACTTCACCATAGGTTCCACGCAAGATGATATTGACAGGACGTGTGCTTTCGAACAGACGGAATACCCCCTCTTGCTTGCCATCGAATGCAGAAGAAAACTCCTTTCGGTAGCTCACTGTTTTGTCCGATGCCCGGACATTTTCGAGGAATGGCAAAGTCTCGGCAGGAGCATTCTCTACGATGACTTCCTTTATCTGCGTTTTGCTGTCGGCTGTTGTGTTCAAATCAATGCGCGCCACGCCGCGTTTCATAATTACATTGACCTCCGCATTACTGCGTGTCACTACTCCGCTCTCCAATTCGACTACAGCCGCCATGAAATCCGGTGCAGAATTATCATGCAATCCTTCACCGATAATCGTATTACGAAATTCTTCTTCACTTTTAGCTTTCTCTCCGACAGGAATCTCCAGTCCGGTCAGAAAATAGAGTCGAGATCCGCTGACCGCAGAAATCTCCGACTGCCCGCCTTTACCGGGAGTCAGCTGTTCCTCTTTATATAAACTCCCGTCACTAAACTGGAAAACCGATACATCTTTGAGCTCTTCAGAAGATTCTTCTCCTGCTACCGTAATTCCTTTTAATACCACTGAATAAGTTTGTTGATGGCCTTTTCCCCCGGTTGGTTCATCGTTCGAGCAGGCGCCTGAAAGTAATGTTCCTATTATAATAGGAACGATGGTTTTTCTGCAAGAATAATTCATGTTTTTTTGATTATAATAATACTGAATATTGGAAACTTTATAAATGCATTTTCCAAAAGCGGCGGCAAAAATACTACTTTTTTCAATACAGCAAGCCATCTGCATAAAATTTTAATAACGATGTTGAATAAAAGAAATCTTTAATGTCAGACTAACTAAATACAAAATAAAAAGTTATTTTTGCAAACGTTTTTTTTAATTTTTATCTCATTCTAATATTATGTACAAGATTTTTCATGGCTTCCACCTGGTAGAAGCCTATCAGGACTTAAAGAAAGCTAAACGGTTAGCAAAGAATCAGACAGTGGCCCGATGTATAAAGTTAACCATAGCTATTACCCTCTCTCTTATTTTATGGTTCCTTCCCATTGATACTTTTGGAATAGAAGGGTTGACCGTTATAGAACAAAGACTAATTTCCATTTTCATTTTCGCCACACTTATGTGGGTGTTCGAAGCTGTCCCGGCATGGACCACTTCCGTTCTTATTGTCGTATTACTATTACTTACCGTTTCCGACAGTAGTTTATGGTTCTTAACCCAAAATACTCCTGCGGAGGAATTGGGACAAACAGTCAAATATAAGTCTATTCTGCATTGCTTTGCCGATCCTATCATCATGCTGTTTATAGGCGGATTTATTCTTGCCATCGCAGCAACCAAAAGCGGACTGGATGTATTGTTGGCACGAGTTATGCTGAGACCTTTCGGAACACAATCACGATATGTACTATTGGGATTCATCCTCGTTACAGCTGTCTTTTCCATGTTTCTTAGCAATACGGCTACGGCGGCCATGATGCTTACCTTCCTTACTCCCGTATTAAAAGCACTTCCGGCAGATGGAAAAGGGAAAATCGGATTGGCTATGGCCATTCCCGTTGCTGCCAATGTAGGTGGTATGGGAACTCCTATCGGTACACCACCTAACGCCATTGCTTTAAAGTATTTGAATGATCCGGAAGGATTAAATCTGAATATCGGTTTTGGAGAATGGATGAGCTTTATGTTGCCTTATACCATTATTGTACTGTTTATAGCCTGGTTTATCCTCTTACGGCTGTTTCCATTCAAACAAAAAAGCATCGAACTGCAAATTGAAGGTGAAGCAAAGAAAGACTGGCGTTCCATTGTGGTTTATATCACCTTTGCTATAACGGTTCTATTGTGGATGTTCGACAAATTTACAGGAGTAAACTCCAATGTAGTGGCAATGATTCCGGTAGCTGTTTTTTGTATAACAGGCGTTATTACCAAACGTGACCTGGAAGAGATCAGCTGGAGTGTACTCTGGATGGTAGCCGGCGGCTTCGCATTGGGCGTAGCCTTGCAAGAGACCGGACTGGCAAAGCATATGATCGAAGCCATCCCATTCAGCACATGGCCCCCTGTACTGATGATTGTCGGTTCCGGACTGATTTGCTATGCTATGGCCAACTTTATTTCACACACAGCCACTGCAGCATTACTCGTCCCTATTCTCGCCATTGCCGGAATCAGCATGCGTGAAAACCTGTCATCGTTGGGAGGTGTAGAGACTTTATTAATTGGAGTCGCCATCGGATCATCGCTGGCAATGATATTACCAATTAGTACACCACCTAATGCCCTGGCACATGCCACAGGAATGATTCAGCAAAAAGATATGGAAAAGGTAGGTATCATTATGGGAATTATAGGACTTATCTTGGGATATACAATGCTGATCATACTCGGCTCCAACAAGTTATTATAAATAATCTATTAAAAAAAGAAGATGTCAAAAGCAGGATGATACATTTATCTTGCTTTTGACATCTTCTTCTTTTTCGAATTTAGCGTCCTATAATCCTCTCCAAAAGTTTATAAGAAACAACAATGGTATAAAACGATATCTCGTCTACTCTATTCCTGATCCGAATTCACAAACTTACTTGGACTGACATTATAATACTTCTTAAATACCTCCCTGAAATACTTCGCATCCGAAAACCCGACAATTTCAGCAATCTCCGTTATTGTATATTCTTTCTGCTTTAATAATTGTGCTGCACGTTGCAAACGGATCATCCGGATGTAGTCAGCCGGAGCATAACCGGTCAGCGCTTTCAGTTTATTATAGAAACTTGTTCGACTCATATGATGCTGATTACTGAGTACATCTACCCCAAAGTCCAAATCTCCCATATTCTTCTCTATACATTCCTTGACTGAAGCTATGAATTTCCAGTCCAAAGTATTAGTACAATTGACAGGTAAATGCTTTTCTTTATTTTCGATACTATTATAGACCTGACGGAGCAATTCACGATTTGCCAATATGTTTTTAATAGTCACCTTTAGTATACCCACACTGAATGGCTTGGTTATATAGGCATCTGCTCCGATTTCCAGTCCTCCGAGTATATTTTTCTCATCCCCTAACGCAGTCAGCAATATGACTGGAATGTGAGACATTTCCACACTCGTTTTGATAGCTGAGCACAGTTCGTCTCCACTCATCTCAGGCATCATTATATCGGATATAACAAGATCTGGATTAAACTCCTTTATAATGACAAGCGCATCTTTGCCATTGGAACAGGACTGGATATTATACCCTGCCATAAGCATATCCACAAGATAATTACGCAAATCATCATTATCTTCCACTACCAGAATACGCTGTAAAGAGGTTTTTATCTGAGGTGCCTCCAAGACCGGCAAGTCAGAAGTTCCCCCCAGTACAACAGCATCCATACGTTCATTCGGCGTTTTTGGAGAGATAAACTTTGCTTTATGCAAATGGGTATTTCCCTTCGGGAAAGTAATTTGCACGCATGTTCCCTGATGTTCAACACTTTGAATATGGATCTTTCCTTTATGCAACTTAACCAGTTTATATACCAGCATCAATCCAATCCCACTTCCGGTCACTTTCAAATTGACTACATTACTACCCCGGAAACAATTTCTGAATAATTTCTTCTGTTCAGATGAAGGAATACCAATTCCTGTATCCTTTACCTCAATACTCCAAGTATTCCCTTCCTCGCAAGCACAAATACACACGCTACCATTCTCTGGCGTGTACTTCAACGCATTTGACAAAATATTCTTCAAGATAGACCCCATTTTGTCACTATCAAACCACACATTCAAATAATCAAAATTACTCTCATAAACAAATCTGACACGCTTCATCTCAGCATATTTGCGGAAAGTAGCACAAACATCATTCATATAAGAATTCAATTCATACTCAGAAACATAAAGAGTAGACGAATATACGTCGATCCGTTCAAAGTTTATCAAGTTGGTTGTCAGCTGAAGCAATGTATTCACATTCTTTAGGGCCATATTCATATGGGGTAATGCCTTCTCTGCCACCATATGGTTTTCAACAACTTCTTCCAGCGGTGCTTTTATCAATGTCAGCGGCGTACGTATATCATGAGCAGTATTAATAAAAAAACGTGTCTTCTCATCAGAAATCTTCTTTTGTTTATGCAACATGATAACACGGAATATGATAATCATAATCAAGACCACCAGAATTGCATACCCCACCATTGCCCACATACTGGCCCACACCGGAGGGGTAATAATGATCTGAATACTCCTTGTTTCATAAGTTTTATACTTCTCCTCATTAGATACAGTACGAATTTGTAACGTATAACTGCCAGGAGGCAGATTTCTAACAACAATCCGATTATCTTGACTCGGACGGGTCCACTCTTTATGATAACCGTCGATTTTCCATGAATAAAGAATATTAGAAGGATAATCATAATTTATGGAAGCCACATCAAGCGAAAAAGTATTTTGACCGTAGGCCAATTCCAGACAATCAGTCTCGTTAATATCCTTCTTCAAGGGAGATCCGTCATCACCAGGATAGACAGGATGATAAGCTATCATAAAATCCCGTAATAACAAACGCGAATAATATGGCTCAGGTATTTCTATGTCTGTCGGAAACTTAACAGCACCATCATTGCCACCAAAGACAAGCGTACTGTTACTGTAAGTTGTGGCAGAACCGGCATTAAAATTTACGCTCATCAGTCCCTGCTCCCGTGTCCAGTTACGGAAAAAATGATCTTTAGGTGAATAAATCGTAATACCATTTTCCGTACCCATCAGGAGATTTTCATCCTGACGCGGAATAATCGTATAAATATTATCAGAAATCAGTGCACAATTATCAGTTCGGTACTGATGAATAAACTTCTTTTTATTGATATCATAAACAAGAAGACCTGCTCCACGAGTACCAATATACAGGATACCATCTTCTCTCTGGTATAATGCACATATATAAGGAGATTCAACAGGCAAGTCAATATACCGGTAAACACCGGATTGCTTGTCAAGCTGATAGAGTCCCATTCTTGTACCAATCCACATTTGACGGGCATTTTTCTCCAGAATGGTGGTGATGGAACTTACTCCCGGATACAAACGAACATTTTTAGTCTCAAGATTAATGCGTTTCAAATGATAATATCCACCGGACCATACATCACCGCTCGAATCCTTTTTAATGTCATAAATGTATTGGTCAGGACGTATTCCTGCAATGGCCGCAGGCGAAAGATAGCTTATTTTAAACCCTTTCTTCTTTTCTATCTTATAAATTCCAGACGTAAAACCACCAGCCCATATCACACCAGGAGAGACTTCACACAACGCCAAGAAGATATGATTCTCATCATCCGGCACCGGATCAAAAGAACTAAAAAAAGAACACCATTCTCTTGTATCGGTCTGATAAAAACTAATTCCATTACTAGTTGCAAACCAAAGGTCACCGTCACTATCTTCTATCACATCATGCACCTGATCATTCACTAACGACCGGTTATTGCCAAGAGAATGCTTTATCAAATCATATCTTCCATAACGATTGTTACGAATGGTAATACCAGTAGGATAATTGGCAAGCCAAATACGCTCCTCCTCATCCACATAGATATCATTGATATTGTTTCCGTTCATTCCATTATAACTGCTATAGTCAGCCGTTATATAAGGTTCACTCTTACAAGTATTTACATTCAGCTTATATACTCCTTTTCCACCCGTAGCTATCAACAACTCATCAGCGTTCAGAGCAACAATCTGATTAACTTCCACATTGTTTGGTGCATAACAAGGAGTGATTTTTTGGGTTTTACCAATATCATATATAAGTATCCCTTCTTTATAACTACCCACAAATAATTGCTTTGACACAGTATGGTAATACAGTTCGTGAACAGGTGTAACGATGCTTTTTACTACTTCATCAGAAATTTGTTTCAGTTCTCCCTTTTCTATCCCGACACAAAACAAACCGCTTCCCGTACCGATAAAAAAATGACCGCCATCAGCCTGCTCAATAGTAGATATTGCACCATCGACAGGCTTTGGCATATGTTGTGTTGTTCCAGTACGAATATTATACCAGGTAATTGTATCTTTGTAACATAGCCAAATATGATCATTCTTGTCCAGATAACCATAATCAAGAAATGCTTGAAACTTATTTCGGATCAATTCAGGGTGTACATAAGCCAATTCAAATTTATCATGTTGTGAATCATACCTGAAAATACGTCCTTTCTGCCCGATTACCCATAATACATCTTCCTGATCCATATAAAGCCAGTTCAAAGCTATCCGTGAGTCCAGCTTCATACTGTCATCCGAGAAAGTATAATGCTTGATGTGTTTACCGTCATAACGATCTACCCCCTCCTGAGTCAAAAACCACATATATCCGCGTCGGTCTTTTTGAATATGGTAGATTTTCTGGTTGTTCAAACCGTCTTCCAACCCTATGTACTTATAAATTTGCCCCTTGCTCACAGCACTACTAATGAGAAGAACTATAAACACTAAAAGTTTTCTATTTTTTACAATTATCTTCATTCCTTTCACAAAACACTCAAAAATATATTTGCAAAAATATGAAAATATTATTTAAACAGCAACTGAATAAATTAATAATTATATGTTAAAAACAGAAACTTAAAAAACACAACTATCTCATCTATCGGAAATACCGCATAATACCCCAAATACTCCCCAATAAAAACATCGGAAATAGATAAGTGTTCTTTCAAAATTATATTAGTCATTTTTTGTACGATTTTCCAGCATCAGATCATAAATATACACGAACAGGGATCATCTTATTATTAGGACAATTTCAATCATATATTTATTCCTTCGATTATGCATTTAAAATCCATAAGCCTCTTTTCAATTTTCCATAAAATAAAAAATGATGTTAATTCCATTTTGAAACTTCGAACTATTTTTTTTAATCCCGTGTTTTTTTCATACAGTAGGAGCTTAAGTACATTTCGGATGATATAACAAAAGTAATATAATAAATCGGGGAAGTGTAATAGAGGAAACCTACATATTTTTCTAAAAAAATGAGTTTTAAATATTGTTTCATCAATAAAATCTACAGCCATGAAAAGTATAAGTTCAAATTTATGGATCAGATTAATAGTCAGCTCTATCATAGGAACAATAATTTATTGTTTATCAAGTATGAGACAGCAAACAAGCTGACTGTAAAGAAGAATATTCTAGCGATATGAATAAATATTTTTCCATTCAACAAGCAAAATATTTTTCCTTTATAAAATACTAATTATATATCTATATATTTACATATAAACCCACTAATAAGTATGTGACTTTAAGAACTTAACTTACATACAGTTTCTTACTTATTACCAAACTCTATTTTTAACTATCTAAAACCAACTTAATTATGGAAAATAGAACTTCTGATTTATGGCTCGGTCTTGGTATAGGATCGGTCATTGGCGCCCTCGTTTATCGTTTTTCACGAACTTCTAAAGCCAAAAAACTAAAGAAAAAAGTATGTGATGCCTTTCATAAAATAAGTGGGCAAGCCGAAGAAATGTTAGATACTGCAAAGGAAAAAGTATTGGATACAGGTGCTGCCGTAGCCGATAAAGTTGCAGACAAAACTTTCGACCTAGCTGAAAAGGCAGATGACCTTAAAGGCAAAATGCATACAATAGCTGCTGATGCAAAAAAATGAAACAGATTCTAGTAAACCAATTAAGAACACTAGAGTGTTTCTGAATAAACCTAAATTATTAACTAAAACTTTTGAATTATGAACAAGAAAACTGAAAAGAAACAGGAAGAGGCAAAGGGCACTAAAAAGACCGCCCAAGCTAAAGAGTGCAAGTCTTCGACTTCAAGCAAAAAAACTGAAAAGAAATAGGCATTCAGAATCGTTAAGTTTGTGTCATTCTTCAGGCAGACAGGAATCTGCCTGAAGAATCCACCAATTTATTCTCAAAGTGACTTTACAATTTTAATTTAAAAGAATATGAAAAAATTATTATTTGCAATTTTTGTAGTTACAACTATAATATCCTTCACGTCCTGTCGTAATAAAAAAGAACAGGATAAAGCGAAACAACAAGTTGAAAAAGTGAAAGAAAACGTCAATGATGCAGTGGACAAAGTATCCGATAAAATCGAAGATGGTGCTGATGCCGTAAAAGATGCGTGGAAAGACACCAAAAAAGACGTTCAAAACAGCGCAGAGAAAACCAAGAAAGAAATCAAGGAAGGATATAACGAAGTGAAAAAAGATGTAAGTAAAAAACTTGACTGATTCTTAATCGTATATCATTCTATAAATAGTAACTTCTTACATATTAATAAGCTATGGTTGGATTTGTAATATGGATTGTTGGATTAGTACTGACTATCAAAGCCGCACTGGAAATATGGCGTATCCATGCACCAATAGAAAGACGGCTGATAGCTATTATCTTAATCGTTCTTACCAGCTGGATAGGATTGCTGTTCTATTATTTCTACGGCAAGGCACGAATGCCGCAATGGCTGGGTACTGGAGTTCAAAAATATTAGCTACATCAGAAAGCAATATTTATATGAATATAATTCTAAACATGGGAGAGTACAGCAAAAGTCAATAGCAACTCTCCCAAAATTTCCCTCCTTCAAGAAGGAGATTTGAGTTACTATTGACTTTTACTCTCTGCAAATTACCAATATTTTTCAATTCTCTCATAACCGAAAATCCTACCGCGTTCATCATCTATACCTTGCAACTTCTTGCAGATAATCTGTGCTCCAATCATACTAAAGGTTATGCCGTTGCCACCATATCCCAAATCAAAAAACATCCTGTCCTTATCTGGACAATTACCGATAAAGGGTAGCCCATCTTTTGTTGTACTAAAAGTGCCACACCACGCCATTTCTGTTTTAAAAGGAATACTTGGAAATAATCTCCTAAATTTCTTTTCTAATACAAGAGTTTTCTTTCTGAGTAACGCATCACGGCGCTCCGGATCACTGAACTTTTCATCTTCACCACCGACAATGATACGATTTCCCCTTGTAGTCCGTATATACAAATATGGCTCAGCTGTTTCCCAAATTAAACACTGTTCAGGCCACAAATCTTTAGAATCTACCGGATGCGACACAAGTGCATAAGTTGAAGTCAAATCCATAATTTCCCGAGATAAAAACTTCCCTGCTTCAAATCCGGCTGCGATGATCACATATTTACACTCTATTTTATGCCCTCTATCTGTTTCCATAATATATCCTTCAGGCATTTCAACACATTCTGTTACACCGGTATGAGTAAAAATTTCCAGTCCATCTTTTTTCATATGGTAGAGCAAAAGACCAGTAGCCGCTTTGTAAGCATCCATCTGCGCCGATACTCGGTTTAACAGTGCATTGCCTGGAACCTCTATATTATACAGTTTTTTTATCTCCTCTTTTTCCAGCAGACGAACCGGCAAATTGTGCTTCTTTCGTATCACATATTCTTTTTCAATTAATTCTATATCCTTTGGAATACTAGCATAAAAAAGACTTGGTCGTTTTTCAAAATCAGCATCTACTCCTGTTTCCTTTAATACCTTTTCAATATCAGCAATTGATGCCAAAGATGCGCGATATGCAGAAACAGCATTATCCTCTCCAATAATTTCTGCCATTTCACAAAGAGGAACATCAATTTCATATTGCAGTAAAGCGGTACTTGCAATGGAACTTCCAGTTGCAATGCTTCGTTTGTCAACCATGCAACATCTTAAACCGGCACTACAAAGCTCGTGTACCATCAAAGCACCCGTTATACCAGACCCCACAACTACAATATCTGTTGAAAAATCATCCTCCAAGGGATGAAAGTAATCTAACAATGAATTTTTAACAACCCAATAGGGCAATCCTGAATGTAAGTCCATAATATATTGAATTATGTAAACTCCCTTTCATCCTCCTCCACACTTACAGCAGGGAGAAAAACGTAAAAACATGGAAAACACAAAAACATTCCCAAAAGAGTTTACTCCCGATTTATAATAAGATACTATTCACCCTGTTCAATTGCGCAATATCTTTTACATTGTATCAAAACGTTCTCAAAATAAACAACATCACACAAAAAAAGATAGTTCGAAGGAAAAGACTGGATTTAACATCTATTTAATGCATAAGAAATATTGTAAAACAACCAGCATATATGAAGGTATTCACCAAATAAAATATCAACATACTATCTAAATAATATATCAAGATATGAAATTAAATCTCAGTAGATCCATCACATACTTTTTTAACATTAAAAATAAATTCAATGACAATAATTATCAAATATATTCGGTGAGGTTGTAATTGCCCCTTTATCAGCAGGGCATATGGCGGTAGAAACACACAAAAAGCTCCGTAAATCAATGATTTACAGAGCTTTTAATCAGGAATACTCGTACTCGAAGCGGGACTTGAACCCGCACAGCCGCAATGGCCAAAGGATTTTAAGTCCTTCGTGTCTACCATTCCACCATTCGAGCATCCTTTCAAAGAGAGCGGAAAACGAGACTCGAACTCGCGACCCTAACCTTGGCAAGGTTATGCTCTACCAACTGAGCTATTTCCGCATTTTTTCAACGGGTGCAAAGATAATGAGTTTCCTTGTTTCTGCCAAACTTTCGATCAAAAAGTTTGGCAGAAAATATTTTATCGCCCTAATAATGCTTTCTCAGCCTGCTCCATTCCACAGAAATTGAAGCCATCGACCACTTGTTGCATTAATGCGGAGATTTCATCATTACAAAGATTACCGATACTTCCTTCGTGTGTATGATGCACCTGTTTGTCATGAGTAAATTTTCCGGCTTCTATATCAAGACCTACTTTCTTATACGCATCACGGAAAGGCATACCTTCACGAGCCAGTCGATTCACTTCCTCGACACTGAAAATAAACAGATATTTATCATCATCAAGGATATGTTCATTCACCTTAATCTCATTCATGATATAAGTCGTCATCTGCAAGCAGTCCTTCAGTTCCTGAAAAGCGGGAAGGAAAACCTCTTTAATAATCTGTAAGTCACGGAAGTAACCGGATGGCAGATTGTTTGCTATCATCATTATCTGCTGAGGAAGAGACTGCAGTTTATTACATTTAGCACGTGTCAGTTCGAACACATCCGGATTCTTCTTATGAGGCATGATGCTCGAACCGGTAGTACAATCATCCGGCAGCTTCACGAAACCGAAGTTCTGACTATTGAACATACAAGCATCAAAAGCCAGCTTGGAGATCGTTCCGGCAATGGTAGCCAATGCAAAAGCAACATTACGCTCCAACTTGCCACGTCCCATCTGCGCATAAACGACATTATAATTCAGCGAATCAAAACCTAACAAATCGGTTGTCATCGTCCGGTTCAACGGGAAAGAGGAGCCATATCCTGCTGCAGAGCCCAAAGGATTGCGATTGCACATCCTGAAAGCCGCTTGTAGGAACTGCATATCATCCACCAGGCTTTCGGCATAAGCACCGAACCACAATCCAAAGGATGAAGGCATCGCAATCTGCAAATGGGTATATCCCGGCATCAGGACATTTTTATATCGCTCACTCTGAAGAATCAACACATGAAAGAGTTGTTCCACCGCTTCCGCGATCTCGCGAATCTGTGTACGGGTAAAGAGTTTGAGGTCCAGCAAAACCTGATCATTCCGTGAACGACCACTGTGAATCTTCTTACCGACATCTCCCAAACGGCGGGTCAGCATCAATTCTACCTGCGAATGCACATCCTCTACTCCTTCTTCTATTATAAACTCACCTCTTTCGACCGAAGCATAAATAGTCTTCAACTCAGCCAACAACTGTTCCAGTTCTTCCTTGGTCAACAGACCGATACTTTCGAGCATCGTAATATGAGCCATAGAACCGAGTACATCATGTTTAGCCAGATAAAGATCCATCTCACGATCACGTCCCACCGTAAAACGTTCGATGTCTTTATTTACCTGCACGGATTTTTCCCAAAGTTTCTGCGCCATAATATTTAAGTATTAGGTAATAAGTAGTAAGTAATAGGTAATAATCGTAGTTACGTTGATACTCCGCGGGTATTACCTATTATTTATTACTTATTACCTGTTTAATAGTTAATCATCGACAGCATCTCAACCATCTTCTCCAGACCATCCTGAAGAGGTTTCTGTACCATCGCTTTCATAAACGGATTGATATCCATACTGATAGTCACTTTCAACTTGCACTCTTCCTCTGCTGTTGAGACTAGCTGAATCCACATATTAAAAGGTAGCGGAGAGTTGGTAGTTGCCAGTTTAATACATTTGCAAGGTTCACGCTCAACAATCTGCAACGTCAGCTGACCGATAGGCGAAACGCTAAAGCTCAGTGTATCCGAATCAAAACTCAAGTCCTGTATTTTATCTTCCGGTAAACGGCCTTTCACTGATTCCAGGTTGCTCAAGTCCGACAGCTTGGCATACACACGTTCCTGACTGTAAGGTATTACCTTTACACTACTTTCAAAATTAGCCATAATTCTTTATTCGTATAAAATCAAAGAAAGAACTATCCGAACAGGTATTGTCCGAATGGTTCTTTCTTACTAAAATTTCCGATCAAATAATACAATATTATTTCCCTGCATCCCAATGAGCCGGGTCTTTACGCCAATCGTTCAATGTCGCAATATCTTCTTCTTCGATATAACCGGTACGAAGTGCTACATCAAGCACTGCTTCGTAATTGGTCAACGTCACCAAAGGTACTTTAGCATTCTTGAATGCTTCCTCGGCAACGGGAAAACCATACGTATAGGCAGCTACCATACCGATCACTTCACAACCATCGCGACGAATTGCTTCCACAGCCTTCAAACTACTACCACCTGTAGAAATCAAATCTTCAACCACTACGACTTTCATACCCGGACGAAGTTCTCCTTCAATCAGGTTTTCCAATCCGTGATCTTTCGGGGTAGAACGAACATACACGAACGGCAGATTCAACGCGTCAGCCACCAATGCTCCCTGCGGGATAGCACCTGTAGCCACACCTGCAATCGCATCCACCTGTCCGAATCGTTCCAATATCAGACGTGTAATCTCAATCTTCACAAAATTACGAAGAGAAGGATAGGACAGAGTTTTACGGTTGTCACAGTAAAAGGGGGATTTCCATCCAGAAGCCCATGTAAAAGGGTTAGCGGGTTGAAGTTTAATAGCTTTAATCTTCAACAGTTTCTCCGCAAATAGTCTCTCTAAGTTTTTCATAACTAAACTAACTATTAATTATTTGCCGCAAAAGTACAGAAATTGAACGAGAATAGAAAGAAGAATCCGTTTATTTTTTAACTGAATTGTTCCTCTTCCTCCGGAATTTCGATACAACGACGTATATCTTTGAGTTCAAAACCACGGCTCACCGCAAATCGCATCAGTTTTCCGTTCAGTTCATAATCATCTTTCGCATGAATGCTTTTCCGTTTGGAAGCCAGCAAGTCACGCAGGATGGAGAGATATTCCTCTTCATCAATTTCATTCAGATGACGCCATGCCACATCGGAAGGAATCTTCTTCATGTAGAGTCCCTGTGCGATTTTCATCTTACCCCATTTGGCAAAACGAAACTTATCGTTCACAAAAGCACGGCAATAGCGCTCGTCATCAATATACTTTTCGGTTTCCAGCCGTTCAAGGATACGCGCTATGGTCTCATAGGCTATTCCCCAACGCTGTAATTTCTCATTTACTTCTGCCCGGCAATGTTCTGCAGCGGAGCAATAAGAGGCAACACGATTCAACGCCTCTTCATCTGTTAATTGTGCACTCATCGGTTAGCTGTAAGTATTCTATCTTTTCCAAATATGTCTTTTATAACACGAACGTCCCGATATTGGTTCATTTCTATCATGCGTATCATGTCTTGTCCGTATGCCTGATTGATTTCAAAATAGAGTTTGCCACCCGGACGAAGTAGTTCTCGTCCCAGTTCCGCAATCCGGCGATAGAAACGCAGAGGGTCTTCATCAGGAACAAACAGGGCAAGTTCCGGCTCCCAGTCAAGCACATTGGCTTCCATCTCTGTTTTTTCAGTTTCCGTCACATAGGGCGGATTGCTGACAATTATATCGTAAGATGCCCCCTGTATTCCGTCAGCAGAAAAAACATCCTGTCGACGGAAGGTGACCTGAGCATCCAACTCTTCATTATTTTTACGGGCAATAGCCAACGCTTCTTCCGAAATATCCCAGGCATCCACTTTCGCATCCGGCAGATTTTTATCCAGAGAGATGGCGATGCATCCGCTTCCCGTACCTATATCTAATAGGCGACGGGCATCCGGATTCTCCTTCACAATCAGGCCCACCAGTTCGGCCGTCTCCGGACGAGGGATCAGCACGCCGGGAGCTACCCGGAAGTTCCTTCCACAGAACTCAGCATATCCCCGTATGTACTGTATTGGCTCATTTTTCTGCAAACGGAATATAATGTTTTCTAATTCACGCTGTTTGCATGCAGATAAAATTATATCTTTGCCCATGTAAATATCAAGCGCATCCACCCCCAACATGTCGCAACAGATCAACATCGAAAGAGCTTTGACCTCTTCCGGCGGATAAATATCCTGTAGTGACTGACGGATGTAAGTAGTGATGCGGTTCATATTTTACGATTTCGGAGTGCAAAAGTAAGAATAATATAGCGAAGAGCACCAAAATGGAAGAAGAAAAATACATGAGACGTTGCATTGAGCTGGCAAAAAACGGACTGTGCAATGTTGCTCCGAACCCGATGGTAGGAGCCGTTATCGTATGTGACGGACGTATTATCGGCGAAGGATATCACATCCGCTGCGGAGAGGCGCATGCCGAAGTAAACGCGATTCGTTCCGTCAAAGACAAGTCTTTATTGAGCCGTTCCACCATTTATGTCAGCCTGGAACCTTGCTCACACTACGGAAAGACGCCTCCTTGTGCCGACTTGATTATCGAGGAAAAGATTCCCCGTATTGTAATCGGCTGTCAGGACCCGTTCTCACAGGTCGCCGGACGAGGGATTCAGAAGTTGCGGAACGCCGGAAGAGAAGTGACAGTAGGCGTACTGGAGAAGGAATGCAAACATCTGATCCGGCGCTTTATTACTTTCAATACGCTGCACCGACCCTTTATCACACTAAAATGGGCAGAATCGGCTGATCATTTCATTGACGTAGAACGAACAGACGGCAATCCCGTAGTACTATCCTCCCCTCTTACTACCATGCTTGTACATAAAAAGAGAGCGGAGGCTGATGCAATCATGGTAGGCAGGCGAACAGCATTGTTGGACAATCCGTCGCTGACAGTCCGCAACTGGTACGGCCGGAATCCGGTACGCATCGTTTTGGACTGTGCCCTGTCTCTTCCCCACAGCCTGCGTCTGTTTGACGGAGAAGTATCCACCATCGTATTTACAGCAGAAAAACATCCGGACAAGAAGAACGTCACATATCGCACGATTGACTTCACACAGGACATTCTGCCACAGATCATGGAAGTGCTATATCAACAAAAAATACAGTCCCTACTGGTAGAGGGAGGGAGTCAGTTGCTCCAATCATTCATCGATGCCGAACTATGGGACGAAGTATATATTGAGAAATGTCCGTGCAAGCTGAATTCCGGTGTTAAAGCACCTGAAATAAGCGATAATTTTAGTTATTCGACAGAAGAACACTTCGACAGACAGATTTGGCATTATGTTTTCGAGAAATAGCTAAAATAGTTCTATTCAAGGGGTTCTACGTCGATAAAAACAGCGTTATTATCTATAATTTTATATAAAACTTCCCCTTAATGTTCTATATCGGAAAAAATGTTCCTATTTTTGCAACTTGTAAATAAACACAATCTTTCAAATGAGAATAAAGTTTTTATCAATCATTGCGAGTTTTTTCATGGTGTCATTCGTTATTACGTCTTGCCTTGACAATGATAACGAAGTCAATTATAGTCCGGATGCGACTATACGCGCATTTGAACTTGACACTATAGGTTATGGGGTAAACTATAAATTCACAATTGACCAAGTTAGTCGTTTAATATATAATGTGGATTCGCTGCCTGTCAATGCTGACACGATCATTAATAGTATTCTGATCAAGACGCTGACAACAGCATCCGGTATCGTGACGATGAAAGATCAGAACGATCAGGATTCAATCGTTAATATTAATGACTCTATTGACCTGACTAAGTATGTAAATGCAACCGAGAAAAACAACTTTCTGGTACTGAAGGTATGGGCACCGAACATGGAGGTTCAGAATGAGTACAAAGTTAATATACGGATGCATACGATGGTTCCCGATTCACTCAGTTGGGGAAAAGAGCCGATAGCGAATAATCCTATGAGCAACACTACTGAAAAACAAAAGATAGTAACGCTTGGGGATAAGATATTACTATTCACTCAAAACAGTGATGATATTTATAGCACAGCAATACCGGCAGGCTCTCCTACTGATCGTTTAAACTATGGTCAAAAATGGGATAAAGAAACGACAGGAAAACTTCCTGTTGGTGCTGATATTACATCCATTATCCGATTCGTTGACAAGTTATATTTACTTGCTGAGAATAAGGAAGTATATAATTCTAATGACGGTTTGACTTGGACAAAAGATGAAGTACTCAATTCCGATGGTGTTTCCGTTACTAATCTGATAACCAGCTTTTCTGACAGTGATGGCAGTAACCATAAAAAGATAAATGGAATAGCAGGTATAGTAGAGATTAATGGAAAGAAATATTTCAGTTTTGCAAAGAAAGATGCAACATGGGAGAAAGATATAGACAAATTAACAGCTGTCCCTGCTGAGTTCCCGATAAACAATCTGTCAGCCGATGTATATGCAACTGAAAGCGGAACGTTGAATGCAATCGTTGTAGGTAATACTGAAGACGGTTTAGACAATGACACAGCTACAGTCGTTTGGGCTTCAGAAGATGGTAAAGCCTGGATTCCAATGGAGATTCCATCAAATAATAACTGTCCGAAATTAGTAGACCCGTCTATTATACATTATAATGACGCATTTTACATTTGCGGAAAAGAGACAAAAGATGATGCTAAGGGATTCCAGAAATTCTATACCTCCCCGACATTACTTGTATGGAAAGGGGTAGACAGAATGTTCATGCTTCCCGGAATTCTTCCTCCGGTGAAACTTGAAGGAGGAGTAATACAATATCCTTATTCCGAGTTTAGCTTCAAGGGAAAAGAAGCAAACTACACAATGGTAGTTGACAGAAACCATTATATATGGATGGTAGGCGGTCAAGGTATTGACAAAATCTGGCGTGGTAGAGTTAATAAACTCGGATTTCTAATACAATAATAAGAAGTAGTTAAATACGAACCTTATAATCAAAACATGTCCTATATAGAGAAAATAGACAAAAATCGGATTCCCCAGCACATAGCCATCATTATGGATGGGAATGGGAGATGGGCTAAACAGCGGGGAAAAGAACGAACTTACGGTCACCAGGCAGGCGCAGAAACGGTACATAAAATTATCGAGGATGCTGCACGTCTGGGGGTCAAATATCTGACTTTATATACCTTCTCCACTGAGAACTGGAACCGTCCGCAGGAAGAAGTAACAGCTTTGATGAATCTATTGCTGGATTCTATCGAAGAAGAAACGCTGATGAAGAACAATATTCGTTTCCGCATTATTGGCGATATAAAGAAATTACCTGCTGAAGTGCAGGAAGGTCTGTCAAGATGTATAGAACACACAGCTAATAATACAGGAACCTGTCTGGTACTGGCACTCAGCTACTCTTCCCGCTGGGAAATGACTGAAGCAGTCCGACAGATTGCAACGCTTGCGAAAACGGGAGAAATATCTCCTGAGCAAATAACAGATGAATACATAACTGCTCATCTGACCACAAACTTTATGCCCGACCCGGATTTACTGATCCGCACGGGAGGAGAAATCCGACTAAGTAACTACCTGCTATGGCAATGTGCTTATTCGGAGCTTTATTTTTGTGATACATTCTGGCCGGACTTCGATAAAGAAGAATTCTGTAAAGCCATTTATGAGTATCAGCAAAGAGAGCGCCGGTTCGGCAAAACGAGTGAACAAATCAGCTAACATAATTCGAAACTTCAAATTATAACATAAATGCATTATCGTATTTCCTTTATATTCGTAACGTTTATCTGCCTGTTCTGCTTTGCAGCCACGGGCTTTACGCAGAATACCAACACTGACGAAGACTCTAAGCCAGTCATCTTATACTCAGGAACGCCTAAAAAGTATGAGATAGCAGACATCAAGGTTGAAGGCGTGAAGAATTATGAAGACTATGTGTTAATCGGATTATCCGGACTGTCCGTTGGACAGACGATTACCGTGCCGGGTGATGAGATTACCGGAGCAATCAAGCGCTACTGGAAACATGGTTTGTTCTCTAACGTACAGATTACTGCCGAAAAGATAGAAGGCAACAAGATTTGGTTAAAAATCAGTCTGACACAACGTCCCCGTATTGCGGATGTACGCTATCATGGTGTGAAGAAGTCAGAACGTACAGACCTTGAAAGCAAACTGGGTATGGTAAAAGGTATGCAGATCACTCCGAATACCGTTGACCGTGCAAAGACATTGATCAAACGTTATTTTGACGATAAAGGCTTTAAGAATGCAGAAGTGATTATCGCGCAAAAGGACGATCCATCTAACGAAAATCAGGTGATTGTTGACATTGATATCGACAAGAAGGAAAAGATTAAAGTGCACGCTATCCATATCACCGGAAACTCGGCCATCAAAACATCCAAGCTGAAGAAAGTAATGAAGAAGACCAATGAAAAAGGCAAACTTCTGAATCTGTTCCGCACCAAGAAATTTGTTCCGGAAAACTTTGAAGCAGATAAGCAGCTGATCATAGATAAGTATAACGAGCTGGGATATCGTGATGCAATGATCGTAAAGGACAGTGTAGCACAATACGACGAAAAGACGGTAGATGTATATATGGATATAGACGAAGGTCAGAAATATTACCTTCGTAATGTAACATGGGTAGGTAACACACTGTATCCTTCAGAACAGCTGAACTTCCTGCTCCGCATGAAGAAGGGTGATGTTTACAACCAGAAGTTGCTGGGAGAACGTACCTCTACAGATGACGACGCAATCGGTAACTTATATTACAATAACGGTTATTTGTTCTACAATCTTGATCCGGTAGAAGTAAATATCGTCGGTGACTCCATCGACCTCGAAATGAGAATCTATGAAGGCCGTCAGGCTACGATTAACAAGATCAACATCAGCGGTAACGACCGTCTGTATGAAAACGTAGTTCGTCGTGAGCTTCGTATTCGTCCGGGACAGCTGTTCAGCAAGGATGACCTGATGCGTTCATTACGTGAAATCCAGCAGATGGGACACTTTGACCCTGAAAAACTGCAGCCGGATATTCAGCCGGACCCTGTAAACGGAACAGTTGATATAGGTCTGCCTTTGACATCTAAAGCCAATGACCAGGTAGAATTCTCTGCCGGTTGGGGACAAACAGGTATCATCGGTAAGCTGAGTCTGAAATTTACCAACTTCTCTGTTGCCAACTTGCTGCGTCCGGGTGAAAACTACCGTGGTATCCTGCCGCAAGGTGACGGACAGACATTGACCATCAGCGGTCAGACGAATGCTAAATACTATCAGTCATATAGTATCTCATTCTTCGATCCTTGGTTTGGAGGTAAACGCCCGAACTCACTTTCCGTATCGGCTTTCTTCTCAGTTCAGACTGACATCAGCAGCCGTTACTACAACTCGAGCTATTTCAACAACTATTACAATAGTATGTATAGCGGTTATGGTGGCTATGGTATGTACAACTATGGCAATTACAACAACTATGAGAACTACTATGACCCCGACAAGTCTATCAAGATGTGGGGACTTTCTCTAGGTTGGGGTAAGCGTCTGAAATGGCCGGATGACTACTTTACTTTGTCTGCAGAGCTAGCTTACCAACGCTACAACCTGAAAGACTGGCAGTATTTCCCGGTAACCAACGGTAAATGTAATGACCTCAGCCTTTCACTGACTTTGGCACGTAACTCTATTGACAACCCGATCTTCCCACGTACAGGTTCGGACTTCTCGCTGTCAGTTCAGCTTACTCCTCCGTACTCATTGTTTGATGGTAAAGACTATAAAGGTTATTTCTACGATCCAACAGATGATAGGGGTATTACCCAAGATAATATGAATAAACTTCATAGATGGGTTGAATACCACAAATGGAAATTTAAAGCCAAAACATATACTCCGTTGATGGATTATATCGCACATCCTAAGTGTCTGGTATTGATGACACGTACAGAATTTGGGTTGTTAGGGCACTATAACAAATATAAGAAATCGCCATTCGGTACATTCGACGTAGGTGGTGACGGTATGACTGGTTACTCAAGTTATGCAACAGAAAGTATTGCATTGCGTGGTTATGAAAACAGTTCATTGACACCATATGGAAAAGAAGGGTATGCTTATGCACGCCTCGGCATCGAATTAAGATATCCGTTGATGCTGGAAACAAGTACTAACATTTATGTGTTAGGTTTCTTGGAGGCTGGTAACGCATGGCATGATATCTCAAAATTCAATCCGTTTGATTTGAAACGTTCTGCCGGTATCGGTGTTCGTATCTTCTTGCCGATGATTGGTATGATGGGTATCGACTGGGGTTACGGTTTCGACAAGATAAATGGTAGTAAGGAATACGGCGGCAGCCAGTTCCACTTTATCTTAGGACAAGAATTCTAATATAAAACTAAAAACTAAACGTCATGAGAAAGTCTGTTCTATCCATTATGTTACTGTTTGCCATCAGTATGGCAGCTAGTGCACAAAAATTTGCATTGATCGATACGGAATATATTCTGAAAAATATTCCGGCATATCAAAGCGCTAATGAGCAATTGCAGGAAGCTACGAAGAAATATCAAAGCGAAGTGGAGGTAATTGCCAAGGAAGCACAGAAGATGTTCCAGGACTATCAAGCTCAGTCCTCTACTCTCTCTGCGGCTCAGAAGACTAAGAAGGAAGATGAAATTGTAGCGAAAGAGAAATCCGCTGCCGAACTGAAGCGCAAATACTTCGGTCCGGAAGGCGAATTGGCTAAGATGCAGGAGAAGCTGATTAATCCTATTCAGGATGAAATATATGGTGCTGTAAAGGAACTGTCGCAACTACACGGATACGACCTTGTACTCGACAGAGCCTCTGCTGCAGGCATCATTTTTGCCAATCCACGTATTGATATTAGTGATGAAGTGCTGAGAAAATTAGGATATTCAAATTAATTTCATACATTTGCATCGAAAATAACTAAAAATCATTCAAATAAATTATAGAACTATGCTAAAAAAAATTGCACTTGTATTGATGCTTGCACTCCCAATGGGTGTATTTGCACAAAATCTGAAATTCGGTCATATTAATGCCCAGGAAATCGTTTCAGCAATGCCTGAATTTGCTAAGGCACAATCTGATATTGAAGCACTAGACAAACAACTGACCAGCGAATTACAAAGAACTCAGGAAGAATTCAACAAGAAATATCAGGAATTCCAGCAAGCTATCGCCAAGGACTCTCTTCCTGCTAACATCGCTGAGAGAAGACAAAAAGAACTGCAGGATATGATGCAAAGACAAGAGCAGTTCCAGCAGGAAGCTCAACAGCAGATGCAAAAGGCTCAGGCTGATGCAATGGCTCCTATCTACAAAAAGTTGGACGACGCAATTAAAGCTGTAGGTGCTGCCGAAGGCGTAATCTACATCTTCGACCTTGCAAGAACACCGGTTGCTTACGTTAATGAGTCACAAAGTATTAATCTGACTCCTAAGGTAAAGACACAGCTCGGCATCAAATAAGAAGCTATAAGCTATAAAATACCGAAAGGGAAAGAGAAAAGAAGATCATACTTCTTTCTCTTTCCCTTTTTTCATGTAACTTTGCGTATATAAAATCGCACTCGTCATGAAGCAACATCTATCTCATACACCCGGGCCAATCGGAGTTTTCGATTCCGGATACGGTGGGCTGACTATCCTCAACAAGATAAGAGAGGCGCTGCCGGAATATGATTATATCTATCTGGGAGACAATGCACGCACTCCTTACGGCACACGTTCTTTTGAAATCGTATACGAATTCACTTTGCAGGCAGTCAATAAATTGTTTGAAATGGGATGTCATCTCGTTATCTTGGCCTGCAATACAGCCTCTGCCAAAGCATTGCGCAGCATACAAATGAATGACTTGCCCGGCATTGACCCTGAACGCCGTGTACTCGGAGTTATCCGCCCTACCGTTGAGTGTATAGGCGACATTACTCAAAGCCGTCATATCGGAGTACTGGCAACAGCAGGTACCATCAAGTCCGAATCGTATCCATTAGAGATACATAAGCTATTCCCGGATATTCAAGTGAGCGGAATAGCATGCCCCATGTGGGTACCGCTAGTGGAAAATAATGAATCACAGAACGAAGGGGCCGATTATTTCATCCGGAAATACATTGACCAGTTGCTATCCAAAGATCCTGAAATTGACACGATGATTCTGGGCTGTACGCATTATCCTATCTTGCTCCCTAAGATACAAAAATACACTCCGAAGCATATCCGCATTGTCGCACAAGGAGAATATGTAGCCGAAAGTCTGAAGGACTACCTGAGCAGACATCCGGAGATGAATGCTAAATGTACCCAAAACGGCAGTTGTCTGTTTTACACCACAGAAGCGGAAGAGAAGTTTGTCGAATCGGCCTCTTCCTTCCTGAACCAGCAAATCGACGTAAAAAGAATTTCTCTCGAATAAATATGGGAAAGCAGATCAATCTTTCCTTCTTTTTTGTTATATTTGTATACATAACCTCAAATAGCATAAGATTATGAAAGAAGAAGATTATAGCAGGGCCATAGAAGTATTCTCCGGTTCTCCATGGGAAGCAGAAATTATCAAGGGATTGTTGGAAAGTAATGACATCCGCTGCGTCATTAAAGATGGTATCATGGGGACATTAGCCCCCTATATTGCTCCATCTGTATCTGTTCTGGTCACTGAAGACCAGTACGAAGCCGCTACTGAACTGATCAGAAGCCGCAACGAGAAAGATACTGACTGATACGGTCCAGTCCTTCCCGGATACTCTCCAGCGAATTCGCATAGGAGAAACGGACATATCCTTCGCCTCCCGTTCCAAAGTCTATACCGGGAGTGATGCCGACATGCGCATTTTCGAGAACATCGAATGCAAAGCGATAAGAGTCGGTAGTGAACTTACGTGCATCAGCGAAAATATAAAAGGCACCCTGAGGCTCAACTTTGATCTCGAATCCCATTTCCCGAAGACGACTGATCATATACCGGCGGCGTTCATCATAGATCTGCTTCATCCGTTCCACATCCGAGTCAGCCTGCCGTAATGCGGCAATCCCCGCTTGCTGGGCGATGCTGGACGCACAGATAAACAGATTCTGCTGCAACTTCTGCAAAGAACGCATACAGGATTTCGGTGCTATCAGATAACCTAAACGCAACCCTGTCATCGCAAATCGTTTGGAAAATCCGTTCAGGACAAAAGCCTTATCCGTATATTCCAGAATACTATGCGCACGTCCTTCGTATACAAGTCCGTGATAAATCTCATCCGAAATAATAGGAACACCTAAAGATGCCACACTTTTCAGGAAACTCTCATCCAGCAACATACCCGTCGGATTCATCGGCGAATTAATAAAAATACCTGCCGTATACGGAGTAACGCACTTACGGATCGCCTCTATATCATATTGCAAACCATTCTCTTCGGACAGAGGCACCAAGACAGGTTTTGCCTGGGCAGCCAACACGAAGTTACGATAACACGCATATCCCGGATTGGACAGAATCACTTCACTGTCCGAGTTGCAAAGCAACATCAAGACCAGAAGGATAGAGGGAGAAGAACCGGAAGTGACGACAATACAATCCGGATCGACGGTGACTCCATATTCACGTTGATAAAAAGCGGCTATTTCACGACGCAGTTCCGGATTCCCCAAAGAGTGAGTATAATGTGTGAGATGCCGGTCGTAGGCAGCCTTAGCAGCTTCCGCCACACAAACCGGAACGTCAAAGTCCGGCTCACCGACTTCCAGGTGGATAACGTCCACACCTTGTTTCTGTAATTCATTTGCACGCTCCAATACATCCATCACGATAAAGGAGGTCATTTGTTCTACTTGGGGATTCGTATGTTTCATTGTTTTTCTTTTATCTGTCAGGCTGCAAAGATAATTCTTTTCAGCCTGTTTTTGTAACATATCGACAAAAAGCTCTATATTTGTACTTTCAAATCGTTAGTAAGGATGAAACAAGAGTTTACACGAATAGCAGTAAAAGTAGGCAGTAACGTATTGGCACGCCGTGACGGTACATTGGACGTCACCCGTATGTCGGCACTCGTTGACCAGATAGCAGAATTAAATAAATCCGGAGTAGAGATCATTCTTATTTCTTCGGGAGCTGTTGCTTCGGGACGCAGCGAGATACACCCGCAGAAAAAGCTCGACAGTGTAGACCAGCGCCAGTTATTCTCCGCCGTAGGACAGGCTAAATTAATAAACCGCTACTATGAGCTTTTCCGTGAACACGGCATTGCGGTAGGTCAGGTACTGACTACCAAAGAGAACTTCAGTACCCGCCGCCATTATCTGAATCAGAAGAACTGTATGACGGTGATGCTCGAAAACGGCGTCATCCCCATCGTCAATGAGAATGATACGATTTCGGTCAGCGAGCTTATGTTCACGGACAATGACGAGCTTTCCGGACTGATCGCTTCCATGATGGATGCGCAGGCATTGATTATCCTGAGTAACATAGACGGAATCTACAACGGTTCACCCTCCGATCCTGCCTCCGCTGTCATTCGGGAGATCGAGCATGGAAAGGATTTATCCAACTATATCCAGGCTACCAAATCGAGTTTCGGTCGTGGCGGTATGCTGACGAAAACGAATATCGCCCGCAAGGTAGCCGACGAAGGGATTACAGTCATTATCGCCAACGGAAAACGGGATAATATTCTCGTAGACTTGTTGCAACAACCGGACGATACGGTTTGCACGCGCTTTATCCCTTCCACCGAGGCGGTATCCAGTGTAAAGAAATGGATTGCCCACAGCGAAGGATTCGCCAAAGGGGAAATTCATATTAACGAATGTGCCACGGATATACTCAGTTCGGAGAAGGCAGCCAGCATTCTTCCGGTCGGAATCACCCACATCGAAGGCGAATTTGAGAAGGACGATATTGTACGCATCATGGACTTCCTGGGCAATCAGGTTGGTGTAGGAAAAGCGAACTGCGATTCCGCACAGGCCAGGGAAGCAATGGGCAAACATGGCAAAAAGCCTGTAGTACATTACGACTATCTGTATATCGAATAAAAAATATAAAACGTAAAAAGGAGCAAATGACTACAAATTTAAACGGAACTTTCGCTGCTGTACAAGCTGCCAGCCGGGAATTGGCGTTGCTGAGTGACGACACCATCAATCAGATACTGAATGCGGTCGCTGATGCTGCCATTGCCGAAACACCCTTTATCCTGTCAGAAAATGAAAAGGACCTGGCACGGATGGACAAGAGTAACCCGAAGTACGACCGGTTAAAACTGACGGAAGAGAGGCTGAAAGGCATCGCTGCCGACACACGTAATGTAGCCACTCTCCCCTCCCCGCTGGGAAGGATATTAAAGGAAACCTCCCGCCCCAATGGAATGAAGCTGACCAAAGTCAGTGTCCCCTTCGGAGTAATAGGCATCATCTATGAAGCGCGTCCTAATGTCAGCTTCGACGTCTTTTCCCTTTGCCTGAAAAGCGGAAATGCCTGCATCCTGAAAGGTGGAAGTGATGCGGACGATTCCAACCGTGCCATCATCAGCGTCATTCACAAGGTACTTGAAAAGTTTCATGTCAACCCGCATATAGTAGAACTGCTCCCGGCAGACAGAGAGGCTACGGCAGCATTACTGAATGCGACAGGCTATGTAGACCTGATTATTCCGAGAGGAAGCAGCAATCTGATAAATTTCGTGCGCGAGAATGCACGGATTCCTGTCATTGAAACAGGAGCAGGTATCTGCCATACTTATTTTGATGAGTTCGGAGATACCCGGAAAGGAGCGGATATTATCCATAATGCCAAGACACGCCGTGTCAGTGTCTGCAATGCGCTCGACTGCACCATCATTCATGAGAAACGTCTGGGGGATTTGCCTGCGCTCTGCGATCAACTGAAAGAAAGCAAGGTTACTATCTATGCAGATACACAGGCTTATCAGGCACTGGAAGGACATTATCCGGCTGAGTTGCTGCAACCTGCCACCCCGGAAAGCTTCGGAACAGAGTTTCTGGATTACAAAATGGCTGTCAAAACGGTGAAAAGTTTTGAAGACGCACTGGGGCATATACAGGAAAACAGTTCAAGGCACAGCGAATGTATCGTGACCGAAAACAAAGAGCGTGCCGCCTTGTTTACTAAGATAGTAGATGCGGCATGCGTATATACCAACGTATCTACCGCTTTCACCGACGGTGCACAATTCGGCCTGGGAGCCGAAATCGGCATCAGTACTCAAAAGCTGCATGCCCGCGGTCCGATGGGACTGGAGGAAATCACTTCCTACAAATGGGTGATCGAAGGCGACGGACAGACCAGATGGTAAAGTGAGGAAACGACAAATGATCAATTGGACAATAACGATTAATGATAGATAAAATGAAGAAATTTACTTGTGTACAGGACATCGGCGATTTAAAATCAGCCCTTGCAGAAGCATTTGAAATTCAAAAAGACCGCTTCAAATATGTAGAGTTGGGACGAAACAAGACATTGATGATGATCTTCTTTAATTCCAGCCTCCGTACCCGCCTCAGCACACAGAAAGCTGCTCTTAATCTGGGAATGAATGTAATGGTGCTGGACATCAACCAAGGTGCATGGAAACTGGAAACAGAACGTGGCGTCATCATGGATGGTGACAAACCGGAACATCTGCTGGAAGCGATTCCTGTGATGGGTTGTTATTGTGACATCATCGGAGTACGTTCCTTTGCCCGTTTCGAAGATCGTGATTTTGACTATCAGGAGACTATTCTGAATCAATTTATCCAATATTCCGGACGTCCTGTCTTCTCGATGGAGGCAGCTACCCGCCACCCATTGCAGAGCTTTGCCGATTTAATCACCATTGAGGAATATAAAAAGACGGCACGTCCCAAAGTCGTAATGACTTGGGCGCCACATCCCCGTCCATTGCCACAGGCTGTTCCCAACTCCTTTGCAGAGTGGATGAATGCCACTGACTATGATTTCGTTATCACTCACCCGGAAGGATATGAGCTGGCGCCGCAATTCGTAGGAAATGCCAAAGTAGAATATGATCAGATGAAGGCTTTCGAAGGAGCAGACTTTATATACGCCAAGAACTGGGCTGCCTATACAGGCGACAATTACGGTCAGATATTAAGCAAAGACCGTGAATGGACAGTCAGCGACCGACAGATGGCAGTAACCAACAATGCTTTCTTTATGCACTGCCTACCTGTTCGCAGAAATATGATCGTTACGGATGATGTAATCGAAAGTCCTCAGTCTATCGTTATCCCCGAAGCTGCCAACCGTGAAATCTCGGCTACGGTGGTTTTGAAGAGATTGATTGAGGGATTGGAATAAACGGAACATCTGTGAATGAAACCTTGCTTTTATTCTCGCACCTATGAGAAAAGATTCTCATGCCTTTGAGAAATTTTTCTCATAGGTATGAGAATTTTTTCTCATTGCGGTGAGAACTTTTTCTCATAAGCATGAGAATACATTGAGAATATAGCAACATCTATTTAACTGTATACTAGCACGATAACGATTGCATCCCTTCAGAATTTTATGTAAAGCGCAACCATTTATTCTAGAATAGATAGAAAAAAGCCGTACAGCAACAACCTTAGTATTCTATCTCCTTTCCTGCCGCCTGCCAGGCATTGAATCCTTTACCAAGCTCCACAACCTTAAATCCTTTTTCACTAAGGATCGCAGCAGCTTTCTTGCTCCGTTTACCGCTACGGCAATACAACGCAACCGGTTTGTTCTTTTGCAACAATGAATCCGCCATCGAGGCAAAAGAGTCATCCATCACATTTATATTGATCGTTTTTGCAATATGTCCTTCTGAATATTCAGCCAGTGTACGAACATCCAGACGCTGCACTTCTTCATCCTGAATGATAGAATCGAAATCCTCTACATTCACCGTTTTAAAGTCTCCTTTCTGCTGACAGGAGAAAAGAGAAGAGAGAAATAAAAATAATCCCACGACTAATTGATTCATTTTAAACATATGTACTATCTTAATCAGTTCACGCCCGGAACATATTCAAATCCCGGATCACAATACTTGCTTGATTCTACCACCACACCATTTTTATCTGTGGTATGATACTTGAATTTTATCCTTATGGTTTGATGAGGATTTTCTTCATCCACATATTTCGTCAGAGGAACAGAAATGTAAGCACGACGATTATAGTTCTCCTCATCCCCATTCGCATCATGAAACAGAGACAAAGTAACGACTGTCTCATCCCCTTCCACCTCGACGCTCTCTTCTATCATACCAAACACGTGCTGTTTGCCACTATTGATATTGATCTTCACGTTCAGAATCATATTCAAATAGTCACGCCCCAGCCAAATGCTGGTCACGTCTACCGGATCATACTTCAGTCCGCCTTCAAAAGCCGGGTCGTCAGCCCCCTTTGGCTCCGGTGCCACCACCGACTGCAATGAGTATATGACAGCCGTAGCATCCTCCAGATTTACTTCATAGTTACTAATTACACGCCTGGCCGAGTTCGGAGAAATGGTTGATCCGGTACGGTCTTTCGCAACAGTCAACAGCTCTCCCTTGTCAGGAAGCAGACTCTGTATCAGACCATCCGCCCCAGCCTTCACTGTGACAAATTCCAACTTCACAGAAGGATAATAGTAATCATCATCCCCGCAGGCAGTCATCAGGAAAAGCATACCCAAAAGCCAGAGTGTATGTAACTTTACTTTATTCATTGACAAGCAGCTAAATAGTTCACCAACGGATTGGCATACATTAATAACAATTTTCCACGCAAAAAGTCTTCGTCTTTATTCGGAATCTTTATTTTGCCCAGTTGTTGCTCGATATAGGTAACAAATCGTTGTTTCTCTTCGGGGGTGTAATGACCGGCAAACTCGGATGTACCCTTCAGCAAATCATAGGCAACGTAATTACCCGAATAGATCCGGTAGTTACTATGAATCCTCTGGTCGATGCAGGCAGATATGCTGGAGAACAGTTCCTGCTTCGGCAATGAACGGTCCAGCTGTGCCAACCTGTCATTGATACAGGGAGCCGTCTGAAAATGAACCTTCCCTTTATATCCGAAAAGACCGGTCTGCATACTGATCAAATCGTCCTGAGTGGTTTTCTTATATCCTTCTATATCTCTTTTCAACTGAAACTCCTGCGCTTTCAGGAAGTCACAGGGATCATATTCGTACGAAATGGCAAGAGGAGCGATATTCATCTCCATCAGACGGTCGATCAAGTCGCCTTCACCACCCATCGCCAGCATCTTCAGTACGCTATCCTGAGTACGGTCGTTCGAGTCTTTGGCACGCCCTTCGCGCTGGGCAATCCAAATAGACTGCTTCTTCTCACTAATGGTATAATGCATATAACGGGACATCCGTGCCGAAGACTCCAGCATCTGCCGCATGGTCAGCGCCCGTTGTACAATAAACGATTTGTTGACACGAACCAGCTTCTTGATCCACGGATAAACCAGCAGATTGTCACCAATCGCTATCTCTACCGTATCCATTCCCTGATCAATCAGCAAAATAGAGAGGAAGCCCGAATCCAATATAATATCCCGATGATTGGAGAGATATGTATAAGCCTTGCTTTTATCCGGCACAGCCGTATGATCCAGAGTCAGCCCATCCGTATGGTCCGCCGCTATTTTCCATAAAATACCATAACAGAATGTTTCCTGAAAATCCAGCTTGCTCTTACAAGCGCGTATTTTCTGCGCCAAAAGTTCAAAGGGGACGTTCGGTATCGCATCAGTAGCCGCCTTCTGAAAAGCAGGATCAGCAATCAGCTCCTCAAAGATTTGAGGAAGTTCCTCATCATTGTAAGGACGAATCTCATCAAACTCTGTAGTATCCATAAGCTATGAAGTTTAGAGGCAGGTAATAGGTAATAAGTAATAGGTAATAGGCTGCGCTATGCCCACACAAATTTAATATTTAATATCTATTACTTATTACCTGTTACCTATTACTTAAAATTTATTTTCTATTATATCAGTCATCACATCCTTTATATCCAGACCGGCAGCACGCACTTGCTGGGGAATAAAGCTTGTAGTGGTCATCCCCGGAGTCGTATTCACTTCCAGCAGATTGATCTTTTCGCCAGCAGTCACAATATAATCCACACGGATGATACCGGAACAGCCCAATATATCATAAATGACCGAGGTCAGCATTTGCACGCGATTCGTCAGTTCGTCCGAGATGCGTGCAGGAGTTATCTCGTCTACCTGACCATTGTATTTTGCATCATAATCAAAGAACTCATTATGTGTCACCACTTCCGTAGGCGGGAAGATGACGGTCTTGTCTTTGGTTTTATAGCAGCCGCAGGTCAGCTCCGTTCCTTCCATAAATGCTTCTACGAGCACTTCCTGGGCTTCTTCAAAGGCCTTAACAATGGCCGGCTGTATTTGTTCTTTCGTCTTAACCTTTGTTACGCCGAAGCTCGAACCGCCCAGACTCGGCTTGATGAAACAAGGCAAACCGATCTTTTCCATAACATCTTCGTCGGAAACCGATTGTCCCTGACGCAATAGCAACGATTCTGCAATACGCACTCCGAAGGCTTTCAGGTATTGGTTGCAGGTAAACTTGTCATAGGTGATCGCCGCAGCCAGCACCCCGCAACAAGAGTATGGTATGTGCATCATGTCAAAGTATCCCTGAAGACGGCCGTCTTCGCCCGGAGTACCGTGAATGGTAATATAGGCAAAGTCAAACCTGATCTTTTCCGTTCCCAGCATAAAGCTGAAATCATTGCGGTCTACCGGTGCTTTTGCACCATCCGGCAATTGTACTTCCCAACGGGTCCCCTGCATCTCGACAATGTACAGTGTGTACTTTTCCTTATCTATGAAGGAATATATTCCCTGTGCACTACGCAGGGATACATGAAATTCGGAGGTGTCACCTCCGGCTACGATAGCAATTGTGCGTTTCATTCTATTTCTCTGTTACTTATATAGCCTCGCCACTTCTCGATAAGCCGGGTCATGTCATCCGGAAGTTCGGAAGTAAAGTACATCTCTTCGCCTGTGACGGGATGTACGAACCCCAATGTCATGGCATGCAGAGCCTGCCGGGGACAAGTGTCAAAGCAATTATTTACAAATTGTTTGTATTTACTAAAGTGAGTACCTTTCAGAATTTCGTGACCGCCATAGCGTTCGTCATTGAAAAGTACATGCCCGATATGTTTCATGTGGACACGAATCTGATGAGTACGTCCGGTTTCGAGTATGCACTCTACCAGCGTGACATATCCCAGCCGTTCAAGCACCCGATAATGAGTGACCGCGTGCTTGCCCATCGACGGGTCGGACATAACCGCCATCTGCATCCGGTCTTTCGGATTACGGGCGATACTGCCTACAATCGTGCCTTCATCCTGTTCCACATTTCCCCAGACAAGGGCACGGTATCTGCGTTTGGTCGTCTTATTAAAGAATTGTATTCCGAGGTTGGTCTTGGCATCCGGCGTCTTGGCAATCACCAGCAGACCGGACGTATCTTTATCAATCCGGTGGACCAGGCCGACGTGCGGGTCATTGGCATCATATTCGGGAATATCTTTCATGTGCCATGCCAACGCATTGACAAGCGTACCGTGATAGTTTCCGTGTCCCGGATGTACTACCAGTCCCGCAGGCTTGTTCACTACCATTACATATGGATCTTCGTAAACGATATTAAGGGGGATATTTTCGGGAATAATCTCGTTCTCATAACGAGGACGGTCCATCATGATGGTAATGACATCGAGCGGCTTAACCTTGTAGCTGCTCTTCACCGGCTTACCGTTAGCCATGACGAATCCATCTTCGGCAGCCTTCTGAATACGATTGCGCGAAGCATTGACAATACGTTCGAACAGATATTTGTCGACTCTGACCATCGCCTGTCCCTTGTCTACAACCACGCGGAAGTGTTCGTAAAGCTGGGATTCGTCACCGACAGGTTCTATATCATCCAAATCATTCTCCAGTTCATCCGGAAGTTCTTCCTCGATCATGTGAATCTGTTTCGTTATTTATCAATTAAAACCAACTATCATCCTGACTTGAAGGGGATTCTGAGGAAACAGGTTCATCTGCCCCTTCAACATTTTCCATGGAGTCGCTTTCCAACGGTTCGTTTTCTCCGTTTCCTACCATCAGTGTCAATGCAGCTCCCAAAGGTACTTTATCTCCCGCATTCAATGAGCGCCCCTGATATTTAATGCCGTACACCCAGTCCTTCTCACCGTTCATCAACTGAATCTCGGTCAGCTTGAATCCGGCAGCAAGCACTTTCGCCTGTGCCTGGCGCAGAGAACTGTTGTCCGCCACATCGGGAACAGCACGCAAAGGAATACTCAGTGTATTGATAGTCAGGTAAATGGTGCGGCCTTCTTTCACTTTTTGTCCGATTCCCGGGTTGACATCAAGTACAATGCCAGCTGCCATATTCTTCACATAATTAGAATCGGAAACGACACATACCAATCCATGATTGCGGAACATTTTTGAAGCTTCATCCACAGTCATCCCTTTTACATCGGGCACAACCACCGCCTCACCGTGACGAGTATAAACATCCAGCCATTTCATCACGCCGAACACAATCAGCACCACTGCCACAATCATGACAAGGATATTCACCCAGAAATATTTATTTGTTTTAAAAGAAAAGAATTCTTTGATTGTCATACGCTTTGCTGTTAATCCGCGCCAAAGATACTACAAATTAGTTGAATTTCGGAATAGTGGGCAATGAAAATGTCCCTGCATAAATGCAAGGACACCTGTCATCACCACAATTGTTGCAACTATATTCCCCACTCCTATAGATTTCAACAACCTTATATTCTGGAATGCGGCTTCCGGATTCTCTGAGCACAACCGTCTGTCGCATATATTCCGTCTATGATCTCGAGCAAAGATACAAATAAAAAGTGAGAATGAGAGAAAAACGGTGAAGGAACGTTGAAATAAAGCGTTTTAGAGAGTACGATGGAGTTTTGATAAAAGCCACTGAATGCCACAAAAAAGTCGTTTGAAGCAGGAGTTACGTTACTATCCCGTTACTCTTTCCCTCCAAATGACGGCTTGCCTGGGAGCCGATATATCCTCTGATTCATACGCCGTTGGATGCAAAAGTAATGCATTCTTCGGTAATGACAGCGGAAAAGGCCGAAAAAAGATGAAGTGCGGGTGCGATTGCGCCGGTATGCCGTGATTTGCCAACTGCCTTTCAGCTCTACAGGATCTAATTTTGCAAACAAAAAAGTAGAGTTATGAGCAGAAGCACATTCAAAGTATTGTTCTACCTCAAGCGCAACGCGCCGAAGAAGAACGGACTGATTCCCGTGATGTGCCGCATCACGGTGAACGGAAAGGTATCCCAGTTCAGCAGCAAGCTGGACGTGGAGGAAAGCATGTGGAACGTGGAAACCGGGCGTCTGTCCGGCCGCAGCCTCGTGGCGCAGGAAGGGAACCGCATGCTTGACAAGATACGTGTCGGCATCAACCGTGCCTATCAGGAGGTATGCGACGCGGACAATTACGTGACGGCGGAGAAGGTACGCAACGCCTATTTGGGACTCGGACAGAACCACAAGACGCTGCTGGCCGTATTCAAACAGCACAACGAGGACTACGCCAGGATGGTGGGCAAGATGAAGAGCGAGCGCAGCTACCTGAAATACTGCACCGTCTATAACCATCTTTCGGAATTCATCCGGCAACGCTACAAGGTGAGCGACATCGCCCTGCGCGAACTCACCCCGGCGTTCATCACGGACTTCGAGCTGTTCCTCCGCACGGAGAAGAACCACTGCACCAACACCGTGTGGTCGTACATGATGCCGTTCCGCAGCATCATCTACACCGCCATCAACAACGGCTGGCTCCCGCGCGACCCGTTCTATGCCTACCACATCACCAAGGAGGAAACCAAACGTGGGTTTCTGACAAAGGAGGAGATAAGCCTGCTTATAAACGGGACATTCAAGAAAAAAAGCTACGAACTCATCCGCGACCTCTTCATCTTCTGCACCTTCACGGGACTGAGCTGGACGGACATGAACAACCTCACGGAAGAAAACCTGCAGACCTCCTTCGACGGTCACCTGTGGATAAAGACACAGCGGCAGAAGACCGGGGTGGAGTCCAACATCCGCCTGCTGGAAGTGCCGGGGCATATCATCAAAAAATACAGCGGCATGGCGGAGAACGGGAAACTGCTGCCCGTGCCGTGCTACGCAAACTGCAAGAACGGCATAAAGGCGATAGCGAAACTGTGCGGCATCAACAAAAACGTTACGTGGCATCAATCAAGACATAGCTATGCGACCACGATATGCCTCTCCAACGGCGTGCCGATAGAAACCCTGTCCAAAATGATGGGGCACACCAGCATCCGGAGCACGCAGATATACGCCAAGATCACAGCGGAGAAGGTGAGCAGCGACATGGAACGCCTCGCCAGACAGATAGAGTCAATGGAACAGTTCATTTGCCAGACCATATAAACAGCGACACCATGAGAAGAACCATCAAGACAGACGAAAACGGGAATATCCGCATCGTGGGTAATCCTCAAAAAGAGATATGGATGACCGCATGGGAAATGTCCGAACTGTTCAACGTGTCCGTCCCCGCCATACAGAAGGAGATCAGGGCCATACGGAAGTCCGGGATATATACGGATTATGAGGTGTGCAAATACATCCGCATGGAGAACGGCTGTTCGGCGGACATCTTCGGCATCGACATCATCATCGCGCTGTCATACCGGATAAACACCTTCTACGCCTACTCCTTCCGCGAGTGGCTGAAAGGGAAGGTGCTGTCCGGCAACGAGAAGAGAAACAGCACCGTACTCCTGCTGATCGACAAGAGATATAGCTGCTGAGCAGCGGACAGTCAGGAAGCGACAAGCCAAAGGCAGGCGGGCAATCCTCACAAGGGTGATTGTCCGCCTGCCTTTCTGTTTCCGCCCCGTTCGTCACTCCTCCGCCTTGCGGTAGTTCCTCTCCAAGAGCGTCTGTATGTCATGCTCCCGGTACAGGGCCTTCCCGCCGATTAACATGAACGGCAATGTCCGGTCATTGCGCATTTTCTGCAAGGTGCGCCGGCTGACCTTCAACAGCCCCGCAACCTCCTTGTCCGTCAGGTACCGGTCGCCGTCCAGCAACGGACGGTACTCCTGCATGAAGCGGCTGATTTTCCGGCTGCTTTCCTTCAGGGATACAAGCGCATCAGCCAGCACGCCATGCTCCAAGGTCAGAATCTCCTGTTTCATGGTGTCCCCTCCCGCTTTTCAGACACAAGACGCTCCACGTCCTCCGTCCTGTAATAGAATTTCCTGCCAACCTGCGAACAGGCGACCAGGTTCCTGTCACGCATCCCCTGCAATGTCCTCGGACTGAGCCGCAGCAGGCGGCAGACATCCTCGCCGTCCATCCATTTCTTCAACCGCCGTTCCTTACCCCGTGCGCAAAGCCGGTCCACCTTTTCCGCAAGCGCCGAGACCTCCGCCATGAACGCCTCGAACGCCTCCTTTTCAATAATCACGATTTCCATAAATGCCTTTTTTAGAATTGTCCGCGGCAAAGTTAGTCCGCAAACATGCCAACACGTTCATATCCAACGGAAATGGCGGCATTTGGAATCGCACGGTGTGCCAAGCGGTGACAAATCAAAAAAATCTTCTATGAGTCATATATGAGTCATAAGCCCGCCCCTTTCCGCCCCTGTAACTTTGCGGCATAAACGATTAGGACAGCAACGGTTATGGACATGATAATGATTGAAAAATCCGACTTCGACAAACTGGCGGGACGGATAGAAGAGATAGCGGAGCATATCCGCAAGGGCGGAAGCGGGAAGACCTCCGGCGGTGCTGACCGGTGGATTTCCGGAAGGGAAGCGACGGAGATGCTCGGAGTAAGCCCCCGCACCCTGCAACGCTACCGGGACAGCGGCCGCATCCAATTCTCCAAGATCGGCAGGAACTGCCTTTACCGCGTCTCCGACATCGAGCGGGCGTTGGAAGCGCACTCGATTGACGGAACGGAAGAAAAACCGGAAGGTCTGCGCAGGCAATACCTTGTCCGCACGGGGAAATCGGGGAACCGGCAGAAAAAGACATAAGGCGAAGGAGGGAACAGGCATATGGACACACAGCATATAGAAAGGCTGTTCGGCCGCATCATGGAGCGGCTTGACTGGCAGGAGCAGCTACTTGAGGAAATCAGCCACAGGCAGCGGGAGGCGCAACCGGCGGAAGACCCGGCGGCAATCAAATGTCTTAACGGGGAACGGCTCTACGACAACCAAGACCTCTGCATGATGCTCCAAGTGAGCAAGCGCACCCTGCAACGCTACCGCAGCATCGGCATCCTGCCTTACCTGATGCTCCGTCAGAAGACCTACTACAAGGAGTCGGATGTGGAGAGATTCCTCTCGGAGCATCTTGAAGAGCTAAGCAAGGAACAGATAAGGGCTTACAAGGCCCGCATCAGATAATCATTTTACTCACAATTAAAAACCAACAAAATGGCAAAGAAAAAAGACGAAAAGGACGTGCTGGTAGTCCGTGACGAGAAGA
>ERZ791875.200-NODE-200-length-82863-cov-8.190054_pt1 | contig 82863 bp, 69 predicted proteins | sample MGYA00510278_ERZ791875 | MGnify/ENA primary metagenome ERZ791875 (study PRJEB30046, sample SAMN00792078) | human gut metagenome | study: EMG produced TPA metagenomics assembly of the A metagenome-wide association study of gut microbiota in type 2...
GGACGACATAACATCCGGCGAGTATGAAAAATACTACCGGGAAATGTATAGAAATGACACTCATTCATGATTTCAATAGATAAGAAACAAAATTGTTGTGGATGCGAAGCTTGTATTCAACGTTGTCCAAAGTCGTGCATCCAAATGCAGCAAGACACAGAAGGATTTCTATATCCGGTTGTAGACACGGAATCATGTATTGATTGCGGTATATGCGAAAAAATATGTCCTATTCTCAATCAATCTAACGAAAAAAAGCCTTTAACTGTATATGCAGCCAAATGTAAAGACGAATCGCTCCGGCTGGAGAGTTCTTCCGGCGGGATTTTCACACTTCTGGCAAATGAAATCATTCGAGAAAATGGGGTTGTCTTTGGAGCAAAATTCAATAGCAAGTGGGAAGTAATTCACGATTATGCAACAACCGCCGAAGAATTAGCTCAATTCAGAGGAAGTAAATATGTACAAAGTAAAATCGGACAATCTTATCAACAAGTATTGCATTTTTTAAAGGGGGGGGGAAACGTTTTATTTTCAGGAACGCCTTGTCAAATAGCCGGATTAAAACTTTTCTTACAAAAAGACTATGAAAATCTGATAACAGTGGATTTTATCTGTCATGGAGTTCCCAGTCCAGAAGTATGGCGACTCTATTTAAACGATATATTGCATAAACGACAAAGCATTCCTGAAAACATTAGATTCAGAGATAAAAGATCCGGATGGAAAAAATATAGCTTATCCATATCATTCAAAAAAATGAATACATGTACAAAAAAGCTAACATTCGCCCAATCCGTGTACGAGAATTTATACCTACGAGGATTTCTGGCAAATCTATATTTAAGACCGTCATGTCATCATTGTCCAAGCAAATCTTTTAAAAGTAACAGCGATATCACAATTGCCGACTTTTGGGGCATTGAAAGCCTACTTCCAAATTGGAATGACGACAGAGGCGTAAGTCTGGTAATGTTGAATTCACCACTCGGTGAGAGAATATTTGGTAATATAAATACCACTCATCAAGAATGCGAATATAGGGAAATTATTCCATTAAATCCAGCGATAGTACATTCCGCACCGGCCCATATATATCGCACCGATTTCTTCCATGACTTGAATACACACAAATATAGCATTTCCTCTTTGGTTCTTAAATACTGCTTTACTCCGCGTGAGCGAATAAAACGAATCATAAAAAAGTGGAGCGGAATAAAATAAAGGTCTGCATCTGACGTATGCCCGGCACAGCTAACCGAATAATAAAAAACACAGGATTTTTATACGCCAAGATGGGTGTAACGATGTTTATTTCGTTATATACCACCCGCCTTATATTGAATTCGCTCGGTGCATCCGATTTCGGCATATTCAATATTGTTGGCGGCGCCATAAGTATGTTAGGTTTCCTCAATGCGGCGATGGCTGGTGCAACACAGCGATTTATGTCATTCTGCGAGGGAGAAGGCAACAAAGAAAAACAGAAAAGCATCTTTAACATCAGTATCATACTGCATGCTTTCGTTGCTCTTTTGGCCGGGCTCACACTCCTCATTGCCGGGTATTTTTTCTTTAACGGCATCCTCAACATTCCTTCGGACCGGGTCTTCGCTGCAAAAATCGTATACGGGAGTTTAATTATCAGTACTATATTCACGGTTACCACTGTACCGTACGATGCAATACTCAATGCACATGAGAATATGAAATATTATGCGCTCATCGGTGTATTTGAGGCTTTACTTAAACTTCTCGTCGCACTAATAGTCGTATATATTTCAGCCGATAAGCTAATTATCTATGGCATCTTAATGGCTTGTATACCTCTCATCACATTATCTGTCATGCGCGCCTATTGCCACCGGAACTATGAAGAATGTATTGTCGCTCCAAAACGATATTGGGACAAAGTACTGATGAAAGAAATGACTGGTTTTGCCGGATGGAATTTTGTAAGTAATGCAGTTATAATGATAAGCAGCTATGGACAAGGAATAATTCTAAATCATTTTTTCGGAACCATACTAAATGCGGCACAAGGCCTTGCAAGTCAGATTTCAGGTCAACTTCAGGTGTTATCATCGAACATGCTTAAAGCTTTAAATCCTCTAATTGGAAAAAGTGCAGGCTCACAAAACCGGACCTTATTCATTCAATCAGTATTCGCTGGTTCAAAATTCGCCCTTCTTCTTTATATTCCATTTGCCATTCCTTTCTTTATCGAAGCCCCATATATCCTCAAAATATGGCTAAAGGAAGTGCCGGAATGGACAACTCTTTTTGTCCGGTTCAGTATAATTTCGATGCTAATTTCCTTTGCCAGCCGTCCTTTTTCATCCGCCATACAAGCTTCTGGAGAAATAAAAGGCTACTCTATATGGACAACAATATTAAACATAGTACAATTACCAATAATTTACATACTTTTCAAATTGGACTTTCCTCCATATGTATTATATATAGTGGCATTATTATTCGGACATTTATTAGTCGCCGTCAATTTCTTATACTACACAAAAAAACATTGTGGTATTGAACTAAAATCAGTCTTTAAAATGATTGTATTACCCATAACCATAACAATTATAACCATCTGTTTTATCCTTTCCATATATGTATGGCTCTTTCCTATTAAATCAATATATTTCTTATTTATATATCTCATATTTTCAATAATCATTTCCGGCGTCTCCTGTTTTTATCTTGCTTGTAATCACTATGAAAAACAAATTATTACGACACAACTATTGAACTTGAAGACTTATCTAGTACAACATATGAATTATAAAAGATAAGAATATGTCTGTTTACATAAAGAATTAATCGACCAAATAGATGGGACATAATATCTTGATTACAGTAGTTTTACCATTATATAATAAAGCCCATACGATCATCAATACACTAACATCCGTAGTTACCCAGACATACGGAAATTTCGAAATTATCATTATTGATGATGGCTCCACAGATAATGGCGCGGAAATTATAAGCCAAAATTTTCATGATTCACGAATTCGCATCATTTCTCAACCCAATACAGGAGTAAGTGCAGCACGCAATCGGGGTGTAGCAGAAGCCATAGGAGAATATATTGCATTCATAGATGGTGATGATGAATGGCACCCGGAATATCTTGAACATATCAGAAAAGGGATAGCACTATATCCGGAAGCCGGCATGCTATGCACAGGAGGTGTTGGAACATCAATCTTATCACCCCGCATAAGCTATTCTATAGCTAAAAAATATATTAACCACATAACTAAACTCAATTTTTTCGAAAATCCGGCAGCACTATCCCATACAAGCAGAACTGTTGTAAAAAAAGAGGTTTTCCTCAACGCCGGCGGTTTTCCCATTAAAATGAAATGCTGCGAAGATTATGCTCTAACTCAGAAAATAGGGTTGATTTCCGAGTTCGTGTATATCGGCCTGCCCTTGGCGAAATACATCGGAGGAGTACCTGGACAAATTACCAGTGCTGATCAAGAAACAAGGTACACTCTCTTGGATTCCGTAGTAGAATATTATAATCATGTCATGAATTTCTCCCAAGACAAACCAAACAATAAATTATTCAAAATATATTTTCGCTACGACATACGACACCGTATAAAAGGATTACTGAAACAAGAGCCGAAATGGTTTAATAAATTTTATTACGGATTAAATGAAGAAAATAAGGCACTATTAAATCCCATCGAAAAAAAAATATATACACATCATTGGAACAAAATTTCATCCTGCTGGATTAATATCAGCAAAGTTATTTGGAGAATGCGATTTTATCCCATCGTAGGCGAACAAATAGATATAAACACAATACCACAAAAATATAGAATATGGTAAGTCCTATAATATACAAAATAGGAGGGGGGGGGCGACCGTCCAACTCATTCAAACAACGGTTGTTGCTGAAACTGTACAGTCTTCCAATAATTCATCGAATAAAATGGTTCAGGCAACTATTACTTAAAGAATTCAAACTCCCGCAAACAACCAGCATTATGCCTGGATTTTATTGTTCGGCGCCATTATTATCGGTTGGAGAACACACCGGATTAGGAGATCTGTTTTGCATAGCATATGCCCCAATAACGATAGGAAAAGGTTGTTCATTCTCGTTTCGCAATATGATCATAACAAGTACACATGATTATACAGATTTCAGCACAGTAATCGGCAAGCCGGTAACCATAGGCGATAATGTATGGATAACCTCCAATGTTACGATACTCCCGGGCGTAACAATCGGAAACAATACGGTTATCGGCGCAGGAAGCGTTGTCACGAAAGACATTCCGGCAGGAGTATTTGCAGCCGGTAATCCATGTCGCGTGATCAAAAAAATCGATTTTGTAAAAGGTTGAACAAAAATTATTCTATCGTCACTACCAATGCAAATAACAAATTAATAGCGGTTACATGACACCGATACAGCGTAGTTCTAATTTTGAACTGTTGCGCATTTTATCAATAGTGCTTATCCTGTTGATGCATACGTATTCACAGGCGCAAAACAACGATATGACTTCAGGGAATTACTATCTGGGAGTATTGATCAATAGTATTGGCAATATCGGTGTATCGTGTTTTATTTTAATATCAGGGTATTTTGGGATTAATTTCAAAAAATTCAAATTTATCCAGTTAATTATACTAACTACGTTTTATTCCATAGTCCTATATTTGATCAATTATGGATTTACAATTAGTAACAAACTCTTCAATGCACTATTAGTTATCCCCCTTTATAAAAACTGGTTTATTGCCTGTTATCTTATATTAATGTTACTATCACCCTACTTGAATGCTTACATTTCCGCATCCACAAAAAAAAACCTGGAGAAACTATTGATGATATTATTTATTGTCTTTTCCGTATTGCCTACAATATTCAACACCCCATATTATACTATCCTTACCGGGGGGGGGAAATGTTTAGTCTACATGATTTTTTTATATTTGATAGGCAGATATATACGAATTTACCGGAATAAAAATGTAAAAAAAAAGAAAGCAGCGGGTCTTTTTTTACTCATGACCGCTATCATCTGCTCATTGAACATAGGAATGGGATTTTTATTAAAAAAACCTTGTTCCATTTACGCATTGGATTGTAGTCCGTTCATCCTCGCTTCTGCCATATCCGTATTTTATTTATTCAAGTCGTTTGTATTTCAATCAAAATTAATCAACTATCTCGCGTCAAGCACCATTGCAGTTTATCTACTGGACGGCTTACGCCTATTCGTTGACAGCCACATTATCCACCTACACATCTATTCGAATAGCAATCAATTACTATTTCTCTTAACAACAGAGGTTGTACTTGTATTCACCATGAGTATCTTTATCGATAAATTGAGAATTTTTTTATTGGGGAAATGGGAAGAAAATACAATCTATTGGATATTACAACGCTATACTAAAGCTGAAAAAATATGAAATATTCCATTCTCATAAACACATGCGATAAATTCAATGATTGTTGGAATCCGTTCTTCAAATTATGGTCAATATATTGGAAAGATTGTTCCGGCAAGATCTATCTAAATACTGAATATCAAAATTTTTCTTATCCCGGGATCGATATTACCTCAACAAAAGTATGTCAAAATCATAATATCTCCTTAAACAAGCGTGCAACATGGAGCCAATGTCTGAAATGGGCATTGGAAACAATGGACACAGACATTGTCCTCTATATGCAGGAAGACTATTTTTTGAAAGATACGGTCAAAAATGAATTTGTAGAACGATATGTTTACTTGATGCTAGAGCATCCGAATATAAAATGTATACATCTTACAGACCAAGCAGTACATACCAGCACCCCTTCTACATATGAAAATCTCGATAATGTTCCGTATCACCAACGTTATCGTGTAAGTTGCCAAACAGCTTTATGGCGGAAAGACGAATTACTGAACTTGATTCGCGATTATGAAAATGCATGGGAATTCGAGGAATTCGGGTCAGATCGCTCAAAAGTAATGAAGCAAGAATATTTAGCTGTATCCAAACAATGGGTACAATTGAACAGATTTGAAATTATTCCTTACATTTTCACAGGGATTGTCCAGAGCAAATGGTTGGATGAAGTTGTTCCTTTATTTGAAAAGCATGATATAAAAGTAAATTATCAGCAAAGAGGGTTTCTATCGGCTAGCAAGAGAAAACCCGTAATTGAACGAATAAAATACAGATTAAATAAAATTCCCAAAATAATCCGACATCGAAAAGATTTGAATAGTTTAAAAAAAGAATATGAATGAGCTGACAATATGCATGCTAAAAGGTTGCCGTAAAATTTATAACAGATTCAACGGTAGGCAGAGAAAGCAGCCTTTGGGTCAGGAATACAATCCCGACAAGGCTGCAGAAATTATTTATAATCATCTATCTGGGGTTAAACCATGCATGATAGCCCGATTCGGAAGTACTGAGTTAATGACTATTGTCAATTATCTCGGAGTTAAAAATCACAGAAGAAGTATTCTCGGATATATAAAGGGTACCGCTCCAGCGTGGTGGTGGGAAAAAAGCGCCCTTGAACAAATGCAACGCTGGAGTGGCTTCTTCCCCCCGACTGAAAAAAACATTGAACAATTCTGTCAATTGATGATAGAAGACACTAAACAAGTCGATGTGTTGGGTAGCTGGCTTTCGGACGAACAATATTTAAATCAGGAACTGTCACAAGCTGAATCAATCTGTTTTACGTTTCTGGATCCCTTTTGGAGCCATTCCCCTTGGACTCAAGCACTAAAAGACAAAAAAATATTAGTCGTACATCCCTTTGCCGAAACCATACGTCAACAATACAAAAAAAGAGAACTACTATTTAAAAATCCCAATATACTCCCTCCGTTTGAGTTGTACACATTAAAAGCCGTCCAAAGCCTGGGAGGAGAATCCAATGGATTTAAGGATTGGTTCGAAGCATTGTATTACATGAAAGCAGAAATGGATAAGATAGATTACGATATCTGCCTGCTAGGCTGTGGCGCTTATGGGTTTCCTTTGGCCGCTCACGCCAAAAGGCAAGGAAAAAAAGCCGTACACATAGGAGGAAAACTTCAGTTGCTATTTGGAATCAAGGGACAAAGATGGGAGAACCCAAACTATAGCAATACATACGATTTCACCCAGTTTATGAACGAATATTGGGTTCGCCCATCACCTGAAGAAAAACCCCAATCTGCCGATAAAGTTGAAAATGCCTGTTATTGGTAGAATATGAGAACTTCAAAAAATTTATATATTCAGGAGTTACGATGTATATGTATCATTGCCGTCATCGGGATTCACGCATTTACATTACAGCCAGAATCAGCTAACTCACTGTATTGGGGAGTAACGTTCAGGCAATTCATCAATTTTCCTGTTGCTTTTTTCTTCTTTCTGGCAGGCTATTTTGCCAAACCGGCTAAACTTCATGTACGCATTAAAAGAATATTAATCCCCTACTTTATATGGACAAGTATCTATTGGATCAAGCCATTAATATTTCATTCTGGCGCCATTTCATGGGGGGGGGTGCTCCTATCCTATATAAACGGCACAGGGCCCGGATTTCATCTTTATTTTTTAGTCGTACTCTTTCAACTGGTGTTACTTACTCCTCTATGTTATCGCATGCTTAATTCGCACAAGAGCATTTTCAAATGGATATTATTTTCAGTAACACCTATATTTCTTATTCTCATATATTGGTTGAAAATCAACCATATCGATATTTTATACCAAATATTCTTCCCAACATGGATTTTTTTCTTTGCATTGGGAATCTATTTAAAAAATTATAAAAAAATCCAATTAACCGGATTAACAATATCCATTCTCTGTTTTTTGGCTTTATTAGCTTCTATTGCAGAAGCATACCAAATATTAGATATCGACAATATCAGCTGGGCAATCAGTCAGATAAAGTACAGTTCATTCATCTATACATTCTGCTTGATATTATTGGCCATTAAAATACAGGTTAATACCCAAAATAACATTTGGGTTACCGTTGGCAATTATTCATATGGAATATATTTGTTGCATATATTAGTTCTATCAATCATCATAAAATTAGTATCAACCACAGGCATAAACATGCTACTTCCGCATTTTATACTCTTTTTACTATATGTCACTTTAACCTTATTATCCTGCGTGCTTATAATAAGCATATGCCATAAGACTCTTCCCAACAAACTATTGGAAATAATAGGATTCAGATAATAAACAATACAATGAAGATCGGAATATTGACTTTTCAGGACTCATTAAACTATGGGGCTCAACTACAATGTTTAGCCATGCAGGAAGTGCTAAAAGTCATGGGACATGAACCCGAAATCATCCAAATTACATTTAATAACAGAGCCCCATTTTACAGAGGTATCGGCATTAAATTAAACGGGATAATAAAAGCCGGAACAATCATGATATTCAGGCTCCTATACGGCAGACGCACACAACAACGTTTCAATCAACATAAAAAAAAGTACCTCAATCTGTCCCAAGCCTGTACAATCGATACAATTGCTTATCTCACACGCCAATATGACGCAATTATAACGGGCAGCGATCAAATTTGGGGATGGAGCGGACATTCTCATGCAACTTACTTCATCGGATGGGAACCGTCCTATCAAGGCAAACGAATAAGTTACGCACCTTGTTGTGCAAAAAATTTCATTGACGAGCAACATAAGTCACATATTGCAGCCTTATTAAACAAATACGACCACATTTCTGTTCGAAATCAAACCACATATGATTTTGTCAAAACCCTAACTGGTATTAAACCGCCCATCGTAGCAGATCCTACCTTTTTAATATCATTCGATAAATATATATCGACCATCCCCATAGCTCCTTACTCCCGTTATATTGTTACATACATATTAGGCAGTGAAATTGACGGAGGACATACTTCAATTTTAAATGGAATTCGTCAAGAACTTGGAAATATACCTGTTATTTCGATAGTTCTCTCTGAAAATAGTCCCAGATGGTATTTCTGGGCAGATAAAACATATTGCACACTCTCCCCCATCGAATGGCTTAATATATTGTATTACTCATCATTCGTATATTCGGATTCATTCCATGCATTGGTTTTTGCGTTAAAATTTCACAAGCGATTCATCGCATACTATGCAGAAGAGGCTAGAGCCTCCCGTTTTATCGATATGGCGTCCAGATATCACCTTTCCACTTGGATCATTACAAGTTGTCAAGATGCAGTAACAAAAGGCAGTTATCACCTTATACCAGATTTTAATTCAACCGATAATTTATTGCAAATACAAGTCAATGAATCATTAGCATTTTTACAAACAGCTTTATCGTCTGATAAAATATGACAAAAAAAAGGACTTTATTACCTCTTTTGATCCTACTGATAACATTTACTTCTGTAAACCAATTCAGTTCAGTTCCAATCGGAAATACATATTCTGAAATATTATTATCCTTTATTACCGTTACATATATATTTTGGTATAAAAGAAAATATTTCCGGCCTCGCAATAGAAAAGATTACCGCATAGTAACAATTTATCTCGTATGGTTATCAATAGGTATAATCCGCGGATGTTTTATTGCTGAGAATTATTGGGAGTGGAAACAATTGGTCCAAGGCAGCTTATCATTATCACTTCCTATATTCGTTTATGTATTTTCCGACCCCAACCTTTTACACAAAGTATTGAGAATCTGGTTTAAATATGCCATACCGCTTTTCTTTCTTTTTTTCATGTGGGTAATGGTACCCGGAGCTTACCATTTTTATTTAGGCCCCTTGTATCTGATCGCTTGTTTTCTACCCATTCTTCCTCGGAAATGGAAATACCTATGCTTCTTTCTCTTAATAATCATGTTATTCATTGCTTTCGGTGCACGAAGCCAGGTCATCAAATCAGCAATTGCTTTGCTAATGAGTTTGGCCTACATATTATCTAAATACATATCTAACAATATATTGAAATTAGCTCATTGGTTATGTTATTTCCTGCCTGTCGTTTTACTCGGCTTGGGTATATCCGGGACATTCAATATATTCAAAGGAATGGCACAAAACGAAGGAAAATACATTGAGAAAAGAATTATTAAAGGAGAAGTAATAAATGAAGATCTATCCGATGATACACGAACATTTATCTATGAAGAAGTTATTACCTCGGCAATACGGCATAGGTATGTATTATTCGGCCGCACTCCAGCACGAGGAAACGATTCTGCGTGGTTTGGAGCCTATAATGCAGAAGAACTGAACACAGGAAAATACGAACGTCATTCTAATGAAGTCTGTCATCCCAATGTATTTACATGGTTGGGATTAATTGGTATGCTCATGTACAGCTTTCTATATCTAAAAAGTTCCTATTTGGCCGTTTATTGTTCTAATAATCTTTTTATGAAATTACTAGGCGTATTTATCGCCTTTCGTTGGGCTTATGGATGGATTGAGGATTTCAATTCATTCCAAATTATGAGCATATCGATCTGGATGATGATTGCAATGGGGTTCTCTGCGTCTTTCCGCCAAATGAACAACAATATGTTTAAAACTTGGATTCGAAGTATATTTAACTAATATATTCTCCCATGAAAAAAATTCTATGGCTGTGCAATACGATCTTTTCCCAAAAAAAGATTGATGGCACAGGCAGTTGGCTACAACCATTGGCTGAAAAATTACAAGAATCTGGAGAAGTCCAAATTATCAATATTACATCGGGTAAGACTGATAAAATTATACGACAAGACTTCGGTAGGATCCAACAGTGGATTATTCCTATACGTAAAAGGAAAGTCTACGGACAAATCGCATCGAAAACAACATGTAAGGAGATCGCTAAAATTGAACAAACAGTAGCACCGGATCTGGTACATATATGGGGCACAGAACAAATTTGGGCCTCTGTATACGCTCAAGGATATATTAAGGCAAAAGCACTTCTCGATATCCAAGGGTTATTATTTGCTTATGCAGATTCTTACTACGGAGGATTGTCTTTTTCTGATATATTAGATTGTATCAATCTAAAAGAAATAATTATGCCATGGCGTACGCTGTGGAATAAAAAACGAATTTTTAGAAAACGTGGAATGATAGAGCTCGAGTGTATAAAAAAATTCACACATATCTCCTACCAGTCTCAATGGGTCAAAAACCAATTGGAAAATATTAATTCTATGGCCTATTATTATCCGACAAGAATCATGTTAAGAGATATGTTTTACAGTTGTCCTCATTGGAAATATACTTCATGCAGCAGCAAACCTGTTCTTTTTTCTTTTTGTTCTGCCGCAGTGCCTTACAAGGGAATACATACACTCCTGAAGGCTATTTCTGTATTAAAACAAAAATATCCGAATATTATACTATACTTAGCTGGCAGAATAGACGTAGGTAACAAATTACTTGACGGTTATTCAATTTTCTTACACAAACTAATAAAACAAAATAATTTAGAAAACAACATACATTACACAGGTCCGCTTAACGAAACCCAAATTATCGAACATCTTCAAAAATGCAATGTTTGCATCATTCCGTCATATATCGAAACATATTGCTTAGCTTTGGCTGAGAGTATGATCGTAGGGATACCAACTGTAGTTTCTTTCGCAGGGGCTATGCCGGAGTTGGCTGTTCACGAAAAGGAAGCGCTCTTCTACAATTCGATGGACTATAAAACATGTGCTGCCCATATTTCCACACTTATTGAGAACAAGGAATATGCAGAAACTTTATCGAAAAACGGCAGGCGCCAGAGACAGAAGCAAAACAACATAAACTCGGTTATACAAACTCAATTAAAAATATACACGTCAATAATAGAATAAGAAAGGTTGTCTAAAAAATAAAAACTGAATATGACTCATTTTATATTGACTCGGTTCAACCTGAAATTATGGACCAAAGATAAGAGTAATATTCCTGTTCAGACTGAAGTCTGGCTAAATAAACGTTTTGATCTATTTGAAACATATTGCTTACCATCCATTATCAATCAGACAAATCAAAACTTCAAATGGATATGTCTGTTCGATATAGATACGCCTTGCGCTTATAAATCAAAAATAACCGAATATATAATACGATGTCCTAACTTTCACCCATATTATTTAAACAAAAAGGAAACAATTAATTATCTGGAGTATTTTAAAGATTGTATCAAAAAATTGAGGGGGGGGACAATGATGCAATCATAACCACCTATCTGGATAATGATGACTGCTTAAGGTGCGACTACATTGAATCAGTACAAAGATTAGCATATACTGCTTCTCACAAGACAATCATATCGTTCGAATACGGGCTGCAATATTTTATAAATTTAGGAGTTGTTAACCACATACCTTATCCGAACAATCATTTTTTAACTCTCATAGAAACTGCTGATAACCTTGATTTCAAAACAGTCTGGAGCATTAATCACTATTTTCTATCTTCCTACAGAAAAGATTATAACATTCTGACAATACGTGACAAGAAAGAAATGTGGATAGAAGTGATTCACGACAACAATGTTGATAATGATGCAAAAATGACATTGAAATTTTATCCAATATTATCACCGCAGTGTTTACATGCATATGGTTTAAACATAAACTTAAATCCTATCCGCAGTATTATTGTATTTATATTCTGTTTCTATCCTCGCTTCTTCCGACAGATAATCAGACGCATAATGAATAAAATTAAATATGAGGCTCACTGACATTATAAAGAACCACAATAATTTATTACATTTTACAGCCATAATCTATAACCTTATTCATTGGAACAATTATTGGCTATTCCACTCAAAATGTAAATTCTCTTTGACGGGAGCTTTCTTAAACAAGAATAAATTCCGAGTCAATGGGAAACACAACCATCTTGTAGTAGGTTCTAAAGCCAGATTAAACAAGTGTCATATAACAATTATCGGAGACAATAATCGACTTTTTATAGGAGGTGGACACACAATCGTTAACAACACGCATTTTTGGCTGCAGGGTAATAATTGTGAAATAATTATCGGAGAAGATTTTACAATGGAAAGCGGGCATATCGCATCTACCGAGGGGAAATCCATTATTATCGGAAAAGATTGTATGTTTTCAAACGATATCGAAATTCGCAACGGAGATTCGCACGCTATCTTAAATACTATGCAAGAACGGATTAATACAGCCTCCTCTGTTGTTATTGGCAACCATGTTTGGTTGGGTGCACATGTCCGTATTATGAAAGGAGGTAAAATTCCTGATAATTGTGTTATTGGAAATAGCAGTCTGGTTTCTAACGAGCACGACAAATCGCATGCAATATATGCCGGGATCCCGGCAAGATTAATCAAAGAAAACATTATTTGGGATCGAGCTATCTAACGAATTGAATAATATGCAGACTATCGCAGTCTTAATGACAGTCCATAATCGCAAAAAAGAAACTATCAACTGTCTGAAATATTTATATGCTCAATTGCCTGTAAATGGCTTTGAAACAGACATCTATATGACTGACGACGGATGCACGGACGGCACTGCGGAAGCCATACGAGAAAAATTCCCCGCAGTCTGCATCATACAAGGCGACGGAACCCTGTACTGGAACCAAGGAATGTATAAAGCGTGGCTGAAAGCGCGCACGACCAAGGATTACGATTTTTACCTTTGGCTGAATGATGACACAACTTTGAATCCCGAAGCAATAAATACATTATTGGCATGCTCCTATCTTTATCAAAATAGAAGTATCATTGTCGGAACAACCTCAACGACAAATAACAAATTGATCGTAACATACGGAGGCCGGATGAAAAACCGGTTGATTATCCCGAACAGTTTACCGCAAAAATGCGATTTATTCAACGGGAATATTGTACTCATTCCCCGCCACGTATTCAATCTCATAGGCATGAACGATTCCCAATTCAAACATGCACTGGGGGATTTCGATTACGGACTGCGTGCGAAAAAAAAGGGCATAACCTCAATCATTGCTCCCGGCATTTTAGGCAAATGCGATCTGCATAATTCGCTTCCGACTTGGTGCAATCCACGTAAAACACTCAAACAACGATGGAAAGCATTCAGAACTCCTTTAGGACATAATCCGGAAGAGTTTTTCGTTTATGAATATCGGCATCATGGAATATTATCTGCCTGCATCCATTATTTTACGAACCATTTACGCGTAATTTTCCCAAAATTATGGAAAGGAAGAATCTAAAACTCTCTATTATTATCCCGTTGTATAATAAAGCCGATTCTATTGCACATACACTTCAATCCGTTTTGGGCCAAAATTATTCAGATTTTGAATTAATCATTGTAAACGACGGCTCTACGGATCAATCTCTACAAATTGTGACACAATTTTCCGATCCTCGTATACGTTTGATCAACCAAGAAAACCAAGGGGTATCAGCGGCCAGGAACAGAGGAGCCCAAGAAGCTTGCGGTGAATGGTTGCTGTTTTTAGACGCAGACGACACCTTATATCCCGATGCTATTCAATCTCTTATTTCCCTTCATATACAATACCCGTTTGTAGCTATTTGCTCTGGTAATTATATAACTAAATTCAGTAACGAAAAAATTATCCCAACATGTAGTTTATCACAAACAAAACTGATTGACTTACCATTCAAACAGCGTTGGTTCAGAAAATGGTATCTTCGATTAGGATCCTTCATGTGTGCAAAGAAACTTTTTCTTCAAATCGGAGGATTTAAAAAAAACATAACTTGGGGTGAAGACATATATTTTACGAACAAATTAATAGAGGGCCAAACGATTGCTTATACTACTTCAATTATCATGTGTTATGAAAGAAGATACAGTAGTCTGAGTAAAAAGCAGTTCCCCCTAGAACAATGCATAGCATGGCACCTTATTCCAAAAAGTTCTGATCTATATCGTCAGTTGACTGATGCTGAATTAATCGGAAAAGATATTCTATGGAACATTCTAAAAGGCAGAATACAGAATGCATCACATTTAATAATTAAAAACATAAAATATGCTCCTCTGATCAGCTTTGCACTCATCTGGCGATTATGGCTCAGGAGTTCCAATTATGTAATGAAGCAGTTTAAAAGCCAATAATACCCAACATCAGACTTATAATATTTCCGCCACGGTCGCCCCGACGAAAGCTATCAGCTCCGTCGGGGCGATTTTCAGTTGCAGGCCCCGGACGCCGGCACTGATATAGATGAACGGAAGGGCTGCGGCCGTCGAATGGATGTAGGTCGAGAACTGTTTTTTCATGCCGATTGGAGAGCATCCGCCGCGGATATAGCCCGTCACGGGCAGCAACTCTTTCATCGGAATCAAATCGGCTTTCTTATTGCCCGAAACACGTGCGGCGGCCTTGAGGTCGACTTCGTGGTCGCCCGGCACGACACAGACGAAATACCCCGTGCGGTCGCCCTTCAGCACGAGGGTCTTGAATACCGAGGCAATGTCCTCGCCCAGCTGTTCGGCGACATGCGTCGCCGCCAAATGTTCCTCATCGACCCGGTAGGGAACCAGCTCGTAAGCTATCTTCGCGCGGTCGAGCAGTCGCGCCGCATTTGTCTTTTCGACCTTCCCGTGTGCCATTTCTACTTTGGGTGTTCAATATTTCGGCTTAAGTTGTGCAAAGGTAGTTTATTTTGCCTAAACAGGCGCAAATTCGCTATTTTTGTAAAATGTTTCGCGGTGAAAATACATACAGGCAACTGCTCCTGACAATGGTGGCAATGCTGCTGTGCCCCGGTTTGCAGGCACAAAGCACACGCGTCCGCGGCCGGGTCACGGACGCCGCAGACGGTACCCCCATGCAGTTCGTGAGCGTCGTATTCCCCGGCACCACAACGGGTATTACGACCGATGAGGAGGGCGTCTATACGCTCGAAACCCGCGATACGGTAAGCCGTGTGCAGGCTTCGATGGTCGGCTATGCCCCCCAGACCAAACCCCTCGTACCGCACAGCTTCAACCACGTCGATTTTACACTCGAATCCGTGGAGTTCGGCATCGGCAACGTCGTCATCACTCCCGGCGAGAACCCGGCCCACCCGATACTCAAGCGGGTCATACGCCGCAAAGCGCTGAACAACCCCGACGAATACGAGCGCTACAACTGCGCGACCTACACCAAAATGGAACTCGACCTGACGAACATCAAGCCGCGCTTCCGCAGCAAACGCCTGCAGCGCAACTTCGGGTTCGTATTCGAATACGTCGACACCTCGGCGCTTACGGGGCAGGCCTACCTGCCGGCCATGATTTCGGAAACGAAGGCCGATTACTACCACAGCAAGCGCAATCCCTCGCTTTCGCGCGAAATCATCCGCGCCAACCGCGTATCGGGCGTCGAGGACAGCTTCGCCATCGCCCAGTTCACAGGCCAGATGCACGGCAACGTCAACTTCTACGACAACTTCATCGACATCTTCAACGTCCGTTTCGCCAGCCCGCTCGCCGACGGGGGACTGTTCTATTACGACTACTTCCTCGTAGACAGCATGCAGGTCGACGGCCGCAAAACCTATAAAATACGTTTCCACCCCAAACGGTTCTCGACGCCGGTTCTCGACGGCGAAGTCAACATCGACTCGGCGTCGTACGCCCTGCAATCGGCTTCGGCCCGCATGCCCAAGGGTGTCAACGTCAACTGGATTAAACACCTGCGGCTTGAAAACGAGAACCGGATTGTGCGCGATAGCACCTGGTTCCGCAGCCGCGACCGCGTATCGGCCGAGTTCTCGATTTCGACGGCCGATTCGTCGAAGTTGACCTCGTTTATCGGCACGCGCGAAGTGGCCTACACCGACGTGCGGATCGGGGAACCGATTCCCGACGAGGTCATACGCATGGACAACAACGTCGTCATCCGCGACGAAGAGGAGGTAAACCGCAAGGACGAAGCGTTCTGGGAACAGGCGCGCCCCTACCGTTTGAGCGAAAAGGAGAAAGGCATCTACGCCATGGTCGACTCGGTGCAGAACGTGCCGCTCTACCGCAACATCTACACACTGATCAACACCGTCATCGTCGGTTACTGGAACACCAAATACATCGGCATCGGCCCCTACTATAAACTGGCCAGCTTCAACCGGCTGGAAGGTTTCCGCATGCAGCCCGGATTCCGCACGACCTCGGCCGTCAGCCGCCGCATACGCCTTTCGGGGTACGCGGCCTACGGCACGCGCGACGGGATGTTCAAGGGCGGCGGCAGCGTCGAGCTTGCTTTCAACCGCCGCCTGACACGCAAGCTGACCGTTTCGGGCCGTCACGACGTCATGCAGCTCGGTGCGGGCCAGAATGCCCTGACCGAGAGCAACATCTTGAGTTCGCTCCTCTCGCGCGGCGACTCGCGGCTCTCGATGGTCAACCGCGGCGAAGCGGACTATGAACACGAATGGAGCCACGGCATCAGCAACTTCGCAGGGGCGCGCATCCAGAAAATCTACGGCAACAAATATGTGCCGCTGGTTCGTCCCGACGGGCGGATTGTCAATTCGGTATCGGACGCATCGGTGCATGTGGGCATGCGCATTTCGAAGAACGAAAGCATCTACCGCATGCCGTTCGACAAACAGTACATGGGCTCGGTCTACCCCATCGTGACACTCGGGTTCTCGGCCGGACTTCCCGGCGTGATGAGCGACGGCTACGAATATTACCGCCTCGAGGGCGGCATCCATTACAAGCCCGAACTGCCACCGCTCGGCTATTCGAACATCACGCTCCAGGGCGGCAAAATCTTCGGCAGGGTGCCCTATCCGCTGCTCAAGATACACGAAGGCAACGGCACCTACTTTTACGACCCGTACGCTTTCTCGTGCATGAACTTCTACGAATTCGCCTCGGACGCCTGGGTGGCGCTCTTCTTCGAGCACCATTTCAACGGCGTGCTGCTGGGACGGATTCCGCTCGTCAAAAAACTCAAATGGCGCGAAGTGCTGGTCTGCAAAGGCGTATGGGGCACGCTTTCGGAGGAAAACGACGGCAGCCTGCCCGGGACGCAGGCGCCCCTGCTCTTTCCGCGCGGCATGTCGTCGGTATCCGATCCCTACGTGGAGGTAGGTTTCGGGGTCGAAAACATCTTCCGCCTGCTGCGCGTGGACTGCATCTGGCGCGTCACCCACCGCGACCCGAAACCGGGACAGGACATACAGAACTTCGCCGTCAACTTGAGCATGAACCTCAAATTCTGACCGAACGCTCCCCCAAACCCGAAGATTTTGGCTATCTTTGGGCTGAAAAATTCGGAATCTATGATTAAAGGTGCAATATTCGACATGGACGGAACGCTCGTGGACAACTCTCCCGTCCACCTCCGGGCGTTCGAGATTTTCTGCGACTGCTACGGCGTACACGGATGGAAAGAGAAACTCGGACAGGCGTTCGGCATGGGCAACGACGACATCATGCGGCTCATCATGCCCGAAGAGGTAATCCGCGAAAAGGGACTCGCGGCGCTCGCCGAAGAGAAAGAATCCTTGTACCGGGAGATATACGCCCCCGAAATCGAGCCGGTGGCCGGGTTGGTGCCCCTGCTCGAAAAACTCCGCGCGGCAGGCATACGCTGCGCCGTAGGTTCGTCGGGTTACAAGCCCAACGTCGACTTCGTATTGGAAAAATGCAATATCGGGCCTTATTTCGACGTCCGAATCAGCGGCGACATGGTGACCCGCTGCAAACCCGACCCGGAGATATACCGGAAAGCCGCCGCCGAACTGGGGCTGACGCCTGCGGAATGCGTGGTTTTCGAAGACGCCAAGGCCGGTATCGAATCAGCCCGGCGCGCAGGTGCCGGCCGCATCGTGGCGCTGGCGACGACGCATGACCGGAAGACATTGTCCGAAGAAACCGCCGCAGACTGGATCATCGACGACTTCCGCGACATCACCGACCTCGACGCGCTGCTCCGGTAATTATAACCGGCGCTGTACGAACTGCGAACGGAACGCCGCACGCACCGCCCAGTCCGGTACCAGTCGGGAACCCCACACGCACAGCCTCGTGAAAACTCCCGGGATACAACGCTTGCGACCCCGGAAAAGTGCATTCAGGCCCCTGCGGGCCACCTCCTGCGGCGTAGACATCACACCCCAACGAATAAACCGGCGGCGCCATGCGTCGCCGAGTTTGTAAAACGGAGTGTCCACAGCTCCGGGAAATACCGTCGTCACCCGAATATCCCTGTCCGCCAACTCGTCGTGAAGCGCCCGTCCGAAGGTTTTCAGATAGGCCTTCGTCGCGGAATAGGCTGCAATCGTAGGATAGGGCGTCCAGGCCGTTGCCGACGACATCAGCAGGATATGCCCGCCGCAGCCGCGGCGCTGCATCTGTCCGGCATAGAGGCAGCACAACTGCGAAGTGACGGTACAATGCAATGAAATAATCCGGCCGACCGCCTGCGGCGACGCCGAAGCCAGTTCCCCGAAAAGCAGGACACCCGCATTGCAGACCAGCACATCGATATGGATTCCCCGCTCTTCGGTCCCTGCGAAAATCCGCCCTGCGGCATCCGGTTCCGCAAGGTCGACACGCAACGGCAATGCTTCGACGCCGTATTCCGCCGCAATCTCCTGCGCCGCAACCTCCACCGCTTCGGCCCGGTCGGCCAGCACCGGGCTATACCCTTTCGCAGCCAGTTGACGGGCATATTCACGGCCGATGCCCGACGCGGCCCCGGTGATCAATGCGTATTTCTGTCCGGAAATAGTCATCGTATGAAAAATTTTAATATTTTTGCGACGTTTTAGCCCAGCAATATATGTTCAAAGCAATCGCCACTGTCAGCCTGCTCGTCGTTTCGAACACCTTCATGATGCTCGCATGGTACGGCCATATCGCGTTCAAATCCAAATTCGAACGTTTCGGCATCACCGCTGTCGTCCTGTTGAGCTGGGGCATCGCGCTGTTCGAATACTGTTTCCTGGTACCGGCCAACCGCATCGGCTCGACGCAGTACGGGGGCCCGTTCTCGCTCTGGGAGCTGAAAGTAATTCAGGAGGTGGTATCGCTTTCGGTCTTCGCGCTTTTCGTGCTGGTCTTCATGAAATCGGACACCTTGCGCTGGAACCACCTCGCGGGATTCATGTGCCTGATTCTGGCCGTCTATTTCATCTTCCGGAAATAGCCGCCCTCTACCGTCAACTTGCCTTCTATAACTCCATGACAGCTGCCCCGGAAACAGGCCGGCAGACGCTCTTGCACCGGCATAAAGCCCGGAAGCTACGTCCGCCGAAGGAATTCTTATCGTTTCTGCCGGTCGTAACGGTAAATCTGCCAGGAGTTCACGAAGTTCTGCCAGACGATATAGGCCGTCGGGGCAATCGAAGCAATCGGGTTGAGGAACGACTGCGCCATCCAGACAGCCAGCACCGTGTTCTTCTGTCCGAGGGACTGCCCGCCGGCCGGCGCATCGCCGTAACGGCGGCCGAGCGTACGGCCGACCTTGAACTGCACCAGGCAGATTACCAGCGCGGCAAACGCCAGCCACAATTCGGTCGAAAGCGATGCATTGTGCAGGTCGATAATGAAAGCCGTCGTACGTCCGATAATCACAATCAGCGACGCCAGCCACATATAGAATGAAATCTGGCTGTGGTCGCCGATCCATTTGGCAGTCCCGGGCAGCACCAAACGGCAGAACTGCGCCGCAGCGAAAGGCATAATCAGCAGCGGCGCAATCCGTGCCAGTATTTGCGTAAAGGTGCAGGCCCCCGTCCCGGCGAACGACAGGACGACGGGAGCGACCAGTGCAATCACCATATTGCACAGCAGGCTGTACGTCGCCATCGTCGGGACATTGGCCCCGAGCATACCGGCAATCACCACCGCGGCCATCGCCACGGGAGCCAGCACGCAAATCATCGCCCCCTGCGCCACAATCTCGTTCAGCGGCAACAAAGCGAAATAGACGGCAATGCTCACCACGACCTGAAACAGGAGCAGCCACAGGTGCAGCATGGAGGGTTTCATCTGCCGGGGTTTCACGCGGCAGAACGTCACGAAAAGCATCAGGAAAATCAGCGTCGGCGTAATCATCTGTCCCGTCCACGCTTCGAGGGCTGTCACGGGACGGCACAGCAGCGCCCCGACCACCATGGCCGTCGGCATGGCGACGGTCTTGACATTGCGGTGCAGGTATTCCAGTACGTGCATTATTCCATTCGTTTTACGGGGACCCGCACACGGGTTCCATCCTTGCGTTCAACTGTCAGTTCGGGTTTGTCCGGCCGTACTTCGCCGCGGATGAAAGCACAGGGGTCGACCCGCTCTACCTCCACCGTTCCCAGGCGGACGATGCGGTCGCCCGGCGCGATAACCGTCCCGAGGGCTTCGTCCCAGACCTGCCCCACGACCAACCGTCCGCCGTCGAGCGCTACGGTGACATTCATCACCGAAGCATCGGGCGGCTCCGGCTGTGCGGCATGCGGCAGCAGCCAGAAGCGGCGGCCGGGATAGTCGATTACGACTGTTCCCCAGCGGAAAAGTCCGCAGCCCAGTTTGCTGAAGGAGCCGTGGGTGATCTCGAGCGGCATCGCGGCAAGCCGTTGTCCGGCCAACACGAACTCCGGCACCACACCCCGCACGGCATCACCGACGACCGAACGGTTGCTCCACCCCAGATTGCCGGAGTGGCCCTCGGTACGGCGCACGTCGCGGAGGATTCCCCTTTCGAGCAATGCCAGACACTCGTCGTAGCGGCAGTCGAAAAGGGCGGCGGAACCGGTATCGAATTTCATGTAGGTTTTCATCCGGGACTTTCCGTTCCGCAGCACGGCAGCAATCACGGGAGTGTTCCCGGCAAAATGGATACGGGCCGCATCCCGGCGGACGCACTCCCCCAGCAGGCGAATGTCGCCGGCCAGCGTAATCGTCGAATCGGCATTTGGCATCCGCACGACGAAATCACGCAGCAAATCGCCGCCTGCTATACCGTCAAAGCCCAGACAACGGAAAATATACGAGCTGTCGGGCAGGACAACCACCCGCTTGTCGGTAAACACGGCCCCGCCCAGCCGCAGATAAGGCACCTGCACATAGGCGAGCGACTGCCGATGGCCTTCGAAATCGCCGACGAGGCCCCTGTCCACCTCCGAAAGTCCCAGTTCGCGGCTCAACCGCCCGCTGATTGTCGTCCGCGAAGCCCCCGTATCAAAGACAAAACGGCGCGGCCCCGCAGAAGTTTCGACCGTCACGACATACTTGCCGTATTCGACCGTATACGGCAGGTCGAACCGCACGGCAGGTTTGCGGGCGCAAACGGCCTGCGCCGCGACAATCCAGCAAAGCGCGAGCAGCAAACGCTTCATCGGCACAGCGGCTTACGACAGCAGTTCCCTGACCTTGGCCGAAATATCTTTGCCGTCGGCACGTCCGGCGAGTTTCTTCGAGGCTGCGCCCATCACCTTGCCCATCTCTTTCATCGACGTGGCGCCGACTTCGGCGATTACGGCTTTCACCTCAGTTGTCAGCTCCTCGGCCGTCAGCTGCTTGGGCAGGAATTCCTGGAAAACGGCGACCTGGGCCAGCTCTTCGGCGGCGAGGTCGGGACGGTTCTGTCCGGCGAAAATCGCCGCGGAGTCGGTTCCCTGCTTGGCAAGCTTGGAAATGATTTTCAGCACGTCGGCGTCAGGGAGTTCGGCAATTTCCGGGCCGGCGGTCTTGGCTTCGATAATGTACTTCTTGGCATTGCGCAGTGCGCCCAGGCGCACGGTATCTTTGGCTTTCATCGCCTCCATGATACCTTTCGAAATTTGTTGTTCAAGTGACATATCATTAATGATTTAAAAGGTTATCCTGTTTGTTTCCCCGCACAAAGGCGACCGTATGCACTCCGCTCTCCAGCCGTATCCGGTCGTCAGAGGCATGTACCCTCCTGCCGTCCACCCGGCATCCCGCTCCGTCCGCAGGCAGGCAGAATGTCGCCGTGCTGTTGGCAGGCACCGCCACCCGGGCGGTGAACCGGTCTGCATCGAGTTCCCACTCGACACGAACAGTGCCGTAAGGCGTTTGCTTCGCCGCTTTCACCCACGCTACGCCCTCGGGCAGCTGCGGGGCAATCAGCACATGGCGGTAACCGGGTTCGGCCTCATCGGGGCGGATGCCCGCCAGCGCCTGGATGAACCACGCGCCGATACCGTTGTAGCAATTATGTATTTTGCTGCGTTCGCCGTTCCAGCTCTCCCAGGTGGTCGTCGCCCCCCGGTCGAGCATATGGAGGTAGCCGGGTTCGCCGTGCCGCTTCAGCATGGAGCGGACGAAATCGGCACAGCCGTTCCGGATGGCCCACTCCGTCAGCACGGTCACCCCCACGAGCCCGCAGCCGATATGGCCGCCGAGCTGCTCGCGAGTCGTCCGGAACAGGCGTTCCGTCACGGCGGGAACAAGCGCCTCGTCCGTCGCACCGACCAGCATCGGGTAAATCTGGTCGATCTGCGAACCGGTGGCATAACAGTTCCCCGCCGGATTGAAAAACGCTGCATGGATACGTCCGTTCAGCGCATCGCGCTTCGCACGGTACGACGACGCATCGTCCGGATGTTGCAGGTGCGCCGCAATTTTCGCCATGGTCGCATAGCAGTCGCTCAAGAAGCAGTTGCTTACCAGGTCGACGGACGACTGCGCCGTATAGTCCACGCCCGACGGGGCCAGCCAGTCGCCCAGGTACCAGCCCCGGTAATCCGTATCGGGCCAGCGCCGGAGCAGGCCGTCGGCCATATGGCGTTCGGCATACTCCAGCCAGCGCTGCATGGCGGGATAATAGCGCACCAGCAGCCGGTCGTCGCCGTAGTTGAGATAGGTCTGCCAGGAGGCGGTAACGATAAACCCGCACCAATAAGGGCCGCCGCCGGCCGGATAGGGATTCGGCACATTGTGCGGCATTCCGCCGTCCTCACGGATACAGTCGCCCCACATCTGCATCCAGTTCATATAGAGGGGTGCAGCGTCGTAAAGGGTCTGGAAACTGTTGCACGAAGCGTTGCCGTCGCCGCCGTACCCCATACGTTCCAGATGCGGGCAGTCGACGACATAGCCGCCGAAGGCAAGGTTACGGAACGTGTACTTCACCATGTCGTAAATCGCATTCAGTTCCGGGTCGGAGCACTCGAAAGAAGAGGCGTCGCCGAAATCCGATTGAATCGGATAAGCGGCGAGCCGCACGGGCGCCGCCGGGATATTGGAAATCCGAACGTATTGAAACGCATGGTGGTTGAATTTGTTGCGGAAAATCTCCCTTTCCGTACCGCCGGCGATATAGGCATCCTCGAAAAGGGTATTTCCCTCCTGGGAGCGGAAACTGCCGTCGGCGGCGAGCCAGTCGCAATATTCGATCCGTACCCTCCGGCCTTTTTCCATCGGAGGCAGGTACAACTCGATCCAGCCGTTGACGGCACGGCCCATGTCGGCCACCCAGACACCGTCGGCCGTCCGGCGCAGCGATACGGGCAGCACGGTATCCCGGATGCAGTTCGGTTCGCACATCCGGGGTGTAACGTGCACGGCCGGGACATCCGCCTCCCCGACGGGGCTCCATGCCAGGTTGTCCAGCTCCGCCGCCGAGAGTCCCGCAGGCACTTTCGCGCCGTCCACGCATTCGCCGCCGAATTGCAGCGGCAGCCACGTAGTCCCCTCGGTATCGGCATATCCGCTGTCGCGCCCCGTCCACGAACCGTCGCTGGCCAACAGCGTACGGCATTCCCCGGAAGTCACTTCATCCAGCCGGGCGTTCACGAGCGGGCCGTCATGGGCAGCACCGAAAGTGGCCGGACGGTACCAGCCGCGCCCGAGCCACAGCACCAGATCGTTCGCCCCCTCCCGCACAAGGTGTGTCATATCGTATGTAACCGCAAGGGAGCGTTTGTCGAGCTGCGACACCGCCGGGGAGAGCACCTCGCCGGAAACCTTTTCCCCGTTGAGCCAGGCTTCGTGGTACCCGAGCGAATTCACATGGAGCAGGTAGGTGCCTTTTTTACCGTCGATGCGGAAGCCTTTGCGCAGCAGCGGGGCCCCCACGCCCTCCATGCCGATGTAACGTCCCGGCCAACCGGCCCGGTCGAGAATGCCGACGCCGAACCGGGCCGCAGGGCTCCATGCCGAGCAGCGGCCCGCCGCGTCCCAGACCCGCACTTTCCAGAAAGCCAGCGACGGCGCCGCCAACTCCCGCCCCCCGTAGGGAACCATGACCGAGCGGGATGACGCCACTTTGCCCGAGCTCCACAAATCGGCGCTCCCGGGCCGGAGCAGCAGGCTGTCGGAAGCGACCAGGATTTCATAGGCAGACTGGCTGAAAGCCCCGTCCGCATGGATTTTCCAGCTGAAACGGGGCTGCGTATTGTCCACAGCCAGCGGAGCATGCAAATTTTCGCAGCGCAAATCCCCGGGCCGCACGCCCGGTTCCGAAGCACACCCCGCCGCAAGAAGCAGGCAAACAATCGTATAAAGGGATTTTCCCATGGGATTGCAGGAGGTTAGCGTGAAACGGTTTCGCCGGATCCCAGGAATGTCAATATGTCCGCCATCAGCCGGTCGCGCTGCACATCGCTTTCGACCGATTCGAACGGAAAGCCCATGACGAACGTACGGCTCTCGGCGCAGGCTATGCCCGCCATGCGGTTATTGCCGACATAGCGCATCACCGGAAAAGCCCTGCCGCCCGCGGGCAGGAGGGCATCGGTCGTTTCGATACGGTAGCGGTCAGGGCGGAAATCGTTGACAAAGCGGTATTCGTCGCGCGTGAAGCCTGCATGCGACGTTACAACACGCACCCGGTTGCGTTCGGCGGGATGGCTGCCGTCATACGTATAATGAAGCACCTCTTCGGCGAAAGCCCGGTCTTCGTCGGAGCTCTCCTCCCCCGTCCAGAGGTCGGCAGCCACATAGCTTCCCGACACGAAAAGGGCACCGTCGCCGGCCATATAGCGCCGCAGGACATCCTGCAGCCGGGGCGAAAAGGTTTTGAACGCATATCCCGCAACACCGCGCCCGATGGTCACCGAACGTTGTTTGCCCAGAATCAAGTCGACTACGGAATACTCCTCCGGCGATACGCTGTGCTCCTCGAGGGCCCGCACCGAAGCCGAGCAGAACGAATAGCCCGCGCGGGCGACGGAACGGCCGTGCACATAGGGGTAATCGAACGTATTGCCGCCGATTACCTCCGTTTCGTAATCGCAGCAGCAGGCCCCGAGGGCGATGCTGTCCACTTCGCATTTGGCCATCGACATGTCGAACACCCGCTGTTCGCCGATATAGGAGATATCCTGCCTGTCGGGTACGCCGCCGTCGAGGCCGACGTAGAATCCGGCCAGCGAATCACGGCGCATGCTCAAGGGTGCACTGACACGGTCGAACCCGTTTACAATCAACACCGCCCCTTTCTGGTCGGGCATGCGGCAGGCGGCGACGACCTCGCTCGGGAAACTCTCGCCGCCCTCGTTCACGGCCGTCACCTTGTAGCTGTAGATGCGTCCCGGCTTCTGCTGAGTCAGCAGGGAGGGCTTGTCCACATAGCGGCCGTTGTCGAAACCGCCGTCATCGATGCGCGTATAGACCACGTATCCGGTCGGCGCGGCGCTCGTTTCGAGCGAATCCATCACGGGCGACCAGCTAACGGCAACGTTGCCGTCCTCGGTGAATTGCGTGGCAAGTGACTCCACGGGAAGCGGCTGCACGACATAAGGTAATCCGTATTGCGAGCTGATATACTGCAAAATACCTTTATAGATAGCCCGACTCACGAGGAACTTGAAACGCGGATCGCTGCCATAGCGCATATCGGCGAAATTCTGGTGCGACAGCAGTTCCAACAGCATGGTCGGGGCACCCGGCACACGCGCTTCGTAATAGGCGCGGTTCCACAATCCGCGGCGGTTCCATTCGGGCTCGTAGACGGCCCGGATGTCGGACACAAGCTGCGTCATGACGATATCCGTCAGGTCGCGCGAGCGGTAACGGTCGGCACCACCCTCGAATCTGCCCTTGTTCTCGCGGGTGTAGTAGATACCCAGCGTGCCGATAATGTCGTCGTTGAGCCGCACGCCGGCATCGGAGTGGAACGCCAGCGCCATATCGACCGGAATACGGAGTCCCGTGCTGTCGGGCATACGCTCCGAACCGCCCATCAGGGCATTGACCCAATGGGCGCGCGACATATAGTCGTCCTTGTAATCGTCCTTGTTCTCTTTCGGGGTGTAGACCTTTTCGCCGAATCCGGCCCACTGGAGCCAGTAGCGGGCCCCCTCGCAGAAGCGGGGATAGCCGCTCGTTTCCAGGCGGTACTCCACATCGGGCCTGCGCAGCGAATCGCAGGCCGTACGGGCCACGTTGCCGTAGCCGCCGCCGATCTTCACCGCATCGGCCGTAACAATCCGCCCGGCCCGGCGGGAGCGGTTGGTGAGCGTCACCACGTCCTGCTCCCCCTCCCCGAGCAGGAAGTGCCCGAGGTAAATCCACGTCCCCCCGCCCATGGTCTGGTTGACGGCGAAAGTGCTTTCGCCCCCGAGGTGGCGAACCGTATACTGTGCATCGTCGGTGCTTTCGGGCAGCGACTCATAGCTGACATAGACGGCATACTCCCCCTTTTCGGGAATGTCGCCACGCCATACGGCGGTGCTTTCGGCACCCCCGGCAACCGTCCGCACACGACGCGTCGTACCATGCTGAAACGGATTCTCGCCCGTGCGGTAGACCTGCTGCAGGTGCGCGAACCCGATGCCGCCCGCCTGCCACTTCTGGGGGCCGTCCGTTTCCCGGTACTGCCCCGCGGCATCGTTGTCGGCGAGCACTTCGTACTTCTGCACGTCGCGCTCGCGGGGCAGCAGCACGTTCGCCCCGGCATGCTCGAGCATCGGCACCAGATACGGCAGCACATAGCTCTGGGTATAGAGGTCCTCACAGGTCATCCACAGCCGCGAACGCTGCCATTTCCAGCGGTTCTCGGGCTGGTCGAAATAGCGGCCGTGACTCTGCCACAAGGCGATATGCCGCCCCGCAAGCCCCTGCGAGGGCACCACGGCGGCAGATTGGCGCGTCACGAGCGGACGCTCGGAGCGGTTGACGAAAGGCACGATTTTCTTTTTGCGCACCTGTTTCAGGAAATCGGCGTCGGTACGGTACGCCATCGGAATCAGTTCGCGGACTTCCCGTTTGTCGGTATAGAGTTCGATGCGGGCCTTGCGGTACTCCGACGGCAGCACGGCACGCACCGAGTCGTACATGACCTGCAGGTTCTGCTCGCGGAACGGATAGTACGAAAGCCCGACCGAAGTATAGATGCGCACCCGGCTCCGGGAGGCGTCGACGCCCTGAATACGGACATAGCCGCCCGAAACTTCACGGGCGACGATACGCGTCAGCGTCTGTCCGATTTTACGGCGGGTTACGACATCGACCCCGGCGGCCGAAACGCCCTGCCAGCAGAAACAGCCCAGCAGAAGCGCGCAGAAGAGTTTACTTTTCATTCTTTTTAACCAGTAACAACATGCCGATCATCGTAAATGCGGCATTGTAAATCAACAATTCGAATCCGATCTGATAGTCCCACGCCACGCGGGCCCAGTATTGCACGAGGGCGCTCAATACGGGTGCCGCAACGGCTACGAGGGGAATCCAGCGGTCACGCACCCGCAGGCGCGTGAACATGCCGAAAGCGAACATGCCCAGTATGGGGCCGTAGGTATAGCTGGCAACCTTATAGACAAGGTTGATGACGCTGTCGTCCGCAAGGTACTCGAAAGCGAGGATTACCAGTGCCATCCCCACCGCCATCGCCACATGCACCACTCGCCGGACATGGGTCAGGCGCTGTTCGCCGTAGCGTTTCGTGCCCTGCAGGATATCGACCGTAAAGGAGGTCGTGAGGGCCGTGAGGGCCGATCCTGCTGCTGAATAAGTGCTCGATATAAGCCCGATAACAAACAGGATGCCAACGAATACCGGAAGTCCGCCCTCGACGGCCACAAGCGAAAAGACCTGATCGCCTTTTTCGGGCATCGCAAGTCCGCTGCGCTCCATATAGATGTAGAGCAACACCCCGAGTACGAGGAACAGGAAGATGACGAATATCTGGCTGACAGCCGTCAGCAGGATGTTTTTCTGCGAGTCGCGCGGCGTGGCACAGCTCATGTTGCGCTGCATCATGTCCTGGTCGAGTCCCGTCATGGCAATCAGCAATACCACGCCCGCAAGGAACATCTTCCAGAAATAGCGGTCGGAGGCGGGGTCGTCGAAGAAGAATATCTGCGAATAGGGCGAGGCTGCGACTTCGCGGCTCATTTCCGGCAGCGACATCCCGAGCGCCTGCATGATAAAGACAATCGACAGCACCAGGCTTCCCACCAGGCAGAACGTCTTGAGCGTGTCCGTCCAAATCAGCGACTTGACACCGCCCTGTTGTGTGTAAAGCCATACGAGAGCCATCGTAATCAGTGCGTTGAACCAGAACGGAAGACCGAAATGGCTGAAAACCAGCAGTTGCAGGACGGCACACACCACGTAGACGCGCAGCGCGGCACCCAGCATCTTCGACACGAAGAAGAACCACGCCCCGGTGTGGTGCGACGCGACGCCGAAACGGTCGTCGAGGTACTCGTAGAGCGATACGACCTTGAGACGGTAGAACGTGGGAATCAGTACGAATGCGACGACCAGCTGCCCCACGGTAAAACCGGCGACCATCTGCATGTATGAGAAAGCATCGACGGCGACCGACCCCGGCACCGAAATGAACGTCACGCCCGATATGGCGGCCCCGATCATGGCAAAAGCCGCCATGTACCACGGCGTACGCCGGTTTCCGGTAAAAAATCCGGCATTGTCGGCCCGGCGGCCCGAAAGCCACGCGACGGCAAAAAGAACGGCAATGTAGCCCAAAACGGTGATAATAACGGCTGCAGGTGTCATAAGCGTAAGTTTGGATTTAAGCTACAAATATAATAAAAAAGGCGATGCGGCCTCGCGTATGGAGGCATTTTAGGGCAAAATAAGACAAAGAAAAAGGCATCGCCGCAGGAATCCGGCAATCATGCACGCGAATAAGTATTTTTGCTGAATGTTCCGGCGCCTGTTCCCCTTATCTTTGCAGAAAAAGAATACGACCATGAAACGACATGCCGCGACACTCGCAGGGAACCTGCAGGAACCTTCCGCCACGACGGGCGGTTACGAAGCGTTTTTCACCCGCCTGCTCGGAATCGCGACCGCGGAACAGCCCGGAGACGAGCTTGGACGGAAAATACAGGCCTATGTCCTGAACTGGCTGGCGGAGCACCCGCTGACCCCGTTCGGCAACTACTCCGACACGGCCTACCGCCGCACCTACCTGGGCCGCTGTCCCGAAACGGGCTGGGAGGCCATCGTGATGAGCTGGAAAGCGGGAAACCGGACGAGCATCCACGCCCATCCGCAGTTCGCGGGATACCATTTCGCCGACGGGAGGTTCCGGCTCGAGATTTTCGAACCCGCCGGAAACGGCGCCGTACGGCTCAAAGAAACGCTCGACGTCGAAGCGCCGTGCGCATTCTTCTCAATCGGCGCACCGGGACGCTTCGACAACCACATACACCGCATCACCTGCATCAGCGGCACGGGACACAGCCTGCATGTCTACTCGGACGATGCGCTGCGGGGCGAAGTTTACGAAACGGTATGCGGATAAACCGGGCCGCAGGCAGACACGCGGACACGCCCGGCTGACCGGACGGTGGCGCACTCCCCGCACGGCAGGCTCGGCAGGGCTCACGGCGAAACAGGCGCTGCCGCATTCCCTGCCAATCCCCCCCCCGGAAAACAGGCGCGGCAAGGCACGGCCTGCCCCGCAGCAGCGCAAAACGAAAGGCCCCGGACTTGGTAAACAAAGTCCGGGGCTTTTATCCCTGCCGCGCCGACCGGCACGCAACCGTCAAAAGGACGGAAACGGTTCCTGCCCTACGCTTTTCGCCAGGTCAGCGCCCCCGAAGGACATTTTTCGACCTGCGCGACAATCTTGTCGGTCGTGGAGTTCTCCAGCTTCACCCACGGCCGTTCTTGCGGTTTATAGACCGCGGGCAGCGTCTTTACGCAGATTCCCGAATGCGTGCAAAGGTGCGGCTGCCAGACCACGACAATTTCGCCGTTCGTATACTCGATGCGTTTGTTTTCCATGTTTTCAATAGTTTAATACCATTACCGGCAACAAAGATAACGACAAATTCCATCCGAAGGCGGGGCCGCACGTCAACAAAACCAGTTTTCGGATATACGTTTTTGCACGCCTCCGGATTTTTTTTCGGTGCAGATTTTGATTTTTCTTAAAAATTTACTTACATTTGCCCCAACGACCATTACAAATGACGATTTTTAACCATATCCATCATCACCATCACCACTTTCCGAAGGGGTAAGGTCGATATGCATATGTAAACGGAACACAGTTTAATTAAGTATATACGAAGCTCATCCCCTGCGGATGGGCTTTTTTCGTGCTTATGCCGCAGGCGGGTGTCCTGAAAAACACACCGAAAAAATGTTAAGATTAGCAATTCAGGCCAAAGGCCGACTGAACGAACAGAGTACCTGCCTGCTCTCCGAAGCGGGTATCGGCGTCGCCGAAAGCAAACGCAAACTGATTTCCCGCGCAGAGGGATTCCCGCTGGAAGTCCTCTACCTGCGCGACGACGACATCCCGCAGGCCGTGGCGATGGGTGTCGCAGACCTGGGAATTGTGGGGCTGAACGAGGTCGCCGAGAAAGATTTCCCCGTCGAACGTACCATGAACCTCGGATTCGGCAGCTGCCGCATATCACTGGCCGTAGACCGCACGGTGCCTTACAATGGACTGGATTATTTCCGCGGCAAGCGCGTCGCCACCTCCTACCCCAATATCCTTGCGAAATTCTTCGCCGAGAAAGGCATCGACGCCGAAATACACACCATCGAGGGCTCCGTGGAAATCGCACCCGCCGTAGGAATGTCCGACGCAATCTTCGACATCGTTTCCTCGGGCGGAACGCTCGTATCGAACGGGCTCATGGAGGTCGAAAAAGTCTTTTATTCCGAAGCCGTGCTGATAGCCACCCCGCAGATGGACGAGGAGAAATGCCGGGAAAAGGCGCAGCTCACGTTCCGCTTCAACTCGATACTCGAAAGCCGCGGCATGAAGTACGTGCTGATGAACCTCCCGAAAGAGAAACTCGACGAGGCAATCACAATCCTGCCCGGCATGCGCAGCCCGACAATCCTGCCGTTGGCGCAGGAGGGATGGTGCTCGATACACGCCGTAATCGGCGAAGTCCAGCTCTGGGAGCGCATCGAGCGCCTCAAGGCCATCGGCGCCGAAGGAATACTGGTGCTGACGCTCGAGAATATGATACGCTGACCCGTAAAAACACCCCGCAATGGAAATGCTGAAAATCTACAAAAACCCGCAGCGCCGCGAATGGCCGGCCCTCACGGCCCGCTGTACGCGGCAGGACGATGAAATCACGGAACAGGTGGCCGCCATCCTCGCCGAGGTGCGCACAGGCGGCGACAAGGCCCTGCGCGACATCACCAACCGCATCGAGGGCCGCATTCCCGCCCTGTTCGAAGTGTCGCGCGAACAGCGCCGAAAAGCCGCAGAAACCATATCCTCTCGCCTGAAGGGCGCACTGGCCGCAGCAAAAGCCAACATCGAGGCTTTCCACCGGGCACAGCTCCCGCAGCAGGTCGACGTCGAAGTGATGCCGGGCGTGCGGTGCGTACAGCGCGCCGTTCCAATCGGCCGCGTAGGGCTGTACATCCCGGGCGGCAACGCCCCGCTCTTTTCGACGGTGCTGATGCTCGCCCTGCCCGCACGGATCGCCGGATGCGGCGAGATAATCCTCTGCACCCCGGCCGGACGCGACGGGCGAATTGCCCCCGAAATACTGTATGCCGCCGGACTGTGCGGCATAGAGCGTATCTTCGCAGTCGGCGGGGCACAGGCTGTGGCGGCCATGGCCTACGGCACGGAAAGCATCCCGCATGTCGACAAAATATTCGGCCCGGGCAACCGCTATGTCACCAAAGCCAAACAACTGGTCGGAGCCACCGACGTCGCCGTAGACCTGCCGGCAGGCCCGTCGGAGGTCATGGTGCTGGCCGACCGGAGCGCCCGGCCCGAGTTCGTCGCCGCAGACCTGCTCTCGCAGGCCGAACACGGGGACGACAGCCAGGCCATACTGGTCTGCCGCACGGAGGAGTTTGCGCGCAAAGTCACCCAGGCCGTCGAAGAGCAGGCCCGGCGGCTGAACCGCTGCGAGGCAATCCGCAACTCGCTCTCGAACAGCCGAATCGTGGTTTTCAACGAAGAGTACAAACAGGTTGCATTCGCAAACGCCTACGCCCCCGAGCACCTGATTATCGCGATGCGGGAGCCATGGAACGTCGCTGCGCAGATAACGGCCGCAGGCAGTGTCTTTATCGGCAACTATTCGCCCGAAAGCGCCGGCGACTACGCCTCGGGCACCAACCACACGCTGCCTACGAGCGGCTGGGCGCGGGCATACAGCGGCGTGAACGTCGACAGTTTCCTGCGCAAGATAACCTACCAGGAACTGACGCGCGAGGGACTCGAAACGCTCGCGCCCACGGTTACGGCCATGGCCGAAGCCGAGGGATTCGACGCACACGCCAACGCCGTACGTATACGGATGAAAGGAGGCGCCCTATGAAACCGCTGTCACAGCTCGTGCGGCCCAACATCCTTGCGCTGCAACCCTACTCCACGGCCCGCGACGAATACCAGGGCGGGGAAATCGAAGTATGGCTCGACGCCAACGAAAGTCCCTACGACAACGGCGTGAACCGCTACCCCGACCCGCACCAGCGGGAACTGAAAAAACAGCTCGCCGCCCTGAAAGGCGTACGGCCGGAACAGGTATTCATCGGCAACGGCAGCGACGAGGCCATCGACCTGGCGTTCCGCATTTTCTGCGAACCGGGCCGGGACAACGCCGTGTCGATAGCCCCCACCTACGGCATGTACCGCGTGGCGGCGCAAACCAACGACGTCGAGATGCGCGAAGTACCGCTGGGGCCGGATTTCTCGCTTCCGGTGGAAGCGCTGCTGGCAGCGGCGGACGACCGCACCAAACTGCTGTGGCTCTGCTCGCCCAACAACCCCACGGGCAATGCCTTTCCCGAGCGGGAAATCGAGCAGCTGCTCCGCCGCTTCGAGGGCATGGTCGTGCTCGACGAAGCCTACATCGACTTCGCGGAGGGCAGGGGATTCCTGCCGCGGCTCGGAGAGTTCCCGAACCTCATCGTCCTCCAGACCCTCTCCAAAGCATGGGGCATGGCCGGACTGCGGCTCGGGCTGGCATACGCCTCGGAAGAGGTCGCAGCCCTCTACGGCCGGGTCAAATACCCCTACAACATCAATACGCTCACGCAGCAGGCCGTTGCGGAATCTTTACGCCGGGATATCTCGGCGGAGATCGCCGAAATACGCTCCGAACGCGAACGCCTCGTACAGGCACTCACGGCGGAAGCCTGCATCGAGCGCATCTATGAGTCCCAAGCCAACTTCCTGCTGGTGAAAACCGCCGACCCCGACCGCCTCTACCGGGAGCTGCTCGCAGCAGGGGTCATCGTCCGCAACCGCTCCCGCATCCGGGGCTGCGAAGGATGCCTGCGCATCACCGTCGGGCGTCCCGGTGAAAACGAACGCCTGTTGGAAACCGTCAAAAACTTCCGCCCATGAACCTGAAAAAAGCACTCTTCATCGACCGCGACGGCACCGTCATCGCCGAACCGCCCACGGATTACCAGGTCGACAGCCTCGAAAAACTGGAATTCGTACCGGGCGCCATCTCGGCGCTCAAAGCCCTCCGGGGGCTCGACTTCGAACTGGTGATGGCCACGAACCAGGACGGGCTAGGCACGGACGCCTTCCCCGAAGAGGATTTCCGCCTGCCACAGGAAAAAATGCTGCGCACGCTCGCCGGCGAGGGCGTCACGTTCGACGACATGCTGATCGACCGCACGTTCGAGAGCGACAACGCCCCGACACGCAAACCCCGCACGGGCCTGTTCGGCCGCTATACCGACGGCACGTACGACCTCGGGGCGAGCTACGTCGTCGGCGACCGCGTGACCGACATCCTGCTGGCCCGCAACCTCGGGGCGAAAGGCATCCTGCTCGCCTCCCCGCAGCAGGGCCGCCGGATGCTGCGCGAGGCAAACGCCGAAGCGGCCTGCGTGCTGGTAAGCGATTCGTGGGCCGAAATCGCGGAGTACATCCGCCGGGGAGAACGGCAAATCACCGTAACGCGCGAAACCCGCGAAACGCAAATCACCGTCCGGCTCGACCTCGACGGCCGGGGTTTCGGCAGTTGCGGCACACCGAAAAAAGTCCGAGAAACGGCCGGCCGACCGGGAAAAGAGAACTCTCCCGGCAACGGCGAAATATCCACGGGGCTGCGGTTCCTCGACCACATGCTGGCGCAAATCGCCCACCATGGCGGCGTGTCGCTCGCCGTGGAGGCGCACGGCGACCTCGACATCGACGAGCACCACACGATGGAGGACGTGGCCATCGTTCTGGGCGAGGCCATCGACCGGGCGCTGGGCTCGAAAGCGGGTATCGGACGCTACGGCTTCGCCCTGCCGATGGACGACTGCCGGGCGCTGGTACTGCTCGACTTCGGGGGACGCATCGACTTCGAATGGGACGCCGAATTCCGCCGCGAACGGGTCGGCGACGTACCCACGGAGATGTTCCGCCATTTCTTCCACTCGCTCTGCTGCGCAGCGCGCTGCAATCTCCAGATTTCGGCACGCGGCGACAACGACCACCATAAGGCCGAAGCTATTTTCAAGGCTTTCGCCCGCGCGCTGCGCATGGCCGTGGCGCGCAGCGGATTCGGATACGACATCCCCAGCAGCAAAGGAATATTATGACGGCAATAGTAGATTACGATACGGGCAACCTGCGCTCGGTCGCCGATGCACTGCGGCGTGTCGGTGCCGAATTTACGGTTACGGCCGATCCCGAAGCGCTGCGGCGGGCCGACAGGGTGCTCCTGCCGGGCGTGGGCGAAGCCTCGTCGGCAATGGCGAAACTCCGCGAGCGGGGACTGGACAAAATCATACCCGCGCTGACGCAACCCGTGCTGGGCATCTGCATCGGGATGCAGCTGATGTGTCTCGACAGCGAGGAGGGAAGCGCCCGGTGCCTCGGGATTTTCCCGGCGCACGTCGTGCGGCTGGGAGGCGGAGCTCCGGCCGCAGAAAACCCGCTGAAGATTCCCCACGTGGGATGGAACACCATCGGCAGGCTACGCGGGCCGCTGTTCGAAGGGATCGGCGAGCAAACCTATGTTTACTACGTACACTCGTACGCGGCGCAGGTTTGCGCCGCGACTGACGCCGTGACCGATTACGGCGGGGCATTCAGCGCCGCACTGGGGTGCGGCAACTTCTTCGGGACACAGTTCCACCCTGAAAAAAGCGGACAGGCAGGGGAACGCATCCTGCGTAACTTTCTAAAACTGTAACGACATGAAAATAGAAATCATACCCGCAACGGACATCATCGGCGGCGCCTGCGTACGCCTGACACAGGGCGACTACGACCGCCGGACGACCTACTACCGCGACCCGCTCGAAGCGGCCCTGCGTTTCGAGGAGGCCGGCATACGGCGGCTGCACATGGTCGACCTCGACGGCGCCAAGGCGTCGGAACCCCGCAACCTCGCGGTACTCGAACGCGTGGCATCGAAAACCTCGCTCGAAGTGCAGTACGGCGGCGGCATCAAAAGCCGCGAAGCGCTCCGCAGCGTGTTCGACGCGGGAGCGAGCCGCGCCATCTGCGGCAGCATCGCCGTACGCGAACCGGAGGCGTTCGCGGAGTGGCTCGGGGAATTCGGGTCCGGGAAACTGATATTGGGCGCCGACGTCCGCGACGGCGCGGTAGCCATACAGGGCTGGCTGGAGCACTCCGGATTTACCGTGCGGGAGCTCATAGACCGCTTCACGCCGCAGGGGCTCACGCAGGTCATCTGCACCGACATCTCCCGCGACGGCATGCTGTGCGGCCCTTCGGCGGAATTCTATGCCGGATTGCAGGGCGAATACCCCGGTGTGGAAATCACCGTGAGCGGCGGCATCAGCTCGATGGCCGACATCGAGGCGCTCGACAGCACGGGACTGCGCAGCGTCATCGTCGGCAAAGCCCTCTACGAGGGACGTATCACCCTCAACGAACTGAAGCGATGCTTGCAAAACGCATAATCCCCTGCCTCGACATCCGCGAGGGACAAACCGTGAAAGGAATCAACTTCGTCGGACTGCGCAACGTGGGCGACCCGGTGGAGCTGGGCGCGAAATACGCCGCAGAGGGTGCCGACGAGTTGGTGTACCTCGACATCAGCGCCACGGAAGAGGGGCGCAACACCTTTACCGAACTCGTTTCGCGCATCGCAGCGCGCATCGACATCCCCTTCACCGTGGGCGGCGGCATCGCCTCGGTCGCGGATGCCGGGCGGCTGCTCGACGCCGGGGCCGACAAGGTTACGGTCAACAGCGCCGCCGTGCGCAACCCGGGACTGATCGACGCCATCGCTTCGAAATACGGCTCGCAGTTCGTCGTTGCGGCCATCGACGCCCGAATGACGGACGGCGAATGGCGCGTCACGACCCACGGGGGCAAGCGCCCCACCGAACGCGAACTGTTCGCATGGGCGCACGAAGTCTGGCAGCGGGGCGCGGGCGAGCTGCTCTTCACCTCGATGGATCACGACGGCACGCGCGACGGCTATCCCTGCGAAACGTTCGCACGGCTGGCCGAACTGCCCATTCCCGTCATCGCCTCGGGCGGCGCGGGATCGGTACGCCATATCGCCGACGTGCTGACACGCGGCAGGGCCGACGCAGCCCTGGCAGCCAGCATTTTCCATTACAACGAAATACCGATTCCCGTCCTCAAACGGGAACTGCACGAACTGAATATCAACGTAAGATTATAAACGCCATGAAAATCACAGCAAAACCCTTTGCGGAACTCGACTCCGCGAAACAGTCCGACGGACTGATTCCCGCCATCGTACAGGACGCACGCACCCTGCAGGTGCTGATGCTCGGCTACATGAACCGCGAAGCCTACGAAAAAAGCCTCGCCGAGGGCCGCGTCACCTTTTACAGCCGGACACGCCGCTGCCTCTGGACGAAGGGCGAAACCAGCGGCAACTACCTCGACATCGTATCCGTCACGGCCGACTGCGACAACGATACGCTCCTTGTCCGCGCCATCCCCCACGGCCCGACCTGCCACACGGGTGCGAAAACCTGCTTCGACGGAAGCGCACCCGAAACCGAGGGATTCATACGCTACCTCCAAAGCGTCATACAAGGGCGGCACGCCGAGATGCCCGAGGGCTCGTACACCAGCAAACTCTTCAACCGCGGTGTGAACAAAATCGCACAGAAAGTCGGCGAAGAGGCCGTAGAAACGGTAATCGAAGCCGTAGCTGGCAACCGTGAAGCGATGATTTACGAAGCTTCCGACCTCATATACCACCTGCTGGTGCTGCTCGAAGCAACGGGCTGCTCGCTTGCCGACCTCGAGGCGGAACTGGCGCGTCGCCACAGCTGACGCCGGGCATACCGGCCGGCACGGAAAACGGACGGCAATGCACCCGGGTATCTCCCGCACGGTGCGGTTGCCACGGAACCGGCAGAGGTACCAACCAGTCAATCTCGGGAAGCGCAAAAAAGCCGGGAGTTTACGATTAACGTAAACTCCCGGCTCCCTTTTGAAACGGGACACTAACCCGAATCCCGTTTCCCGAACTATATACTACTTAAATACCAAACCACACTGCATGTTTTTTTCAGGTTTGCTGTTGGCCAGATTCGAGTTCACGACCGTCGCCTGCTTGTTGACGTGCATGTTCGGCGAACTCGAGCCTTCGAAGGTCATGGCCGAAACGCAGCCGACGTCTTTCATGATCTTCGCCATTTCGAGCATTGTGACACCGACGCTGCCCTCAACCTGCTGTCCGCAGAATGCGATTACTTTGCCGTGGGCCGTTACGCCGACCGCTGCACGCGCTGCCACGCCACCGTACCATCCCATATTCGTACCGTCGTTGCCGATAGTCTGTTCCGCCGTCAGGACATTGCCGTCCCACAGAATCATCGGGACACCCGAAACAGCGGTTTGCACATCCCAGACAGTACCGTCGCCCTGCACGCGGGGCGTGAACGAGCTGGCATTGCGGAACGGGAACGAATAGAGTTTACCATCGAATTTCTGCGTCCACGCCATCTTACAGGTGCCGTTCTTATCCTGCCCGATAGTAGCGAAAGAGTTTAAGCCTTCGGGATCCTGTACGAATTTACCGTCGCGGACAATCGTCTGGGTCGCAGAAGTGGACACGCCGACCAAAATCACGTTCCAGTTACCCTCCTGTTCGAGCTCGGTAATCGGCTTCGCACCTGTTTTGCCGCTGCCGACAACACCCATGGTCGCTTGCGGGCCCATGATGGCAATGTAGCCGAGGCTCTTGCTTTCAGGTTTATTCAACAGATCTTCATTCTTGTAGACTTTGATATACTTGGGCAGCGAACCGAATTTCGCCGTTTCATCCGTCCAGCCGTTGCTCAAAAGCGGGTCCGTATACCCCGTAGCCCGTACGACAAACGTATAATCCACACCACCGTACGTAATGACCAGGGTTCCGTCGGCAAGCTCCAGGTCGAACGTTTTATTCGCCGGGGATTTGATGCTCGCGCCGGCAACCAACGTAAAGTCGAAGACCATGGCGTTGATGTCCATGCCCGCAGCGTATGCAATCGAAATGATGTTGCCCTCCATCGTAGCCTCCACATTGCCGACTTTCGCCGAAAGAATCGGATTGGGAATATCCTTGGGTTTGGCCGTCATGGTATAGGCCACCGGAAGGTAGCCGCCGGTATTTACTTCGACCGTATAGGCGGTAGTGAGGTTGACCCGAGCCGTCGGTTTGGCCGGCGTCTTCAGGAATGCTCCGGGGGTCAGGTTGAACGTGACCTCGACGTTGGAAAGGTCGGTGAGCTCCTGGAACTCGGGGAACGTAATCGTCTTGTCGTCATCGGAAATAACGGCCGTTGCAATCGTGCTGCCGTCGACTGCCGTTACGGACTGGAACGGATGAGCAATGTTTACAGGCCCCTTTTCATCGTCGTCATCGCACGACGTAATAAAAAACGCGCCTATGCAGCAAAACAGCATAGTCATCAGGGGGGGGGTAAAAAGTTTTTTCATAATTAGGTATTTTAGATTAGAATAATTGTGGCCGGCACCGGCATCAGTCAAAATAAAAATTTATTCTTTCAATGCGCTTTTATAGACAATATGTTTTATATGCAATCTTTCAACATCGACTACATACGCAATTATTATTACAAAAATCCATTTTGAAACAAAAATATCATATTATTGACACACGAATGTAATAATAATATTTATTATGACAATGATTTTTACAGAAAAAAGTTAATAATTTATTTGTTTTTACAATCGAGAAAAACCGCCCGCAAATGCAACACATTGATTGTATGAAAGATATGACACACAGCAGATTTTTCAGCCAAAAATACGGACACCCGGCATATCGGAACCGGCAAACCCGACGTGCGACCCGGTCAACTACAGCGGACACGGAATACGGCCCCACAAACCCGCCGGGGGAAAGAATTTTTCAGCGATTTTTTACGCAAAGATTTTGCACGATTGAAAATTTCTATTACCTTTGCACTCGCTTTGATGCAATGGCGGGTTAGCTCAGCTGGTTAGAGCGCATGATTCATAATCATGAGGTCCCGAGTTCAAGTCTCGGACCCGCTACAAAATGACAAAGAGACCTTATAGCAATTATAGGGTCTCTTTTTTCTTTTTCTGCAGTTAATGCCGATATTTTTTGATTTGCGCCGAAAAAACACGGCAAAATCATCAGAAAGACAGTTAATTTCATTAACTTTATCATCAGTAATCATAACGGTAGTTTTTATAATATCTTGGAAATTAGCGATTGGAATCGATGGAAATCCGCTATTTGCTGAAATAACCACAGTATTATATCTCATAAGATTCTCGATAATATAACTTCGATGATTCATTTTAAACTTCAAACTACCGTAATATGAAAACTAACATTTTGACGTTGACAACAGCCCTGCTTTTGCTGGGCGGAGGTTTTGTCGCGTGCAATCACTCGCAAGAGCCCGAAGCTATCGGCACCCCTCCCGTCTCCGCCCCCACGGACGTATCAGCTTTTTTCAAGACCTATCTGCCTCCGAGTTCCTCTTCGCATCCCGAACCGGCATTCAACTTCAGCGAAATCGATTATCGCGACACCGAATGTTTCGTGATCAACAGCCTGGAAGAGTTCGAGATCGTTGCACCTCCTTCGGTCGAGTTGCCGTTAATTGACTTTGACAAATACACGCTTATTATCGGACAGCATAGTTTAGGGGATCCCGGATACACTTTATCGAAGCAGGCTATCGACACAGAATCCGATGAGATGACATTGAATTTGCTGTACAAGCGAACAGGAGGGGCACATCCGGCGGTTGTAACTACTTTTTATTTTTGGGGATTATACACCAAACTTCCCGGAAAAACGGTTGCCATTGACGTAACCGTCATTTAGATATTCGGATATCATATTCAGCGTACGGCTAACAGGAGAGAGCGGCACCTTTGGAGAAATTAGAGAAAAATCGGGCGTAAATGCGGACATTCCCGTATATCTCCCGCTTTGGCATTGATTTTGACCCGAGCAAACTCAAACAGAACGACATGCCACTCACAGACACATCGCGCGCCGAGATACGGAATTCTTTGAGCATCCTCAAAGTCATTGCCGGCGTAGTCCTGCTCGTCGCCATTTCATGGGAGATCATCGGAGGCGACAACACCCATTTCTCGCGTACCTACCTGACGATTCAGCTTATTGTCTGCATCCTCTTCCTGTGCGACTTTTTCGTCCGGTGGGCCGCCGCCGAACGCAAGAGTTGTTTCTTCGCCCGCAACATCCTCTTTTTCCTGATTTCGATTCCCTACCTCAACATCCTCGACTGGAGCGGCGCCGTACTCCCCCGCTACTGGGCCATGCTGATCGGGCTGATGCCGCTGATGCGGGCTTTCCTGGCAATGTACGTCGTCGTCCACTGGCTCGTGGACAACAAGATACGCAAACTCTTCTCGGCCTATATCTTCACCGTCTTCGTCTTCACCTACATTTCGGCACTCGTCTTTTACGATTACGAAATATTCGTCAACGACAAGCTTCACGGCTTCGGGAACGCCCTGTGGTGGGCATGGATGAACGTCACGACCGTAGGCGCCGAGATATTCGCCGTCACGGCCATCGGCAAAGTCATCACCATCCTGCTGCCGTCGCTGGGAATGATGATGTTCCCGATATTCACCACCTATATATTACAGGAGTATACCCACAAAAAAGAGTCCGACCAGTAGGCCGGACTTACAGAAACGGAAACGGGGCGGACTTTTTTCAAGGTCCGCCCCGCCGCTTGTTCGCACGCTTATTTCTTCTGTTCTTTCAGCAGGTCGCGAATCTCCGTGAGCAGCACCTCCTCTTTCGAGAGTACGGGTTCTGCTGCCGGAGCAGGCGCCTCCTCCTTCTTTTTCAGCAGGCGGTTCATCAGCTTGACCATCATGAATACGCAGAAAGCCAGGATGGTGAAATCGATGCACTGCTGGATGAAAGCACCGTAGTTCCAGTAGACGGGTTCCGCAGCAGCCTGCACCACCTTGTCGCCTCCGCCCGTTACGGCGTCGCCAACGCTGTGCACGGCGTTCGAAGCCACGTCGCGCACTTTCGAAATATCGAGCCGCAACTGCGAGAAATCGGTATTGCCGATCAGCGCCCCGATCGGCGGCATCAGGATGTCATTGACCAGCGACGAAACGATTTTACCGAACGCGCCGCCGATAATCACACCGACCGCCATGTCCATTACGTTTCCTTTGAGGGCGAACTCTTTGAATTCTTTGAAAAAAGCCATAGGATTAAGGTTTAATTAGTTGATGGTGCAAATATAACGATTTTTCCGCAAGTTCTAAAGGGAAAGGGCGGCCGACGCATTGTCGGCCGCCCTTTCTTCGGATGAATATGCCGGACGGGATTACCCGATCTCGACCAGCACGGCGTCGGTAGCCACGTTCTCGCCGGGCTGCACAAGTATCTGTTTTACCGTACCCGCATAGTCGGTCGTCACGGAGTTCTCCATCTTCATAGCTTCGAGAACCGCGATTTCGTCCCCGGCCTTGACCGTATCGCCGACCTTGACCTTGATATCGATGATACGCCCCGGCAGCGGAGCCGTCACGGTATTGCCCGTAATGATTACTTTCTTCGCCTCTTCGGGGGCCTTCTCCGTGGCTTTGGTTTCCGCAGGTTTCGCTGCAGCATAGGCCTTGACTTTCATCTCCGTGAGGAAATTCTTGGCAACCAGCGGGAAAAGCTCCAGCAGCAGCACCTCTTTCTCGTTGGCGGCGAGCTTCACGCCCCCGGCCTCGGGAAGTTCGGGGTTGGGCTGCATCTGGTATTTCGACGTATCGTACGGGGTTTCCTCGCGCACACCGCAAATCTTGAAACGGAACTCGGGGTCGATCTTCACGGGCGTGTGTCCGTACTCGCCTTTCACCAGGCCCACGAACTGCGAGCTCTTGTTGGTGTACATCGGGCGTCCGGCCTTTTCGTCCAGGGCGCAGTTCACAGCCTGGGCGCCGACAATCTGCGAAGTCGGGGTCACCAGCGGCGGCAGGCCCGCAGCCAGACGCACCGACGGAATCAGCTCCATGGCGCGGGGCAGGATGTCCTCGGCCTTGAGCTGTTTGAGCTGGGCGACCATGTTCGAATACATACCGCCCGGAATTTCGGCTTTCTGCACCAACTCGTTGGGAGCCGGGAATCCGAAATAAGCCTCGATTTTGCGGCAGGCGTCGATCGTAGCGGTTTCGTCGTCGGCCTTTGCCGCTTCGATAGCCTTGTCGAACAGCGCGTCGATTTCGGCGGGCAGCGTGTCGGTCAGCGGGTTGAACGCCTTGGGTTCGGGTTTTTCCACGCCGAACACCGACTGGTTGAGCTCCTTGCGAATCTCGCGCAGCTGCGTGTTGATTTTCGCGACGGCTTCCATGTTCACGCCGGTATCGATGCCCAGCTTCTTGCAGAATACGTGAATCAGCTCGATGGCGGGAGCTCCCGTTCCCTCGGCGAAATACCAGCAGTTGGTATCGACCACGTCGGCCCCGGCGATGATAGCCGAAAGCACCGAAGCGAGGCCATAACCGGGCGTACAGTGGGTGTGGAAGTCGACGGGAATCGAAAGGTTCTTCTTCAGCAGGCGCACGAGCGTAGCAACACGGCGCGGCGGAATCAGACCCGACATGTCCTTGATGGTAATCATATCGGCGCCCAGCGCGGCCATCTGTTTGGCCTTATCGAGGAAATATTCGTCCGTAAAGACGGGCTGCGGGTTCTTCTTGCCCATCAGCCGGGCGAAGAATCCCTGCTCGGGATATTTGGGATCCACCGTATAGCAAACCGCACAGTCGGCAATGCCGCCGTACTGCTTGACATATTTGATTGTGGACTTCACGTTGTCGACGTCGTTCAGGGCATCGAAAATACGCATGATGCCCAGTCCGCTCTGAATCGAATTGCGGCAGAAACCGTCGATTACGTCGTCGGGATAGGGCGAATAGCCGAACAGGTTACGGCCGCGCGAAAGCGCCGTGAGTTTCGAAACATTGCCGACGGCTTTGTAGATGGTTTCGAGGCGCGTCCAGGGGTTCTCGTTCAGGTAACGCATCACGGAGTCGGGCACGGCGCCGCCCCACACCTCCATCGCATAGAAATTTGCATCCTTGTAGAACGGCAGACAACGGTCGATCTGCGCCTGGTTCATACGTGTTGCGAACGAGGACTGCTGTCCGTCGCGCAACGTAAGATCTCTGATTTTGAGATTTCTTGCCATTGTGATATTGAATTAAGGGTTCTTATTCTTCTTTCTACTGTTATTCGAATAACAAAGATAATAAACAATTTGAATTTCCAACTATTTTACGGGAAATTTTCACAAAAAACGCCCATTCAGGTTACTTATCGTAAAAGCACCGTCACCGCAGGCGCCTTACACCCTTCTCCACAATGTCGCTTTCGGGCACGAAGAGCCGCTGGTAGGGCGTGCCGTCGAGGTACTTTTTCTTGAAGATGTTGACGCAGAACACGAACATCTCGAGCATCAGCGGGCCGAAGATTACGCCCATGAACCCGAAAAGCGACAGGCCGACGAAAACGCCGAATATCGTCACCAGGGGGTGCGTGTCGGCCATCTTCTTCTGCATGACGAAACGCACGACATTGTCCACATGCGTCACGATGAGCGCCCCGTAAAGCACGAGCCCGATAGCCGGGCCCCAGTCGCCTGTGAGCGCCATATACCCTGCCAGCGGCAGCCACACGAGCGCCGTGCCGAAAATCGGGATAATCGTCGCGAAGCAGGTCATCACACCCCAGAACACCGCGCCCGGCGCACCGAAAATCAGGTAGCCGACCAGGGCCACGATGCCCTGCACCACGGCAAGAAGCGGAATCCCGATGGCATTCGAACGCACGATCATATGCACTTCGCGCATGACGCGGCTTCCGACCTCGCGGTCGAAAGGCAGCAACTGGCGGCAATACTCCTCCATTTTGCGTCCCCCGATAAGCATGAAATAGAGTACGAACAGCAGGACGATGATGTTGATGCCGAAATCCACGATACCGGCGAGCACCCACTGCCCCAGTTTCGGAATTACGGCGATCAGCGACGATATGTTGTTCTCCTGCAAAAGGTCGTATCCGGTCTTTTCGTGCATCAGCGCCGCGATATGCTTCAGCGGCGTAATAATCGATTCGGGTTTGAGCGTGATATCCTGCACCTGGCTCACAATCATCCACACAATCAGGCTAATCGGCACGAGGAAACACAACACCGCCTCGACCATAAGCAGCGAAGCGGCAAGGCTGCGCCGCCATTTGCGGCACTCTGTGAAGTAATGCATCTGCCGCCGGAGCAGGACATAAATCGTCGCAGCTCCCAGCAGGCCGCCCAAAAACGGGGTCAGCTCGACGAAAATCGCTATCCCCAGACCGAGGATCAGCACGAAAAGCGAATAACGCCAGTATTGTTCCCTGAAAGTTCGCATACGGCGGCAAATGCGCAAGGAGCGTGCCGGGAGTCTTAAACGGGCGACGGTCAGCGGGTTGAATTTTTTTTAGGGAAAATTTCGAATGTTCTATTGCGGCTCTGAAATATTTGATTTACATTTGTGTAAGCAAAAATATGGTTGATTTTATAAATATAACGGGTCCCGCCGTCGTCCGACGCTGTAAAAACGCCGCGGGAGGAGGCTTGCGAACCGGATTCGGACTACCGCAAGGCGGTATTCGTGCGAATGAACGAGGGGTATTTCAAAAGAGGAGTATCCCTCGCGGCTTTATACGGGGTGCGGAAAAAGTACCGGCAGGCATTCCAATCCGGTGAACCCCGCCCGGCACGCCGCGGACGGCAACTCCCGACACCCGCGCCGCAAGACGATTTTCAGAAACGACCAAAATTAAATACACCATTTTATTTACTAATCCATTAAAAAAGTATGAGAAAACATTTACTAAATTTCCTCATGACGGCCGCTTTGATTCTTTTCGGCGTGTCCGCCGCTGTCGCGCAATCGACAGTCACGGGTAAAATCGTAGATGAGAGCGGAGCTCCGCTGATCGGCGCGACGATCATCGTTCCCGGAACGTCGCAGGGCGCCGGAACGGACATGAGCGGCAACTTCTCGCTAAAGGTTACCGAACCGGCCAAGGCCATTGAAATCTCCTATATCGGCTATGTCACGCAGACCAAAGAGATTAAAGGCGGCAAAACCAGCCTGGGCGTCATCACCATGGTTCCCGATGCCGTGACAATGGACGACGTAGTCATCACTTCGTCCATCGCCGTGGCCCGCAAGACCCCGGTTGCCGTTTCGACCATTTCGGCGGCAGACATCGAGTACAAACTCGGCGGTCAGGAGTTCCCCGAAGTCCTCAAATCGACTCCGGGCATCTACTCGACCAAATCGGGCGGCGGTTACGGCGACGCCAGCACCAAGCTGCGCGGTTTCAAGAGCGAAAACGTTGCCGTCATGGTCAACGGTGTTCCGATGAACGACATGGAAGGCGGCAACGTCTACTGGTCGAACTGGGCCGGCCTTGCCGACGTGACGCGCAGCATGCAGGTGCAGCGCGGTCTGGGCGCGGCGAAAGTCGCAGCGCCTTCGGTCGGAGGTTCGATTAACATCGTCACCAACACCATCGACGCAAAAAAGGGCGGCACAGCCTCGTTCGGCGTGGGTAACGACGGACTTTACAATATCTCTTTCAGCATTTCGACCGGTCTTACGAAAAACGGATGGGCCATGTCGGTTATGGGCGCCAAACGCTGGGCCGACGGCTACGTGCAGGGTACGGACTACGAGGCCTACAACTGGTTCATCAACGTATCGAAACGCATCAACGACCGCCATCAGCTGTCGCTGACCGCTTTCGGCTCGCCCCAGGACCACTACCAGCGTCCCAACAACCTCAGCGGCCTTTCGATCGAAGGCTATCAGCAGGTGGCCAATTACATGAAAGGCAAAAGTCCCTATCGTTACAACCCGACGTTCGGATACGGGAAAAACGGCGAGCGCAAGACTTCGTCCTACAACTCCTACCACAAACCCCAGATTTCGCTCAACCACCAGTGGCAGATCGACCACAAGTCGGCCCTCTCGACGGCCCTCTACATGTCGATCGGACGCGGCTACGGTTACCGCGGAGAGGGTATTTCGTGGGGAGGACACTCCTATTACAACGACTGGTACGGCGCAAACAACGGCGTGCTCGCGACAACCTACCGCAATGCTGACGGCACGTTCGCCTACGACCAGATTCAGGAGATGAACGAACAGAGCGACCACGGTTCGAACATGGTCATGGCCAAGAACAAGAACGACCACGAATGGTACGGCCTGCTCTCGACCTACACCAACCAGATCGGCAAACACCTCGAACTCACGGCAGGCGTCGACTTCCGCTACTACGTCGGACACCATACGGCCGAAATCTGCGACCTCTACAACGGTAAGTACTATACCGACACCCGCTACCGCGGCCAGGTACTCCCCGAGAATAACAAGGCGGCTGCGAACCCCGACTACAAATACGAGAAACTCGGCGTCGGCGACGTAATCTACCGCGACTACGACGGCCACGTGCATCAGGAGGGCATCTTCGGACAGCTCGAATACAGCAAAGAGAAGATCACCGCGTTCGTTTCGGGTTCACTCTCCAACACGGGCTACTGGCGTTACGACCGCTTCTACTACGACGCCGAGCACGCCGAGTCGGAACACAAGAACTACCTCGGCGGCACGGCAAAAGCCGGTATCAACTACAACGTCACCGCGAAATCGAACATCTTCGCCAACGTCGGCTACATCAGCCGTGCGCCTTTCTTCTCCTACGGCGTATTCCTCAACAGCCAGAACAGCCACGCCATCAACCCCGACGCGACCAATGAGAAGGTCTTCTCGGCGGAGGTCGGCTACGGCTTCCATTCGCGTTACTTCTCGGCCAACGTCAACGCCTACTACACCAACTGGATGGACAAGACGATGAGCCGTACGGGTACCTTCAGCGAACAGTCGGCACGCGCCGGCGAGCGTTACTACCTCAACCTCTCGGGCGTAGACGCACGCCACATGGGTATCGAGTTCGACTTCACGAGCACCCTGAACCGCTGGCTTGAGATAAACGGCATGCTCTCCTACGGCGACTGGGAATGGTCGAGCAACGCCAAGGGTTATTTCTACGACATGGCCGGACAACCGCTGGCCGACGTCAAGGAGGGTAACATCGCCTCGGGCATCCAGGCCGAGGATCACGCCTGGGTAATGCTGCAGCAGAAAGGCATCAAGGTCGGCGGTTCGGCACAGACGACCGCATCGCTGGGCCTCACGCTCCGTCCGCTCGCCGGTTTGCGCGTGGGAGTGGACTGGACGGTTTTCGCACGTAACTTCTCCGACTACACGGTCAACGCCAGCTCGCTGACGGCAAACTCGCCCTACAATGTCGTAGACCCGTGGGTAATGCCGTGGGGCAACCAGTTCGACCTGTCGGCCAGCTACGGATTCAAAATCGGCAACGTGCGCGCGACGATTTACACGAACCTGAACAACATGTTCGACCAGACGTATATCACCGACGCCTACACACCGGCAAACGGCCCCGCCAACTGGCAGTCGGCCTACGGCGTGTTCTACGCTTTCGGACGCACGTTTAACGTAAGACTCAAAATCAACTTCTAATCCCTCAAACGAATAACTTATGAAGAAGCATATATTGACAGTTACAGCAGTTCTGGCCATGATGTTCGTGGGGGGGGGCTGCGATTACAACGACGATAATTTCGACGGCCTGCAGGACGGCACCGTCGCGACAGACGTCAAAACCCTCGAATTCACACTCACCGACGCCGACTACACGGCAATCGCAGGCAACAGCGCCAACAAGGCCCTGGCCGGCGACGAGGACAAGGACGCGCTCGCAGCTTTCGGCAAGAACAAGTATTTCACGCAGACGATTACCGCTGCAAAATACATTCCTGCATTCCTTGCCAGCACCTACCCCACGGCCGACAACACCTCGTCAATCAAAGTGACCTCCAACGTCGCAACCGACTTGCCGGAGGAACTTACGGCCATCCAGGCCGCCACGGAGTATACACTCAAGGCCGACGACTACAAGGCCGCATGGGAAGACGGAACAGTGAAATTCTTCACCCCCTCCAAACCCGCGGAAGATTACGTACCGGGGATTCTGGCCAAAACAATCACCGAGCCCCAGGCCGGCGACATGGCGATGGTTACATATACCTATTATGACGGTGAACCGGAAACGGATGCGGCTCCCGCAATGATGAGCGCACAGCGTTCGCCTCTGTCGGACGCCGTGGCAACGGTTACGAACATCGCAGATTTGACGCTCGACAACACCACGGTCTTCACCTCGCAGGCGACCGTGACAGCAACCTATGCCAAAGGCCTGCTCGTCAAAGACGCTACGGGCGAAATCCTGGTATACACGGGAAAAATCACCGATTTCGCTTTGGGCGACGAGATTCTGATTACGGGAACCACCCGCAAAAATTACGACGTTCCCCAGTTCAACAATACCGACCTGGTGCTCAAGATGGTGAAACCCCGCGCAGACGTCTTTGCATATCCGACCGAGGCCACCACGATCACAGCCGCCAACATCCCGGCCAAGTTCCCCGCTGTCGAGGGCGACGCCACGGCTTACGATCCCTATTCCTACCTCACTTTCACGGGTACCGTCGAGAAAAGCGGCAACTTCTACAACGTGGCTATCAAGGGTGCAGCCGCTGACGCCCTGAAAGCAAGTTTCACCAATCCGTTCGAGGCGCTGGAGTTGAGCAAATACGACGGTAAGGAAGTGCAGGTTTCCGGCTATTTGATTTCCATCAACGCCAAAAACAAGTATTTCGGCATCATCTGCACGTCGGTTGCGGAAGCGGGCACCACGCCTGTCACGCCGCTGGGCGTCGCTGCCTCCAAGGCCGGCACTTACACCGGCAAGGGCGTAGTCGTTGCAACCTATAACAAGGGTTTCCTGATGAACGACGGCACGGCTACGATGACCGTCTATCAGAACGCCACTCCCACGGTCGGTATCGGCGACATCGTGGAGGTTTCGGGCGACACGGAAATCCGCTACTCGATGTCCCAGTTCAAACAGGGCGCCACTGTCAAGACGACGGGCAAGGTCGACGACATCGACGCCGTACGTCCTGCCGTGGCGGAAGTGGATGGCCCGGCTCTGGAAGGGTACCTCACACTCCCCTGCTACGAGTATGTGAAATATGCCGGAACGCTCTCGATCAACGGAAGCTACTACGAAGTGCATAACATCGAAGGTTCCAAGACCGTTTACGGCAGCCTCTCCTACCCGCTCGCAGACCAGGAGGCGACAATCAAGAAACTCGCCGGCAAGAACGTGGTCGTGACGGGATACCTGATCGGCAGCAACACCTCGAAAGGCTATGTTACGACCGTCGTACTCTCGGTGGAGACTGCAACGTCTTATGACACGGAAACGCGCAACGCGCTCTATGCCTATGAAAACAACGCCTGGGCTCCCGTGAAAGAGGTGATCACCCTCCAGCCGGCAGACTACAAGGCGATGGGCCTGCAGTCGGATTTCAGCGCCACGAACGCTCCCGAGAACTACCTCCCGGCATTCCTCAAAATAAACAAGCCTTATGCACAGGCCGAGGACAAGGTCTTCGTAGCTTACAACTTCTACGACGCCGGGGAGAAAGCCACGGTACTCCGGGCCGACGAATACGTCTACGACGGCTCGCAGTGGAGCCGCAACAACGGTATCATAGAGCAGACCGACCAGTTCGTGAAGAGCAACGGCAAGTGGGTTTGGGATCCGAGCGTAACCATCATCCTGCCCCCGGGCAAGAACCAGGAACTCTCGACGCTCTATTACCAGGCTTGCGTGGATTGGGTCAAGGATAACGTGACCGACGGAGCCAAGTACGTCACCTCCTACGGCAACAACGAGTATTACACCGGCGCCTCCGCTTACCAGGGCAACCTCGACTGGCGTGCCGCCGAAGCCCGCGCGCAGTTCGCCGACGGCTATGCCGGCATGGATGACGCCCAAATCGTCGAGGCCATGAAACAGCACACGATCGAAGTATTCGCCAAAGTGCTGGAAGTACTCAATCCGGACGCCAAGGTAGTCAGCGGCGTGGATGTCACCTACACCATCCATGTCGGCGTTTATCAGGGCACCAACATCTCGGCACCGACGCACAAGTTGGTGTACAAGGTAGTCGGCAACCCCGAATTCGAGTTCGTATCGTTCGACGCACTCTAAACGAAACATGCAACGACGGCAAAGGCCGGAACTCCCGAAGGAGTTCCGGCCTTTCGTTTCGCACGGATTTATAACTCGTATGGTTTTTACAGGCGCCCCGCGGCAATCGCCAGCCGGCCGTACGGGGTTTCGGGGCACTACCCTATTTCGCAGGCAGCAGCATCCGCCGCAGTTCGTCGCACGTAGCGGCGGGGTCATGGTGGTCGAAAACCTTGCCGCCGATGCCGAAACGTGCGGCAGCCGCGATATTTTCAGGCCGGTCGTCGATAAAGAGGGTTTCGGACGGCTCGAGTCCGTAACGGTCGAGCAGAATCCGGTAGATTTCCGGTTCGGGTTTCACCACGCCCTCCTCGCAGGAAACCACTTCGCCGTCGAAAAGACCGTAAACGGGAAAACGGCGCAGGAATGCGATAAATTCCCGCGACATGTTCGACAGCACGTAGAGCTTGTATCCGGCGGTTTTCAAATCGCGGACGAGCTGCTCGGTCGGCACGACGGGCTCCTGCATGTCGATGGAAAGGCGCAGGTAACGCTCGCACTTTTCACGCGGGCAGCCGTTGATTTCCGAGAGGATGCCGACAACCTCGTCGAGCGTAGAGCTACCGCGGTCGTACGCCTCCCAGAAGAGGGGCATCCGTTCCGAACGGATAAAGCTGAAAAAGTCGTGGAATTCCTGCGTGCATTTACTCCTGTCGCGGGCGAAAAGCACCCCGCCGAGGTCGAAAACAATATTTTCCATGCCCCAAAGATAGGCAATTTTTCGTTTGGTTCGGGATTTGCAGGCTGGCGCATAACAAAAATACCGATTATGAATCATGGCATAAGCATTCTCTTCCGCGCCATTCCCCTGGCAATGGCGGCCTTCTGTTTCGGCTTCGGCGCCTATATTTTCGCTGCCGGCAGCGACCCCTCGCGGCTGACCGCAGGCCCGGTCGTCTTTTTCCTCGGCTCGATCTGCATCGCGCTCTACTGCACGGCCGCAACCATCATCCGCCAGATTATCGGCACCTACACCCCGGCGGCAAAATACCTCTTTCCGGCCATCGGGTACACATTCGCCATCATCACGGTCATCTGCGGGGTGTTCATCATCTCGTCGCACATGACCGGCTCGTTCGTCACCGGGCATGTCGTCTGCGGACTCGGGCTTATCACGGCCTGCGTCTCGACGGCCGCAACCTCCTCGACCCGTTTCAGCCTGATTCCCAAGAACTCGGCCGACAGCACGTTCTCCATCAACGCGGCAGGCTTCACGCACGGTGAGAATGCCCTGCTCATCTTCATCGTTTCGGCCATAGCCGCCGGAGCCTGGGTATGGTGCATCCTGCTCTACACGCTCGGAACCCTCCCGGCACATATCGTCGCGGGCAGTGTCATGTTCGGCATCGCCTGCGTCTGCACTTCGCTCATCGCCCTGGTCGCGAGCATCGCACGACAGGTGCGCGGCAATTACACGATGAAAGAACGCCGCAGCTGGATGGGCCTCGTACTCTGCATGGGCGGACTGGCTTTCGTGCTGGGTCTGATACTTATTTTCACCCTCCGGGGCGAAACAATCAATTTCGTGGGTTTCGTGCTGATCGGCCTGGCGTTAATATGCTGGAGTATCTCGAGCAAGGTTATCCTGCTGGCAAAAATCTGGCACGCCGACTTTCCGCTGGCGAACCGCATTCCGATCATTCCGGTGCTCACGGCGCTGGCCTGCCTCTTCCTCGCGGCATTCCTCTTCGAAGCGGCGCTGTTCGAAGCCAAATTCTTCGTCCCGGCGCGCGTGCTTACCGGATTCGGGGCCATCTGCTTCACGCTCTACTCCATCGTGTCGATTCTGGAAAGCGGCGCGAGCAAAAAATAACCGCAGCGGCACAGCAATAATAAAAGCCACCCCTGATGGGTGGCTTTTATTATTGTATTCGGTTCTTCGCAGTGTCAGAACAGGTGGAAAGCCACCGTAAGGCCGGCCATGACGATGGAAACCATCGACATCAGTTTGATAAGGATGTTGAGCGAAGGGCCCGACGTATCCTTGAACGGGTCGCCCACCGTATCGCCCACGACGGTAGCTTTGTGGCAGTCGGAACCCTTGCCGCCGAAATGGCCCTCCTCGACCATCTTTTTGGCATTGTCCCACGCACCGCCCGCATTGGCCATGAACACGGCCAGCACGAAGCCGGAGCTCAATCCCCCGACAAGCAGCCCCATGACGCCCGCTACGCCGAACACCAGTCCTACGGCAACGGGAACGACGATGGCCAGCAGGCTCGGGAACATCATCTCGCGCTGTGCACCGCGTGTCGAAATCTCGACACAGCGCGCATAGTCGGGCGTCCCCTCGCCCGTAAGAATCCCCTTGATTTCACGGAACTGGCGGCGCACTTCGTTCACCATGCTCTGGGCAGCACGCCCCACGGCATTCATCGTCAGGCCGCAGAACAGGAACGACATCATGGCGCCGATAAACACGCCTATCAGCACCGTCGGGTTCATCAGCGACACGTGGTAATACTCCATGAAATCGAGAATCGAAGCATCCTGCACCAGCTGCGCGGTGCCGTTGGGCAAATCGAGCATCGTCACGCCGTTATGCATCAGGCCGATGCGAATCTCCTCAATATACGAGGCCAGCAGCGCAAGGGCCGTCAGCGCTGCGGAACCGATGGCGAAGCCCTTACCCGTGGCGGCGGTCGTATTGCCCAGTGCATCCAGCGCGTCGGTGCGTTTGCGCACCTCGGGGCCGAGGCCGCTCATCTCGGCATTGCCGCCGGCATTGTCGGCAATCGGGCCGTAAGCGTCCGTGGCGAGTGTGATACCGAGCGTCGAAAGCATGCCGACCGCAGCGATACCGATGCCGTAAAGGCCCAGCGACATATTCTGCGGCGCCATGATATTGGCCATGTCGAAGCCGATGGCGCAAAGGTAGGCGAGGATAATCGCCGCACCGATTGTCACGACGGGAATCGCCGTGGAAATCATGCCCGATCCGACGCCCGCGATAATCACGGTCGCAGGCCCCGTCTGGGCGCTTCCGGCGATTTTCTGCGTCGGCTTGTAGGAGTGCGATGTGAAATATTCGGTCGCCTGGCCGATGATGATACCCGCCACGAGGCCCGTGATGACCGAGCACGACAGCCCGACCCAGTTTTCGATACCCAGCAGGTAAAGGATGCCGAACGTCGCGACGGCAATCAGCAGCGAGCTGAAATTGACGCCCACGCCCAGCGAGCGGAGCAGCTGGCGCATCGTAGCCCCCTCCTTCGTACGCACGAGGAAGATGCCGATAATAGAAAGCACGATGCCCACGGCCGCAATCAGCATCGGCGCCAGCACGGCACGCAATTGCATCGCCATGCCGTCGACCGTAGCGAAAGCCGCTGCGCCGAGCGCCGCCGTGGCGAGCACCGAGCCGCAATAGCTCTCGTAAAGGTCGGCACCCATACCGGCCACATCGCCCACGTTGTCGCCCACATTGTCGGCGATGGTCGCGGGATTGCGCGGGTCGTCCTCGGGAATACCGGCTTCGACCTTGCCTACGAGGTCGGCGCCCACATCGGCCGCCTTGGTGTAGATACCGCCCCCGACACGTGCGAAGAGCGCCTGCGTCGAAGCGCCCATGCCGAATGTCAGCATGGTCGTGGTTATGACGACGAGTTTCTGCGGGCCGGCGGCATCCACGAAGTATTCGAGGATGACGTACCAGAACGAAATATCCAGAAGTCCCAGGCCGACGACCACCAGGCCCATCACGGCGCCGCTGCGGAACGCGACTTTCAGGCCGCGGTCAAGCGACTGCCGAGCGGCATTGGCTGTACGCGCCGAGGCGTAGGTAGCGGTCTTCATGCCGAAATACCCGGCGAGGCCCGAGAAGAATCCGCCCGTGAGAAATGCGAAAGGCACCCAGGGGTTTTGTACCCCGGCGCCGTACGCCAGGTAGGCGAAGAAGAGTGCCAGCACGATAAACACGATGCTCACGACCTTGTACTGCTGGCGCAGGTAGGCCATGGCGCCCTTGCGCACATGCCGGGCGATTTCGCGCATGCGCGGCGTCCCCTCGTCCTCGCGCTTCATCGCCCGGTAAAACATCCAGGCCACCAAAAGGGCCACGACCGAAGCTGCGGGAACGATCCAGAAAATCGAAGGAATGTTCATTTCAATAGAATTAGTTTTTAATCGGTTGTATATACAAATATAGGTAATTATCCGAAAAATTATTCTTCCGGACGGCCCGATGTATGTCACAAATAATCCGCGGCGTCGCAATGCAGTGCGTCCCGGCCGGGAAACGGGCGTTTCCGGCCGGAACGCACTCGACCGTACAAGGAAGCCCTGCAAAATCGGAAGCAACCGTATACTTGCAGCGGTGCACGCGCGCACCAGGCCCCTGTTCGTATGTCCGGTTCCCGCCGCCCCGCTGTTCGGAGCCGGGCAATTTGCCCTCTTGCTCTCCGTAACTGCGGCTGGCACCCTGCCGTAAACCGCAATCCCGCGGAAGAGCGAAGCCAAACCACAGCGGCCGAAGTTACCTCTCATCGCCCGCCCGCAGCCTGCGATAACCGCACAGCGATTTCGCCGCACAACAATGCCCCCCACATTCCTGCGAAACAATAAAAAAGGAGGGGATACACGGACGAATCCGGTTTCCCCTCCCTTTTTATACGCCTGCGGCGTTTTGCGAATCATTGCATCCGCTAACTGCCGAAGTTGTCGTAGAGAATGTTCTCGGGCGGCACGCCGAGGCTGTCGAGCATCTTCACCACCGATGCAATCATCATCGGGGGACCGCACATAAGGTAAATGCAGTCCTCGGGAGCCTGGTGGTTTTTCAGGTAATTCTCATACAGCACGTTGTGCACGAAGCCCGGGGTATACTTCACGCCTGCGGCATCGGCCTCCGGGTCGGGACGGTCGAGCGCGAGGTTGAACTTGAAGTTGGGGAAATCTTTCTCAATCGCATGGAACTCGTCGAGGTAGGGAGCCTCCTTCATGGCGCGTGCGCCGTACCAGAACGACACGGGACGTCGGGTCTTCTCGGTCTTGAACAGGTGCATGATGTGGCTGCGCATGGGCGCCATACCGGCACCGCCGCCGATGAAAATCAGCTCCTGCGTGTCGGGCAGGTTGTCCGGCAGGAAGAACTCGCCGTAAGGGCCCGAGATGGTCACCTTGTCACCCGGCTTGCGCGAGAAAATGTACGACGAGCAAATCCCCGGGTTCACTTTCATGAAGCCGCCCGTAGCCTTGTCGAACGGAGGCGTGGCGATACGGATGTTGAGCATGATGATATTGCCCTCGGCCGGGTGGTTGGCCATCGAATAGGCACGGAACGTATCCTCGGGGTTGGTCGTAACCAGATCCCACATTTTGAACTTGTCCCAGTCGGCGCGGTACGTCTGATCGATGTCCATGTCCGTGAACTTGATGGCATCGTACTTCGGGATGTCGATCTGGATGTAGCCGCCGCTGCGGAACTTGAGGTTCTCGCCCTCGGGCAGCTTCACGACGAACTCCTTGAGGAACGTCGAGATATTGCGGTTCGACACCACGGTGCACTCCCACTTCTTGACGCCCAGCACGGCTTCGGGAACCTTGATTTTGAGGTTCTCCTTCACTTTCACCTGGCAACCCAGGCGCCAGTGCTCCTTGGCCATCTTACGCGGGATAAAGCCCGTTTCCGTCGGCAGGATGTCGCCGCCGCCCTCGAGCACCTGGCATTTGCACATACCGCACGAACCGCCGCCGCCGCAGGCCGAAGGCAGGAACACCTTGTTGTTGGCCAGTGTCGACAGCAGGGTCGAGCCGCTCTCGGTCGTAATGACCTTTTCGCCGTCGTTGATATCGATGGTGACTTCGCCCGACGAGGTCAGTTTAGCCTTTGCAAAGAGAAGCAACCCCACCAGAACCAGGGTCACCACCAGAAAGGCAATGATTGCAACTATAATAGTCAATTCCATTTTTTCCGAATCTCTTTTTAAAGGTTAGAACTGAATACCCGAGAAGATCATGAATGCGATACCCATCAGGCCGGTGATGATGAAAGCGATACCGGGGCCTTTGAGCGCCGCAGGGATATGCGAATAGGCGGTCTTTTCGCGGATGGCCGCCATCATGACAATCGCCAGCCACCAGCCCAGACCCGAGCCCAGGCCGTAGACGATCGTCTGCCAGAGCGACGTCAGTTCCAGCGCGTCGACTTTCTGCTGCATGAAAAGCGATCCGCCCATGATGGCGCAGTTCACGGCAATCAGCGGCAAGAAAATACCCAGCTGGCTGTACAGCGTCGGCGAAAATTTCTCGACGGCCATCTCCACCAGCTGCACGAAAGCGGCGATGGTGGCGATGAAGACGATGAACGACAGGAAACTCAAGTCGACATCCGGAAGCCCGGCCCACGAAAGGGCGCCTGCCTTGAGCACGAATTCATACAAGAGATAGTTCAGCGGCACGGTCATCACCATCACGAACGTAACGGCGGCGCCCAGGCCGAGGGCCGTTTTGACGCTCTTCGAAACGGCAATGTAGGAACACATGCCGAAGAAGAACGCAAAGACCATGTTGTCGATAAAAATCGACCGGATAAAGATATTCAATGATTCCATACGCTACCCTCCTATTTTTCCTGTAAATCCTTGTTGCGCGAGCGGTGTACCCAGATGATGCAGCCCACGATAATCAGCGCCATCGGCGGGAAGAGCATCAGGCCGTTGTTGAAGTAGAAACCGCCTTCGGCAGCATACCAACTCTCGGGAATGACGCGGAACCCGTAGAGCGTGCCCGAGCCGAAGAGCTCGCGGAAGAATGCCACGATCACGAGAATCAATCCGTAGCCGAGGCCGTTGCCGATACCGTCGAGAAACGACGCCCACGGCTTGTTGGCCAGCGCGAACGCCTCGATGCGGCCCATGACGATACAGTTCGTGATAATCAGGCCGACGTACACCGACAGCTGCTTCGACACCTCGTATACATAGGCCTTGAGCACCTGGTCGACGAGGATTACCAGCGCGGCGATAACCACCAGCTGCACGATGATGCGGATGCGCGAGGGCACGCCGTTGCGCAGCAGCGACATCACGAGGTTGGCAAATCCCGTCACGACCGTCACGGACAGCGCCATGACGATGGCGGGCTTGAGCTGCACGGTGACAGCCAGCGCCGAACAGATACCCAATATCTGCACGATGACCGGGTTGTTCGCGGAGAACGGCCCCGTCAGGAACTTCCTGTTTTTAGCCGAAAACAAAGGCTCTTTTTCCATCTTACTCATTGTTTTCTACATTTTCTTCGTTAGACTCATTCCCGGCAGGGGTCTCCACCACGTCGGCCGGGGCCGGTTCGCGTTTGGCCACGAGCAGCGGCAGATAGTTCCGGAGGCTGTTGTAGAGCATCGCCGTGACGCCGTCCGAAGTCTTCGTACCGCCCGAAATGGCATCGACCTCGTGCTCGGGATCCTGTGCCCCGCCCTTGCGGAGTTTTACGGATACGAACTCGTCGCCGTCGAAAATCTTCTTGCCGACGAATTTCGACTGGTATTTCGGCGTGGCGATTTCGGCGCCCAGACCCGGGGTTTCACCCTTGTGGGCCATGATGATGCCGGCTACCGTGTCCATATCCTTTTCGAGCGCCACGTAGCCCCAGACAGGGCCCCAGAGTCCCGAACCGGTTACCGGAATCACGACGCGGCCGTCCTTGGCCTCGAAAACGGGGTATTTACCGCTGTCGAACGCGCCCTGTAGATCCTTGAGCAGTTCGAAAACATCCTCACCCTCGACCTTGTTGCCGTCGGCGTCGAGCACGTAAGCATCGATGAAGGTATCGTAGTTCTCGTTCTGTGCCGACAGCGACGAGAGAATCGACTGTTTCTTCTCGTTCAGTTCGTTGGCATACTGGCGCGACTGGAGCGACAGGGCCGCCACGGCAAGCAGGGCCGCCACGATAACGACCATCACCGTCGAGTACATTATAATATAGGCATTGCCGTTCTTGTCGCTGAACAACCCTTTCTTCTTTTCGTCTTTCAGTTCGACAAACGCCGAAGCGGGAGCCATGCAGACCGGGCATTTCTCGGGTGCGGCATTGCCCTCATGGATGTAGCCGCAAACTGTGCATTTGAATTTTTTCGTTGCCATATTCTCCCCTATTTTGCCAGTTTAACACGTTTCTTCCTGCGCGCGATATTCGCCTCGACCACGTAGTAGTCCACCAGCGGCGCCAGCGCATTCATGAAGAGGATGGCGAGCATCATGCCTTCGGGATAAGCCGGGTTGACCACACGAATCAGCACGGCCAGCGCACCGGTCAGCAGGCCCACGATATACTGTCCCGTAGCGGTCTGCGCCGAAGTAACGGGGTCGGTGGCCATAAAGACCGCACCGAACGCGAAGCCGCCGACGATCAGGTGGTACCACGCCGGGTAGGTCGTCACGCCGAGGCCCTCGAAGAGGTAGCCCATCGCCAGCCCGCCGACGAATACCGAAATCATCGTGCGCCACGAAGCGACGCCCGTGAACAGGAGAATCGCCGCGCCGATCAGGATGGCCAGCGTCGAAGTTTCACCGATACATCCCGGGATGAAACCGAGGAATGCGTCCATCGCCGAGTATCCCATCTGGCCCGAGGTGCTCAAATTCTCGAGGGCCGTAGCGCCCGAGAAACCGTCGACCACGCCTTCGCCGGAGGTCAGCCCCGCAATCCACACCGTAGCACCCGAAATCGAGGGCGTATAGGCGAAGAAGACGAAAGCACGCGCCAGCAGCGCCGGGTTGAAGACGTTCATACCCGTACCGCCGAATACCTCCTTGCCGAAGATAACCGAGAAAGCGGTACCCAGGGCGACCATCCACAGCGGAATGTCCACCGGCATAATCATCGGAATCAGCAGGCCCGTTACGAGGAAGCCCTCGTTGACCTCATGGCCGCGCGCCTGTGCGAATGCGAACTCGATGCCCAGGCCGACGACGTACGAAACGACGATAATGGGCAGCACCTTGAGGAATCCGAACCAGAGCGAGGCCCAGAATTCGGGCTGCACGCCCTGCGAGAGGAAATGCATGTAACCCGTGTTATAGAAACCGAACAGAAGCGCCGGCATCAGGGCGACGACCACCATAATCATCGTACGCTTCATATCGTTGCAGTCGCGTATGTGCGCGCCCTTCTGCGTCGTGGTGTTCGGCACGAAAAGGAACGTTTCGAACGCATCGAACGTCGACTCCAGGAAGCCCAGCTTTCCACCCTTGGTGAACGTGGGCTTGAGCTTATCTACTAAATTGCGTAATGCGCTCATCGTTATGCCTCCTTAATCATTAAGTTAATACCGTCGCGGATGATTTGCTGAATCTCGATTTTCGAGGGATCGACGAACTCGCACAGGGCGAAGTCCTCCTCCACGACCTCGTAGATACCGAGGTTCTCCATCTTGTCGATGTCGCCCGCAAGGCACGCCTTCAGAAGGTACATCGGATAGATGTCCATCGGCAGGTAACGCTCGTAGAGGCCCGTCACGACGAACGGACGCTCACCGCCGTTCATGTTGGTATCGAGGTTGTAAGCCTTCTTCGGGCAGAGCCACGAGAAGTAGGCGCGCGATACGGAGAACTTGCCGAAACGGGGCATGGCCCAGCCCAGCAGTTCGTATTTGTCGCCCTCGGGGATTACCGTCAGGGAGTTGGCATAGAAGCCGATGAAGCCGTCCGCCGCGGTTTTCGTACCCGTAAGCACGTTGCCCGAGATGATGCGCACGCGATCGCCCTCCTTCTGCGCCTTGACGTTGCCCTTGAGGATCGAATCGACCCTGGCGCCCGCAACGATGCGGCAGTACTGCGGTTTTTCGACCTCCGAACCCGTCACGGCAATGATTTTGCTCATGTCGACGCGGCCCTTGTTGAACAGGCGGCCGATGATGGCCAGGTCCTGGATATTGACCGTCCACACGACTTCGCCCTTGTTGACGGGTGCGATGTGGTGAATCTGCACGCCGACGTTGCCCACGGGATGCTTGCCCGCGAAAGCGTGCATCTCGACACCCTTGAGCGCCGCCATCTGCCCCTCGGCCTTGGCGCGCACCGAGAGGTGCACTTTGCCCGGGGTGAGTTTGCGCAGCACTTCGATACCGGTCTGGAGGTTCTCCTGCTCGCCGCGAAGAACAAAGTTGTAATCCGGGGCCAGCGGCGCCGAATCGAACGCGGAGATGAACACCGCCCTCGGCGTGTCGTTCGGGTCGGCGATGATGCCGTAGGGCCGCTGCATGATCATCGGCCAGAGGCCCGATTTGAGCAGCAGTTCGACAATCTCCTTGCGGGAAGCCGTCCGAAGATCGGGCTTCGCGAACTCCTCGTAGCTCTGAACGGCGTCCGGCGTTACCGTTACGGAGAGAACCTTGCGCTTCTCGCCGCGGTTGACGGCCGCCACCGTACCGCTGACGGGCGAGGTGAAGAGCACACGCTCGCTGTACTTGTTGAAGAACAGCGGCGTACCGGCTTTCACCGCATCGCCCACCTTAACCAGCAGCTTGGGAGTCACGCCCTCGAAATCGAGGGGCGAGAGGGCATACTCCGAAGCCTGCGGCGCGTCGGCCAGCGTGTCTTGGGGTTTGCCCTGGAGATTGATGTCGAGACCCTTGCGTAGTGTAATGATTTTCGACATGGTTAAAGATTTTGATTGTTATGTTTGGATATTTTTGGGTTGTATTTCGGGTCGATTTATAGTGTTAGCAGGCTAACAGCATAATTCGCGTGCGAAAGTACAAATTTTTTCCCAAAAATCCGTATGCAATATCTATTATTTTTTAATTTACTTAAAATTTGTACATTTGTCCCGATGACCGAACAATTCGTCAACATACATACCCACCGCCCCACGGGCCGCGGCATCGAATTACGCACGGCCGGCATCCATCCGTGGGATGCCGGAAAAGAGGATGTCGCGGCGCTCGCACCACAGTTGGACGAGGCGCAGGCAGTCGGCGAAACGGGCCTCGATTTCGCACGCGGCGCCGACCATGCCGCCCAGCTCGCGGCATTCCGCGCCCAGCTCGCTCTGGCATGCGAACGGCGGATGCCCGTCGTGCTGCACTGCGTCAGGGCGTTCGAGCCCGTAATGCGCGAACTGGCGGCCTGCGAACCCCGTGCGGTGATTTTCCACGGTTTCATCGGATCGCCCGAGCAGGCCCGGCGGGCTCTGGCGAAAGGTTACTTCCTCTCGTTCGGCGAACGCACGTTCGCCTCGCCCAGGACATTGGCTGCCATGCGGGAAACGCCCCTCACGCAGCTTTTTCTCGAAACCGACGACAGCGACATTCCAATCGAAGCGGTTTACGCCCAAGCGGCAGCCGCCAAAGGGGTCACCGTCGGGGATTTGAAACGGGCGACGACAGAGAATTACGAACGAATATTCACCATGAACAATGGATAACTGGCTGGAACGAACCGAGTTGCTGCTCGGCAAGGAAAAACTCGGCCTGCTCCGGCAGGCGCACGTGCTCGTCGTCGGGCTGGGCGGTGTCGGGGCCTATGCAGCCGAGATGATAGCCCGGGCGGGCGTAGGACGCATGACCATCGCCGACGCCGACGCCGTGGCCCCGAGCAACATCAACCGCCAGCTGGTGGCCCTGCACTCGACCGTCGGCCGCCAGAAGGCCGAAGTGCTGGCCGAACGGCTGCGCGACATCAACCCCGAAATCGAACTGACAGTCGTCAACCGGTACATAAAGGACGAAGAGACCTATACGCTGCTCGACGCGGCACAGTACGACTACGTAGTGGACGCCATCGACACCCTCTCGCCCAAGCTGGCGCTGATAAAAGGGGCGCTGGACCGCTCGCTGCCCCTGGTCAGCTCGATGGGCGCCGGGGCCAAGACAGACCCCACGAAAATGGAAATCGCCGACATCTCGAAGACCCACCACTGCCCCCTGGCGCACATGCTGCGCAAGCGGCTGCACAAAATCGGCGTGCGCAGCGGCTTTCGGGCCGTGTTCTCCCCCGAGCCGATGCGCGACGGGGCGATGATTCTCTGCGAAGAACAAAACAAGAAATCGAACGTCGGCACGATTTCCTACATTCCGGCTCTGTTCGGCATCGGCTGCGCCTCGGTCGTAATCCGCGGCCTGATCGGTGAAATGAATTAGCAACAAACTCTAAACCATATCCCTATGAAACCAACCATCGTATTTCTGGACGAGTACACACTCGGAGGGGCCGATTTGAGCCGTATTCGCGCCCTGGGCGAATACACGGGTTATAACAAAACGGCCCCCGAAGAGGTCATCGACCGCTGCCGCGAAGCCGACATCGTCATCACCAACAAGGTCGTCCTGCGCCGCGAAACGCTCGCCGCACTGCCCGAACTGCGGCTGATTTGCGTAGCGGCGACCGGTACGAACAACATCGACCTCGACGCGGCGGCCGAACTGGGTATCGCGGTGAAGAACGCCGCAGGCTACTCGACGCACTCCGTGGCAGAAACCACGATAGGTGCAGCCATAGCCCTTTTCCGCCATATCAGTTATTACGACCGCTATGTCAAAAGCGGCGACTACTCCGCGGCGGGACAGCAATTCCATTTCGCAAAACCCACCCACCAGCTGTACGGTTCGAAATGGGGTATCGTCGGCCTCGGCGCCATCGGCCATGAGGTGGCACGGCTGGCCGCGGCATTCGGCTGCGAGGTGAGTTACAACTCGACCTCGGGCGTCGTACGCGAGGAAGCCTACCCCGCCCTGCCGCTCACGGAGCTGCTCGGCTGGGCCGACATCATTTCGATTCATGCCCCGCTCACCGACCGCACGCGCGGGATGCTCGGGGCTCCGGAGCTGGCCGTCATGAAACAGTCGGCCATCCTCATAAACGTCGCCCGCGGCGGCATCGTCGACGAAACGGCGCTGGCCGAGGCACTCGACAGGGGCTCGATAGCAGGAGCCGCCCTCGACGTATTCTCACGCGAGCCGCTGGCCGGGGACAGCCCGCTGCTGGGCATCCGCGAGCCCGACCGCCTGCTGCTCTCGCCCCATAACGCATGGTCGCCGCGCGAGGCCATCGACGTGCTGGTGGGCTGCATCGTCGAAAACATCGAAACATTCCGTCCCCTGAAATAATGGCCTCCACCCCGCAACTGACGCTGATCGTCCCCGCATACAACGCGTCGGAGTGCATCCGGACGTGCCTCGACGACTTGCTGGCCCAGACGTTCACGGATTTCAACGTACTGCTGATGGACGACGGTTCTACCGACACGACCGCTGCCATCGGCGACGAATACGCATGCCGCAATGCGCGCATAAAGGTCGTACGCCTGCCCCACAGAGGCGTTTCCGCAGCCCGCAACAAGGGACTCGAGCTCGCAGACAGCCGTTTCGTCGCGTTCATGGACAGCGACGACCGGGTAGACCCGGATTACCTGGCGACGTTTTTCCGCACGCCGCTACCCGACGACGACATGCTGGTCTGCCAGGGCGTCGCCATCGATTACATCGGGCAGTACCGGGCCGAATATTGCGACTACCCTGACACCGACAGCACCGACCTGGCCGGAACAATCGTCCGCCACAGGCTGCTGCGCGCCGGATGGACTTACTGCAAACTGTTTTCGCTGCGCATGATTCGCCGACATTCGCTCCGTTTCGACACCGAACTATCAATCTGCGAAGACCTGGTCTTCGTTCTCGATTACTTGAGTCACGTCAGACGGCTGATCCTGCGGTCGGGAACTCACTACCGTTATCAGGTCTGTCCCGACGGCAAATCGCTCTCGCAGCGCCGGCAGCCCTCGGCCGAAACCCGCCGCGCAGGAGTGCTGATACTCGCACGGCAGCAAGCGTTGGCCGCACGGTTCGGAATCACGGACCGGGAGTTCCTGTCCGAAATTTACTGCGAACACGGCTTCATGAACCTGGCGCGATCTGCCAGCACGGGCAATGCGGCCGACAGCCGGGCCGTACGCCGTGAGTTGGCCCGCCACCGGGAACTTTTCAACAACTATTACAACGAACGGCTGATGTGCCACCCCATTGTCGGGAAAAAGACGCTCCGGATGTACCTCGCACTCCCCGAAGCACTGCACCTGCTGCCCCACCTGCTTATCCGGTTGCGTCATTTTATCCGGCACGTCAACGGGCGCCGCATCCGCTATTGAATCATAAACGCGATGGAAACGACAGAACGCCGACAGAAAGTCTTCGACTGGCTCGACAGCCACGGCATCGCCTACACGTGGTACGAGCATCCCGAAGCCCCAACCATCGAAATCGCGCGCCGATACTGGCACGACGACGGGTCGAAGCACTGCAAAAACCTCTTTTTCCGCAACCACAAGGGCAACCGCCACTACCTCGTTTCGTTCGACTGCGAGCAGAACCTCGCCATCCACGATTTGGAACACCGCCTACGGCAGGGCAAATTGTCGTTCGCTTCGGAGCAGCGCATGGAACGCTGGCTCGGGCTGCGGCCCGGCTCGGTGTCGCCGTTCGGGCTAATCAACGACCCGGAGCGGCACGTGCACCTGTTCCTCGACGCCAACCTGCAGCGCTTACCCGCATTCTCGTTCCACCCCAACGACAACCGCGCCACGGTGGTCATCGCCCGCGAAGAGTTCCTGCGCTACCTTGCGGCTGTAGGCAATTCGTACGAATTCATCGAATTGTACTGATTCGCCATGCGGTATATCGAAACGAAATCGATACTCTCGAAACTGCGGACGGCAGATACGTGGTTCGGCATCGCCTACAACATGAACCTGTACCGCGGATGCCAGCACGGATGCATCTACTGCGACACGCGCAGCGACTGTTACGGAATCGGGGATATAGCGCAGATAGCCGTCAAGCGCAATGCGCTGGAACTGCTGCCCGGAGAGCTGCGCGCCAAACGGAAAAACCGCGCCACAATCGGCACGGGGTCGATGAACGACCCCTACATGCCCGTCGAACGTGAAATACAGCTGACCCGCCGGGCGCTCCGGGTAATCGCCGACGAAAAGTTCCCGGCGCACGTCATCACCAAAAGCAATCTGGTCGAACGCGACGCGGACATCCTGCAGGAGATAGCGAAAACCTACGCCGCGGTGAGTTTTACCATTACCTGCGCGGACGATTCGCTCGCCGTCCGCACGGAACCCCGCGCCCCGAAAAGCTCGGAGCGTTTCCGGGCGATGGAAGCGCTGGCGGGCAAGGGCATCTACACAGGGGTCACGCTCATGCCGCTGCTGCCTTTCATCAACGACACGCAGGAAAACGTCGAAACAATCGTCCGGCGGGCAAAAGACGCGGGAGCATCGTATATCCTCCCCATGTTCGGCATGACACTCCGCAGCGGCTCGCGGGAGCATTTCCACACGGCCCTCGACCGAGAGTTCCCCGCACTGCGGGCCCGCTACGAAGCCAGTTTCGGCCAGCGCTACGAGTGCTTCAGCCCGAACTACCGGAAGCTGGACGACACGTTCCGGAACCTGTGCGCGAAACTGGGACTCGACACCCGGATGCGGTTTTACGCGCCGCCGCACTCCGGACAGCAATCGCTGTTCTGACGGAAACCGCCTGTACGACCGCCTCGTGCAAGAATCCGGACTGCAGGAGGCGGCCTGCCATCCCGTCCCGCCACGACGGATAATTTTTCCGATTTACCGACAATGCCGACAAAGAGCCGGAAATTTAACTATCTTTGTTCGTCACACCCCCAAAAATAACCCGATATGAAGAAACTCACACTCGCCCTGCTCCTGCTGCTCGGCACCGCTCCGGCGCTCTTCGCCCAGCAGACCGTCCAGAACGACATTCTCGCTTTCCTCAAACGCGAAGGCTACGTCCCGTCCCTCGACGAGGATTCGGACATTCAGTTCAAAGTCCAGGGAGTCCTCTACTACACCATCGTAAAACAAATCGCGGACGAAAACTACGCCTATGTGGAAGTGATGGCGAACTTCAGCACGGAGGCCCCCTACGAAAAACTGCTGGAGATTGCCAACGACATGAACCAGAACAAATTCGTCTGCAAATGCTCGGCTTACCGGAACGGCGAAGAAAACGTCTTCACGGTGGCGATGGAGTTCATCACCGACAGCCGGGCTAACACCGAATACCAGATGTCGCACGCCCTGCGGCTTCTGCCCGGATGGGTCGACGTCTTCAACAACACGGTCACAGAAGAGTAACGCAAAGCACGCAGGGGCATAGCCGCAGCCCCGGCCGAGAACAAAAATCCCGCACCTTGTCGGTGCGGGATTATCATATACCGGATTTCGGGTTATTTCATCTCCACGAGCGCCTTGCCGGACATCTCGGCCGGCTGCTCCAGCCCCATCAGCTTGAGAACCGTAGGCGCAACATCGGCCAGGATACCGTCATGCACCGACTTCACACGGTCGGACACGACCACGATGGGCACGGGATTGAGCGAGTGCGCCGTATTGGGCGAACCGTCCGCATTGACGGCATTGTCGGCATTGCCGTGGTCGGCAATCATGACGACCTCGTAGCCGTTGGCCTTGGCCGCCTCGACGACTTTGGCGACACATCCGTCGACAGCCTTGACGGCCTTCACGATGGCCTCGTAAATGCCCGTATGGCCCACCATGTCGCCGTTGGCGAAGTTCAGGCAGATGAAGTCGAACTTCTGCTCGCCGAGTGCGGCGACCAGTTTGTCGGCGACTTCGGGTGCGCTCATCTCGGGCTGCAGGTCGTAGGTGGCGACTTTCGGCGAAGCCACGAGGATGCGCTCCTCACCGGCGAATTTCTCCTCCCGGCCGCCGTTCAGGAAGAACGTCACGTGGGCGTACTTCTCGGTTTCGGCGATGCGCAGCTGCTGCAGCCCCTGCTTCGAAACGTATTCGCCGATGGTGTTGGGCACGTTCTCCTTGTCGAAAAGGATGTGGAGCCCCGTAAATTTGGCGTCATAGGGCGTCATGCAGCAGTAGTAGAGCGGCATGGTATGCATTCCCTCGGCGGGCATGTCCTCCTGCGTCAGCACGATGGTCAGCTCCTTGGCACGGTCGTTACGGTAGTTGAAGAAAATCACCACGTCGTTCGGACGAATCATGCCGACGGGCTGTCCGTTCTCGTCGATACGTACGAAAGGCTTGATGAATTCGTCGGTAACGTCCTCGTCGTACGATTTCTGCACGGCTTCGACCATGTCCGACGAACGCTCGCCCACGCCGTTGACCAGCGCGTCGTAAGCGATTTTGACGCGTTCCCAGCGCTTGTCGCGGTCCATGGCGTAGTAACGGCCGATTACCGTAGCGATTTTGCCCGTGGTCGAAGCGAGGTGCTTCTCCAGGTCGGCGATAAAGCCCTTACCGCTGTGCGGGTCGGTATCGCGGCCGTCCATGAAGCAGTGTACGAAGGTATTTTCGAGGCCGTAGGCCGCCGAAATGTCGCACAGTTTGAAGAGGTGCTCGAGCGACGAGTGCACACCGCCGTCCGAAACGAGGCCCATGAAGTGCATGTTCACGCCGTTCTTCTTCGCATATTCGAACGCCGCCTTGACTTCGGGATTCTCCATAATCGAGTTGTCGCGGCAGGCGCGGTTGATTTTCACCAAGTCCTGGTAAACGACCCGGCCTGCGCCGATATTGAGGTGGCCGACCTCCGAATTACCCATCTGTCCGTCGGGCAGTCCGACATTTTCGCCGTCGGTGCGCAGCTGGGCATGGGGATATTTCGCCGTCATGGCCGAAATGTATTCGGGGTGGACGGTCGAAATGACATCGGCCTTATCGTGGCGGCCGTTGCCCCAGCCATCCAGAATCATAAGCAATACCTTGTTATTCATATTCTTTCGTTTTATAATATCTTCATTTATTTCACTCACGGCCGCCTTCGCAGCAGCCCTTCGCCGTATTCCTGAACCGCCCGTGCAGAAGGAACTCGCTGCACCGCAACCCTTTTCCGCACGAAGCTACCAATCAGTGCAGCTGCGCCATAATCAGTTCGACGGCCTTGTCGATGGCGGCCTGCAACCCGTCGGGATTCTTACCGCCGGCCGTGGCGAAGAAATTCTGGCCTCCGCCGCCGCCCTGCATCAGTTTCGCGGCTTCGCGCACCACGGCCCCGGCATTCACGCCCTGGGCCGTGATTTCGTCGCCGAGCATCACCGTCAGCATCGGTTTGCCATCGTTGACCGCACCCTGCACGAATACCAGCTTCGCAGAGCGGGCGCGCAGGTTGTAGGCTAAATCCTTGACGAAATCGGGCGAACGGTCGGTCTGCGTGGCGATGAGCTGCACGCCGCGGCGTTCGGGTGTCGAGGCGATGATTTTCTCGGCCCACTGCGCGACCTGCTCGCGGCGCATGGCCTCGACCTCTTTCGACAGCGCTTCGTTGCTCTCGAACATCTTCTTCACGGCCTGCAGCACCTGCGAATTGTGGAAATACTCGCCGATGTCGCGCATCGTATCCTCGGCCGCATAGATAATCTTCTCGGCCTGCTCGCCCGTAACGGCCTCGATGCGGCGCACGCCCGCCGAAATAGCGCTTTCATTCAGTATCTTGAAGAAACCGATGTTACCCGTGGCGCTGGTGTGCGTACCGCCGCAAAGCTCGACAGACGAACCGAAGCGCACCATGCGCACCTTGTCGCCGTATTTCTCGCCGAAGAGCATCATGGCGCCGCATTTCTCGGCCTCCTCCTTGGTAGCCTCGCGGTTCTCCTCCAGCGGATAGTTGGCACGGACGGCGCGGTTGACGAGCCTCTCGACCTCGCGCAGCTCCGCGGGAGTCATCTTCTGGAAATGCGAGAAGTCGAAACGCAGCATCTCGGGCGTCACCATCGAGCCTTTCTGCTCGACATGCTGCCCCAGCACCTTGCGCAGCGCCTCGTGCATGAGGTGCGTCGCCGTGTGGTTGTTGGCCGCAGCCTGGCGCTTTTCGGCATCCACGACGGCCGTGAACCCGGCTGCGGGATTCTCGGGCAGCTCCCTGACGATATGGATAATCAGGCCGTTCTCCTTTTCGGTAGCCACGACCGCGATGCGTTCGTTGGCGTTCTCGATATAGCCAATGTCACCGATCTGTCCGCCCGAATTGCCGTAGAACGGCGTGCGGTCGAAAACCAACTGGTAGGAAGTCTTGTTTTTGGAGGTAACGCGGCGGTAGCGCGCGATTTTCACCTGCTCGGTCAGCGTGTCGTATCCCGTAAATACGCTCTCCTTGATGGGGAACAGCTCCACCCAGTCGTCGGTGTCGACGGCCGCGGCGTTGCGCGAACGCTCCTTCTGGGCCTGCAGCTCCTTTTCGAAAGCCGCCAGATCCACACCGACGCCCTGCTCGCGGGCAATCAGCTCCGTGAGGTCGATCGGGAAACCGAACGTGTCGTAGAGTTCGAACGCATCCGCGCCTGAAATCAACGCCCGGCCCCCGTTCTTGGTCTTCTCGATTACGCCGTCCAGCAGGTTGATACCCGTGGCCAGCGTACGCAGGAACGAAGCCTCCTCCTCCTCGATGACCTTTTCAATGAGCGACTGCTGCGCCTTCAGCTCGGGGAACTGGCCGCCCATCTGCTCCACCAGCCCCGGCACGAGTTTGCAGAGCGTAGGCTCGGTAAATCCGAGGTAGGTGTAGCCGTAACGCACGGCGCGGCGCAGGATGCGGCGGATGACGTAACCGGCCTTGACGTTCGACGGCAGCTGGCCGTCGGCAATCGAAAACGCGATGGCGCGCAGGTGGTCGGCGATGACGCGCATCGCCACGTCGGCTTTCGCATCCTCGCCGTATTTTTTGCCCGAGAGCTGCGAAATGCGCTGAATCGTAGGCTGGAACACATCGGTATCGTAGTTCGATTTCTTGCCCTGCAGAATCATGCACAGGCGCTCGAAGCCCATACCGGTGTCGACGTTGCGCGCCGGAAGCTCCTCGAGCGAGCCGTTGGCCTTGCGGTTGAACTGCATGAACACGAGGTTCCAGATCTCAATCACCTGCGGATGGCTCGCATTGACCATCTCGCGGCCGGGCTTGGCGGCGATCTCCGCCTCGTCGCGCAAATCGAAATGGATTTCCGAGCAGGGGCCGCAGGGACCCGTTTCGCCCATTTCCCAGAAATTGTCGTGCTTGTTGCCGCGAATGATGTGATCCTCGGGCAGGAACTGTTTCCAGTAATCGTAAGCCTCCTGATCGAACGGAACGCCGTCCTCCTCCGAGCCCTCGAAAACGGTGGCGTACATGCGCTCGGCAGGCAGTTTGTAAACGCCGTTAAGCAGCTCCCACGCCCACTCGATAGCCTCTTTCTTGAAATAGTCGCCGTACGACCAGTTGCCCAGCATCTCGAACATCGTGTGGTGGTAGGTATCGTGGCCCACCTCCTCCAAATCGTTATGCTTGCCCGACACGCGCAGGCACTTCTGGGTGTCGGCCGCACGCGGGTACTTGCGGGGCGCATTGCCCAGGAAAATGTCCTTGAACTGGTTCATACCCGCATTGGTGAACATCAGTGTGGGATCACCCTTGACGACCATCGGCGCCGACGGCACGATCACATGGCCCTTGCTTTCGAAGAAGTCCAGAAAGGCCCGGCGAATTTTATTCGATTCCATATATAAGATTTTACCTAATTTCTTCGTTCTTGATTTCGGGTTGCAAAATTACACAATTAAAGTTAAATTTGCATCCTATTAGCAGCAGTTTTTTCCGGGATGAAGCAAAAAGGGCAGAGATTCGACACGCAGGCGCTGACGCATGAAGCGCAGGCGCTGACGCACGACGTGGTCACCGCCCCGTTCCGCCTGCGTACCTACCGCCTTATCCGCAAGATACTCATCGGTTTCATCCTCGTTTCGATTGCCAACGTGCTCTTCTCGTACTTTTTCTACACCCCGAAGATGTACCGCATCATCCGCGAGAACCGCGACCTGGTAATCAAATACCGCATCCTGCAGGAACGCATACGCACCTCGCAGCGGCGCGTGGATGAAATCCGCCACCGCGACAATTACGTCTACCGTTCGCTCTTCTCGACCGACACGATGTCCATCGACGGGGTGTGGCAGCCCTACCCCGACACCAAATACGCCGCGCTGGCCGAGGATGACTACGCCCCGCTGATGGTCGGCACCTGGAAACAGCTCGACGCATTGGCCCGCATGCTCTACCTCGAATCGGTGTCGTTCGACGAACTGCAGTCGCTCTCGATGGACAAGGAGAAGATGTCGACGGCGATTCCGGCCATCTGGCCCATCGACCGTTCGGCGCTGCACAACAACCACATCGGCGCCTTCAACATGCGGCGCGTGCATCCCGTGCTGGGATACATCCGCCCCCACAAGGGAATCGACTTCGGCTGCGACCGCGGCACGCCGGTCTACGCCACGGGCGACGCCACGGTGGAAACGGCCTCGACGGCCGGCAACGGCGGATACGGCCATATGGTACTGCTGAACCACGAATTCGGATACAAAACCCGCTATGCACATTTGAGCAAAATCCTGGTGAAACCCGGCGAGCGGGTAACCCGCGGACAAATCATCGCCGAAACAGGCAACACGGGTATCTCCACGGGCCCACACCTCCACTACGAGGTAATTCACAAGGGCGTGCCGGTGAACCCGATCAACTATTTCAACCGCAACATGACCGCCGAGGAGTACGACGCCCTGATGGAGAACATGCGCGACACCAACTTCGAAAAGCTGTAAGATGGCAGGAAAAAAGGATCTGGAGCGGCTCCGCAGGCGTAAGCGCCGCAAACAGAACATCATACGCATAACGGTGCACTTCTTCGTATGGAGCGGTGTCGCCGTGCTTTACTACCTCGGCTTCTCGCTCTTCTTCGACACGCCCGTGGAGTACGAGCTCAAACATTCGACAGACCGCCTGAACAAGGAATATACGGCCCTTACGCAACGTTACGACTCGCTCTCCACGGTACTCCGCAACCTCTCGGAGCGCGACCGCAACGTCTTCCGCATCCTCTTCGAGTCCGACCCGTACGATTTCGATTCGGAGTACGAACGCAAGCAGGCCACGACCTACGAAAATATCTTCAACCGCTCGTCGCGCCGCCTCAAACTCGAGTTGCGCGAACGCGTCGCCGAAATGGAGCGGCGGCTCGACGAACTGAACGACACCTACCTCGACCTGCAGGCACGCATCGACTCGGCAGGCCGCAGGTGCGACAACATCCCGTCGATCCAGCCCGTGATAAACAAACAGCTGACACTGCTTACGGCTTCGTACGGCATGCGTATCCACCCGTTCTACAAGACGCTGCAATCGCACCAGGGCGTGGATTACACCATTCCCGAGGGATCGCGCGTCTTCGCCACGGCCGACGGCGTGGTGCGCGACGTGGCGCTGCGCAACTCCACTTCGGGACAGACCGTGGTAATCGACCACGGCAACGGCTACGAAACCTCGTACAGCCACCTGTCGAAAATCAATGTCCGCAAGGGCCAGCAGGTGCGCCGGGGCGACATCATCGCACTCTCGGGCGACACGGGCCTCTCGCTGGCGCCCCACCTCCACTACGAGGTGCGCTACAACGGCATGCGCGTAGACCCGATTCATTACTTCTTCATGGAACTGTCGCCCACCGAATACCAGCGGCTGATGCGCATCGCACAGTCGGGCATGCAGTCGTTCGATTAAAAACACAAGGGCATGGCAAACGATTGGAAAGAGGATTTCGGCTTCGCACGCGAAGAAATTTTCCGCAGCGAAACAACGCTCCGCACAATCCGCCATATACGCGCCACATGGGGCGACGAACCGGAATTCCTGTGGGAGAAATTTCCCGATTACGCCGTTTTCCGCAGGCGGGACAACGCCAGGTGGTATGCCGCAATATTGACGATAGGAGCCGATAAACTCGGTTTCCCGGAAGCCGAGCGGATGGAGATACTCGACATCCGGGCCGATGCGGAAACCATGGCGCGGCTGCTGGACTTCGAACATTACTTCCCCGGTTACCACATGAACAAACGCACGTGGCTCACCGTGCGGCTGGACGGGAGCGTACCCTTCGGGGAAATCGCCCCACTGATCGCCCGCAGCTACGAACTGGCCGCAAAAAAATAACCCGTCATGCAAATCCGCCTCATCCTGCTCGATTTCGACGGCACGCTGGCCGACACGCGCCGGGCCAACACGCTGGCCTACGTCGCAACGCTGCGCGAAGCCGGATACGCGCTCACCGAGGAGGAGTATGCGGCAAAGTATTTCGGCATGCGGTGCGACGAGTTCCTGACACACTTCGGCATTGCCGACCCGGCAGAGCGCGAGCGGCTGCGGCTGCGCAAAATCGCGCTCTACCCCACGTTTTTCGACACCGTGCGGCTCAACCGCCCGCTGTGGGAGTTCTGCCGGCAGTTCCGCGCACAGGGCGGACGCGTATGGATCGTTTCGACGGGCAGCCGCGCCAATATCGACAACGCCATGCGCCATCTGGGCATCTCGGTAGCGGGGCGACGGAGCCGGGAAACCGCTCCGGCCGAGGCTGTCGGGAAAGGTACGGGTAAGGCCTGCACAGGTACGGCCGATGCAAGTATTACGGGCAGCGATGCAGCGGGATGGGATGCGGCAATCCCGGATACGGCGACGAAACCTGCGCCGGACGAGGGGCCGAACGGCGCCGTGGACGGCATCCTCTCGGGCGCCGACGTCGCACACAGCAAGCCGGCACCGGACTGCTTCCTGGAAGCCATGCGCCGCGAGGGCTGCACGCCGCGCGAAACCCTCATCTTCGAAGATTCCGAAATCGGACTCGAAGCGGCCCGCCGCAGCGGAGCGGGCTATTTCAAAGTGACGCTTTGATTACAGATGCCGAATAACCCGACAGGGGTTGCCCGCGGCAACGACACGCGCGGGAATCGAGCGTGTTACGACACTTCCGGCGCCGATAGTCGTTCCGTCGCCGATGGTCACACCGGGAAGAATTACGCTCCGGCCACCAACCCAAACGTTATTACCAATCGTAACAGGCAGGGCTGCCGAATTCCAGAATGGGCCGTTCGCCGACCTGCGCTCCCCGGGGTCTGTCGGATGAAAAACGGTATAGATGTGCACACCCGGCCCTATACCCGTATAATCGCCGATTGTTATCCGGTTGCAATCCAGAAAAACACAATCCATATTGATTTCGACATGATGGCCCAGATGGATATTTTCACCGTAATCCACCAGGAACGGCGCGGAAATCCAGACATGCTCGCCACGCGATCCGAGAAGCCGGTCCAGCAGCCCCGACAACCGCCCGGCATCATCGGAGGGTGTATTGTTGTATTCCCACTGCAGCCGTTTTGCCAGATGCCAGCGCTCCCACAATTCGGGCGCGGAACAATCATAGATTTCACCCGCCAGCATCTTCTCCTTTTCGGTTTTCATATCCTTACGCCCGTTTGCATATTATATTGAAGTCGCAGTATTTGCAGGTGTCGGCGTCCTCGCACTGCCGAAACGGCTCCGCAGGGTCGTAAAGCCCGGCGAGCTGCGTGCGCAGCAACTCCTCGAACCGTTCGCGGTAGAGCGTATAGCGGCCCCCGCACACGCCCAGCTGTTTGTCGGCGAGCCGGGGCGAATAGTCGGGACGGTTCATGTTGCGGACATAGTAGAGCGCCGGTTCCACGTCGCGACCGCGCGTGTGGTACAGCATCATCGAGTAGAGCAGCGTTTGCAGGATATTCGAAAGACGCTGTTTGCCCGTACCCGTAAAGAGGCTCTCTACACCGTCGAATTCGAGGTGCGGAGCGCCGGTCTTGTAATCCACGACCCGCAGCGTCCCGTCGTCCAGCGTGTCGATACGGTCGGCGATGCCGGCGAACTTAATCTCCAAGACCCGCCCTCCGGCATCGAACCGGAACGGGTAGGCCACCGGCTCCTCCAATCCCGACACAACGAAAGCGTCGTGCGCGGCATCATAGGGCATCACCCCGCCCCGCAGGTAGCGCGTGACGATGTCTTTCACCAGCAGCAGGTTGCCCGTATAATCCTCGGCCGAGGCATGTTCGTCCTGCAGGTAGTTTTCGTTGATGGCCGCCTCGACGGCTTCGGCCACCCCGCCCGTACGAATCAGGGCCCGCAGGGTTTCGCCGGGACGCTCCTCCCCCACGATGCGGGCATAAATCCGCTGCACGGCGGCGTGGAGAATCGTACCGAACATCGGGGCGTCGACCTCCTCCGAAATCTCGTCGTCGGCCTCCAGCCGCGCGACGGAGTGGAAGTAGAAGCGCAGCGGACAGGCCACGTAGCGGAAAAAGGCCGTCGGCGAAAGCGTCGCAGGACTTTCGGCATCGACGAAACGTTCCAGCCGTTTCATCACGGCTTCGTCTTTCGCCACCTCGATCGGCGCCGTTTCGGCCAGGTTGACATCCACCCCCACCTCGACCTTGCGTACGTCGAAACCGCTTTCGTAGTCGAGCTGGTAGATATAGCGGCTCGGCTCGCCCGTCGATTTGTCGTCGGCATGCGAGCAATAGAGCATGTGCACGGTTTTCGCACGCTGGATGAGCCGGTAGAAATAGTAGGCGTAAACGCCCTCGTGGTGCTCGGGAGTGGGCAGTTCGTAGGCCGCACGCAGGTTGTAGGGAATGAACGAAGCCTGTGCAACGCGGTTGCCGGGGAAATTGTCGTCGTTCATCGAGAGGATGACGACATGCTCGAAATCGAGGTTACGGGTTTCGAGGATACCCATAATCTGGATTCCCTCCAGCGGCTCGCCCTCGAACGGAATCCGCAGCGTCTGCAAATGGCGGCGCAGGAGCGAGGTGTAAACCTCCGTCGTAAGTTCGATGTCGCACTCGTCGAGCGAGTTGCGCAATTTGGTGATTTGCTCGGAGATAACGGCGAGAAACTCGACCCGCTGCCGCGCATCGTCGCCCGCGTAGGGCTGCCGGGCCACAGCGGCAATCACGTCCAGCATGTAATCGGACAGCTCGCGCCACGTGGCGGCGGGGGCAAAAATCCGCCGGAGCAGTCCGTTCTGTCCGAGCCATGCGGCATCGACCGAGATACGGCGGTCGCGAACGATCTCCTCGTGCATCGTGCGCGTCAGCACGGCGTCGCATTCGGCGACATACGGGTGGGCAAGGATACCCGCTACGTCGGCATGGTAGAACGTACAGCCGCCGCCCTTTTTACGACGGTGGCTCTGCAACTCCACAAGGCGCTCGACGAACGTGTAGGCCAGGCTTTGCCGCAGGGGAAAGCCCATCGTGACGTTCACGCGCCCGATGTCGGCCGGCAGGGCGTACAGCAGCGGCAGCAGCAGGTTCTCGTCGGTGAGCACCACAGCGGTTTCCTTGCCCAGCGCCGGCTTCGCGCCCGAAGCGACTTCGGGGTCTTCCGCCCTGCGGCGGCGCGCCAGATCGGCGAGAAGCGAGGCCGCGTACTTGCACTGCACGGCGTTCGACACCGCGGCCACCGAAGTCATCTCCTTGCTGCCCAGCATATTGTCGTGCGAAAGTTCCGCGCGTGGCGGAAACTGCGCCACGTTCGAACGCACGAACATGCCGGCTTCCTGCTCGGGGTTGTCCTTGTAATAGGTGTCGTAATCCCAGTAGAAATCGGTTTGGGCAGCCGTCGCCAGAAACCCGAAAAGACGTTTTTCGCACTCCGACAGGGCGTTGAAACCCGCCACGACATACTGCCGCGGCGCGGGAAACGAAAAACCGCCCTCGCGGATACGGTCGGCGGCGGCGCGCTGCACCATGCCGTTGTAAGCGATGCCGAGCGCAGTGAGCCGCTCGCGGAACCGGCGGTAAACGGGGCCGAGGGTTTTCCAAATCGCCAAAAAACGGCGTTTCTCCTCCGAGAGGTCGGCCTCCTCGCCCAGCGACGACCAGAACGAAAGTATGCGCAACTGTGCGGGCGTCAGGTAGGAAATATCGGCTTCGATCTCCTTGATTTCCGAGATGTTGCGAAACAGCATCTGCGCATCAATCAGGTATTTGTCAATCGTATCGAAGTCCGTCAGAAGCATGTCGCCCCAGAAGTAGAACTTGTCGAACGGCTCGTCGTGGTATTGCGAGTAGACTTTGTAGAGTTCGGTGATGAGCCGCACGCGGTCGCCCACACGGAGGCCCGAGATTTCGGTCATCAGGTCGTCGATCGTCACCCATTCAGGCTGCCACATCGGCCTCCCGGCGATGCGCGTCAGGGCGTCAACGAAAAACAGCCGGGCACGGCGCGACGGAAAGAGTATCGCCCGTTCGGACAATCCCTCACCGTAACGGGCGTACAAATCCGCCGCGACCTCCTCCAGAAATCCTTTCATAGCTGTGTTAAGACAGGGCTTTACGCATCCAGTCGGCCGGAACCGCCGGCCGGGAAAATGCGCAGCCCCTTGAAGATATTATTCCACGCGGCTGATTTCGCCGCCCATGAATTTCGCACCGCCGCGCACGACCGCGGGATTGCCCTTGTAGGTAATCCGGGCGTTGGTCGTGGTCTTGCCCACGAAACGGTCGGTAATCCACAGCGACACATCGGCCTTGCTCTGGGCGTTAACCTCGGCCGACATCACCTCCAGCTCCGAAGCGGCGACCTTGCCCGTCGATGCATACAACGACAGGTAACGAACTTTGCCCGAAAGCGTTGCGTCGCTGTTCCCGGTCAGTTCCATCTTGAGATCCTGTATGTCGAGCCTCGCCGTCAGCGAAGCCTTGCGGCCGACGGTCAGGTCGAGCAGCGTGGCATCCAATGTCCCTTCGAACACGGCCGTGGCGCCCGACAGGGCCACGCTGTGCAGCGTATTGTAATAGACCGTCACCTGCGTGCGCCCGGGACGGCGCGAATCGGCCTTTTCGGAGATACGCAGCACCTTGTCCCGGACTTCGGCGCGGAATTTCGAGGTATAGGAGCCTTTGGTGTCGTATACGATTTTGGGAGCCTGCGTGTCGGGAACCCGGGCGAACTTAATGTCGAGGTCGGCGTCCACCGCAACGGCCTCGAACGTCGGAAGCCATTCGTTGCGCTCCGTGGCCGCTGCGGCTCCGGTTCCCTCCTGTGCATAGCCGAATGCGGCAAAAGCCAGCATCACGGCGCTCAAAAGCATTTTCTTCATACTTTGTCGGTTTTAATACGTGGCTAAATTACAAAATTATTGCGAACCCCAGCTTGCCGTTCGGGATTTGTTTTGTACTTTTACTACCTAAAACGACATTTCGGACAGTGAGAGCGAAAATTCTGAATGCGAGTGCCGGATCGGGCAAAACCTACCAGTTGGCGTACAAATACGTGCGCGACGTGGTGGAGCAGCCCGGCATCTACCGCCACATCCTCGCCGTGACGTTCACCAACAAGGCGACCGAGGAGATGAAATCGCGCATCCTGAAAGAAATCCACCTGCTGGCTTCGGGGCAGCCGAGCTCCTACCTCGAAAACCTCTGCCGCGAGCTGTCGCTCGACGCGGCGACCGTCCGCAAACGGGCGAAGGAAGTCCGCTCGAAAATCCTGCACGACTATTCGCGTTTCACGGTACTGACAATCGACACCTTTTTCCAGCGCATCCTGCGCGCCTTCATCAAGGAGCTGGGCATCGACCTCAATTACAACGTCGAAATCGAAACGGCCTCGGTGCTGACCAAAAGCGCCGACACGCTCATCGAGCAAATCACGACCGACCGCGACCTGCAGCGCTGGCTCACGGACTTTGTGCAGGAGCGTATCGACGAGGGAAAGAAATGGGACATCCGCGACGGCATCCTGACGCTCGGCGGCGAGCTGTTCAAGGAGAAGAACAAGGACGCCCTTTCGATGGCGCGCTCGCGCGAGGAGTTGGGCCGCATCGTCGGAGAGGCCACGGCGCGCGCCGCGGCGACGAAAAAACGGATGCAGGAGGCGGCCTCCCAGGCCGTGGAAATCATCGCGTCGGCGGGCGCTTCCGCCGCCGATTTTCCCTACAAGGGATCGGGCTTCGCGGCTTATTTCTACGCCGTGGCCGGGGGAAGCCCCGACCGCTACGGCAGCCGCGCGGCGGCAGCCTGCACCAAGGAGGAGGCGTGGGGAAAACCCGGCAGCGTGTCGCAAAAGCTGCGGCCGCAGCTGCAGCCCCTGCTGCGCGAAATGTGCGACCTGTACGACACGAACATACGCGCGTGGAACACCTGCGATTTGCTGCGCGAAAACTACCGCAGTTTCGCGCTGCTCTCGGACCTCTACGCCAAAGTACAGCAAATGTGCGACGAGCAGAACATGATGCTCCTCTCGGAAACCAAATACATACTCTCGGAGTTCATCGGCCACAACGACGCGCCGTTCATCTACGAAAAGGTGGGCAACCGTTTCGAGCACTTCATGATCGACGAGTTCCAGGACACCTCGGTCAAGGAGTGGGAGAACTTTCTGCCCCTGCTACAGAACGCCATGTCGCAGAGCGAGGCGACTTCGGTGCTGATCGTGGGCGACATCAAGCAGTCGATTTACCGCTGGCGGGGCGGCGACTGGAAAATCCTCCACACGCAGGCACAGGAGGCGCTGGGCACGGAGAACACCGAACTGGTCAACCTCCAGGAGAATTACCGCAGCCTGCCCGCCGTGGTGGATTTCAACAACAAAATCATCGGCCGCGTCGTCGAAGCCGACAACCGGACGCTGAACGACACGCTGGACGAAGCCGCCGCACGCGGCGACATGGACACGGCTGCGGCCGCAAAGCTGCGCGACACGCTGCGCGATGCCTACCGCGGACATGCGCAGACGCCCCGCCGGCGAAGCGGCCTCCCGGGGTATGTTTCCGTATCGACCTTCGCCGAACAGCCGCCCGTCGTGGAGCGCATCTGCGAGGTGCTGGACAGGGGATTCCGGCCGTGCGACATCATGATACTGGTGCGCGGGGCGACCGACGGAGCCAAAGTCGCGTCGGAACTGCTGGACTTCAAACGCCGCAACACCGAGCCCCGCTACCGTTTCGACGTGATGACGCAGGAGGCGCTGATCGTAGGCAACGCCCCGGTAAGTTCGTTCGTAGCCGCTGCGCTGCGCCTGTCGCTCAACCCCGACGACTCGCTCAACCGCGCCGTCTACAACCACTACCTCGGCCGCGGCTTCGATCGCGCGCTGTCGGACGACGAGCGGACATTCTTCCGCTCCATCCGGCTCCTGTCGCCCGAAGAGGCGTTCGAGCGAATCGTCATGCGCCACGACCTGCAGGACGACAAGCTCCAGACTGCCTACCTGCAGGCCGTCCACGAGCAGATTATCGGTTTCTGCGCCAGCAAAATCGCCGACATCGCCCTGTTCCTCGACTGGTGGGAAGAGCAGGGTCGCAACCGCTCGTTGAGCGTCGAAGAGAGCGAGCGCACGGTCGAAATCACCACCATACACAAGGCCAAGGGGCTCGAAAAACGCGTGGTGCTGATTCCCTGGTGCTCGTGGCAGCTCGACCCCAAGTCGGGCGGCAACGTCACCAACATCGTCTGGGCCGAAGCGCAGGGCGACGCCGGGGCCGTCGGACGCTTCCCGGTGAAATTCAAAAAAACAATGGCCGAGTCGGGTTTCTCGGCGGAATACTACCGCGAACTGGTCTACTCGCATGTGGACAACGTAAACCTGTTATACGTAGCCCTGACGCGCGCCGCCGAGTCGCTGCACGTGTTCATCCCGCAAAAGGGCGGCAAAACCGTAGGAGGACTGCTGCTGCAAAGTATCCGCACAGAAGACGGCAAAGCCCTGCTGGACGGCACAGAAGGACGCCATACCGTCACCGAGGCGGGCGAACGGTTCGAGTTCGGGGAATTCACGGGGCCCGCAGCCGGCGGGGAAAAGGCCTCCGGGGCGGAACACGTCGTACTGGAAAACTACCCTACGGCCCGCGCCGACCTGCGGCTGCGGCTTCCCTCGCAGCGTTATTTCGAGGAGGAGGACGAAGTGGAGCTCTCGCCCCGCAATTTCGGCATCCTGATGCACAAGGCGTTCGAGAACGCCGACGACGAGGGACAGATACGC
>ERZ791875.214-NODE-214-length-77206-cov-9.117484_pt1 | contig 77206 bp, 58 predicted proteins | sample MGYA00510278_ERZ791875 | MGnify/ENA primary metagenome ERZ791875 (study PRJEB30046, sample SAMN00792078) | human gut metagenome | study: EMG produced TPA metagenomics assembly of the A metagenome-wide association study of gut microbiota in type 2...
CGGTGTGTTTCCCGGCCGCCTGCTCCCTGGACGGAGGGGTTCCGGCCGGCTTTCCGCCTGCGGGTTTTGCTGCAGACCCGCCGGGCGCAGGCTCTGCCACAACCGGCTTCGGCGCATTCCGCCGCGGTTTTTTGCGCACCGACCAGCCGAAATGGCCGATGGCCTCGCCCAGCGCGAAATACTCGCCGTGGGAGTAGACGATCGGGCAGGCCCGTTCGAGGCAGAAACGTCCCGTATCCGAATCGATATAGGCCGCATCGACCTGCACGGCGACCACCTCGGCCAGGAACATGACGTGCGAGCCGAGCGGCAGCACCTGCCGCACACGGCATTCGATGCTCACGGGAGCCTCCTCCACAATCGGAGCCGCAACCTGCAAAGCCTTTCCGGGCGTAAGGCCCATTTCACGGAATTTGTCATAATCGCGCCCCGAGCGGACACCGCACCAGTCGGCCGCGCGTGCCAGGCCGCGGGTCGTCAGGTTGATGACGAACTCCCCCGTACGGCGGATAATTTCATACGAATGGCGCTCGGGGCGAATCGAAACATAGCACATCGGCGGGTCGGTGCAGACCGTTCCCGTCCACGCCACGGTCAGCAGGTTATACGTTTCGGGCTCCGCGCCGCAGCTCACCAGCACCGCAGGCAGGGGATAAATCAGCGTCCCGGGTTTCCAGCTCTCTTTCATCGGCGGCGTCAGCGGCTCTTCGCGAAGAAATTACGGAAAAACACGAGTTGGAAATCGATGGCGTTCCCCCAGTAGGCCGCGGTATGGCCCCCGGGGCGGACATAGAAGTCGTGCATGATGCCGCGGCGCAGCAGCTCGGCGTGGAAATCGTTGTTCACACTAAAGAAGAAATCGTCGTAACCGCAGTCGAAGACAATCGCCAAATCCCCGTTCTCAATCAGCGGAATCAGGTTAATCGGCGTCGCTTCGTCCCAGGCTTCGGGATGCTCGGCCTGCTCGCCCAGCAACTGCGGAATCTCCCAGTTCTGCGGGAAAGGCCGGATGTCGAGCCCACCGCTGGTACTGCCGGCCGCGCCGAACAAATCCTTGTGTTTCATCGCCAGCGACATGGCCCCGAAGCCGCCCATGCTCAAACCGGTAATGGCCCGTCCGCTTCGCTCCCGGGCGACGGGATAGCGTCCCTCCACAGCGGGCAGCAGCTCCCGTATCATGAACGTTTCATAGAGGCTTTTTTCGCGCACCTTGCTGTCGAGGTACCAGCTGTTGCCCACACCCGGGCATACGAAAGCGATTCCCTCGCGGTCGGCGATCGCGGGCAGCGACGGCTTGATTCCCAGCCAGGAGGTTTCATTGCCGCTGTAACCGTGCAGCAGGTAGACTACCGGACAGGGCTTCTCCGCCACGGTGGCGTCGGGCACAATCACCACGACGGGAACGTCGCAATCCATCGAAGCGCTGCGTACCGCAAGCGTATCGACCGTAGCCGCCGGGGCGAGTTGCACCGCCAGCCACGTCAGTAAAAAGGTAAAAATAAAAAGTCGTTTCATGGCACATTATTTTTAGGAACGTACAAAAATACGAAAAAACCGTATCTTTGCTTCATGTTGACGGAATTCATCCGATATCTTACCGCCGAGCGGCGCTATTCGCCCCTCACCGTACGCAACTACCGGCACGACATCGAGCATTTCCTGGCCTGGCTGGGATGCGACGAGGCGCAGTTCGACCCGCGCAGCGTCACCACCGACCACATCCGCGAGTGGATCATCTACCGCACGGAAAAGGGCAAGCTCGGCGCCGCCTCGATGAACCGCGAAGTCGCGTCGCTGCGGGCGCTGTTCCGGTGGCTGCACCGTACGGGTGCCGTCGAAAAGGATATTTTCCGCCTGATTTCCGCACTCAAGACCTCGCGCCGCCTGCCGGTTTTCGTTCCCGAAAGCCGCATGACCACCATCGTCAGCGAATGCGAATACGACAGCGAGGACTTCGCCACCGAGCGCAACTCACTCATGATCCTGATGTTCTACGCCTGCGGACTGCGCCTGGCCGAACTGGTCGGCATCGACCGCGACGACCTCTCGGCCGACTATACCACGCTGCGGATTCGCGGCAAGGGGGACAAGCAGCGCATGGTTCCGATTCTGGAATTCGTACGCGAAAAGATTTTACATTACCTCACGCTAATTGAAAGGCAAAATATTTGCATTTCTACGGAAAAAGCACTATTTTTAACACACAAAGGGAAGCGCATATCCCGGAGCGCCGTATACCGCACGGTACAGGAAGAACTCGCCCGTGCGGGGGTGCAGGGCAAGAAAAGCCCCCATGTGCTGCGGCATACGTTCGCGACACACCTGCTGAACGGCGGGGCCGACATGCGCGAGATACAGGAACTTCTGGGGCACGCGTCGCTGCAGGCTACGCAGGTTTACACCCACAACAGCATCGCACGGCTCCGGGAGATATATGCGAAGGCCCATCCCCGTGAAAAGGGAGGGAAGTGATTAACTATTATAAACTGTAAGGCTATGAACGTACAGATTCAATCCGTGAAATTCGACGCCGACAAACGGCTTGTCGAATTCGTTGAGAACAAAATGGACAAACTCGACCGCTTCGCCGACCGTTCGACCGGTGCCGAGGTTATCCTCCGCCTCGATAAAGACCATGAGAAAGGAAATAAAATAGCAACCGTCACGCTTCACATGCCGGGCGAAGACCTCGTGGCCTGCCACCAGTCCAAATCGTTCGAGGAATCGGTGGACGAGGCCATAGACGCCATCAAACGCCAGCTCGACAAATTCAAAGGCAAATCGGAAAAATAACCCCACCAACCAATAACCTTTAACCTTTTAACGCCGCAGCGGCCGCCCTGTCGGGCGGCCGCTGCATTTCATGCCGGACACGGGCAAAAAAATTCCCGGAAAGGCAGGTCGGCGACCGGGCCTTTCCGGGAATTTATCAAACCGGCAGGTTAGTATACCCACTCGAAATCATCGACCTGCATGACATTCGTCGAACAGCCCGTCAGATAATCGCCGCGCATGCTCGTCGCACACGAAATCACCAGCGAGAACTTGTCTGCCCCGGGTTTGGCCGCATCTTTCGCATACCAATTAATCGGAAGCGTCACCTCGGTCCAATTGTCGGCAGACTCGGTGATAACCAAATCGCCGTATCCCAGAATCGCCCCCTCCTCAAGGTTCGAAGCCGTTGCAGGGTCCCACATTCCGGACGGCGCTCCAATACCCGAGGTCACGCCGTGCTGCGTCGACCAGTCGACAACGGCAACGAAAATACGTGCACGGTCAGGCTGATCCTTGTACTTGTCTTTGTCGGGGTCGGAGCTGCCGAGTTTGTCAATCGTGCCCACTTTCGCCTTATAGCGTACTTTCATGCCAGCGGGACGCGCTTTCCAATCGTAGGGCTTACCGAAATTAACCGTCCCCGAAAGACCCGAATAGACAAAGTCGCCGGTAAACATGTTGCCCGGAGCAAATACGAAGTTCATCACCATGCGTGCGGAGAGATTCGCCGTCCCGGGCTCCGTCTTATCCTCTTCGCAAAGCGGCGTATAGGTTTGGCTCGTCGGATTCTCCAGAAACATATTATTACCGCTGTCCCAGTTGCTGTCGCCTTCGGCATTGGGATAGGTAATCGGGAAAAAGGTTTCCCCGTCGGTCGTCATCTGCTTTTTCGACCAGCCGGACATATCTCCGTTGGGAATCTTGTCGCCTTCGGCTGTCGTGAACTGACTCTGCACAAGTACATTTTCGCCCTCTTTCACCCGGCATTCATAAGTCGCGGCAGCGACAACGCCGGTACCGGCTTTCACCGTGTAAATATCGAGTTCCGCTGCATTTTTAGACGACTCCCACACGGGTGCGATAGTAGCCGTATAGCTGCCGTCCTGCGCTGCGACAAGGGGGGGGGTCTGCTGCCACTCGGTTTCCCCCTTCTTCCGGTACTCCAGCACGGGATTCTGCGCCGCCTCGGCCAGGCTGACGGTCAGCGTCGCCGTGTTGGCCCACAGGTCGGCGTCGTTGTTATAAACGACCGACGAGGTACCCGTCAGGTGGAATTTGAGCGTTTTGGTCGTGCTCTGTCCTTTGGTGTCGGTGACTTTCAGCACGAAGTTGTGGTTCGAGGTCTTCTTCCCCAACTCTGCAATCAGCGGAACGAGCGTCGAAATGTCGAAAGAGAGCGTTTTCGCATCTTTCACTTCGTTGCCCACCGGGAACCCGAATTCTTTCAGCCTCGAGGCCATACTGCCCGAAGCCGAAACCAGCTCCATCTGCGCCGCAAGGCCTACGCCCGTCAGGAATTCGTTCGTCAGCATCGGCGATTCGATGGTGATGTCGAAGCGGCCGATTCCGACTTCGGAAGCCACGGCCACCTTGACCGACATCTGTTGGGTAATCTCATGTACGTCGTCGATATTCGCACCGACCATCTCGATCGTCGGAGCGGCAGGCGTTTTTGTGGTGTCGTCGTCATCGCCGCACCCCGCAAAGAGGGTTGCAGCCACGGCAATCATTGCCGTCATCTTTACAAGTTTATTCATATTCACACGTTTAATAATGATTATTTCAATTCAAGTGCAGCGCAAAAGTAATGAGACCGGCCATCCACGGCAAATAAATTCAACGGGCGGAGTGAGTTCGATAACGAACACGAAAAATTTCACAACGAAAAAACAGGCGCTTTGCGAAAATGCCCGGGCTCCGGGAGCAACAGATCACGCATAAGCGGACAGGCGGCACATGAAAGACGGCGGCATATATCCGCGCCGCTTTCGCTGGAAACAGGCGGCACAATTTCCGTTTCCAAATGCCGCGATACGACCATGCGGACACGGTTCGCGCGGCAACGCCGTTTGTTCAGACATGGGATGTTCGCGGGGGCATATCGGAAAGACAACAAAAAAAGCGACCGTAACCGATCGCTTTGCGTAGTGGATAGGGGATTCGAACCCCTATGTCGTGCGTGAGAGGCACGTATCCTAACCCTTAGATGAATCCACCATGTGAGTTTTGTGGTGCAAAGATAACGCCTTCTTTTAAAACTGCAAAATTTTCCTGCAAAATCTATGATTTTTTTTCTGACGGCACGCGCTTCCGCCTATTTTCGCTAACTTTACACTAATTAACGAATAAAACTTTCGCCATGAAATACATCAAAACAGCGCTCCTGCTCGCAATCGTGGCCGCTGCGACAGCGAGCTGCAACCGCAAACCCGCACTGCCCGAATTCGGCATGCTGGAAATCGACACTCTGGTCAACGGCCCGGAAAACGGATCCCGTATCGAATACCGGTTCGCCACCATAGGCAATGCCGCGAAGTCGGCCGCCCTGCAGGCAATCGAGAAGGCGAATATCGGATACTTCTTCGAACTCGAGGATTTCGACGGTACAGCACGCGAAGCCGCCGATTCTGCCATTCGCCAGACCGCCGCTGAACTCCTGCCCCCGGAAGGCATCAGCGGCACCTACGAAATTTCGGCGGAGGCCGCACCCGGGATGACGGACTCGCTCCTGACCTACACCATCTCCCGGTGGAGTTTTACGGGCGGTGCGCACGGCATGTACGGTACTGAATGCCATACCTACCAGCTTTCCGACGGTCAGGAACTCTTCCTGGCCGACCTGTTCACCGAGGCACAGCTGGCAGGCATGGAGGCATTGCTCCGCAAAAAACTGTATGAGGAGTACGAAACAGACAGCGACGACGGATTGACCGAACAGGGATTCTTTCCCGAATATATCGCCCTTACGGAGAACTTCCTGATCGATTCGGCAGGAATCACATTCTACTACAACCCCTATGACATCGGATGCTACGCACTGGGAGCGGTCGAAGTGACGTTCGGCAACGAAGAGCTGGCCGCCCTGAAAACAGCCGGCGACGGTACGCCCTCTGCCGCCGGCACCCCAAAACAGTAAGCGCACGCAAGAGACCGGGCAAACCGAGAAAGCAGGCTGCGCCCGCTGCCGGAGAAACGTACGAGCACAGGCCGGAAGAACCCGGAGAATCGGGGGAAAGAGGCGGAAGCGCACAATCCGAAAACGAAAAAAAGGTCAGAATCTCACGATTCAGACCTTTTTTTTGTCAGGGAACCACCCCTTCCAAAATGCGAGGTTCAATCGGAGGTATTCAACTCTTCGGACGAGCACCGCCCCCGAGTTTTAGTAACGGAATCCCGTTACAACCTGCCGATCTCCTCAACCAACCTAAAACTACTAACCTAAATGAACCTTAAAACTTCTCTGCAAAGATAAGGGGCGTTTTTTAATTTTGCAAATATTTTACGAATATATTAAATATATTTAACAATTTGGTAACATTGAGAGCCCGAGCAGCCGTTGAAACAGCCTGGCAGGGCTTTTTACCGGATTAACGAAGCAACGGATTCCGCACACGGGCGAACTGAAACAAATGGATTCGAGGAGACGAAAGAGGGTTACGAGGCAGCCGCCGTGTCCCGGAGAAAACATCTGCTCCCAACCGGAAAACAAAAAAAGGAAACCCGGAATTCCGATGGAATTCCATAGTTTCCTCACCAACCTAAAACTACTAACCTAAATGAACCTTAAAACTTCTCTGCAAAGGTAAGGCGAAAAAACATACCGTGCAAGTTTTTATTAAAATATTTTTCAAATTTTTTGATATTTTTTAATTATTTTTGTCGGATAAATATTTCAATTCATTTATTATCAGCCACAAGTGCCTCTCGAGCCGTTTTTATCCCGCGAAAAATATTTTTACACACCGCATGCAGTATATAAAGCAGGCGTGCATTTATATTACATAATGTAATAACCCGGCAACAGTAGGGATATACAGAGATAAATGATTACCTTTGTGGCCACTATTGCGAAAAGGACAATAAGATACGCATCATGCAACTTTTAAAAACCAGGCAGACCGAAAGCGGAGCATTGTGGAAGGAATTTTGCACCCGGCCGAATATGATTGGCGAAACGAAGGCCGTACAGGCCGCCCCGCAGAAGCGAGTTGCCGAGTATAAACCGCAATCCATTGCACCGAGCAGGCTCATCTCCGTTATCACCCCTGTCTACAACGTCGAGGAATATCTGTGCGAGTGTATCGACAGCATACTTAAACAGCGTATGACCGATTTCGAGCTGCTGCTTATCGACGATGGAAGCAAAGACAGTTCCGGTGCCATCTGCGACTATTTTGCCGCCCACGACAGCCGCATACGCGTATTCCACACCCCGAACCGGGGCGTAAGTTCGGCCCGCAACCTGGGACTGGACGAAGCCCGCGGCGAATTCGTCGTTTTCGTCGACTCCGACGACCGGGTCGAGCCCGACCACCTGCTCCAATTTATCCAAAGCGGCATCGGCGAGGACGGCATCGCGTTCACGAACCTGATCGAAGAGCGTCCCGCGCGGGGAGAGCGCAAACCGCACAACCGCATCTACCCCATCCCCGACTATTACGCCGCCGGAGGCCGCCGGGCCTGCATGCCCGTGATTGCCCAGCTCCTGCGTACGCACAGCTTCGGATGGACGTGCAACAAAATGTTTTCGCGCGCCACAATCGAACGGTACAAACTGCGCTTCGACAGGAATATCCGCTATGCCGAAGACGAGATTTTCACCGCACAATACTGCGCCCACATCACCCACATCGTCTGCAACAGCCATCCGACGTACTATTACCGTTACGTTCCGACGAGCCTGCTGCGCGGCCGGATCGACCCGATGATGCTGATGCGCGTGCGCCTCTATATCAACGAGCAGTACAAGGCGCTGGGCTACTGCGACGAGATACTCTACCTCACGGCCCGCACCCAGTTCTCGCGGCTGCGCCGCGAACTCCGGCATGCCAGCTGGAACGCCGAACTTGCCAACGAACTGGCGCAGGGCATACTGGACAACTGGCAGCTCTACCGCAAACATGTACGAGCGGAGTTCCGCCGGGGATTCTACGACATAAAGGCATTCTGGCTCGCACGGCTGTGCTGCATTCCCGACTCGCGCTTCTGGGTAAAGCTGGTCATCAAGGGCCTCCACCTGTAACAGCATAAAAGCCGCACTTTCGGGTGCGGCTTTTTCATTGCGGGCGGAAAACCTGCGGGTCGGACGGGAACCTGCGGGCAGGCGGGGTCCTGTAGGCGAACGCGGACAAGTACTTGCAGGAGGGAAAAGACTTGCAGGCAGGATATAGCGTGCAAACCTCGCGCAGGCCGGAAGGTATAAGCCGTGGGCAGAGGCGGAATTCCAAACCTGCCGGCCGTCCATAACGCGGAACCGGGTATGGCCCCGCCCCCGGAATCGCTCCGGGCTACGGAGCAGCCCGGACGCGTCAGCGGCGGAATTTTTCGAACAGCGGCCAGTAATGCATCTGCCGACGCAGTTTCCATTTGCGCACCCAATTACGGGGCTTGCGCTTCAGACCGACATGCCCGCAGGCGATATAATCGTCCACCGCATCGAGCACCCGGGCCGAACAGCGGCAATCCCGGTGCGGCTCGTGGTGCATCGTGTAATCCCGGATTTCGCGCATAAGCTCCCCGGGATACGTCAGGGCGCGCTCGATTGCCGGCCCGACCTCCTCCGGGAGGCCGACGTCGATCAGGTGCGGCCCCGGATGCGAATTGCGGAACGTCACGACCGGCTTGTCGAGAAACATGAATTCGAGGATAATCGATGAACTGTCGCACAGCATCACGTCGGCCTGCTGCAGCAAGGGCATTTTGTCGGAACCCTCGTAGAAGGTAACGTTCGCGTTCCCGGCGGCGATGCGCTTGTAGCCGGCGATGATTTCGGGATCGGTCAGTTTCGGGTGGAACGTAATGATCCAGTCCCACGGGCGCGTCTTGGCCAGATGCTCGATCTCCTCCATCAGGTGGGGTGCCGAGCAGACGTTGCGCGTAAAAGTCGGGGGATAGAGAATCACGGGACGCGCGTTGTCGGGCCTGCGCTGGATTTCGGGCGAAAAATAGATATCCGCCTTGGGCCATCCGGTTTCATACACCCGGAAAAAACCGTACTGTTTCTCCAGTTCCTTGAAAAAAGGCGTGCTGCTCGGCCCCTGCGTGCAGTAGATGTCGAACCAGCCCCGCACGGTGAAGTGGTCGTCGACGGCCTCGATACGCTTCTGGATGGCATACCCGTGGAAGAGGGCCACTTTGACACCCGGGAAAAAATCGGGAATATAGTTGCCCGGGGCAAAGACCGCCACCGGATTGTAATCGACGACATCGCGGACTGTCTGCAGCCGCACCTCCCCCTCTTCGAGCGCATCGGGACATCCCCGCTCGATGAACCATGCCGCCGTATCACCCCGACGGCGAATCTCCTGCTCCAGGGGCCGGAGAATCGAATAAGCATAAGGCAGCGTAACGAACAACAGGTATTTTTTCATCGTTTCAGGTGTTTGGATTCAAGGTTTCAAATGGTCGACTCACGCGCCGAGTTTTTATCGAATGTAATTTTTCACGGCCCCGGCAATCCGCTCGCCGTCGAGCGCCGCGGAGATAATGCCTCCCGCATAGCCCGCGCCCTCCCCCGCCGGGAACAGGCCCGCCGTTTCGGGATGCATGAGCGTGGCCGGGTCGCGTGGAATCCGCACCGGCGACGAAGTGCGCGACTCGACGCCCACCACGACGGCTTCGTTCGTAACGAATCCCCGCATCCGGCAGCCGAACGTAGTCAGTCCCTTGCGCAGTCCCTGCGCGATGAACGCGGGCATCCACTCGTCGAGCCGCGAGGGCGTGATGCCGGGAATATACGAGGTTTTGGGCAGCGAACCGCTCGCACGGCCGGCCACGAAATCGGCAACCCGCTGCGCCGGGGCAATCTGGTGCTCGCCGCCGTACCGCCGCGCCTGCTGCTCGAACTGCTGCTGGAATTTCAGCCCCGCCAGCTCTCCCCATTCGGCGCGCAGGTGCTCGAAATCCGCAAGGCGCACTTCGGTCACCATACCCGAATTGGCATAGGGCGACGTGCGGCCGCTGGGCGACATGCCGTTGACGACCGACTGCGCGGCATCCGTCATGGCCGGAACGATAAATCCTCCGGGACACATGCAGAACGAGTAGACCCCGCGGCCGTTCTCCTGGCTCACCAGCGAATAGGCCGCCGCCGGAAGATACTCGCCCCGGGCCTCGCAATGGTACTGAATCGAATCGATCAGCGCCTGCGGATGCTCGATGCGCACGCCCATGGCAAAGGGTTTGGCTTCGATACGTATGCCCTTACGGTAAAGCAGTTCGTAAATATCGCGCGCCGAGTGCCCCGTAGCCAGCACGACGGCAGCGCCCTCGACGAGCGTATCGCCGCAACGCACACCCCGCACCCGGCCGCCGCGCACCTCGACATCCGTCACACGGCTGCCGAACACGAATTGGCCGCCGGCGCCGAGAATCGTCTGCCGGATGCGCTGCATGATGCCCGGCAGTTTGTCGGTACCGATATGCGGATGGGCCTCATAGAGGATTTCGGGCGTAGCCCCGTGGAAAACGAGCGTCTGCAACGCCCGGTTATAGTCGCCGCGTTTCTTGCTGCGCGTAAAGAGCTTGCCGTCCGAGAACGTCCCCGCCCCGCCTTCGCCGAAAGCGTAGTTCGAATCGGGATCGACGGCTCCGTTGCGGTTGATTTGTGCAATGTCGACCTTGCGGGCCGACACGTCGCGGCCCCGTTCCAGGATAACGGGCTTCAGGCCGAGCTCGATCAGCCGCAGCGCCGCGAACAGGCCCGCCGGGCCCGACCCGACAACCACGACAGCAGTGCCCTTGGATACGTCCGGATAATCGAAATGCACGGGTGCCGGCTGCGGTTCGCTGTCGGCATACACCTCCAGCGTCAGGTTGACCTTGGGCTGTCGCTGCCGTGCGTCGATCGACCGTTTCACCACCCGCACCAGGGCGACGTCACGCTCCGCAATGCCCATGCGCCGCGCCGCGAGCGAAGTGTAGTACTTCGCATCGGCAGCCTCCCGGGGCGATAAGACGAGTGTGATATTCTGCGGCATGCTCGGATAAATTGTCTACAAAAGTAACTAAAATTGGGTTATAATCGTCCGCCCCGGATTGCGATTTGTGAATTTTTATATACCTTTGCGCATAACAAGCGGATATGGTGTAATTGGTAGCCACGTCAGACTTAGGATCTGATGCCTTACCGGCGTGGGGGTTCGAGTCCCTTTATCCGCACAAAGGAGCCTTTTTCCGAGGCTCCTTTTTTGTTGCCCGTCCGGCGCAAAAAAGAGGAAAACCAACTGTATATCATCATTTTGCAAAGGCTTCGACCGATTCCCCGAACCGGAAGCGGAAAGCAAGCCGGAGAAAACCGTTGGGTGGTAAAAAAGTGGGCAGAGCCGATTTGGGCTTCCGAAAACGGGATTGCCACCTTTTTAGCCCGCAATACATTGTTTTGCTGCGTTTTACACCGCAATAAAGTTTCCTTGCAGACGTTTTGTCAATCCTTAAAATGTCACGAGTTATGAGACAGGAAACTTTTACCATCCTTTTCCTGATGCGAAAAGGAAGACCGAAAAAGAACGGCTTGGCGTCGGTTTACGCCCGCGTCACCACGGGCAGTCTGCGGCAGGAATTCTATTTCCATTGCGAGGGCAAGCCCGAATTGTGGAACCAGAAAAAGGAACGCATGATGGGCACGAGCCGACTTGCGCAGAAAGTCAATGAAATGCTCGACGAGTTCCGTGTGCAGATTTTGGACATCCGCTCCAAACTGCTGGCCGAGGGCTATGCGGCCAATGCCGCGCAGATCAAACAGCGCTACCTGAACCCGACGTGCAACACGATGATGCTCATTGCGGGCCTTACCGACTATGTGAAGCGGCGGCAGGCCGAAGTGGGCGTGCGCATCACGCAGCGCACGGCAGACAAATACGAGCGGCTGCTGCGCTACCTCAAACAGTATCTCGCCCAACGCGGCAAAGCCGAGGACATTCCCGTCGAACGGATGAACTACGAGTTTCTGGACGGCTTCAACCTCTTCCTGCAAACCGCCCACCGCTGCCGCCACAACGGGGCGGTCGCCGTGATGGACTGTCTGCGCAACTTTGTCCTCTACTGCCTGCGCAACGAGTGGATTACAAAAAACCCGTTCCGCTACTACAAACTCAAAGAGGACGAGGTGCAGGCCAAAGAGCACCTCACGGCGCATGAACTGGAACTGCTGACCCGCAAGGAGCTCGACCGCCGGTTGGCCCGCATCCGCGACGTCTTCGTCTTCTGCTGCCTGACGGGGCTGGCATTCGCCGACGCCGACCACCTGCGGCGCGAACACCTCTCGCAGGACGACGAGGGGCGCTGGTGGATTCACAAGCCCCGCGAGAAAACCTCCGTGATAAGCCGCATCCCGCTGCTTCCGGCCACGCTCGAAATCCTGCGCCGCTACGAGCACGACGAAGTATGCGTCGCACGATCACGGGTGCTCCCCACGCCGAGCAACCAGAAGATGAACGCCTACATGAAAGAGATCGCGGCCGTGTGCGGCATCGACAAAGTGCTGACCACCCACTGCGCTCGCCACACCTTCGCTTGCATGGCCGTCGAGTACGGCATGCCGATCGACGTACTGGCCAAGATTCTCGGCCACTCGAACACCAACATGACGCGCCATTACGCCAAATTCTCCGAGACGGTCATTGGCCGTGAGATGGAGGCGTTCGGCGAGCGGCTGGCGTCGGCTACTTGATACCTGAAAGGATTCGGCCAAAAGCGCCCCTCGGATGAGGGGCGCCGACGCCTATCGCTGGCTCTCTTCAATGAGAGAGTTGCGCAGCAGATCCAGAAACCGCGTCAGCCGCAGTTTGCGGTTGATGACCCCACGGCGGCATTGGATGGGATTGTTGATACGAACATTGAACATCCACGAGAACAGCTCGACCAACTGTTCCACATTGGCACGGGTACCGTCGATACGCCGTCCCACGCCGGCACTATGCAACGCCGTAATCAGCTCCATGAGGTCCGTCGGCGTGAACGGCTCGGCCAGATAGAGCGCCGAGCGGGTTTTTTCGCTCTGCGGCAACCGATCCATGACCGCAGGATGCTCGATACGCAGATGGACCATCCGCATCTCGAATTCCAGATGTGAGACGGCTCCTTCCCAAAGCGCGACAAGCGCCGCCGGACGCCGTTCCTCGCAGGAGCGCAGCCGCACGAGCCGGTTCCGGGCACGGGACAGGGCGTGCAGCATGTCGAGCGGAGCGCACTGCTCCGACGCCACGAGACGCTGCACGCTCCCGACGAAACGCGCATACGAGGCTTTCAAACGTTCAGTATCGCACTGCCCGGAGTTGTTTTCCAGCGACGTGCACAACTGTTGCATAAAATGACTGTTCTCCAAAAAACGCAGATTCTTCGACGGGTTCTTCTTATTCTTATGAGTTTTCATTTTTCAAGATTTTTCAGTTTTACGTTTCTGTCTTATAATTCCATATGTGCAGAGTTGCAGGGCGGCCCCCGCGAACGGAAGGAGCCGTCACGACAGAAAACGGCAAGCCCCGAAGTTTCGGACTCCGGGGCTCGGTAACGGGCAGGCAAACTCAATCCTGCTTCATATTGCAAGCGATGCCGGAGACGCAGATCGCTCCGTTTCATCGCCGCCGTACTGCTCTGAGCTTTGACGACGGCGGAGGATCAGCTCCGGAAAGTTGCGGCGGATAAACCCGCCCAGCGAATTGTAATTCAGCCCCAGCCGCCGGGCGATGGATTTCAGCTCCTCGCCGGAGGTTTCGTAAAATCTCAGGGCCTCGGCGTATTTCTCCATGCTGCGCCGCGAGACGCTGCGGCCGTTCGAAGCGCGCATCATACCCTGACGGGCATACAGTTCCGGCTCGTGCTCTTTGAGGTACTGCCGGAAAACCTCCGGATGCAGCCCGAACTCCGCGGCAATCTCCGACGTGGGACGATTCTCCGCACGCAGCCGCTCGATGGCCGGAGCGTATTTGGCAGCCGTGGGTTTCTTGTACTGCTTGGTCTGCGAAAGGATCGCGCCTTCCCGGTACACGGCACCCCGGCGGGCGAAAACATCCTCCCGGTGCCACGTTTGCAGGTAGCTCGTAAATGCGAACGGATTCAATCCCAATTTCTCAGCAATCTCTTTAATCGTCATGGCTGTATTCCGGTAGAGCCTCACGGCATCCCGGTAGCGTTCGCGGCTTTCGGGCGTCGGCTCGTGGCGGCGTCCGCTGCCCGTGACGTGACCTTTTCTTTTCTGTGTCTTGGCACGCTCGCGCAATTCGCTGCGCGTCTGCTGCAAATCCTTGTGATAGAAGCACACATGCTGACGAAGCCCGGTAAAGGAGACCCCGCACCGCTCGGCAACCTCCGGCAGCGTAAGTTCAGTTGTGCGAAGCAGTTTGACGGCGGCGGCATACTGCTCCCGGCACCACGGACGAACGCCCCGCTGCTGATTGTCGGCAAGACCCAGCCGTTGCCGCTCCCGTTCGCGGCGTTCGAGAAGCCCCGGACAGTGCGCACGAAGCTGATTGCTCAAACCCGTAGGGTTCAATCCGAACAGGTGCGCGATCTGCGACACGTTGTATTCGACATACTTTGCATCGCCGCAGGCGCGTATGTGCGGCGTCCGACACCGAAGGGGCCGCTACGCCGTGGCGCGACAGCAGCAGGTCGCGGCGGTACTTGTACAAATAGCTCCGGAACCCCGCATATGATACACCGCACCGGGCGCAGATCGCACGAACGCTCAGCACCGTAGAACCGTACAACTCGACGGCCGCCCGGTACTTTTCCGCGGTCCGAGGATCGGCGTCTCCGGGTCCGTCTCCCTTTTTATGTGCCTTGACGGGAAGATCCATTTACAGAGCATTAATCTTGGACAGGGCGCACTGCATAACCGCAAGCACGGGCATCTCGCCTCCTAGGCAAAACGCTGGTTTCTGACGCAAACAGATTAAAACCGTACCCATGAGTAGAACACCCTGCCGACCAGCAAACGGCGGAAGTACCGATTCCAGCTCCTACACCAGTATCCCTGCGATAGCCCGAAGCTGGAAAAAAGATTGTTCCACCGGATGTATCGTAGCTGCCTTTACCCGTCATTTTATTGCAGTAAAACTCCCACCCGAAATTATTGGCAATATCGGCTGACGAAGTATAGGGCGAATTGTAATACGTACGCAGGAAGCTATTTCCGTATATATCACTGCCGTCATACGTGAACCCCGTAAACGCACGCGAAGCTGGTAAATGATAGCCTGCAGGCGAGGGATCGTAAATGGTTTTGACGACGGCATCATCGTTGATCTCAGTCTTGGCGGTATTAGCGCTCCAAAGATTATAATATGTGGTGGCACACCAAGCACCTAACGACTTAGTATAGTGCACATGTGGATTCTGTATGGCCTCCCCGATGGATACTGGCGCCGAGAGTGCCGCAAACGAATAACTGACAGAATAGCAAGGTTTTAGTTGAACAAATCCACCACCTTCCTGTATAACCGTCATTATAGGATCCTTGCGTCCGAACTGGAAATAAGGATTATTGCCAGTAATCCTGATCGCATACGATGTTTGGGAGAGCGTTATGACTTGTGATGCACCGGTTATTGTCTGCGTGAAGCGCACCTTCAGGCTGCGGGCATCATAGGTTCTGTTTGCGGCGTCGCACCAGCCGATGTTTACAGGCATCATCCTATACTGGACGTTTTGGTAATTGGTTACGGTTTTAATTCCATCACCGAGTTTATAGTCAGTCACCCAGATATGCCAGCTCCACATGATCTGACCGCTGTCGTTTCTTACAGCGATAATGGCATTCCCCTGTCTGATTGTGGCCTGATTTACGACAAACGTGATATTGTGTTTATCCGGGGAAAGCGCTATACGGGTTACCAGATCTTTTTCGTCCTGCCAGACCAACACGGCATCTTTCGGTGTACAGTTTGCATTGTTGTAGATATAGGGACTGGTGATAGGTGCATCGAGGTGGTTTACGAAGGTCTTCAGCACGTAATTCCCACTGGCTCGTGAGGTATAAGCCGAAGAATTGGTCGTCCCGTCCTTGACGGCATTGCCGTAGACCAGCGGCAGGGAGTAGGTGCCGGGAGCGTTGATAATATAGCAGTTCGCCGTGTTCATCGGCGTTGTGCCGCCCTTGGTAGAAAGGTCATACGTGCCGCTGACGGGAGCTGCCGCCATCAATACATCATTATGCGGATTGGAAACACGGCTCGTCTGGGCTGCGACCGCAGCCGAGAACGTCATGGCTGACGTACCGCCGTTGCCGCTCGCGGTAAAGGCTGTGAGCCATTCCGGACGGGCGATCACGTTGTAGCCTCCGCTGCCGTCATCCTCGACGAACTCGGCAGTCCACGGCACAGCCACGGTTTTCGTGATGTCACCGGGGCGGGAAACCGTGGCATAGCTGGTGACCGAATAATCTTTACTGCCCCCGACATAAGTGAAATCGGCAGGAGCGGTTACCGTAAAAGTCGGAACGACGGAGATGCTCGTCGTGGAGATCCGGTAGGTGACGGTCTTGCCCATCGGCCACTGGCTGCCTGCGATGGAAGCCGTCAGCGTGCGCTGCGTCGAAGTCAAATCGTCCATATAGGCGATCTCGATCGAAGCACCGGACGGAAGCGTCTGCGGCAGCATCATAAAAGTAGCCTTGGCCGAAGTTATTTCCTGATCGGCGGAACCGTCCACATTGACCGAGCACGACTGCGAAAAATTAGCCGTCTTGCCGTAATCGCTCCACTCCGAGGCTCCCATCGCCAACGTTGCAGAACCGTAAACGCCCTTGAGCGTGATTTTCGTGATCTTGCCCGCCAGCACGTCGTCGCCCGTGACGAACCGCACGGCGGTAAGCACATGACCGAAAGGCAGCGACGCGGTTGCGGAGGTATTTCCATCCATTGCGGCAGGAGCGGCGACCAGCAGGTCGTTTTGGCTGGCGACGGCTGCCGGAACCGTATACCTGATCGTCGGGGTTCCGGCCTTCGTCTTGTCCGAGAGCACGATGCCGCTCCCGCCATAGGGGGCATAGGCGAAGAACCGGACTTTCCGGCCGCCGGTCGGCCAGAAATAGTTCGTCGTCCAGCCGGATGCCTTCGTTACTTCGACATTATACATATAGTCCGGCAGGCAGGAAGTTTCGCTCCACGATCCGGTATAGGCCGATGCCAGCACGCCGAACGATTCGTAGAAAGTATCCTCTTCGACGGGCGTGGCACGGGTCTGCGGCACTTCCGCGTTCGAACGGTCCGATTCGATGCCGTCGGTAACGGTCGCATGCAGGAAGAGCGTGTCGGCAGCAGGAAATTTCCCCCCCCCTCGCAAAATGAAAATATCCGTGTGCAGGAGCGTCGTGCTGTCCGTTGTATCACCCGTTATATCCCCGGCTGTACGGCTCTGCGACGGGGTCTGCCAGCCGTGCGTATCGACGACCTCGAAGCGCAGCATCGGGCCCGAAAGGGCGTTGTCCGCCGTCGGGTCTTCCGAGCAAGCGGAGGGCAGAAGCAGGACTGTCACTGCTGCCGCAGCAAGAAGATTATTGAATGAAAAGATGGAATTTTGCGATTTCATAATAGGTCGTTGTATGCGTGAAGAACTTATTCCCCGACGGGACGTACCCCGCAGGCGAAGGAGCCGCCGTCTGCGGGGCGTTCCCACAGCCATGTCGGGCTGTCTGGGCATGGTAACCGGCGCATAAAGTGTCAAAAAGTTAAGGCAGCCATCCGGGCCGCTATAAATCCCGGATACAGCGCACACGGGAGTTAGCAATCTTAGGGTATTTGCCGCCCGTTTCGCCGCTGCCAAAAACCACATACCACGCGTTGCTGCTGTCGGAACTGGACTCGGTAGCCGACCAGTAGCCGGTGCTCATGGCGGAGAGATCGAAAGTACCCAACTCGTTGCGATAGACATATATCAACCGAAGCTCCCGGATCGTAGGCAGCCGCCAGCCGGAAGGACACAGATTGACGGCGTCATCCCACGTTGCCGAAGTATCGACATCGGAAGCCGCCACCTCGAATTTGGCGGCGAAACGGTTATTGGCTGCGTCCAGCTCGTTATGGGAGGGCGTGCTGTCCCAATTAGGATGGATCAGGCTGGACTTTACACCGTCCGCACCCTCCCGGCAAACAATGATCTTACCGTCCTGAAGGTAAGGATATTGTTTCTTTTGGGCATGGCCCGCACTGGCAGTCATCAGAAGCGCGGCAAAAAGCCACCCGCGCAGCGAGAGATTCAGTATATTTTTCATTGCTATCATTGATTTCATTATTTTAAGTCGCTCTTCGCATCCAAACTCCCCTCCGGACCGCTATATCCCCCTGACACAGCGCACAAAGAGGGTGCTACTTTTAGCGATGTAGGTGTCTGTCGAGACGCCGTCGCTAAAAGACACGTACCACGCATTGCTGCTGTCATACTCAGTAGCCGACCAGTAATAGTTGTCGTAAAAACCGTTACTTGCAACTTCCCACGTATCGCGCATGCAGTAGATGATCTCCAGTTCGGCCATGGTCGGCAGCCGCCACCCCGGAGTCTTGGCACATTCGAGCAAGGCATCCTGCCATGACATGAGCATTGTGCTCGCATTGGTCTTGGCATAGACGAACCATCCGGTCCGGTTGTCGGTGTAATCGTAGAAATCGGACGAAGAGGTCAGCGTCTCGGTACCGACCGTGACGCGGGCGTCCATTTCGTTCAGCCCTTTGATGGTAGCCGTAACGGTATAGTGCGTGTTCCGCAACACGTTATAGTCTTTGACAGCATCGCTGCCCAAGTAGATGCGGTATATGTTCCCGGTATATTTATACCCCAAGTCGGAGGTATAATCGCCGACGATCTCTATGTAGGTGGCGTAATTGCCCTGACCCTCGGCGCCGCCCAGAGCCGTTGCGGCAGTCTTCTGCGTTTGGTCGGTGGCCGAACCTGTGCCGCGCCCGTTCTCAGGCAGGTAACACCACCCGCACTCCTTGGCCGTGGCGGTGAGCGTCTTGTCTTCCGGGGTCAGATCGGCGAATTCACCGATAAACCCCACCGAAGTAGCGGGATAACAATCCGCTTCCGATGCCCCTGGACCGAGCTTGGAATCGTCACGGAAGGGTTGCAGCGCCATGGGTACGTTATAGACCTTGACGCTCGTTGGCACGAAGCTGCCGCCGGGAATATCGGCGGCCAGTTTGAAGGTCACTTTTGCCACGGCACGTTTCATGGCAACATCTGACACTGAGGCCGAGGGCTTGCCTGTATAACAGCCGCACATGGGCAGCGCATTTCCCGGAGCGAGGCTGGCTTCGTTCGTGACCGCCAAGGTCTTCGATTCCAGGTCGGCCGAAGTCGTGACATCGCTATAAAGCGTATTGTCGCCCGTATTGGCGATAAAGTAGAGGCTGCTGTCCGAGGTTTTGATGATCTTCGCCCTGACCTTATAGGAGGTTCCCCAACTGGTAACCGTCGTAATATACTGCGGCGTTTGCAGGAGTTCCGTACCGTCGGCGTTGAATTGGATCACCCACAGGTCCTTTATCCTGGTTTCGTCCACACCGCTCACAGCGCGTGTATCCATCGCCACCTCGCCCATAGACTCAGGCGAGAGGGTGATCTCCATGGGCTGACCGTCTGTCGGACCGCCCATTCCCTCTGTCGGCTCCTTGGAGCAACCGCCAAGAAGCAGGACCGCAGAGAGCAGCCATGTCCCCGCCACGAGACAGGCCCGCATTCCCTTGTTTTTTATTCTTGTCTTTTCCATATCTCGCTTTTTATCTGTTCCATATATCCGTCTCCGAATCCGGCCCTCTGCGTATCCGCCCCCGGCGCCCACGTAAAGGACCGAGAGGGCAAGGCGCCCCGCAGAGCCGCTAAAGGTCCCTGACGCAGCGCACATTGTAGCGCTCATACTTGAAGTAGGCACCTGTGGAGTTGGAACTGAAGCTACTGCCCCACCCCCGAAGCTCATAGCTTTCGTAGCCGGCAGCCGACCAGTAGATTCCGGCTGGTAAATTGACGGCGGTAAGTTCTCCTTGGAGTCTCATGCTGGAGATCACCATCAGTTCTCTTATGGTCGGCAGCCGCCACGTACCCATGTCGCTTTGATCCGGTTCTTCACTATATTGGGAGCAGGCCGAGTAGCCGTCAGGGTTGTAGGAGGTACTCGTCGTACCCTCAGCCTCGTACCAAGTCATGGCCGCCAGATTGCCGTCCTTGTTTTTGGCATTGGCACTGGCCACTATGAACTTCTGACCGCAGGTATTCAAGCCCGACCTATTGTAAGTACTGCCGCCTTCCATATGGGCCGGAGTCTGCGTCCACGGCCCGTGCAGGGGATACCCCTGCGCAAAGCCGTAGTGGTCCTGCATGACGATCGTATTACCGTCGGATACATAGGGACAATGACTGCCAAAGTCGGGTTTGTTGCCATTCGCGGCGTCCCATTCGGACAAGGTAATTTCCATGATTTCCGCAAAGGTCGCGGTGATCGTATAGGCTTTGCCTTTTTCGAGGGTGCAAGACAACATGCCGTTAAAGGGCGGTTTCAACTGAATACCGTCCACTATGAGATCGATCTGCAGAGATAGCGCCGCACCGTTCAGGGGCAGGACGACCGAAGGAGTCTTCTGGGTAGCTGTCGTTCCACTGACGGCAAAGTGGCCGCTGTTAAAGTCTAGTACCTGCGTTCCGGACGAGGCGGGAGCTATGTCCCCGCCTACCGTCACGCCACTCTTGGCCGCAGCCAGCCCCGTCACCTTTAAGGCCAAAATACGCATGCTGTTCGAACTTACGTAGTCCTCTTTGCGAATCACGAAAGTCAACCGGGAGCATTTGCGCTGAAGCTCGTTCAGCGTAAGCGCATAAGGGGTAGTTTGGATAGGGATCGTCCCGGTCGTCTTGTCCGAGGCAGCATAGTCCACTCCGTTGGCAATGGCGGTCGCGAGCTTCGTCTTGTCCGCAGCCAGCGGCAGGGCGGGTGATACGGCATAAAAGTCGTAGGTGCCGGGGAGGAGCGTCATAGCCCAATCGGGCAAATCGGCGGTCTTGTTGCCGTTGGCGTCTACCATGCACGGTACGAGCTTTGTACCGTTCCAGTAGTAGGCGCATTCGTTCGCGTAGTTTTCCGTCGCGGGGTTCGAATCACCGCTTTTGTAGGCGATCACCCGCACGGTAGCGCCCGAAGCGAGGGCGGCTCTGGTGACGGGCAACACCTTCTCGATACCCTCTACCGAGAAGTCGAGGGCGACCTGCCCCGAAGGGCCGCCCATACCCTCTGTCGGCTCCTTGGAGCAACCGCCAAGAAGCATGGCCGCTGCAAGCAGCCATGTACCCGCCTCGCGGCGGGCCCGCACTCTCTTGTTCTTTATTCTTGTCTTTTCCATTATATCCTTTGTTTATCTCTCCTTTGTTGCGTATTCCGTCATTCCTTTCGGCATCCCGCCCTCGTGCGGCCGCTACCGGGCAGGGGTGCTAAAGGTCCCTGATACAGCGAACACTGTTGTTGGCGTTCTTGGAGTATTTGGTCCTGCTGCCGGTGTCAAGCCTCATCTCCCACGCATTGTCGCTGTCGTCGCCCTCGGTAGCCGCCCAGTAATAGCCGTATCCGATGTCGCTCACGGCCGTAAGGTCGCCTATCTTACTATATATCAGCCCCAGCTCCCTTACGGTAGGCAGACGCCATGTACCGGCATCATCCGAAGCCTGACTGTATGCTTTGCAGTTGATTTGGGCGTTCTGCCATGTTGATGCCGGGGCTCTTTTCGAAGCGACCTCGAACTTCCGACTATAGGTATTCAATCCCGAAGCGTTGGAATCCCATGCGTCTTCCGCATGAGCGGGAGTTACGGTCCACGCCTCGTGGGTAGGATACCGTTTCGGGTCGGCCTCGCCGAGGTCATCCGAAACCACGATCGTATTGCCGTTTATAACTTTCGGATAGGTATTCAACTCTCCATCCGTCACCCAGTCGGCGATTGTGACGGTTGGATCTACCTCCACGGCTAACGGCGAGAACCTGACATATAATCTGACCGCTTCGCCGGCCAGATAGGCCCGGCAGGGTGCAAAAGCTTGTTTGGGCCTGTGCGCTCCGGCAGATAGCTGGAACTTCAGTTGGTAGTTCTTGCTGTCCTGCGGGACGATCATCACCGGATCGCCGAATGCGACCGCATTGTCTTTACCTTCGGGAATCTCCAGCGGCGTGGCATTGGCCAGGGTGAACGGCGTTTTGCCGCCGTCCGTGCCGCCAACGGGCGCCGACGCTTCGGTCACACCGGACAGTTTCAGCGTACAAACGGCGTTCTGGTCGAGCAGCTGTACGGACCTCAATTGTCCCCACTGTGCCGATACTCCGGGGTCGGCATAGACGTACACCTGCACTTGCGCAAGGGCATGGCCGAACTCAATAACCGGCATAGCCTCCGTCTTGCTGCCTGTTCCCAGCGGTGCGGTGAGGATGTCCCGGCTGCCGTCGATGCTCCAGCTCACAGTCCCGGCTGCGGCATCGTAATAGCCCTTCCCCGATGCGTCGCCGGCCGCCGTCGCCCCGCCGGGATACCAGCCCGCCATGCGGGTTTTAAGGCCGTTGGTCTGGTAATACTGACTGGGATCGAACGTCAGCGGTTGTTCCCCGCTGCCGCCCGTGCGGACGGCTTTCAAGGCTGCTGTACCGTAAGCGCCCCACACACCTGCGCTGCGCTCGTCCGAGCGCGCGAACCACATATCCATCTCCTGCAAAGGATCGGCAGTCGAGCGCGTGAATGTTCCCTGCGCGGAAACCGAGACCGGAAGCCCGCTCCGGGGCGTAATCTCCACCCGGCAGCCGTCCGTGCCTTCGTCGGCGGACTCCTTGGAGCAACCGCCAAGAAGCAGGGCCGCAGAGAGCAGCCATGTGCCTGCCGCGAGGCGGGCCCGCATTCCCTTGTTCCTTATTCCTGTCTTTTTCATATATCTGTATTCATCTCGCTTTTTATCCGTTCCATATATTCGTCTCCGAATCCGGCCCTCTGCGTATGGCCGCCGCCAAAGGGTTAAAGGACCGAAGGGTTAAGGCGACCCGCAGGGCCGTTAAAGGTCCCTGACACAACGCACGCGGTTGTCTTTCATGCTCCAGCCATTGGGAGTGTTAGCTGCCCCGGAGGAGAAGTACACGCAGAACGCCATGTTTTTGCTTGCAGAGTACTCGGTAGCCGACCAGTATTTCTTAGTGGGTATGACAACGGCAAGCTCGGCTTGCATATCGTAGATCAATATCAGTTCCCTTTGGGTCGGCAGCCGCCACGTACCCTTGTCGCTCTGGTCGGAAGCCTCGCTGTACTGGGCGCAGGCCGAGTAACCGTTGGGGTTGTTGGTGGCATCCGTCCTACCCGAAGCCTCGTACCAGGTAATGGATGTCGCACTGCCACCCTTGCCTTTGGCATCGGCCTTGGCCACCATGAACTTCTGACTGCAGGTATTCAAGCCTGAATCGTTGGCATTCCCGGTCTTCTCCGCATGGGAGGGAGTTACGGTCCACGGCTCGTGGGTGGGGTACAGGATGGGGTCGGCGGTGCTATAGGCATCCACTACCACGATGGTGTTGCCGTTGATGCCGTAAGGGTAAGTTATGGGCTTTGTCTCCATATCGGTTTCACCTCCGTCTTTCCATTCGGCTACTACCGAGGCCGTAGCCGTGATCTCCTCCCGATGGAAGGTCAGCGTCACCTTGCAGCTCTGCCCTGCCTGTCCGGCATCATCGCCCGCGAGCGTTATCCGGACACCCGAGAAGACAGCTCCCCCGGCGGCGGCCTCCACCGTGAAAGTCTGCCCCGGTTCGAACATCACGGCATCGCCGGCTTGTGCCGCCGTTTCGGTCATCGTCATCGAACCGTCGAAAACAGGGATTTCGCCCGAACCGCCGAATACCGCATCGCCCGTTTTCAAATCCAGCACGGCCGTGGTTTTGGCCCCGGTGACCTTCAGCGAGGTGAGCGCATCGCCGGCCGGAAAATCCCGGTCCCTTTTCACGAAGAACCGGACTTGCTTGCACTTGTGGGTAAAGGTGAAGGCGGGCTGTGGCTGGGCTCCGGAAGAGGCTTTGCCCAAACCGGTCACCTCTTTGGCCCACATGATGTCCTGCTGTCCGTCGATGGTCCACGTAACGGTCGGGGCAGCGCTTGCCGTTCCTGCCGCATAGCCGCCGGTGCTGACCGGACTGTAAGCGTAGAAATAGAGTTTCTCCGCACCGGGCGGGTAATATCGGGGAGCCGAGAAGCTCAGGACACCCGCGTTATCGGACCTGACCGCCGCGTTGTCGAAGTAAGCGCCGCTGTAATCCGTGGTCGGGGCCGCAGCGCCCTTGTATGCGGTTACGGCGAACAGGTCTTCCGTACCGTTCGGGAATTTGTTTCCCGTGACGGGACCGCTCAGTGCGCGGCTCATGGAAGAGGCGTCGACGCTCAGGATCGCCGTGGGCACGATGGCCGTCCGCGTGCCGTCCGGAGCAGGCCCTTGCTTCGGAAGGTCCGGAGACCCGTCCTTACCGCACGAGGCCAGCAAAGCCAGAATAAGGATGAAAGGTGTGATTTTCGTTTTCATCTTGTCGCAATTTTCATAAACCGTGTCACAGAATATCGACATCCGTATCACCGCCATCGGTCCACGGGGTAATGCTTGGCGTGTCCAGCAGAATACCGTCGCTGCCGCCCACGGTAAAACGGTAATGGTATTTATACCCGGCCACCCATCCTGCCGCGAGCGATGCCGCGGAAAGCGGAGCCTGCACCACATAGAGGTTCTCCGCCGCGGTTTGGTACCGGTAGCCGATTTCGAGCACGAAATCCTCCGTGACGGGCTGAGGCATCATAAGCAGCATATCGTCCGAAGTCACGAAATCGTACGACTGGCTCGCCGCCAGAGCAACGGACCCCGAACCTTGCAGGGACACCGGCATGGCATAGGGGTTCGTCTCCGTCGAGACGTCGGAGGACGGGGTCCACGTGCCGGCCGCACCCGAACCGGCCCCCGACCAACTGCCCTTGCGGCTCATGCCGTAAATTTTCAGGCTTTCGATCACGACGCGCTCGGAGGCGTCCAGAGCCGCATCCGCCGTTCCCGTTATCGCAATGCCGCAGAGCAGGTGACGGAATGCGAGGTTCACCGTACGGACCTCGGCGCCGTTCACCGCAGGCCATTTGGCGCCGGGGGCGCAGACATGGGGCTCGGTCGAGGCCGCCAGCAGGTCGATGCCCTGCGTCAGGTCGAACTCGGAAATCTCAAGGTGCATCGCATCGCCCTTGTCGAGATCCCGCACCTCGACAGCGACGGGCGCTCCGTCGATCTCGGCTGGGAAGAAAGCCCGGAAATTATGGGTGAAGCCCGGTCTCCAATACTGCACTCCCTCGTAGCTCCACCCGTTATCGGCGGTGTGATAGGTAACCGGCATTCGGTCGAAGAGCGTAACGTATTTCGTCTTGTCGCCCGAAGTCGGGTACATGGCGCACCACACGGCGAAAGCCGCGCCGTCCTGCTGCAAGGATTCCTTGTCGTAAAGCGTGGCGCGCGAACTTATCTCCGTCGTTCCGAAGCGCATGGCGGCCGCATCAGTCGTCGGCCCCGAAAGGGCGTTGTTCGCCGCCGGGTCTTCCGAGCAGGCGGAGGGCAGAAGAATGGCCACCGCTGCGACCGCGGCAAGGAGATTGTCGAATGAAAATCTTCTCATAACTCAAATCTTAGTTTCGTTTGAATCGGCTTTGCGGAACGCACTCCGTTCCGTCTTCAGCGATCGGGAGGGGACAGAAGATGCTTCCTGCGTCCTCCCCGCACGCACCCGCATATTACGCCTCTCAATGCACGTGGTGCTCCTGCGGTCCAACCCCACCCGATCCGTTTGTTCGGCCGCATGCAGCCGAACGGTTCGCTACATTTCGATATCCTCCGCAGCGTCTATCCAATCGTTTACGGTAACCGTAAACTTGATGGCTCCTCCGAAAATATCCCCGCCCGGATTGTCCGGATCGGTAGGATCGGTGGGTTCGGGTTTTTCAGGATCGACCTTACCGGCGCCGTTGGTGAAATCGAGCGTATAAATGTATTTCTTGCCGGCATCCCACTTCGTACCGATAGCGACAGCTACCCAGTCGTATTCGCCGGCAGCTTCCGCCGGAAAGACACGGTAGCCGTCCTTGGTCGTAATCTGTACCTTCACGGCGAGGTATGCGCCTTCGGCGTCGTTCGTTTTGTCATTTTCCGAATCCCATGCGGTCAACTCCTGCGGCAGAAGCATGGCATTGTCGCCATCCTTGGCCATGATCGAAACGGCCGTTGCGGTCAGCGTCTTTTCGCTTCCTTCGTAAGTCACCGCACAATTGGTCTTGTCCGTTCCCAGCGTCCATGCGGAAGTTCCGAAATCGAACGTACCCTTCGAAACGGGCTTGCCGATGCGCACACCCTGCACCTTGAACACATATCCCTCGTTGGCATTCTTGGCTTTGAGCTCGATCTGGGCGAGTTGGTGTGCGAAAGTCAGCGCTACGCCGCTCGATTCATTGCTCTTGCTGCCGGTGGCTGCGGCGGTGATAAAATCTTTCTGGTCGGCAATAGCTGCTGCGGGCGAGAAATCGACGAGCGTCTTGCTGTCTTTGCTAAGCGTCAAAGTGCCGCCCAGCTCATCTTTCGACGGCGAGTAAGCGACGAACGAGAGTTCGCTGCCGTCGCTGGGCCAGTAATAGGACGGCGTCGAGGTGAAAAAGGAGCCGTCTTTGGTGAACTCCGCATCGGAGAAATAGTTAGCACCGTTCTTGTCAAACGCCGTAACAAAGAATTTAGCAATGTTGGCCGTCGTCGTTGCCGTGGCACGGGTCTGCATGGCAGCACGGAAATCGATCGCATTGCCGTTGTTCGTGCTCACCGGTTCGTCCTTCGAGCACGATGCCAGAGCAAGAGCGGCTCCGGCAATCAAAAACATGGATTTTTTCATGATGTTAAAAATTAAAAAAAGGTTATGTTGATTTTTGCTTCCGCCAAGCGGGAAGGATTTTTACATCTCTATATCGACATTTACCGATTGCCAATCGTCGACATCGGGCTGGAAGCCGCCGCCGTTGACGATAGGTTTGGGCAACGGAAGTCCGTCCAGAACGATATGTACGTCGCGCCGATCCGGCGCAGAGTGAATCTGATCCGTCACGTCGTAGGTGTAATACCATTTGCTCTCGTCGGACAGCACCGCGTAGACGGTCAGCGTGTGGGTCTTCCGCGCCGAGGGGCATCCGAAAGCGAACAGCTCGCCCGTAACGGTGCTCTTGTCGGCCGATACGGCCGCATCGAAAGGGATTGTTGCGCCCGTCTTGCAGGTCGCGTCGCAGCCCACGCCCGGATACAGGCTCTCGGCCATGCTCGACAGCGAACCGCTGATGCCCGACACGTATTTCAGGTTCGCGGCGTTGCGAATCTCGACCGTATAGCGGCAGATCGACATCTCCGGACTGAGCGTCACGGTCGGTGTCCCGGCCGTCGGTTTCAACTCGACGCTCTCCGCGCAATCACTCCAAAGCATGTCGGGAGGCAAGATCACCCGTTCACTCTCCGTACCGTCGACACGGGGCACGCCGTCGGAGAGCACGCCCAAAACGGAGAGCCCCGACAGCAGATCGGCGGTGCGCGTGGTCACCTCGAAGGTTTCCCGACACTCCGCATTGCGATAGGTGACGTTTTCCGTGTCGCTGTTCAGGCACAGGGCTTCGTAACCCCCGACCGGAACGCGAATCGTACCGCCCCGGCAGTCGGTGAACTCATAGCGCAGAGCCTCGCCGCCGCCGGTCGGGAACAGGTAGAGCGACATGGATTCGGGAGAGGCGTCCGGAGCGTTGCACCAGTCGAAGACCACCTCCACATCGACCGCATCCGAGTGGTCGTAGCACAGGTCCTTATGTTCGCAGGATGTCGCGGCGGCCAGAACAGCGGCGGCCGCTGCCGCATGGAATATCTTTTTCATCGTTTGCCTCCTTTCCGGTTGAAGTTGCCGCTGCCGATCAGCCATACGAGCGAGACCTCGGCTTTCGTGGGACCGAACCAATGCCGATGTTTCGTCGCCTGCCATACGTAGTGGTTGTCGACGGGCTTATACTCCCAATACTCGCCGCCCAGATAGCCGACGCCGATGCCGAAGTCGAGGTTCAGACGACGGCCGATCGGCAGCGCATAGCCGTATTCGAGTCCCACGCCCCAACTCATCTTGTCCCAGAGCGTGCCGCCCGGCTTGCCGCCCAGACAGCCTTTGCCGCCCCGCTCGAAGTCGTAGGTCAGCATTTGGCCGTAAAGGCCGACATGGTGTCCCGTAAGCGGCTTTTCCGCGGCGCGGCGGCCGAAGTATCTGCGTACGTCGAGCTCGCCGCCGTAGATGCGCCAATAGTTATGACGCCGGTCATTCTTCCACCAGGCATACATCCAGCTGCCGCCGAGCGACCACCCGCGGCCCACGTAGAATTCCGCACCGAGGTTGGGCACCAGCGCCGCGTCGTAAAGCAAATTGGTTTTCAAAGACATGTAGAAGGGTTTGCCCTCCGGGACCGATGGCTGTGCGGCGATCTCCGCGGCAGGTTCCGGAGCGGGGGTCTGCCCGACGACGGGGTCAGGGGTCTGGACGGATTCGCAACCCGGCTCCTCTGCAAGCGCCGATTCCGGCTGCGGCTCCGACACTGGTTCCGGCTCCGGCTGCGGGACAATGCGCCGCTCGATTTCGCAGCTCAGGTGCATGCCGCCGCTCCACAATTGCGGGAAGAAGTGTTCCGCCATGTACCACCACGCACGGCCCCCGCGCAGCAGCCCCAACTGGCGTTTGCGACCGTCGACGACCCTGCCGTCTCGGATAATCCATTCGGGCGTATTGTACAGAATGTTCAGCACCTCGTCGCGGTAAGGCATCTCCGAGGTTTCGACCAATGCCGTCAGTCCGGCCCAGTCGATGCCCTCGGCATGCGCGTCGAAAGAGACTCCCGGAAATGAAAAACGCTCTTCGAACCATGCGATGATGTTCTTCGCACGATTCTCCGACAGACGCTCGTTCGAGCGGGAGGTCCCGTCCGGAGAAGCCGTGCCGGTGACACGGATGCTTTTCACACGGACCAGCGTGTCCCGCTGCAAAGATTCGACATGCGAGGCAAAAGCAGCCAAGCGCACCCCGTTGTCCCGATAGGAAGGCTCCAGAAGCGAATACCCCTGCCGGAAATAAACCTTAACGCCGAGGGTATCGGTATGCGGAGACTCCTGAGCCCGAAGAGCCCCGAAGAACAACACCGATATTAAAAACAAGACAGTCTTTTTCATCTGCATCAACTTATTTTACATATGTCGTGTCAATACACTATCATTCGGAAACTTATGACGGTATTGCCGTTATGCGACCTCCGATTTTTCCGCAATGCTCTATTCGCAATAGAGCATCGGCTGTATTTTCAGAAGGAAATGCAGTGATTTACAAGCAGATGAACAGCATACGATGTTTCAGAGTATGCCGCAATGCATTTTATATCGGATTTGAAACGGTATCGATCTTATTCAGATATCATTAAGATGCAGGATTCTGAAACATTGCCGGAACAAAAGCCATAAAAAGCGTCATTTATGGATAATAAATTGTTGCGTCACGATTTATTGCATAGTAACGAAAACCTTGTCACCCCGCGTTGCTGCGAAGACGCGGGGGCAGGATTCGTCGGCAGGAGTCTCAAAAACAGTCGCCCGGTGATATTCTCGCAGAACGAGGATTTCGACATCGCGCACCATTCTATCATACAATACTTTAAGCACATAATCTCCCCGCCGCCCGGAGGGGGGGGGATTTTCGTGACTCCGCCGGTTTCGCAGCGCTGCGCATCGACATGAGTTGCGTCCTTTCGCATAAAAGGAAACGACGGAAGCGGTTGCTGAAACAAATCGGCAGGGACATTGCCGGCAGCCTCCCGATTTCGGCGGAAACCTATGCAAACATATATCGGTACGGCAGTATCCCCCTGTGCAATCGTCAGCCGGAAAACAGATCCCGGCCCCGTTCGGACGACAGCGCAAAAGGATTCGCCGCTCGCCGAAAACATGTGCAAGTTATTGCGGATGTGCCGGATATACAAAAAAAGCGGCTGTTTCCGAAAGGAAACGTACCGCTCGACACACAGCCGGAGAATCACGGCGAAAAGCCGGTTTTCTCTACCTGTTTTATTGATTGAAATGACTTGGGATGAAACAGAGTATCACAAGGCTATGTAATGCTCTATTGCGAATAGGGAATCGTACGGCAAAGATAGGAATTGGGAAATTATTTTGCAAATTTTCCTCCCTGAAAATGGGCTTCGCCGCAGGTCCGGGACCTACAGCGAAGAGACCGTTTTGTTGACCTGATCGACGACCCGACGGTCAAACTCTTTCAGATAGATTTGCGTCGTCTTTTCCGACGTGTGCCCCAGCCCTTCACTGATGACCGATATCGCGGCCCCGGTCTCCTTGGCCAGCGTCGCCCAGCTATGACGGGCTACATACGCCGTCAGGACGGTGTCGAGACCGCACAACTCCCCGACCCGTTTCAGATTGCGGTTCTCCCGCTCAAGGGCTACACGATAAAGCCGGTACTGCGTCTGTTTGTCCTTCGCATCTTTCAGAACCGGAAAGACCCACTCGGATTCATTGCCATATTTCTCCATCAGACCGGCCAGCTGGGGCGTCACCTCCACATGCAGCCATTGGTTGGTCTTGTGACGGCGATAGCTGATAACGCCCCCGTTGACTGCGCTTTTCTTCAGAAAAACAATGTCGACGAACGGCATGCCCCGGCTGAAGAAACTGAACATGAACAGATCGCGGGCCATATCCAGATGGGGATAGTCCGAAAGGTCTACGTCGGCGATACGGCGCATGGCCTCACGCCCCAAGGCACGTTTGACGGTATGCTGCGGCTTGGAATGCAGAAAGCGAAACGGATGGTTTGCGGACATCGGGTAGCCGTCGAGCACGGCTTGGTTATAGACCGAGCGCAGATTGCGCATATAATAACAGACGGTATTATAGCACACGCCCCGGCGCAGCAGCCACTCCTCGTAATCACGGATGAAAGCGCCGTTCACATCCGAAAGGCCCACTATTCTCAGGCCGATGAACGACGAGACGGACGACCGTGTGTTGCGCAAGGCCGCGACCGAGCCGAATCGGGACAGACGCTCCCGGTAGGCGATCTGCAGGTCCATATAATGCAGCAGGCTCAGACTGTCGTGCTCGACCTTGTAGCGGAACACCACGTCCGCAACGCTGTAAGTCTCGCGGCGCTGTTCCAAGGTCTCGATATGCCGGCCGATACTTTTCCACTGCTGTCTGATTTCGCGGTTCATGCGCCGCACGTCACGCTCCTGCCGTCGTTCCTCGGACACGAAACGCACCTTGCCGTGCTGTTCGTCGAACTCATCCTCATAAAGCTTGAACGGGCTGTAAATAAGTTTTTTCTGCCTTCGGTGGATCAGCTGAAACACCAGCGGATAGGTTCCGTCGCATCGCACACGATCTTTGTTCAGTTTCAATTTTACGCTTGTCATATACTCCATTCTTTTTTCAATACGGCCGCAAAAATACCGTAAATGAGGATTCGGCCGCCCGGACAGCGGACAAATCGCGGCAACGACATGCCATTAGTATTCAATAAATTATACAAACACCAAGCCGAAGACGAACAGCGAACAATCACTCAGGCCGGATATTCGGAATCGGACACCTCTCCGCAGCCATGTCAGTCCGGACTCCGGGACATAAACACCTCCGCTTATTCGAAAACATGAAAAGACATGGAGGACACACGGTTAACAACGTGCATCCTCCATGCAAAAAACAGTATTCCATCATAGCCGACGCTTCCGCCGCCGTCGCTGGATTCTTTGCTGTTCCTCGAAAGCCCGCGCATCGGCCAAGTCCAACAGCGTGCCGATAACTACTGAGACAGGATTTGCGATATGGGTATGGTTTTGCGGCTCGTGTTTGCGTTCCGCGTGTTGATCTTCTTTTCGGGAGGTCGGGAACAATTCAGTGAAAACACGGGCCGAGAATTCTTTTCCCAGCACCGAACCGTTGGCGACAATGCCATTGGTGTGGTCGATAAACGTTACGCCGTAGATTCTGCCCACGGGGTTGATACGGAAAACAGTGTCGATACCTTCCGCTTTGAGCTGTTGCCGGAACTCGTCCCGTGTGTTGTGCGGGCTCATGGCGTCTTTGACCGTATGGCGCAAATAGTCGAGCGCTCCCGGCTCTTTCAGTTTTTCATTTGATTTTGCATAATACGTTTGCAGGGCTTTATAACCTACGTCTTTCCCTATTTTACTCGACTTGAAGGGCGTGCCTGTTCCATAACCGTCGTCGGTCAAGGCACCGTAGACAATACCCGCATAATTTCTGCCTTCGATCGTTCCCGTGCGTTCCTCGACCGAGACGTTAAACAGTTCCAGCAGCGTGCGGAACTCACCGTAGGAGGAACATTTGTAATTACGCAAGCACGATCTCACAACGGACGAGATCTGCTGTTTGACGTTTCCCGTCCTATAGTCTACTTTCCGAAGATCGGGGGTGTCCCTCTGTTCCTGACCTTTGACCGCCGGATGGAGGTTGTACTTATGTTCCAAATCGCGGGTAATTTCCGCAGAACGACGGGCTTCGAAATCGTGTGGTAGTTTACGGCCTTTCTCATCGACGCGCAATGATACGATATGGAGATGCTCGCGCGAGATGTCCTTATGTTTAAAAACGATATAGGGCTGGTTGCCGTAACCCATACGTTCCATGTACTCCTGCGCGATGTCCCGGAGCTGATCGTCGGTCAGCCTGTCTTCCGGCGAAGGGTTTAGCGAGACGTGGAAGACCGTATTGGTCGTCCGGCGGTTGGCTTCGAGGTACGGCCAAAAGCTATCCATGCAGGCGTCGACATCCATTCGCCCGTGCTTGTCGAACGGTTCCAACATCCTCTGCCAGAAAAGCACCTCGGCTTCATCCTTATCCACTTTTTCCTTGTTATAGCGCAAGGCCCCGCCGGGTGTTGCCCCGGATCTTATATTCGCAACCATTCCTTAGCTTGTTTGGCAAGATGCAGAATCTCGATACTAAGGGCCTTCAACTCGCGGGTTCGTTGTTCCAGCATGGCGACCTGATGCGGGATTGCAATGTTGGAGAAGTGCGCATTGATGACCTTTACAATCTGATTATAATTGTTGGCGAGTTTCTGAAACTGGAAATAAAAATCGTTCAGCCGGGCGACGAACTGCGTCTTCGAAGGGTCACGTCTGATGACGACGAACTCCTCGCTAAAGAGTCGTTTGACGATAAACCGGCTGCGGTTATGTTCCGATCCGACTTTGCAGAGCAGCTCGTTGAAGCGGATATTTTGCTCCTCGTTAAGCCGAAACGAGTATTTATAACTCGGCGTTCGGGATTGTTGTGTTCTTTTACGGTTGGTATCCATATATAGCTTAAAAAAAGGGGCGCGACTTGGGAGCGGCCCCAGCCTCGCAGAGCGAGGACCTTTGTCGGACAAAACGCAGTTTGTCGGACAAAGGTACACCTCGCTCCCATCTGGCGATGGGAAAAATCCGCGACGAAGAATTGCTGCCGAAAGTTTCGGAAGCCCTCCTTGACGGCTCCTGCGGCCGGGTCGGTTCCGGGTGCAATATTACAACCGTCTGGAGATGAAAAAAAGCCCGCCGAACGGACTGGAGCGGACTGGGACGGACATAAAACCCGAAATGCTAAAGACGATTATATCTTGCATCTCGAACAAAATCTTTCACTATCAAAAGATGAAACGCTATACTCAAAACCCTCTTTCCTGCATTCCTTTTACAAATCATTCATGGAATCGATATGGCAGGCAGGAACGCCTCTCATCTCCACTACATAAAAGGAGTCGTTCACGAATGAATGCAGTCGTGAATCTCCGAAATCACAAATTCATGAACGCAAGAATTCTTTAATTTATCGCTTATGAAAAACTTTCAATCTCGCATTGCCGTCTGCAATCAGAAAGGCGGCGTGGGAAAATCCGCCTTCACGGTACTGCTCGCCAGCTATCTGCACTATAACATGGGACACGACGTTCTGGTTATGGACTGCGACTATCCCCAATGGTCGATTCATGCCCAGCGCGAACGCGAACTGGAAGCCATAGAACACAGCGACTATTACAAATTGATGATGGTCCGGCAGTTCAAAGCTACGGGTCGTAAAATTTGGCCCGTCATCCGATGCATGCCCTCCGAAGCTCTTGAAAAAGAAGAAAGCCTGTTACAAAGCGGCTACAGGCCCCGCATCATCCTCTATGATCTTCCGGGTACAGTCAACTCAGAGGGCGTTCTGCATATCCTGTCATCGTTGGATTCCATCTTTATTCCATTAAAAGCCGATAAACTCGTCATGGAGAGCTCTCTCGCCTTCGCCCGAAGTCTCGACCGAGGGTTAGTTCACAATAAGGCTTCGCGACTACAGAATATTTACCTCTTCTGGACGATGGTCGACCGGCGGGAACGCACTCCGCTTTACGACCGGTACGAAGCAGTGATTCAGAAACTCGAATTGTCGATCATGGCGACGCATGTACCCTACCGTTCGAAGTTCAACAAGGAACTGCTTCCCGACGGTACGGGGATTTGTCGTTCGACGCTTCTGGCTCCGGAGCGCACCTTTGCTCGTGAGGCGCAAATCGAGGCTCTCGCACATGAGATACTTACTCTTCTTAAAATCCGGTAACGATGACCCGTAAATCCAAGGTCGAGGTCGATGAGGCATTGATGCGCAAGATGATCGCCGGAGAGGTTCCCCTCTCCACAAACGTCATGCGCGAGGTTCAGGAGCCGGAACGGAAGACAGAAGACCGTGCGAACACCGCAGTCTGGGAGATTACGCAGCAACCTGCTACAGCGCCGGAAACCCGAAGAAGACGAACGACCGCAATTCCCGATTTCGAACAGACCTTCATGACCCCAATGGAGATCAGACAGCGTGCAGCACTCTATGTCAGCATCGAAACCAAACGAAAAATTCTGGAGGTCGTAAAGAAAATCGGCGGGGAATATATGACTGCAACTTCCTACGTCGAGAATATCCTGCGGCAGCATCTCGAATTGTATAAAGACGATATCAACCGCATTCACAAAGAGCAAAACACAAAAGAACTTTTATAATGATGGCCATGATCGCAATCCTTATCAGCCTGCTATGCGCCGGCTTCGCACTCCTAAGAGTGTACTTGTTCAAGCACTCCGAACAGCGGCATCCCAAAGCCCCCAAGCAGACGCCGCCCAACGTTCAACCGGCTCTCAGCGTATCCCCAAAGCCCGAAATCCTCGTGGCGAGATCCTATCGGTGCGGACTGGAACGGACAGGGGCGGACATCGGCACCACTCCGGCAGGCGGAGATGCTATATTTGCCTTGGCTTCGGAAGAGAAGTCCGCGATGCAGGGGTGGAACACCCTTGTCGTGCAGCCCTCGATCGGCGAAGACGGGGAACTCTCGGAGCCCGAAGCTCCTGACGCCACACCGGCCCGTCCGCAGCTTCCTGCTCTCCCCGCCAAAGCAGAACTCCGCGATGCGGAAGTTCATGCGATGCTCGGAGAGTTGGACTTCGGGGAGAGCGCCGTCATAGGCGATGCCACGGCCGAGGAGCGGCGGGCCATCGCCAACTTCGACATCCGGGCCTTTGCCTGACACGTAAACGAGAGATGACATGAAATGGAATAGAGAATACGGCTAACGCCTTTCCCGCAGCAGGAAATACGATGTATCCGGTCGCAGAATGCCCCCAAAGCAGGCTGCGGCCTTTTTCACACCCTTAACCAAACTACCTGTTTTATGAAAAAAAGAGCAATTTTCACGATTCTGTCCCTGTGCTCCGCACTCCTATCCTTTGCGCAGGGCAACGGCATGGCCGGCATCAGCGAGGCCACGAACATGGTAACGTCCTATTTCGATCCGCTTACGAAACTGATCTTCGCCGTGGCGGCGATCCTCGGACTGGTCGGCGGCGTGCGGGTCTACTCGAAGTTCTCGTCGGGCGATCCGGATGCCTCCAAATCCGCTTCGGCGCTGTTTCTCTCGTGCGTCTTTCTGGTGATCGTCGGCACGGTCTTACGTTCGTTCTTCCTCTAAGCGATGGGCGAATACCAAGTGAACAAAGGGGTCGGCCGTCAGGTCGAATTTCAGGGTCTCACGGCGCAGTACCTCGTGCTGTTCGTCGCAGGGCTTCTGGGCGTCTTCGTCTGCTTTGCCGTGATGTACATGAGCGGCGTTCCGCAGGGCTTCTGCATCCTCTTCGCCCTCGCGGCCGGTCTTGCCGTCACGGGCGGCACCTTCTACCTGAACCGCCGTTTCGGTCCTCACGGACTTCAAAAACTCATGGCCTCGCGCCGGCATCCGCGGCGCATCGTCCACCGCCGGGCCGTCGGGCGGCTTTTGCGCTTTCGTCGAACCGTAAAACCATAATCCTATGCGCGGAACATTGAAAACCTCGGCGCTGGAATCGAAATTCCCTTTGCTGCGCGTCGAGAACAACTGCATCATCTCCAAGTTCGCCGACATGTCAGCATAACAGATACCCGTAAAGCACGAGAAGAGGAACATGTCCCGATTAAAATCCTGGCTTTTGTAACGCAGGCGGGTTGTCATCATGCGATGCAGTTCTTCTTCGGTCAGGAAACTCTGGTCCGGATTCAGAGCCGTATAGCTATATAATGCAAATGGATTACGTGGCATCCAGCCGTTGTTAAAGGCAATCTTGACGACATATTTCAGGCATTTTAGATACCCGCAAACCGTCATCAGTTTAAGGCCCCGATCGGATTTCAGATAGACGTGGAACTGTTCGATAAAAGATTGTTCCAACTCGGACAAAGGCATATCGCTTACATGATACTCCTTTTGCATGAAAACACGCAAATGGTCGATAGTATTGCGGTATCGCTTCCAAACTCCATAACAACGATCTATACCGATGCGCTTTTGATAATCGCAGGTAAATTTTCAAACGCTTCCAACAGCATACGGTATTTATCTCCGAAGCCCAGATATGCATTCTTGACCTTCTCGGCCGAGACAAATGAATCCTGCTCACTGATGGACTGATAGTGTTTGTTGATCTGGGCACGGATATTATCCAGATGGCGGTTAATGCGGTCGGCCTCAACGCTCTTGCCTTTACTCCTTTTTAGATAGAATAGAACCTTAAATTTGGTAAATTTCCAAATAACTTCAAAAATATACTCAACACGGTTTCGCTGTCACCTCTATTTCAAGTCTTTTTTATATTTCCAACCATATCCATATGCACTCTTCTGACGTCCAGCGAGAGCATTTTTCACATTATCGGCCCGTGTAACATTAAAATAGGAGATTATTTCATCGAATGAATGAAATTCTTTCGCAACATTACCATTATCATCTATTGCAACAATAATATTTGCTTCCGCATATTCATGAAGTACCTGTTCTGCAATATCGGAACCATTTTCTTCTAAAAATGTTTGAAATTCCGTCTGAATTTCTTCTTCTATATCAAATTTAACCAAATTAAGAGTTTCCTCTATTGCAAAACCATCTCGCTCGTCATCAAGATCATTTCCGTCCAATTTCTCTATATTAAATGTGTTTGGAAAGCAAAATAAATCTCGATTAAAACATCTTTTCTTAACGAAGTCTTTTTCTTCCTCACTTAGAGGCAATTTGGTTTCCCATATTTTGTCGTATACGGAGTTATAAATAGCCATTCTTTCATTTATAAACGCTTCGTAAAGTTCGCCTATTTTGGCTTTTATAATCTTTACTTCTTTTGTAAGGTAATGTGTATGTGAATGTCCCCAAGTCTGCTTATTATAGCCATACTGAGGATCATAAGCTTTGTAGGTATTTATAAGTTGTGTTTCGGCGTAATTCAACATATCGACAAGTCTCTCAATATCATTACTCTCATATTGTTGAACTATCTCAAATTTACATTTTTTTAAAGTCGAATACGCTCTCCAAAATCCGCCATTTGTCGGACCAGTCACGGGACTGATATGTTCCCTATGCCTTATTTGAGGATCTCGTCTAGTCTGTCCAATATATACCTTCCCATCCGGAAAAGTGTACTTATAAATGTATCCTTTCATTATTGTAGCACAGTTCGGATAATATTTAATTAATAAATTAAATATATCAGCATTATAAATGCCGAATTCAATAACTCGCTCGTCAGAATAGGCCACATCATTTTGAGCAATTCACATCGAACAGGCAAGAAATACACCTAACTCAATGCTATCAAATATTCAAAGCTACTTGAGCGTTCCACAACATCATGCCTTAGCAAATGATACCGCCAAGGTTTACCCCCATTTTTCAAGGTATATTCCGTTGCATTCTTGCAATATTCCTCGGCAGCTTTCTTTTTTGCCTGCACATCTTCATCGGAAATATCTTTAAGGGCTTTTGTTTCTATCATGTAAATACATTCCGATGTTTCGACTATGAAATCCGGTTCATAGCGTTTGGCTCCATTTGCCCAATATATGTTGAATTGGTTAGGTGCTGGTCGCAACCACCTCAATACATCATTATCCGACTCCAGCACATTCGCAAAATCGAGCTCGGTTTTGCTGTCGAACTTACACTCCGTATAATATGATTTCAAGAAACCGGTAAATATGAATTTACGCACAAAGCTTGGTTTTACAGAATCTCTGAAATCAATTCGTCCAAATCCGTCTAATTCTGTCAAATGCTGATCGACTATTCCAGAAAAAGGCAATACATTCGGTTTCAGGTATCCCAACGGCGTTATCACAAAATGCCTCTGCATCTGGTCAAAAATAGAGTTGGCGATTGCAACTTTAAATTGATTTACAACTTTTGCTAAATCAGTCTCGTTATCAACATTCTTCTCTATGGCTTCGACAGCCTGTCCGGCCAAATGATAGAGGAGTTCTGAGTTTTCGTCATAGTCGATTTCTTCGTGATCGATCAACGCATTCACAATCTGATTAACAGGAGTATCAAATTTCCTTCCTGTTATCACTTGCAACACTTCCATCGATTTCTCTCCAGCACCTACACTTATTCGAATAATCTCATCTTTCAGTGCAGGTAGATCAAATCCCATTCGCGTATCAAGATCAAACCACTTGAATTCAGCTTTATATGCCTCCTTTTGAATGGTCATACGTGGAATTTCTATAATATTGTCTATAAATTTCTTTACAACAACCTCCACAACTGAATCCACTTCTGCGAGCAACGGTTTTGCCTCTTCATCAGCAAAAAGCGGATTAGTCTCCTTCGCCTTTTTAATTATCTCATTCCGCGTAAGAACCTTAATCGCATCTATTACCTTCGGGTTGGACAACTCCTTAGCCGAGCGCACCGAACTGTTCATCTTGGGAATCACCGTCCAAACAGCTCGTTGAGCATCCATTACAGCCTTTGCATTCTTTTTCTCGACCTCCGTTTTTGCCTCTTCGATGGTCTTCTTCTCCTGAAAATCAATTATGGTAGCAGCCGTAACCACTTTACCGGGCTCGGGAGTTAAATCCTCATCATCAAGTTCAACGTAAGAGACCTTACTCAATACCGAGTTCGGATCATTAGCTTTGGCGATAACGGCTTCAAAATTTTCATGCGCAATCACCGTCAATTTATCAATATCGGCATATCCCGTACGTTTCCCACCATATGGCAAGCGTAGACCTCGACCTATCTGCTGTTCAACCAATATAGGCGCATCGGCCGCTCGTAAAGGCACAATGGTATACAGATTGGTTACATCCCAACCCTCTTTAAGCATATTTACATGAATAACGATCTCTATCTTATTGTCCGGCTTCTCCAGCGAAACAAATAGCTTATCTATCTCCTCATCTTTCTTGGTCGAGCTGTCTATTTGAAGCACTTTACCTGCATACCTCCCGTCAAACATTTCGTTCTGTATTCTATTGAATGTTTCGGTGGCATGTTGAATACTTTTGCAAACGATCAAAATAAAGGGTTTTACCAGAGGCTGATTATTATTTTTGGCATACATCTCCAAATGCAGTTTCGTATGTTCATGGACACTCACTGCATCTTCGATTTTAAGTATATCCAACTCCTCATCGGTCATATTGCCCCGGCTGAAATTCCTTCGCTTGGCAATGGTCGGTATCTTCACATATTTCCCATCGGCTAACGCTTGAGCCAGATTATATTCATAGACAATATTCTTAAACGATTTTCCTTTTTCATCGGTAGGCGTAGCCGTCATTTCGAGACCCAATATAGGACGCAATTCATTGATGGCTTTCTTCGAAGCATCGGCATGATACCGGTGCGCTTCATCCATAAGGATAACCAAGTCATCCAACGAAGAGAGGTAATCGAAATATGACTGCCCCAAATATTCCGATAGGCGGCGCATCTTGGGAGCTCCCTTTTTCCCACCTTCTTTACTCTCGGCATTAAACTTCGATATATTGAAGATGCTTATTTGTATCTGATTATCTGAAAACAGGTTACGGGCCTTGTTGTAATTATCTCCGGTTATAATTAAAAGCTCGTTATGCACAAACTCCGATATCCCCTTAAATACATATTTTTCGTATGAAGGGTCGCCAAAATCGCGCATCAACTTCTCGTAAAGCGTGAGATTTGGTGCCAAAATGAAGAAATGCCTGATGCCTTTTGCCAGATAGAGATAGGCAATACAAGCCCCCATCAACCGGGTCTTTCCGATACCGGTTGCTATCGAGAATGCAAACGATGGAAAATCGCGTTCAAAATCCTTGCAGTATGGGCAGACTTCCTTTACACGTTGTAATTGCTCTTTTAGATAAACCTCATAAGCTACCGCTTCGGCCTCCTTATCCGATTGTCGTTCGGATTTCGACAAAGAAAGTTTGTCTACAAGGCGAGTTAGTACATCGAGTGCTTCGGCCAGCGGTTCCCGAAGCGACAGGCGTTGTTTTATCGTGTTTGCAATAGTATTCATACCGATAGATTAAAATAGTTCCTATTGTCCCTCAATCGTTTCTTTGGCCACCTCGCTATCTGTAGCGTATTCGAACTCGTCCTCCATCGGCCCCTCTTCCTCGTCGTCGATGTGGGGCAGGTCGATGATGTTGAGCGAATAGTCGTCGTGGGCAAATTCGCAGCGCCCCAGCAGCATCTGCGGAATCTTCTTTATAGAAATGTTAGAAAATGCCTGCTTGCACTCCTTTTGGAACGACGTACAACATATCAATAAGCTCTCGCCTTCGGTCATTGTCTCACGTATGGCAGCAAGTCCCTCCACCGTCATGAACTGCGTCGTAGTGTAGATGAAGTCGCTCTCCGACGAGTAGCCCTGCTTCCAGTAGACATCCGCCGAAGGAGCATAGGTAAATCCCTCCTGCTTGGCCATTGCCGCCGCCAGCATGTCGGCATTGTACTCCTTGTTGATGACGAGGTTTCCGAACTTGTCCTCTTTGAGCAGGCTCGGTGCCAGTTCATAGAATTTGAAGCCGTTTCCACCCTTCCAGTTCTGCGCTTTGGAGATTCCGCCCTGATCGGTACCGTCAGTCACCATCTTCAGACGGGGAACGCAGTGCGTATAGGCGTGCTGCCCCAACTCGACCCCGATATAGCGACGACCCATCTTCTGTGCCACGGCGGCCGTGGTCCCCGACCCGAGGAAACTGTCCAGCACAAGGTCGCCAGGATTGCTGCCCAGTGTCAAAACCCGTTCAATCAGCCGTTCGGGCTTGGGGGTGTCAAATACGGACTCAAACCCAAAGGCTTTTATTTCCTTTTTGGCATCCTGATTATGCCCCACTTCTTGGTAAGTCCATAATGTTTGAGCAACAATTCCGTCTTTTACTTCTGTAAGGAATCGTTTTATTGATGGAACATTATTCCCTGTAGGCCCAAACCATATTCGATTATCATTCAAATACTCTTGGAATCTACTTTGTGATAATCGCCATGAGTAACCTTCTGGAGGATAACAAACTCGACCAGTCGGTGTCGTAATTGGATATATATTTTCTTGGACTGCTGGCCCCACAGATAAATCACTTGATTTCCATACTCCGCGAGGGTCATTATCTAGATTCCTATATCTGTTATTTGCATTGACAGAACGAGGTAGTCTGTTTAGCTCAAACCTATCTGTTTTATTTTTGGCATAAACTAAAATCGCGTCATGGCATCGAGATAAAGTTTTTTTCAGATTGATAGGGGCATACGAGCGTTGCCAAATTACTTCGTCAATAAAGTTGGGACGTCCAAAAATCTCATCACATAAAACTTTGAGATAATGGCATTCATCAGCATCAATAGAAATCCATATGGAACCATCTTCTGTCAGCAGATTCCGGAGAATAATCAGTCGTTCCCGCATCAACGACAGCCAGATGGAGTGTTCTAGACCATCATCGTAATGTTCGAACGCATTGCCCGTATTGTAGGGAGGATCGATATAGATACATTTGACGGCACCCGTATAGTTCTCTTCTAGGGCTTTGAGGGCAAGCAGGTTGTCGCCATGGATGAGCATATTACCGTTCCAAGGTTTTCCGTTGGGTAAGGTGCCTGTCTCGGCAGTACCATACGAATGGTCGGGATTCTCAATGAGAATCCGCGGTTCAATCGCCTCGCGCGGATCATCCTTTCCAATCCACGTCAGTTCCAGTTTCTGCAATTTCTTATCTTGTGCCATTGTTATCGGTTAATATTTTGTTAATTCTTTTTTCTCTTGTTCAATATATTGTAATGATGAGTCTCTCATTTATATATCATCTGCTATAGCTGACCTATCAATGGCGATTAAAACTAATTGCTTAGATAGCTTGCGATTTTACACTCTACTTGATTTTTTATTTGAGGCGAAAGTTTAGCTAAAATCAATCCTTCTTGAATCATTTCATAATTGTTATTCAAGAAAATCGCTACGACTTGTATATCTTGGATCATTAACATATATTCCTTATATACTTTATACTTTTGCTTGTTTAAATAACGAACATTCTTGTTATGTCTTATAGGCAATAAGAAATCTAAAAAAGTATTGGTTCGATCCAAACTATCAATTCCGTTTTTGATTTTAAACGCTATATCATCTTCTTGAAATATGAACACATTGCAAATCTCTCGTATATTATTTACACAAGCGGATCTTACCTCTTGCAACCACTGTCTCTCCTGTTCGTAGTTCAATATTTTGAATCGGAGCTGTCATTTTTTCATTAACGGCTTGATTATTGCGACGAGTTTTTTCGTTCTCTTCGTGATTGTGTTGCAGTTGCTTGTATAGTACATACAATGTTATCAAACTGGCGATTACTAAACCAATATAACTTCCATAAAACGACAGCCAATCTGAACTGCCTCCGACAATCGGCGAGAAGGCGGGTATAAAGATAATAAAATTCAGCAAAACGGGAGCACCCAATCTGATTAAGATTGCCCACCAATATTCTTTGAGGAACGCCTTGAACAAGGCCCACTTTTTTTGAGGTTCGCTCTCATATGATTCTCCATTTAATGGTAAACAGTTCAGTTTGCTGGACCTTCTGTTGCAGCATCTTTTCAATACGGCTTAAAAGTAGCTCTTTTTTTTCATCGATTTCATCTTGGGCATTAAAAAGATTCTGTCGCTTCTCAATACGCTTACGTTCCATCTCCTTGATGGCTCTTTGAGCTTTTACCTTCTCTTCCAGTCGGCCGATCTTTTTGGCTTCCGATTTCCGAAGGCGTATCTCCTGATCCAAATCCGAGATTTCGCGCTCCAACGCGAGCTTCATATCGCCGGCCCAGTTATCCAGTTTCTCCATCTCTTCATCGAAAAAGCGGTTGTTTCTGTCAGAGGAAGAAGAAAGAATATCATGGTTCAGCTCTTCAACCTTATCGCATAAACAATCGGCAGTTGTAATGTCTACTCCGGTTTGTGACAGCAGACGTGCCGGAAGCAGGAGCATCCGTTCGGCAATTTCGGGATAGACCCAATCGCCGCTATCGGTAAGGCAGGCAATAACCAGATGGTCCTCCGGCTCAAAAGAATCGATGGATATCTTCTCTACCCGCATGGTACCGCTTTGGCCTACGAGGTCGTCAAGCAGCTTGGTTCGCCCTGCCGTGTGCGTATAATCAAACTCGATATATGCCGGCGTGTGAAGTGGCTCCTGATACTTGGCCAAAATGTCCTTGGCCAAAGGACTGCTTATACGATAAGGTCGCACTTGCTCGTCTTCACACTCTTTCGACAAAGTATAGATCGCCCCGTCGATATGAAGCGTGAAGGCATAGCGATCTTCATCGAATGTGGCCTCTCCCTCCAACGCATGCCGCGTTAGAAGCCAAAGACGTTTTTCAAACTGGTCGAGATTTTTCCGACTTTGAGCCAGATTGTCTCTCAACTTCTCCTTGACCGATTCATCGAAATTTTCCAATAAAGCCGAGCGGGCTTTTATCATCTTCTCGGATATTTGCTCCTGCAATTCTGACTGCAACCTGTCAAATGCAGCCTCTATCTCATCAGTCGTTCGACATTCGTCGTATATTTGTGCTATGCGTTTTTCAAAATCGACACCATTGCCTATGCTGCCCAAAATCTCATCACTGGCACCAAACACACCATTGAAGAGTTGGAACTTCTGATCCAACAGTTCATACACACGTATATCGGCCGCATTACTCTTATTGAGGAAGTTCACAACTACGACATCGAATTTCTGTCCATATCGGTGGCATCGACCTATTCGCTGTTCGATCCGCTGTGGATTCCATGGCATATCATAGTTCACTATCAAAGAGCAGAATTGCAAATTGATACCCTCGGCGGCAGCTTCGGTAGCAATCATGATAGTGGCTTCATCCTTAAAATAATCAACGATAGCCGCCCGCCTGTCGGCCGTAAGGGATCCCGTAACCTTAGGCGTGCCTTTATGCTTCTTCAGCCATGCCTGATAGATAGCTGCCGATTCTTTATCGGTATTAGTCCCGTTAAATCGAACAACCTTACCCTTATATCCCCTCTTTTCGAGATGTCCATAAAGAAACTCTTGCGTACGTTTTGACTCCGTAAAGATAAGTGCCTTGGAGGCAGCACCTAAATGCTTTAACTGCTCAAAACCTTTATCCAACGCGACAAACAGATGTTCAGCCTTACTATTCTTTTTAATTTTCTCGGCCAGATCTCTAAATTGCTCCAGCTCGGATATTTCTTTCTTTATGCCTTCAATATCGGCTGGGGGCAACTCCTCGATATCTTCTTCAATCTCTTCATTATCCACCCACTCATCATTGTCTTCTTCATATTCTTCAATGACGAGATTCTTGAGTAACACATTATCGTTTTTTGCGATTATATCCTGCAACCGATTGATAAGAGAGCAGAATGTTCCATATATGGCATATGTTGAAGATGCAAGCAGTTTCCTTAATATCAAAGTCATAAGCTGACGCTGACTATTAGGTAAAGCATACAGTTTCGGTTTATTCAAATAATCAGTCACCATATCGTAGAGACGTTGTTCGTTCTCTGTCGGGAAGAATTCCTCTACTATGGCAATCCGTTTGGTATACTTGATATATTCCAAAACCTGTCGTCTGAGGGTACGCTTGCAAACGGGTTGTAGTCGACGTCTCAATTCCATGAACTCTTCATCGGTCAAACTATGACCAAATTGGCTCTTGAAACTTTTTATATCCCCAAACACATAATCGTCGATAATAGAAACCAAACCATATAATTCCAGAATAGAGTTTTGCAATGGAGTTGCCGTCATCAATATCTTCTTTCTGGATTCTATAACCTCTTTAATGGTATTGGCAATCCGGTTTTGCGGTTTATATACATTACGCAGCCTGTGCGCCTCGTCTATAATTACCAAATCCCAGTTCGTACTCTTTATATAAGCGGCTTTGGACTTTGCAAATTGCAAGGAAGAAATAACTATATTCTCCGTATCAAACGGATTAAAAGCGCCATTTTCTATGGAGGCATTAAAGGACTTTGTCTCCATAATCACAGATGGCAGGTAGAATTTCTCCAGCAGCTCACTCGACCATTGTTTTCGCAAGTTAGCCGGACATATAACCAGCAATCGCCTTTTATGCTCGGACCAATGTTGTGATAAGATAATACCGGCCTCAATAGTCTTTCCCAAACCAACCTCGTCGGCAAGTATAGCCCCTTTGGATAAAGGCGACTTAAATGCAAACAAAGCCGCCTCGACCTGATGCGGAGTGAGAGCCACCTGCGCATCTTGCAAAGAGGCCGTAAGCTTGTTTATATCGTTTGCCGGCAATCTTCGGGTCAAGAAACCTGCTATATATATAGCCTGATAATCTGTTATATTACAGCACATTACGACTTACCGGAAGCTATATTGCCCAGTTCCTTAGACCTAACATCTACCGGTCTGGAACTTTTCCCAATTTTTATCCAGTCCTCCTTAAAGTTAGGATTGGTCAATATATAAACATAACCATCACTCGTTCCCATAATTATTCAGTCCTTAATAAATCATCTACTTTTACCTCAGGACATTTAGCTATCTGAATAAGCATTTCCACATTAGGTTGTGTAGTGTTGGCCCCCCTTAGACACAATAGCAAGATCTTTTCCTAATTGCTCAGAAAGCCATTTGTTGGTTTTACTTTTTTCGGCAAGAATAACTTTGATTCGATTTCAAAACTATACACTCCATAAGATCAATTTTTCTCATCTACAAATATAGCAAAAGCTCTTGAATGAAAAAAACTTATATCTCTACCGGTCAAAATATTGAAAATATAAACATTTTTTAGAACATGTAGCACCAAACAACATCTTCTTAAAGCATCATCTCGTATACTCGTTAAATTTCCAAGAAATAAACTCATTCTCGAATACACCTCCTAACAGGGTACATTTCAACCAAAGGAACAGAATCAATAGTGCAAAAGTGCAAGTGCAAACACATATTCGATTTGCACTCTTGACTATTTGCTGCGAAAACTCATAGCACATCCCCTTGAGTTTTGGCATCGATATACAAAGTGGCCTTGAGTAATTGAAATTGACTTATCATGTGATAATACCTGACCATAGTAACTTTATTTATCTTTGTATTCCCTATATACGTTCAATAAAGTAAAGCCAAACAAAGGGAAGAAAAGAGATAGCGAAATAGCTCTAGCCATTTTCTCTTTGGGCTGCAAAAAATTAAATCGAATAATTTAGTATATTTATAGAAAACTTATCATTTATGATTAACGAACTTAGTTGCTGTGGCTATCGAGGATTTGCCACAAGACAAAATTTAAAACTTGCTATTCCGAAAGGAGAAAGAGGAAGTGGATTAACGGTATTGGTAGGCCCCAATGGAGGCGGAAAATCAACTTTAGTTGAATGTTTTTCTAAAATTGCTGCAAATGATGTTTCTTTTACCGAAGGCAAAAGAAATAAATTAGCAGACGATAAAGTATCAATTGATATTACATATAATTACCAGCACGGATCATTAACTACAGTGGATGAAGGTGGTAGTGAAACTATATGGAAGAGTAGCATAGAGAAACCTCACATATATTATTTGCCATCAAGAAGAGTTTTTAATCCATATTTTGGAAAAACACGATGGAATAGAAATACATATATTCAGAATCCTGAGAACATTCAGTTTCGAGGGAGTCAATTAAATTGTTTCTCTTATAGATTATTTGATGCGAATAAGCATCCTGATTTTAATAAATTATTTTGGAAGATACTGGGGAAAGAATTACCATGGACAATTGATCAGGATGACACAGGGCAATATTATGTAAAAGTAAAAAAAATCCGATGCTATATTTCATAATTCAGATGGATTAGGCGAAGGAATTGTTAGTTTACTATTCATTGTAGATGCTCTTTTTGAAGCAAAACCAGATGAATTAATTGTGATTGATGAACCAGAATTGAGTTTACACCCTCAATTACAGATACGATTATTGAATGAGATATTAGAGCTGACAAAAACCATTCAGGTTGTCATATCAACCCATTCTGCAAATATGGTTTCTATTGAAGCAGCCATCAATGGAGGCGAAATTGCAAGAGTCTTTGAAAATGAAAAAGGATCCGTAATTGCATCTATTGATGATACCTGTCGCGAATATTTTAAATCTTACGCAAACAATATTTATAATCCTCACATTCTAGGGAATGACGCACGTTCATGCTTCTTTGCTGAAGATGGATTTATTATAACAGAAGGACAAGAAGATGTATTGCTCATACCCAAAATTCTGGATCAGTTAGAACTTCCAAATAATATAGCTCTTTTTGGATTTGGAGCTGGCGGCGCAAGCAACATTTCGCAAATAGCGTATATTCTACATTGTCTTGGCTTTTCCTATATTGGAGCCCTCTTCGATGGCGATAAGGAGGAAGAATACAACCAGTTTAACCATGATTTCGCAAAGTATGGATACAAAGCATGGATTATTCCAGCTGATGATATCAGAGATAAACCTTCGATGAATAGAGAGGCCAAATTAGGGTTATTAGATAATCATAATCATCTTAAGTCTCATTATAACACTCCTGAACTAAAGGATATGCTGAGTGAAATGACTGATTTTTCATCTCATCACAAATAACCCAATTATAGTATCTTCTTGGCGAAATAAACCCTGACATACTCTATCTTTGTGGATGGAGTGTGTCGGGGCATGAAAGGGCAGTTTTGCCCTTTTTCCCTCTGTTCGGAGAGAGACGATGAAAAAATCGTTAAATCTTCGATTATTTTGCGAAAAACAAGTAAATCTTTGAAACTCCCATCTTTTAAGACATAAATTATTGACAATCAACATAAATACGATATTGTATCGAAATTTACAAACAACAGTCCGACACATTCATAAATGCTTTAATTGTTCTTATTAATCAGGTTCACCATCACCTTCGTCATCACGTCTTTTTCCTCCGTACGGCTCTCGGCAATCATCAGCGTCAGGGCGACCAGCGTATTGTTGTCCAAAAGGCGCGAACCGTCAGCACGGTAAAGAATCCGATTGTTTTCCAAGAACCAAAGGAACAGGAAAGCGGCGATACGCTTGTTACCGTCGCTGAACGAATGGTTTTTAACCGTCAGATAGAGCAGATTAGCCGCCTTTTCCTCGACGCTCGGATAGAAGTCCCGCCCACCGAACTTGTCGCGTAACACCTGCAACGCCTCCATCGCATTTTCATAGGTCGCATGAAACGGCTCCTCGGTCGTAGTAGCCGACACTTCCAACTGCTGATAATCATAGCGGTCGAGCGTATCGAGACCGTAAGTATAGTCCGTAATCACGCGCAGCAAGCCGACCGCCTCGGATTTCGTCACCTCCTTTGCAGACAGAACTTTGGAGAGCGACGAACGGTTTGCTTTAGCTCCTCCAGCTGCTCGATCTTCGCTTGGCTGTTGACAGCATAACCCTTTATAAGGTACTCTTTCAGCACCTTGTTCGCCCAAATGCGGAACTGCGTGGCATTTTTGGAGTTGACGCGATACCCCACCGATAAAATCATATCGAGATTATATGTATCAATTCGTCGTTTCACCGTGCGTTTCCCCTCCTGACGAACCATTTCCATTTTGAAAACAGTTGCCGCGCGCTCCAGTTCTCCGCTTTGGAAAATATTGCGGATATGTTTGGAAATCGCTGGAACTTCCGTTCCGAACAATTGCGCAATCTGCGCCTGCGTCAGCCACACGCTGTCGTTCTCCATGCGAACATCCAAGCGGGTCTCGCCGTCGGCCGTCTGGTATATGATAATTTCTCCTCTGTCCATACGAACAAATACAGAAAATCCGCCCGCATCTCCAAGAATCTTCGCATTTGGTTTTTTCGCCGAAAATCGCTATATTTGTACTGTCATGCAAGGAGATACGGCGGCGGCGCAGGCAAAACAGGCAGGCGGACGCAAGACCATGCAAAAAGACGGTAGGCGACGCGGGAATCGAAACCAAAAAAGTGCCTCAAACCGCTGATATACATTAGGCTTACAAATGTGCAGGAGCACCTTTATCCGCACATCGAAGTCCTCTTTCCGGGGACTTTTTTATTGGCAGGCCCTGTCATAAGCGGATTAACCCGACATAACGACTGTCAACGACGCTGACAGGGAATAGTCTGTAAGTGCTGTTCAAAGGCCCTATTCCAGCCTTGCGACACACTGCGTACAAGGCAACCCGGATTCTCCCGTCCGGTTGTTATTCGACCCGCTTCCACCAACGGCCGGGACGGCAGTCGTCCCCGAAATAATCCTTTGAATAAGTAATGCGCCTGACCACACCGATGATAAATTCTTCGGGCACAAATCCCAGATAGCGGCAGTCTTTCGAGTTGAATACGTTGTCGCCGCAGAAGAAATAATAGTTTTTGCAAAAAGTATATTCCCCGACAGCCTCGCCCCCGAGCGACAGGCGACCGCTCCCGTATTTCAAACCGAGGCCCGTTTCATACTCGATAACCTGTCTGTACAGCAGGTAATTCATGGAGTCGAGTTCGATGCGGACACCGGCCCGGGGAACATAGAACGGCCCCATATTCCGGATCGTCCAACCCAACCGGGCGTCATCGAACGGGAAAGCCCTCAATATATTGGAGTCGAGCAGCGAATCGGGAGTTTCCGAAAGTTGCCGCTGCAACTCCTGCACACCGATAGGGCCTGCGTAGCGATTATTATGGAAATATCCGTTCCGAATCGTAACGCTGTCACCCGGAGTGCCAATACAGCGTTTTGCATAGACATAGTTGATCCGGAATTCGATATTGTCACGATCATAACCCCGCGGAGCATTGAAGACAACCACATCGTTCACACGCACCGGCCGGATACCCGGTATCCGGAAAGAGCGGAGCGGAATATCCTTTGCGAAATCGAACTTTTTGTAAATCCGCGGGCCTGCAATCAGCTTATTGACCAGAATACGGTCGCCTGTCATCAAGGTCGGCTGCATCGAGTCCGAGGGGACGACAAACTGGTCGCAGATAAATATGCGGATAAAATAGGGGGTAAGCAGTATTATTACAGCAATGAAAAATACTTTTTTCATAAAACCGGAATATTTTTTAATGCCAACATTCAATTTTGCAATACGTATTTTTTCATCTCTTCACGCATCTCGCGCGTTTGCACGGACTCGATTTTCGGCTTGTGTTCCGCGACTTTACGCGCTGTCGCGCAGGCTTTCTCCACCTGTCCCGTGGCAAGATAGAACCTGGCCAGCAAATAAAGCGGATACACCCGGTCGGGAATCATGCGGTGGGCATGCAGGTAGGCGCTTTCGGCCGCCGCATTATCCCCCAGCGCCTCACAGTTCTTGCCGATGATGTTCCAGAACATCGGATCGCTGCTGATTTGCACCCCCTGCCGGAGTATTTCGTTACTCCGCACGTAATCGCCCGTCTTATGAAGCGCGTAACCGTAGTCGTACAGGAACCGGAAATCGGCTTGCAGGATACGGCAGAAGTAATCGCCGTCCTCGACAAGGTAATCGTACCGCCCGGAGTTCTGCCATATACGCACATCGCTCCATTCCCGACGAGCCTCCACCCGGACAGCAAAACGCCCGTACATACCCCGCCAACACACATAGCCCCCTGTAAGCAGAAGCAGGAAAAAGAGGTGCCGCCATCCGCTCCTGAACCGGACGACCTGTTCCGTGCCGGCACCGGCGAGCAGAGTGACAAAAAGCAGGCGCAGGGGCAATACGCTCCACGGATAGGAGAAACAAGCGAAAATGGCCGCCGTGAGCAACCCGTATCCGAACGGTGAACCACGACGAATCATGGCAGTTATGGCAGTTCCCGTCATCAGGAGCAACAATACGAAGCCTCCCAGCCCGGTTTCGGCCCCGAACTGCAGGAATTCGTTAAAACCTGCTTCCGGGCATCCGGCGACCTGTTTCTCTGCATCGGAAGCGCATTCCGATGCGAAATAGGCGGCCTGTTCCTCACCGAACGCCCCGGCGAAATTACCGATCCCGACCCCGCAGAACGGATGACGCAGCATAATGCGGGAGTCGATTTTCCACATCAGGCACCTGCCGTCGGCAGACGGTCGTTTGAGGTGATAGGCGCCTGCCGCAGCACCGCCGAGCAAGAGCAAAACAGCAGCGGAAAACAGGGTCGTCTTAAGCCGGTTCGAAGCATACGCCCTGCGGAAACGTTGCACGAATCCGAACTCCCGCACGAACAGCACCCCGCAACCGACGGACACAGCGATCAGCGCGGAACGGCTCATTGCAGCCGGAAGGACGACAAAAGTCATAAGCACAGCCCCCCAGCCGAACAACCAAGGCCCGGCCCCCCAGAGCAAGGCCCCCGGATTCTGACGCAGCAGAGCCGACCAGGAACGGGTCAGCCGCCTCGCAACATCGCGCGTGCGGACAATCCCGGTTACGGCACAAACGAACACCGGGGCAATGAAACCCGCATAAGGCCCCGGATTGAAGAGCGTTCCCGTCACCTTAAAAAGCCCGTGGTTCGAATAGGCGAATCCGTAAATCTGGCGAACGCCAATCCACGCTTCATAAATTCCGAACCCGCAGAGGAGCATGAGCAGCAAGGTCATCGTCCGGCGTTCCGCCGTAAAAAGTATCCGCAAGGAGAGATACAGCACTGCGGCCTGGAGCAACTCGTCATACCGCACGTTCCCCGCCGGCCCGGAAAAACACAGCCAGTTGAGCGTAACCACGGCAAAAAGCACGGCGGCAAACAGGTCGGTCGCTGTTATCCGCACGTGCGGAAGATAGAGCAGATACGTGCACACAGCCAGCAACAGCAGCATGACCGTCGCACGCAAGGCCGAAAGCGTATTGGCCTGCAGTTCCTGCGTCGGCATATCGAGGGCAGATGCCAGCAGATACCAACAGACCGTGGCAAAAAACAGCAACAGCAAGTAACGCAAGGCTATTGGGGGTCGTCGTTTCATAGTAAGTTCCGGGGTTTACGACACATCGGCAGGAAAATGGGCAGGAAAACGATTAGCGCGATAACCGAGAACAGCGTTCCGCTGATCGCAGCCATGGCAAAAGCAAACCAGAATACCTCTTCCGGGCCATCGTACAGGAATGGCACGAGCCCCAGCACCGTCGAGATGATCGTGAGCGAAATCGGGATGATTTTGTGGTTATATGCCTTCAGGTAGAGCGGAATCCCCTGACGTCGGGAAGCCGCAGCCCAGTTGTCTTCTTCATTGATCAGGTAGATGCCCGCATTCACCACGATACCGCACAGCAGGACAAAAGCCGCGAACCCTCCCTGGTCAAAAACGAAGTCCGTCCACCCGAACATAAGGAACACTCCGACAAAAGAGACCGGAATCATCAGGATGATGACGACCGGCTTGCGCAGCGACTCGAAAATAACGGCGCACATGGTGTAGATGATGGCCACGACCAACAGAATGAGCCACACCTGCTGCTGCTTTTCATCCTGCCAGAAACCATACGACGGCGAGTCGGCGCGAAATCCGATGGGCAACACCTCCTCGTTGAGTTGGCGGACAGTACGTTCGATCAACCGTTTCCCCAGCTCGTAGGAGCCGATGAAATCGAATCCGACCAATATCTCATAGGATTGCCTGTCCCGGCGGATGGAAACGCCCGAACGTTCCTTTTCGATAGACCCGACAGCCGAAAGTTTGGTACGCAGCGAATCGATGCCGACCTGCGCGTTGGTAATATGCCAGCGGTCGAAGCGGTCGCGCTCACCCGACTCGAGCATGACCTGCTGGAATTCGCTGCCGTTATAAACCGGATTCAGGCGCGATTTATAGAGCATCGTATTGAGGATACCGTAATAATCGGCCACATCGAGTCCGGCGGCGGCGATCAGCTCGTCGTCATAGCGGATGTTGAATTCGTTGTGGGGCAGCGACCATGCATTCCCATCCATAATTTCGGGCTCCGAAACACGACGGTTCCGCGACAACGAATCGATGAGTTGTTCGGCAAAGGCCGACAATCGGTCGTAGTTGTATCCCTGCAGCCGGATCTGGTTTCCACGGTAGCTGCTTACGACGTTGTTGTTGAACGAATTGTCGTCGATACCCCAGATACGCCAGGTCGCGCCGCCGAAATTAATCGCCGCCGAGGTAAGCTCCTGCTTGAGCATCGCCGGGAATGCGCTGTATTCGAATTCGGGCTTGAACGTTATTTCGATTTGCGCGTTATCGTACGACGAGATACGCGTACGGAACATCGCGACCTCGTCGAACCGGCTGATGTAGTTCTCCATATGGCGGACGACCTCATCGAGCTGCTGCACCGTGCACCCCTCCGCCATGCCAGCATTGACATACAGCCGTTTCCGTTCCGGCTCCCGGAAGTTGTTGTAGCGGCCTGTGGCGGTATTGAAAAAATAGAGCGACGACCCGAGCACCTTGTCTATCGTCGCGCGGTGCTCCGTAAAGAACCGCCCGCCCATGATTTCGTTATAGAGCTCGGCCGAACCGGAAAGCGGCTTCCCTTTTTTCTCCGTTATCTTGTCGGGCAGCAGGAACGTCGGGATACCGAAGCCCCAGACCAATGCCACGACGAATATCCAACGGTGACGACGCCCCCAGGCGATGAACTTTCCGTATACACGGGAGAACCGGACGGTAAACCGCCTGCGCCTCACGGAAGACACCGTCATGCTCCGCCCTAACGGGAACTTATCGAGCAGGGAGGGGACGAACAGCAGGGCCACCAACAATGAAACGGCCAGGTTGATAACAATCACCAGCGAAAAGTCGGTCAGGTTGGCCTGCTGCTCCTCGGGCAGCAACCAGACGATGCACAGCGCCCCGATTGTCGTGAGCAGGGCCCCGAGGATCGAAACGAATACCCTCCTGTCACGGTAATAGCTGTAATGGTCAACCATGATGATCGACGTATCGATGATGATTCCCAGCGACACCGTAATCCCGGCCAGCGTGTAAATATGAATGTCCAGCCGGAGAAGGTTATAAAATACGACCGCAACCAGGATGTTGACGGCCAGCGTCACCATGATAATGAACAGGTAACGGAGGTCGCGGCTGACAAGGTAGACGAACAACAGCAGGATCGCCACGCAAAGCAGTGTGCGAAGATAGATTTTCTGCAACTCGCCGGAAACATACTCGGATGCGTCGTAGGTAAGTGTCGCCGACAACTCGGGCGGAAACGCCGTCTGAAGACGGCCCATCTCCTCCTTGACCGCTGCAACGACGCGCAGCATGTTGGTATGGGGCTCACACGTGACCGACAGATTGATCGTATTGAGGCCGTTGATGCGGAAATACCCCGAAGGCAAGGCCTCCCGCCAGCGCACCGAAGCGAAATCACGCAGGTAATAGATCCGGCCGTTACGGTTGGCAACGGGTATCTCCCCGAAATCGCGCGTCGTCCGATTGCACAGTTTCAGCACGATGCTTCGCTCGCTACCGTCCGCCTGCGGGAGTGTCGTAAGCCCGATTACATCGTTGCGGAAATAGTCGTTAAATGCAGATGCGAGGTCGGCGGCCGTGATTCCAGCCGGCTCCATGACCCGGGGGGCGAACGTAATCACCCATTCGTACGGCGTGACGCCCGACAACGAAACCTTCCCGACTCCTTCGACCTGCGACAGGGGCGTCGACACGTACGCCGCAACATACTCCTCGATCCGTTCCGAGGGCAAGTCGGCCTTTATGGTGTAAACCAGGGTTTCAGACACCCGGCTGCCCGACGTGGCCAGCGAGATTTCCGGATAACCGACCTCTTCCGGGAGTTTGGAGTAGAGGTTCCGGATGGCGGAAGCCACCTCGAAACGGGCGGCCGCCATGTCGGTGCCCTTCCGGAACCGCACTGTAACCCGGCCGCTGCCTTTCATCGAGTGGGAAGATACGCTTTCGCTGCCGGAAACCGTCGACAACGCCCCCTCGATCCGCGAAGTGACGCCCTGTTCCAGCAGACGCGCCGAAGCACCGGGCCACGAGAAAAATACATCTATCTTGCGCTCGGTGACGGTCGGCGCATACTGGATGTTGAGCATCGGCAGCATGGCCACGCCGACGACCGTCAGCGCCGCCATAATCAGCAGTACCGAAAAAGCCGGAATCCCGCGTCGCGAAGCGGATATGTTTCGCGGAGTATTCATCGGCGGGGCTTATAAATCTCGTAATAGGCCAGGGGAATGAAGAAAATACTCACCAGCGTACCCACAATCATACCGCTGATAATGACCAGCGACATCGGGAACTGCAAATCGGAACCCATATCCCCCCGGGCCAGGAAAGGCGCAACGGCAAGGATCGTCGTGAGCGAAGTCATCACAATCGCTTTCAGGCGCCGTCGACCGGCCTCCATAATGGCGTGTTTGAGCGCCACACCCTGCCGCCGCAGCGTGTTTATCGTATCGATTTTGAGTATCGAGTCGTTGATGACGATGCCGCAGACCACAATCAGGCCGATCATCGACATCAGGTTCAGCGTCTGCCCGAAAATCCAGAGTACGGCCAACGCTCCGAAAAGGTCGATAACAATTTCCGAAAGGATAATCCACGGCTGGACGAGCGATTCGAACTGTGCGGCAAGGACAAAGAAGAGCAGCAGCAAGGCAACGACCAACACGCCCACAAGCTGTCCGACCATTCCCCGGTTCGAAAAGTAACTGCCGCTGAAGCTGACCTCGAAATGATCGTCCTGCGCAACGCACTCCCGGACAACGGACATGATTCCGGGAATATCCTTTGCCCGCGGCGCGAGATCGAGCGGATAGTAGTTTCCTTCGGCACCGGCCACGACGCTTTTCAAATCCCGGGTTACAGTCTGGCGCATGAGAATACCCACCGGAATTTCGGCATCGGCAGCACGGATGAACGTATTGCCGAGCAACTCGTCGAGGTTACGCAGGTTGCTGCCGATGACGACAGGCAGCGATTCATCGCCGCTGGTGATTGTGAAAAGCGTATTTTCATTCAGCGCGTTGCGCAGGGTCGTAATCAGGTCGCCGTAAGCTACCCCGTAGAGTGCCATTTGCTCGGGCCGGGCGACATAAAGTATATCGTCCTGCAGGGACACGGGCGGAACCGGCAGGTCGGGCAAAGCCGCACGGATACGACCGACCAGCTGCTGCAACTGCTCCGGATCGGCCGGGCCGCCGGTCGTCGCACGCAGACGGGCCGTAAGCACGGCTTCCCGTTCGGCAAAAATCATGTCGAAGACATTGCCCGAAACCCCGAACGAACAACGGGCGGCGGGCGCATGGGCTGCCAGATAACTCCGGACAGCCTCCTGCACCGGCTCCACATCGGCCGCATCGCGGCATTTCAGGTAAACGGTCGCCTCGGCCACCCCGTTCTCCTCGGTATGCGAAAGGATGAACTGCTGCACCCCGGCCATAATCGTGGACTGCGAAACACGGTCGCCCAGCGAGGCGACGAGCGCCTGCGTGCGGCGTCCGTTTTCCCCGGCCGAGATACGGTCGTTCCAATCGATCCGCACCAGCATATCGCTGTATGTCATTGCCGGCAGCCGCTGTTTGTCGATGTCCCAGAAGAGGCAGGCCAACCCCAGCACCGAAACGGCATAAATGCCCCACATCAGCCAACGGCGCCGGAAAAACCATTTGAGGACGGCGTCATAACGTCCGACGATCCGGTCGAACGAGAAGCGCTCAAGCCACGGTGCAGGACGGAAAGCCCCTTGACGGGCATACCACCAGCGGTAGTACACCGGCAATAGCGTAATCGCGACACCGTAGGCCACAAAAAGCGTAATGGCAACGGCCATCGCCTGGTCGTAGAACAGTGCGCCCGCCATGCCGTTGATAAAAATCAGCGGTACGAACACCGCGCAGGTCGTAAGCACCGACGAAAGCATCGGCGTCACCACCTCTTTCGTGCCGCGGTCGACTGCAGCGGTAAACCGTTCGCCCCGCATCCAGCGGGCCGTGATATTGTCGATGACGATAATCGAGTTGTCGACCATCATGCCTATACCGAGCACCAAGCCCGACAACGAGATGATATTGATTGAAATATGCAGCAGGTAAAATACCAGCACCGAAATGATAAGCGTCACAGGAATCGTCAGAATCACCAGTAGCGGCGACTTCACGTCGCGCATGAAGAAAAAAATGATGAAACAGGCCAATAAAGCGCCCGTAACGATATTGTTGACAAGGTTCGAAATCGAATAATCGAGCAACTCGGTCTGGTCGCGGGTAACCGTGAACTCCACCTCCGGGTAGTCGTTGCGAAACTGCTGGAGCTGCTTGTCCAGTTCCTCTTTGAGTTTCGACATCCGGGCGTCGGCCTGTTTTACGACAGCCAGCGAAACCGCACTGCGGCCGTCGGAAAGTACCAGCCCCTGCCGTTTGCGGGGATGCTCGACGACCTGTGCCAGTTCCTTGAGCCGGAACAGCCGGCCGTTGATTTTCAGGAAGATGTTTTCGATGTCGCTCCGGCCGCTTACCGCCGAGCGGAATTTCACGCTGTACTGGTACTCGCCGTCACGAATCGTAAGACTGCCCAACGCCACATCGGCCTTTTTGAGTGCCGATTCGACATCGCCCATGGCAATCCCGGCCTGCCGCAGTTTCGCTTCGTCCGGAATGACGAGCAGTTCGGGGCTTACGCAGCCGCTGATGTCGACCATGGCCACTTCGGGCAATTGTTCGATGCGCTTGGTGATGACCTGCGACGCAAAACGGCTCAAGGCCGAGAATGCATCGGAGACGGGATGCAGTTCATCGCCGTCCTCTGCCGGACGCTCGTCCCGCACGGTCAGGTTGATATAGAAAGCCGGAATGTCCGTCGCACTCGCCTTAATCGCCTTCGGACGGTCCAGTTCGCGGGGCAGTGAAGAGATCGAGCGATCGATGCGTTCGTTCACTTCGATGAAAAGGTAATCGAGGTCCGATCCCTGTTCGAAGGTAAGGCGGATAATACCGCTTCCCTCCCGCGCCTCGCTGCGCAAGTCTACCAGCTGCGACAACTGGATAAGCTGCTGCCGCAGCGGAGTGATGACCGTTTCATCCAATTGGCGCGCAGATACGCCCTGTGCCGGAATCTGGATCGTAATGTACGGCGCATCGACATTGGGAACGAGAGAAACGGGCAGCAGGCGACTGCTGACGATGCCCAGAATAACCAGCACAACGGCAATCATCGTCACCGCAATAGGTCTGTCGAGAAGTTTACGCAGCATGGCCTATCGTTTATCGCCGAGCGTGACTTCCGAGCCGTCGGCAAGATTCAGGTTGCCCGAAACAATCACCAGATCTCCGGGATTGAGTTCGGCTCCCCGGTCCGTATTCGCTTCGACAACATACTCCCGGCTGTTGGCCAGCGAGGTATGCACATAAGTCCACTGCGCGCGACCGTCCTTGTAACGGAACAGCACCTCCAGGTTGTCCCGAATGACCACGGCGCTTTTCGGCACGACCAGCTGCCCGGCAACCCGCTGGCGCACGGCGACCCGCACATTCATACCGTCTGCCAACGTACCGTCGTTGGCGAGCTCGGCATCGACCAGCACCTGTCCGTGCTTGTCGACCGTAGGATTGATCGCCGTGATACGGCCTTTCACCTCCTTACGGAGGTCGGCGAAAGGACTTACCGCCACCTCTTGCCCCGGCCGCAGCAGCCCGTATTCGGATTCGAGCACCGAAAAACGGACATTGAGCCGGCTGTCGTCGAGCAATGTGCAGAATTCGCCCTTCGATTTCTCATAGACCTGCTGTTCCACATCGGCGACTTTGCCCCGGAACGGGGCGCACAGCGAGCATTGTTCCAGACTGCGGCGCACGCCCTGAAGCGAAGCCGTCGCATCGGCATACCCGGAGCGTATGCGCGCCAACTGCACGACATCGGCCGGCGGCGTGAGCGTATCGCCGGCCGAATACCCCTGCCCGACGAGCACGTCGTAAAATTCCAACCGGGTTTTGTCGAGGGCCAGTTGCGCTTTGCGCAGCTCAAGCGCGTATTCGGTCGTGTCGAGCCGTGCAATCAGCTCCCCCTGCCCGACATACGCGCCATTCTTTGCACGAATAGCGGTGATGGTTCCCGCAACGGGAAAGGAAAGGGTACTGCGTTTGGCGGCTGTCAGCCTTCCGTTGCTGACCAACTCCCGCGTAAAATCGTGCCTGCGCAGCGTATCTATCGTTACCTCGTTGTATTCGACCCGGTGTTGCATGCGGTCTGCGGAGTCCTCCGCATTTTCTTTCTTCGTTTTGCCGCAGCCCGCGGCGAGCGCTGCGCAGAGAATCCAAAATAAGTATCGTTTCATGGCAAGGGTTATTCTTCGATGAGTCTGTCGAACTCGACGCTTATATCTGTGTGTGAAATAAAATCGTAGAGGGTTTTGCGCCGCAGCGAATAGTAATAGTTCCAGAAATCGGCCACCGCAGACACATAGGTCTGGTTTGCCTCATCCTTTTCGGTTTGCGCCGTATTCATATCCGTAACGGACACGGTGCCCCGACGAAAATTCTCCAATGCAATCGCATAACGGCGTTCGGCCACCTCCCGGGCCCGGGCGGCGACGGCACACTGGTTCCGTTGGTTGTGGAACTGCTCGATAAGCGTATAGAGCGTATGCCGGTAGTCGGCTTCGTCCTGCTCGATCTGGTTGCGCACCATTTCGGCTTTCGCCCGGGCCATACGCACACGCCCTTTCCCCATGCCCCAGTCGAAAATAGGGATGGAAAACTGCAGTCCGATGACCTCCTGATCCAGCAGGTTGGAATAAGCCGTGCGGAAACTCTCCCCGGTCTGTGACAATCCGAACCGGGCGTTTACCGTGGCCGTCGCCCCGCGTTCGGCTTTGGCCTGCGCGATATTCGCATCGGCATTGAGGATACGGATCTGGTTGTCGATATTGAACGACGAATTCTCCAGCGCCTTGTCCAATACGGTCACATAATCGATCTCGATAACGGGAATCCGGTCGGAGAGCACGGGTTCGATGTCGATGCTTTCGTTGTAGCGCAGATAAGAGTTAAACCGCATCTTCTGCTCACGCACGGCCAGCGAGGTATCGTTGATCGCCAGGCTGTCGTTGAGCATGCGCAGTTGCAGTTGCAGCAACTCATCATGGGTGATGCTTCCCAACTTGAGCCGCTCTTCGGCGATGGCATACAGCGATTTGGTATTGCCGTAATTTTTAACGGCGATGGCGTGCTTGGTTTTACTCAACAGCAAACTGAAATAATAACTCACGGCCTGCACCGTGACGTCCTCCATGGCTTCGATATAGGTGCGTTTGGCCAGCTCGTACTCCTTGGGGGCGATTTTTTTCTCCCACTTGAACCGGTTATAGGCGAAAAGCGGCTGGGTATAGGAAAGCGTGATCGGCTGCGAGTAATAGGACTTCGACTCTTTCGGCGCAAACTGGTCGAGTCGGTTCAGCGACGAATAAAGCTGCAGCGTTCCGCCGGTCAGGGAGATATTCTGCTGTATGGCCAACCCCAGCGTATTTTGCAGGTTGTAGTTGTCCAGATACCGCATCTGCCCGGTGTCGTAGTCCTGCAAAAGGCGCAGCGACCTATCGAAACTCAACACTTCTCCGGTCAGGTTCAGCGACGGCAGCCGGCTGGCCCGGTAGGAACGGAACGACCAGTAGGACGAGAGAAACGTATATTTCGCGACCATGGCGGCAATCGAATGGTTCTGGGCCGAACAGATCGCCTCCTCGAGCGACAGCCGCATGTGGATATGTGTTCGGCCGGGGGGTTCTTCCGCTACGTGTTCCCGCTGCTGTGCAGGGGCTGCCGGCAGTCCCCCGGGTTGTGCGGACACCGATATAATGAAGCCCAAACCGGCAGCGGAGGCCAGGCATTGTGCTAATCCGAATTTCATAGGCTATGCCGAATTAAGTGGCGCAAGGAACAAAGTGATGATATATGACGCAACAGTAAAAACAGTTGATTTTACTGATATAAATATAAATCAAAAATACCGGATTTACAACCTTTCCCGCCGCCTGCACCGAAAAGGCGTATATATCCGCCCGAGCCTCATTTTACGACTCCCTGAATAGCAAAGGTCACCGGCGTCGGTTTCGCACTGTGCCTCACGGCAATCTTTTTGAAAAACACCCCCTGCTGTTCGGCGGTGAAGACAATTTTAAAAACCGTTTCCCCGCCGGCCGGGACAGGCTTCTTCTCCCAGCCGACTTTGGTGCAATGGCACGAAGTGTAGGCATCGAGCACCGCCAGCGGCTTATCGGTTTTGTTCGTCGCTTTCAGCGCCAGCTCGCGGGTATCTCCGAGCCGGATTTCCCCCAAATCCAGCACCTCCTGCTCGAACTGCAATACATCGTCTGAGTCGACCTTCTTATTCTCCATATCGACCGTCTGCTCCAGCGCCGCCATATTCGCAGCGGCCAATGCTCCGGGTTGTTTCCGGGCACTCCGGCAGGCACCGATAAACATACAAACCGCACAGGCGAAAAAAACTTTGTGTACAAAACAGATATTACAGCGTTTTAACAGTGTCCTCATATAGTGTCCATAACTGCGGATTATTCACAGGGTTCCCAATTAATACCACTTCATTGTTCCGGTTCAACAGAAAAGCATGCAAACGCCTGTCTACCGGTATTTGTGTGTTTATTTTATTAAAATTACGGCAGGAATCAATGTATATCGGGAAAGAGAGCTCATGTAATCTTAACTCTTTCCTCAGCTCTCCCGTCTGTCCCATAGCCGGAGAAAAAATAATTATCGGCGTTACCTTTTCCCCGCGTTCATTCGACAACGCCCGAATATCCTCGTATTGCCCGAGTGTATTTACACGGCAAGACGAACATTCAGTCGAATCATACAGGACCACAAACTTAATCGTAGAGTCTGCTGTCATACGATACTGCATATCGAGGCTGTCGCCGAAATACCGGGTCAATGTCATATCAAAAGCGACCCGGCTTCCCGAGAACTTTTTCATCTGATTTTCCAAATCAGATGTGCATCCCGAACATATGCAGATGGCTAAAACTAAAGAGAATATATACCTCGACATAAATTATATTCTATATATCACATTTTCAATTGTCTTCTCACATTCAACATAACGCTGTTAAACGGAGAGCGCGGCGACCCGACTGACGCGACACCATATCGGGCTAAATGTGCGTCGGTGATAATCGAAACAAAAGTCACACTCCCCGCTTTCCTTTTCGCCCGGCAATCCTTCTGTTGCCAATCCACAAACAGGGTTATGGGAAGCCGATTGTCCCTGACAAAGCCGTCCAATTTTTTCCGTTCCTCATCGTTATCACACTTAACATAAAAAAGGAAATCAAATTCCGGGTTGTCATTAATCTGCCTGCGCAAATATTCCACCTCGACAAATTGCAGGCAGAATACATTACTGAATGTTATGACTTTAGGTCTTTTGTTATGTAATATATCATCCGGGCAAACACCGGGATTTAGCGAAACGACATCATCACATGGCGGAAGACTCACACGCTCCCGAACTCCGCATCCGCAGGATGCGGCAAGCGCAAGAATCAGAAACAGACGTACAACTATTTTAGCCGACATAAAACAATACAGGGATTATCAGTCGTATCATCGAACTCACCTACCAATTCCGGATAACCGGCTGCAAACTCCCTTACCCGCTCCCCGTCAACCAAAAGCACCACATCCGAATCGGAAGTCATTTGCCGAGTCGACGAGAAAAACATAGACAGAGTTCCTTCTTTTTCAGATTTCAGCCAACGCCATTTCCCGTTGCTTTCCACACCGAGCGACGAAATGATTTTACCTTCCCGGCTTCCCAGTTGGAAATCGACTGATAGTACCTTATGATTTTCATTGATAAGGAAACGATTCATCATCACGAAATCAGATTCCATCAACTTCTCTGCAGCTGTATACGGATCTGAATTTTTGAAATACTCTTTAGGTACATTATATTTCCCGAAATCGAATTTAAGAAATACTTCTTCCTGCCCATCGTCGCCAACATAAAATATTTCATTACGAAATGCCTCCCGAACGAGTACGCCACGATTATACCCCGTAAATACCGGGGCTCTTTCTTCCAAAGCGATTATCGGCATTTCCGACGGCAGGTATTTCCCGACAATTTTACCGGCTGCATCCATTTTCACAACCCGTTCCGGCAGTTCTGCAGTATACCCCGAAAAACCCCAATATCCATCCTGATCTTTAAGCAGACTCAACGGATTATATTCAAGCTGCTCCTTTTCAATAAAACTACCGTCCACATTAAAATGGTATATGGCTTTATTATGATAAGAATAGACCGCTATCGTCCCATCGGTCACCTGCACATTATCGATACCGATATACTCATTACCGGCTCTTCCAGCAGATGCCACAGAACCCGTGTACCGGCCATCCGTATCGAAAATATCGACTCGTTTACGACGTGACGCGTCAACGACATAGAATCTGCCCTCATCATAAATAAGATCACTTCCCGAATCTATAATAACATCGTCAGGCCCCTGAAGCGGTATAACCCCCAGGAATGAAAATAAATCTTCGGGAGCTGAAACAAAATTTTTATTGTCGGGATTATAAGCGATACCTTGTCGGGCATTATTATCCGTGCCACAGGCTATCAATAGCAGCAGGCTGCCGAATAAAAATTTCCTCTTATATGAAATGCCTAAATATTTCATGGACGTCGGAAAAGCACAACATTTCATAGGCGATGTCGGATTAAATGAAAAGGTAAGTAATCTGTGGCTTATGCGGCAAAACTACCTTTGCCATTATAAAATTAGGCTTTATATTCCGAACCGACAATAATTTCAGTCGTAAATAATTGATAATAATTCAACATTCGCTATCACTTTAAATCAATCGGCAATAACCCATTGTTATCATTCATTTTTTGCGTAATATTTTTGTATATACTCCATAATTTCGTATTAAACAGAGGAGCTCCTATCAATACGATCCGATTATCCCTATCCAACAAGAAAGTATGCAATAAGTTATCAGCGGGGATTACGGGATTATGCTTACTAAAAAGATTCAGACTATCAATAGTAATATGATAACGCTGTAATTTAAGATTATGAAGATATTGGATAATTTCCTTTGTCCGCTTTTGAGGAGGAGTTATAATGAAATAAACAGGAATGGCCGGTCGCAATGAATCCAAATGCCATATTATTTCGTCCCAATCCGATATATGTCCGAGCTGACAAGTAGAGCATTGATTCGAGTCATGGTAAACTATAACTTTAGGCACTTTCCCCAATGAATCTATATCAGAAATTACATCCAAAGAAATTTGTTTCTGATACATTCTTTTGATTTGTACTGAATGGTCCTTTCCGGCACAACCCACCAGCACAAAATAGATAAACAAAAGTATTAGCGCACGGTTCATGTATGAAGTTATTTAATCTTTGCAAAAACTAAAATCGGATTATCTTCTTCATTACCGCACATTGCCTCGATTTTCTTACCCATTTCAGTTACGGGAGGATATTCCTGAAAATGATTTTGCAACCAGGGAATATCATAAGCATATATGATGGTTCCGTTATCTTGCCCTACTTTCCCAAAATAATTCGGCAAATCATCAAACATGCGTTCATAAACCGTTAAACTGGCCTTACGGCTATCGAAAACTCCCCATTTATTATTTTGCCCATAATTAAAGAAAATTTTACCCCGTGACAAAAGAACGGATTTCGGCCCTGAAAACCAGTGTTTTTCCCCAATCGATTGAGTATACTCCTGCAAACTGTTAAACGTTTCAATTCGCCCGGGAGCATTTGCACTATCCCCATCACAATCGACAACATAGTATGGATCGAGGCATTTATTTTTATTATTGAATAAATAAATTGTATCTGAAAACAACGGACATACAAGCACACTGTCTTGATTGAGTTTTGTTAACGCACCAAAATTCTGGTACCCCTCACCCACATATCTTGTTTTATACAACCCTTTTAAACTCGTCTTTCCATCCTTTAAATAACATGTAAATTCATTTTTAGACGACATATTAGGACAGAATAAAAGAACTGAATTATTTTCACCGACGCTTTCTAAATAGAATTGAGATTCCGGGAATGAATGACTGGCTAAATATTTACCATCCAATGAAAATTCCTTTATATTACGGTAGAAATCCAACACCAAAACTTTACCGTTTTTTTCATCTACAGAAATATCCATAGGGTAAAAAACCTCGTTATTTGCCCTCCCCTTTGTTATTTTATACAGGAACTCTCCATTTGCTGTAAATATATAAACATTGTTTTGCGGAATAGCCGTAAAAATATATAACTTATCTTTAAAATTAACGACTTTGGCTATCTGGTTAATTAAAGCCTTATCCGATGTTTGGAGTTTAATGACATGATCAATAGTTAATCCGGCTTCTTTAGAATTTAAGTTTGCTCTTTTGATTTCTATAATTTGTGCATCTAAAGGCAAACCACCATTTTTATTTTCTTTATGAGTACACCCACAAAGGAACAAAGCAACCAAGGCATAATAACATAAACGCGTCATACAATATATCTTTTAATCGTATCGCATGCATCTAAAACGGATACATGCGATACGAGATAAAAAATCTTAATTAAAAAATTAGTGCTTATGATCCGGTTTCGTACAAGTATTAAGACAAGGCTCATAACAAGCAAGACAACCCGTAATAGTTGCGCCACATTTAGGACATATTCCACTAATTGCAAATGCGGCTGGAACCGTTTCAATATCTGTTAATGCTTCCACATTAGCACTCAACAAATCTGAAACATTCGTTTTGCTGTAAGCGGAATACCCGGTTACAGCGGCAGCGGCCATCATAACGACGGCTCCCGCGAGAAGAAGTTTTTTCTTCATAATAAATAACTTTAAATTAGTAAAACTTAATGAGGCCTTTCGGCTTTCTATCCATTCTTCATAATCCCATATTCAATTTATAGATAAACGAGGCGGCCACGTCGTCCGCCAACCCGTACAACACGCCATGGCCGCTGTCGAAATGGATGGCGGTAAACGCAGGCGACAAGTGCAGGCAGGCAACGGGCTCGCCCGTCCAGTCGAATACGATCAGGTAATCGCATTTATCGAGATTCAGCCCCGCTTCGTAAAAGGAACGACCCGAATAAAGCGTATAAATATACTCGTCGCTGCAGGTCACATCGAAAAAACCGTTGATATTCGACTTCCGGATCGCCGCAACATTCATTCCGCCCGAACTCGTACGAACGACATCCGGATAGTGGAACACGACCTGCCGGACGTTCCGGATCGAATCCCCCTCGACGGCATTGATCTCAATTACCCCGCAATTGCTGTTCACGCAGACAAAGCGGGTGCAATCCGGTTTCATGGCAAGCTTGCTGTTTATATAGGCCGTCGCCACCAAATCGTCGCCGATCCTGCGTTTCCCCTGCGGATACTCCCCGAAATAGGAAACCTTGCCGGAATGCAGGTCGGCAAGCCGGTAACGTCCCCCGGGGTAATTTCCCGTCGAAATGACCCGCTCGCCGTCGGTGATGCACGACACCAAACCGCCGGACGGAAGCCGGCGGCCCGAAACCGAATCCCGCAATACAGTCATCAAGACATTCGCATTGCACTCCGCCAAGTGAATCCTCCGGGTGCCGTCCAAAGGAGTTACCGTAATCATCTCCCCGGGACCGCGCCCTCTTTTTATAAGGCACTCATAGGAATTGTCGCCGAAGCCGTACCGGGTCAGCACATCTTCGCTTCCGGGGCGCTGGAACAGGAACCACAGGGCATCGCCGGCGACAACGAAATCGGTGACGGAGAATGCACCTATCGAATCCAGGCAGACGACCTGCTGCAGAGAGGCCTCGCCTATCTCATCGAAACACGCCAACGGGCTTTTGCCGGAGGAAGCGTCGCCACAGGCAACAAGGCACAACAGAACTATAGCCAGCAGGGGACGCATAACAGCCTAATTAGCCAACGCCATTCCGAAAAAAATCTTATCTTTAATGCACATACCATGAAGCGGAACACAATCGGGAACGACAGATTCACTTTGGCTCAATGCTTCGATATTTAAAAGCATCAGTTCATTGGCCGTATTTTTTTCATTACAAAGCAAACCGGCAGCGATAGACAAACCTGCGACTAAATAGCAAAATAAGATTTTACCTTTTTTCATTTATTCAATAGTTTTAATTTTTGACAAAAATAGCCGTCCCCGAAGAGAGTTAGGTTATTTATAGGTTATAAATATTTTTTCCGGACAATTTTTTACTACTTTTGAATACCCTTTCCCCACTAAAATGAACCGACGCGTAAAAATAGCTGTCCTGATTTCTATTATAGGTATACTCTCCATACTGGCCCTCCAGGCGCTATGGATGTATTCCTCATACAGGTGGGAGCAGAAGAAACTCGTGCAAAAGGCAACGCCCCTGGTGGAACAAGCCTTGAGCGAAATTTTCCTGAAAAACTCACAAAAATGGTGGGAAGCGACACAAAATCGGTATGGGCGTAATATAATCCCATATATAGCGAGTGTAAACTATAAAGATAGTTTAGCCGTAATAGAAATCTATAATCCAGCAACAGGACTATACAATAAATTAGAACAAAAAAACAACGGTCAACCCGATGCAATCAAACACGGGGGCGGAATACATATGCTATACCATGTTTGCGGATTGGATATAGAAGAATTCGACCGGCAACTGGATTCCCTGTTTCACAAAAATGATATATACATCTCCCATATAACGGAAAAAGTGAACACCCGAACCGGAAAAGCGGAACGAAGAACGGACAAAGCGCTGTCCCACGACAAATTCACCGTTCTCTGCGACACCCTGCATCTGGGAATAACCGGCACGGACGGCATCGTCGTGAAATTCGACGGCTCGTATTCCGGTATCATCGCACAGGTACGGCTGATTATTCTCTCCTCGTTCGTCATCACGCTGCTGGTAGCCGTGCTTATATTCTGCACAATACGCATTCTCCTTTACCAACAGAAACTCTCCGAATTCCGCGAAAATTTTGTACGGCACATGGTGCACGAAATAAAGAATCCGATCGTATACCTGAAACGGGTTCTGGAACTTTCTGCACGGGACAAAGAGGATAAACTACTCCATACGGCATACCATAAAATCGACCACATCAACCTGCTTACGGAGAAACTCCTCACGACAAGTTCGAACAAACTGGTGATACGGAAACAGGAGGTCGACATCCGCGCCGTTCTGGAAAATATCCGGGCATCCTATCCCGACACCACCTTGCACACAGAGATCGCGCAGGACATACCGACTTTCCGGGCCGATCCGGTACATTACGGCAATGCCCTGCGGAACCTCGTCGACAACGCGGTCAAATACGCGCCCGAAATAAAACGGATTCTGATTCGCTGTGAAGTCGAAAACGGCTATATATCCGTTTCTGTCCGGGATTGGGGCATGGGAATACCGTTGGAATTCCAACCGTTGATTTTCGAAAGGTACTTCCGGGTTCCGCCGAAGAAATCGGTCGACGTATCCGGGTTCGGACTGGGATTGAGCTACGTCAAAATGGTTGCCGAGGCACACGGAGGAGATATCAGCTTCATGAGCGTTTACAGGCAGGGCAGCGAGTTCACGATAAGAATACCATATGATGACAGGTAATCACACCATACTGTACGTCGAAGACGACGCAGACTTTGCGGAACTCAACATCTGTTGGTTTACGCAGCAGGGGTATAATATCGTGTATGCCCGGAACGGTATCGAAGCAGTCGAGGCATTCGGAAAAACAACTCCGGACATCGTCCTGCTGGACATCATGATGCCCGGCCTGTCGGGATTCGAGGTAATGGAGCATATCCGGGAAACAGACGACCGGATACCCGTCATTTTTCTCACCTCGCTGGCGGACAGCCAAACTGTCATCAAAGGGCTCGAACTGGGTGCTTACGACTACATCCGCAAGGATGCGGAACTACCCGAGATAGAGGCCCGTATCAGGTCGGTGCTGGCCCGGACGGGCGAGCGCGTCCATACAATCCACATCACGGAAAACAGCCGCATAGACAAAGGACACATGGCAATCGTCGTACACGGCGAGGCGCACAAAACCGGCTACCGGACACTGAAACTGCTGCAATTGCTGCTGCAACAGAAAAACCGGCTCGTCCAGCGGGATTATCTGACCTCCGCCATATGGGGCGACAACAATATCAACGGCGACATTTACCTGAACCAGGCCATCGGAACGCTACGCCGCATACTCTCCGCCGACAAGGACGTAAAACTGAAATCGTACCGGAATGCGGGAATAATTCTCGAAACCGACAAATAATATCCGTCCGGTGCGGATTTGCTCCGGAAAAACCATAACTTGATATTTTATAACCGATATTCTCACTTCGTCACTATGCGTACCCTCCTCCACAGCCTGCTTCTCCTCACTCTAACCTCCTGCAACTCCGAAAACCGGGAAATCGATGCCGTGCTTCGAATTGCGGGTAACAACCGTCCCGAACTGGAAAAAGTCCTTTCGCATTACTCGTCGGAAGACAACGACCCGGAAAAGCTGAAAGCGGCAAAATACCTGATCCGCTACCTGCCCTACCACCAATCGTACGGAAACCAAATATCGGAATATTACGATGCCGTCGACTCTGTCATCGCGCTGTATCCCGAACGGGGGGATCAGGAGAAGCATATCAAGGAACTGGAAGCCGCCTACCGACCCAAATACAAACTGTACCCGGATATCGAAATCGTCACGGCGGATTTCCTGATCGGCAACATCGAAGAGGCATTCGGCCAGTGGCGGAACGGGGCCTGGGCCCGGCACCTCACGTTCGACGAGTTCTGTGAACTATTGTTACCCTACAAATGCTTCGAGGGCCAGCCCATAGAGGATTGGAGGAAAGCATGCAAGGATATCTGCCGGGGCAACCTGGATAAATTCGGACTGTGCGACGATTACCACCAAAACGCTTACATCGCGGCCACCGAAGTCAACCGCCGTATGAAAGAGGTTACACCGCAGAAGTTCGGCCGCATGTCCACGCTGCCGATCTACCGTCCGACGACCGTAATGAACCTGCCGTGCGCATACTGTCCGACCTACTGCAAAAACTGCGTACTGCTCATGCGCAGCAAAGGAATCCCGGTCAGTTACGATTTCATTCCCCAGTGGTCGAATCGCCACAAGGGACACTCGTGGAATACGGTGTATACCTCGCGTTTCGGATACCTGGAATTTTCCCCGCACGAAACGGATCCCGGAACGGTGCACTATCCCCATTTGAAAATGCCCAAAATTTTCCGGGTCGTCTACAAACCGAACGAAGAATTCCTGGAACTGAAAAAATCCGGTTTCGTTCCCCAGAAACTCGACAATGCGTTCGTAAAGGACGTTACTGCCTCCTACATGCCCGTCGCTGACGTCACGCTGCCTATTTTCCGGAAACTGCGCAAGGGAGAACATCCGTATATCGCCGTATACGACAGTTTCGACTGGAGCCCCGTATTCTGGGGCACCTCGTCCGGGAAAAAAGCCCGGTTCAAAGACATGGGGTTGAATACCGTATATATCGCACTGACGTACGATCCGAACGGAATGTACATTCCGATCAGCAAACCGTTCCTGCTGGATCAGCTGGGCCGGATCCGGTACATCGAAGCGGACACCTCGTCCCACCATTCGCTGCGCCTCAACCGGAAGTTTCCACAGGGGGACAATATCTTTACGATTAACGAAGTATTGCAGCGGGGCACCATCGAGGCCGCCGACAACCCTGCATTCCGGAATGCCAAAGCCGTCGCGGTATTACCGGAATGGAACCTGACAAACGGAACCGTTGTCCCCGAAACCGACGAAGCCTACCGCTACTGGCGGTTCAAATCCTCGGACAGCAGCCGTTGCGACATGGCCGAACTCTATTTCTACGACACCGGGGGCACACAGCTCCAAGCGGAGGTCATCGATTGCGGACGCAAGATTCCCGAAAATCCCGGATGCCGGGCGGCCGACATTTACGACGGAGACCTGATCAGCTATTTCAGCACGCAGGGCGACGACTACTGGGTAGGATTCGATTTTCGAAAGCCTGTCGCAGTATCCCGGATATCGTACATCCGGCGGGGCGACGGCAACTCGGTTCAACCGGGATTGCAATACAGCCTCTGTTTCTGGAACGGCAAAGAGTGGCAGCTCATCGGCTCGAAACAGGCCGAAGACGTGTATGTCGACTTCGACCGCGTTCCCCGACATGCGCTGTTAAGCATAAAATGCTCCGAGGGAGAGGAGCAGCGGATATTCACATACGATTCGGAAACAGGGCGTATTTCGTGGTTCTGACAACCGGCCGAAACAGAAAACCCGCCCGGCAAAGACAGCAGCGGCTCCGGAACGTTCGCTCCTGAACAGGAGGCGCAAACCGCAACACCCTTTTTCAGATAGGGTCGGCCATCGTTTCCACACGCCGGCAACCGGAAAGGATTACCGGCCGGTCAGCAGTTTATAGCCTACGCCCCGCACGTTGACGAGCTGTATCGACGCATCGGCGGCCAGGCGGTGGCGCAGGCGGGTTATAAAGACATGGAGGCTGCGGGCGTTGAAGAACGAATCGTCTCCCCAGATATTCACCAGCAGCGTCTTGCTCGGTACGATTTCACCGACATTGCGGCAAAGGTATTGCAACACCTCGGCTTCCCGGGCCGAGAGTTCGGTCACGGCCTCCCCGCACACGAGCCGCCGGCGTTCGGCGTCGAAACGGATGCGTCCCAGCCTGAACTGCGCCGGCATACGGGATTTCCCGGCACAGGCCCGCCCCGCAAGGGCCTTGACACGTACAATCAGCTCGCTCATCGCAAAGGGTTTGCGCAGGTAGTCGTTGCCGCCCGTTTCGAATCCCTGCACCACATCTTCGGCCGTCGACCGCGCCGAAAGGAAAAGCACGGGCACATCGGGGGCTTCGCGGCGCAGCCGCCCGACAAATGTAAATCCGTCCATGCAGGGCATCATGATGTCCGACACGACCACCTCGGGCCGCGCCTTGCGGAACGCCCGCAGACCGGCCTCGCCGTCATAGGCGACCGTCACTTCGAAACCTTTCTCGGAAAGGGTATCGGCAACGATATCCGCAAGGGTCTGCTCGTCTTCCACGAGCAACAGTTTGATTTTATCGCTCATCGTCCGGAAATATCAGGGTAAAGGTCGTGCCGCGTTCCCCGTCGCTGTTGACGGCGACCGTTCCGCCGTGTTTTTCGGCAATCAGCCGGACATAATACAATCCGAGCCCGAAGCCCTTTACATTGTGGAGGTTGCCCGTCGGCACCCGGTAGAATTTATCGAAAATACGTGCCTGCGCCGCAGGCGGAATGCCGAAGCCGTCGTCGGCGACCTGCAGGACGACCCGGTTCGCATCGCGGCGCGCGCAAACGTGCACCCGCACCCGTTCGCCGGAATATTTCAGGGCGTTGTCCAGCAGGTTGCCGAGGGCGTGCGAAAGATGAAACCCGTCGGCGAAAACCGTCAAATCGGCGGGTGATACGTCCACGGTAATCTCCGCGGGTTTGTCCGCCTGCAGCCGGAATTTCCCGGCCAGCTTACCGAGCAGCTCGGACACGGCGATTCGGCCGCAATCCAAGGCGAAATCGTCCCGTTCCTCGCGCGACATCGTCAGGATGCGTTCGACCATGTCCGACAGCGCGGTAAGCTGGCTGCGAATCACGGCGAGGTACTTCGCGCGCCGCACCGTGTCGTCGGCGGCCCCGAAATTTTCCAGCGCATCGTTGGCCGCGTAGGCCACGGCTATGGGGGTCTTCAGTTCATGGGTGATGTTATGCGTAAAATCCATGCGAATCTCTTCGAGCGTTTTCTGCCGGAAGAGCGTGCGCAGCAGGTACAGCACCACGAGGGCCACCACGAACAGCATCAGCAACGAGGTAAGGATGATGCCGAACATCTCGCGCAGCAGTTTGAGGTCGGGATTTTCAATCCTCACCCGGAACAGCAGGGTATCGTCGGTCGTAACCCGCGAGGTGAAAACCCGGGGGTTGCGTATCTGCGGAGCGTCTTTCAGCGAAGTGATGACCGGCTGCTCCCCTTCCCCGCCGCGGTTCACCCGCACGGCCGCCGAATCGGCCTTCGCCGGCCCGCCGGCCCCACCGCCTCGAATTATGTCCACGCTGTGCGGCAGGTCGATATCGGCATCCAGCAAATTGCGCGTAAGCAGCGAATCGTAACGCTCGAGGTTGAATTTGAGGGCCGTGAGCGACGGCATGCGCACCTCCTGGTAGATAACCCGGGTCTTGTCGTCCCTGTTCAGGACGATATCCGTTTTCAGGGTGTCGACCTTCGGATGAATCGTGAGTATCTTGCCGGTACCCTGGAGGCTCTTCATCGAAACCGCGCCGACCATATCCAGCTTGATGGAGTCGATATTGCCCGTCGACACCACCGAAGTCCGTGTCTGCACCTCCCGGCGCCGGTTGCCCAGCAGCAGGTCGTCGTAGGCCGCGCGGTTCATCGCGAGGGTCACTTTCCGCGAAAACTCCTCCTCGCGGTCGGCATACATCCGCCAGAGGCTCCATGCCTGCACGAGCACCAGCGCCAGCAGGGCGCCGATAGCACAGAAAGAGATGGTTCTGAAACTGTTCCTGTTCACGTAGGGTAATTTTCTTCCAACAAAAATAGCAATAAAAACAGTCGCCGCGCCCGCGTTAACATTATTTAACACTTCTTAACGCGGCGTTAACCATCCGACATCGATTTCGGACGTAACATTGCAACGGAAAACAAAGAGTTCGCCGCCTTACCCCGGCGGAAAAGCAAACCTAAAAAACAGTTCGACCATGAAAAAAGCAATCATCCTGCTCGCCGTCGCCCTGACGGCTTTCGCAGCGGGCCGCGCACAGACTATCGTCACGTTCTCGACCGACGGCGGAGCGCAGGCATTCAACACGGCAGAGGTGCAGCAAACCGTCATCGACACCGCCACGCTCGAGGTGAGTTACCGCATGGAATGGCTGCGGCGTCCGGACAGCGAGAAACCGACGGAAGACCTCATGCTCCTGCAGGCAGGCGGGAAAACCTCGAAATTTTTCTCCTACAAAACCCTCCAGCGGGACTCGCTGCTGCGCGTCACCCCCAGCGAACAGGTGTTGGCCAACCCCGGTAATTTCAAAGGCGGGGTGCAATACGCCGTCTTCCAGAACTACCCGCAGGGAGAGCTGACCTGCACCGACAAAATCGCCACCGATTACCTGCTCTATACCGAGCCGCTGCCCGAAATCGGCTGGGAGCTCTCGCCCCGAACACGCGAAATCATCGGGTATACCTGCCGCCGGGCAACCTGCACCTTCCGCGGCCGCGATTACGAGGCGTGGTATACCGAAGAGATTCCGCTGGGCCTCGGCCCCTGGAAATTCCGCGGACTTCCCGGCCTGATTCTGGCCGTGAACGACCTGGCCGACCCGCAGGGCATCATCCGCTTCGAAGCGACCGGCATCCGCAAATCGCGGACTCCCGTAACGATGGCCGACCTGAACTACCTGAAAACCTCGCGCAAAAAATTCCGGAGCACGGAGCAGAAGTTCATGACCGACCCGATCGGCTACATGAGCGCCAACTCGGGAGTGAAGATAACCGTCCAGAATCCCGACGGCACGCCGCGCGAGGGCGCCGACCTCATCCGGCAATACAATCCGCTGGAACTCGAATAACGCACCAATCCCGCCGCCCGATGAAAAAACTGCCGCTCCTGCTTTTGCTGTTTTCCGCCGCATCCGCCCCGGCCCAGGATTACTCGGGGCATGTGGCCGACAAGGAGGACGGTACGGCGCTGGCGGGCGTAATCGTCACGGCGACCGACGCCGCGGGGCATACCGCCGGATATACGACCAGCTCGCCGTCGGGCGATTTCCGCCTGGTGCCGAAAACGGGAAGCGACGTCGCACGGCTCGATTTTTCGATGATGGGCTACCGGCGCCAGTCGATTGCCGCCCCGGGGGAACGGGTCGTGGTGCTGATGACGCCCGAGGCGACCGACATCCGCGAGGTGACAATCCGCGCCCCGCGGTTGAGTTTCAGGGGCGACACCGTAAGCTACAACGTCGACCGGTACACCGAAGCGCAGGATCGTTCGATAGCCGACGTACTGCGCAAGATGCCGGGCATCGAGGTGGCGGCATCGGGTGAAATCCGCTACAACGGCGAGCCCATCAACAACTTCTACATCGAGGGAATGGACATGCTCGACGGACGCTATGCACAGGCGGCCAACAACATCGCGCCGCAGGACGTGGCGCGTGTCGAGGTGCTGGAAAACCACCAGCCGATCAAGGCGCTCAAGGAGATTGCTTTCAGTGACCGGGCGGCCATCAACCTCAAACTCAAACCACACGCCAAAGCCCGTTGGACAGGGACATTGCGCGGCAGTGCGGGCTGGTCGCCGATGCTGTGGAACGGCGGCCTCTTCGCCATGCGCATCGGCGCGCAGGGACAGTCGATGGTCACCCTCAAAAGCGACGGCACGGGGCAAAACCCCGCATCCGAAACCGACCGCTTCTCGGTCGAGGACATCCTCAACGGCGGAGCGAACAGCTACGACCCGCCCGCCCACCTCGCGGCTGGCATCTCCTCCGCGCCGCTCGACGACTCCCGCACGCGCTTCAACCGCTCGCACCTCGCGAGCGTGAACAACCTGCGCAAACTCTCCGCCGACTACCAACTGAACAGTTCGCTCGCCTACGGTTACGACCGCCTCGCCTCCGACCACACGTCGCAGCAGAGCTGGCAGCTTCCCGACGGCGTGCGCACCGACACCGAACAGGAGTCGGCCACCGCCCGGCGGCAAGAGCTGACGGCACGGCTCGCACTGAAAGCCAACACCGAGAAATTCTACATGCAAGAGAAACTCGAGGCGAACCTGTCGTGGAACGACATCCGTTCGGCGCTCCGGGGAAGCTACCCCAACCGCCAGCGCGCCGACGCCCCGGCCTACAGCCTCGGAAACGACCTGAAATACATCCGCCGCACAGGGTCGCGCTCCCTGACGGTCACCTCCTACCTGAAGTACCTTGCCCGGCCCCAGTCGCTGGAGGTGCTCCGCGATACGGGCCTCCAACGGCAGGAAATCTCCGACCGGGCATTCTACATGAACCACAATGCGGCTTTCGGCACGCAGGCCGGGCGGTTCGCTTTCGCATTCAAGGGTGGAGTCGCGGCGCTTTTCCGGACACTCGACACCGACCTGTCCGGAACCGGCCTCTCGCTGCCGACAGCCAACGACCTGTCTACGGGCTACGCGGGCGCATACCTGCAACCGGGAATAACCTACCGCGCACCGCGGCTGCGGCTGAC